>Ga0335077_10004304_pt1 | contig 17358 bp, 12 predicted proteins | sample Lox_Sample_31_FD_207151 | JGI IMG/M metagenome (GOLD analysis project Ga0335077, IMG submission 207151) | Soil microbial communities from Loxahatchee National Wildlife Refuge, Florida, United States - Lox_Sample_3.1 | ecosystem: Environmental > Terrestrial > Soil > Wetlands | place: USA... | reverse complement strand
ATTGGCGCGTAAAACGCAAGTTGACAATTGCCTTGCCTATGCGAAGCCCCTCAACTGTGATTTGCGGCAGCCAGTCGGGGAGCCGGGGATCGAGAAAGAGCACGTCGAGCGGGGCATAGGGATAGATTCCGAGCAGAGCCTGCAACATTGCAAAGGGCACGGATGCCGACCAGGCTTGGGGTGAGTCTGCTTCTTCGTACAGGCAGGGAAATGGATGGTGTTCATCCCGGGCGTGCCCGCCAAAAACCTCCGGCAGGCGGTCGTAGTCAAACAGCGAGGCGGCTTCGAACAATGAGCGTGACAGCCGCCACATTTCGCCGTGCAAGCCGTAACGAGCCGTGGCGAGAACGAAGGCGCCGTTCTCGACCGGCCATACTGTGCCTCTGTGATAGGCGAAGGGATTGTATGCCGGGTGTTCGCTTGAAAGTGTGCGAACTCCCCAGCCTGAGAACATATCCGGCTGCATCAGGCGGTTGATGACGCGCGGCACGAACTCGTCATTCAATATCCCGGAAAGCACGCAGTGTCCCGGATCGGAGGCGATGGTTTTGACCATGCGATTATCTTTGTCGATGGCCATGGCCATGTAATTTTCATCTTCCATCCAAAAACGATCGTTGAAACGCTTCTTGAGCTCTTCTGCTTCGCGGTGCAATCTCCGCGCCTGATCGATTTCACCCACCCACCAGAGCAGTTCCGAGAAGTGCAATTTCGCCGCGTAGGCGAAGGCTTGCATTTCGCAGGTGCCCAACGGATCTTGGACCTGCGATCCGTCCGGATAAACAATTGCATCGGAAGAGTCCTTCCAGCCCTGGTTCTTCACGCCTTGCTCTGAACGTGTCTGATATTTGTAGAAACCGCTGTCGTCCCGGCTGTATTTGTCCGCCCAGGCAAGAGCGTCGAGTGCCGGTTTGATGGCCGAACGAACTGCATCTTTGTCGCCTGTCCAATGCCATACTTCGCCGGCAACAATCGGATAAAGCAGGGAAGCGTTGGCTGAACCAAAATACAGCCCTTGGGGGGTGAAATTGAGGACCGAGAGCGGATCGGTATGCTGCTCGTGCAAGATGCGCCCGGGCTGTGAGTCACGCCAGTCGTTTGTATCGTGGGCTTGTTTGCCAGCGAGCAGAGTCAGTGCGCCGCGGCTCATGTCATTGCTCAAGAGTGATGCTTGCCAGGCCGCAGCCAGCATGTCGCGTCCAAATAGCGCGAGATAGGTCGGAATGCCCGCGGCAAGTTTCCAGTTGTGTTCACCCTGATCGAGATCGTACAGGCGCAACGATGCGAGATCGAGCCGCGAGCGATCGAGCACACGCTGCACGGCTGCGCTTAAATCATCCGCCGCCGGAGTGTGAATGAAGGTCGACTGGCTGAGAAATGATTGCTGCTTGCGCGAGTACTCGCCGTCTGAGGTCAGCAGTGCTTGGCAATTCTCTTCGATGGGTAGCAGATTGCCATCGACCTGCGGACGCCATTTAAGGCACGCCCTCCAGGACTGGTGTGGCTGTAACTGAAGATGAAACGAAATGGTTTTGCGTGAGTGCGACGGTTCGGAATCGGCGTGCAGCTCGAGGGTGAGTCCGCGTTGCAGGCGAGCGATGCCGCTGTTTCCCTGGTGATGGTAGTGGTGCTCGCAGGAGTATTGAAAATCCCACTGCCATTCGCGATCGCCGATTTTCTTCCACTTCTTTTTTAATTCGCCCTTCTGTTTTCGTTCCTCCTTGATCTCTTTCCGGGAGACGAAATCGGCGTTTACACTGAGCGACAGCGTGATCGAGGTTGAGATTTGCGTGTGGTTCGTTACTTCCACATCCTCGTGCATGCCTTCGCCGACTACGCGAGAGATTTTCAGCTCGCGGGTTTCCTGCAGTGGATTACATTCTCCCGTCGGCGTTTCTTTGCAATTCGGTGGCGCGTCGTAGTAATAAGCCAGCCAGCTATGCTGTTCCACCGGCGACTGCGTGCTCAGGTGCGGCTGCTTGCCGTCAATTTTCCACTGGTATTCGGAAAGCATGCGAGTCTGATAAACGAAGAGCCCTTGTCGCGGATTATCAGGGTGAATTGTTCCTTCGCGGTCCATGCCGAGCACAGTGCGTCCGCGGCTCGCGTGCACGGCATTGCTGCGGGGTCGAAGCCGGATTCGCGAGGCGGCCATGGTATGACTCACGGTTTTCTCCTATCGTCGACTTTCTACATTCATGGGTTAGATGAGATCCCTTCGCTCGAATTTTCCCCGAGATCTGCTTTCAGTTGGCACCGTCACGAAATCGGCTCATGAACGCCACACCGCACCGCGGGTTGCCAATACAACGCAAGTACAACCTCCATCCTGCTCTCCGCGTCTAGGAGTCTTTCGAGCGGGAACATTCGTTTGCCTTCAGGCAAGCGCGTGTGCTCGTGTGTGCTATAGATCAGTCCACGAAATCAAAACTTCTTCCGCGAGAAACCGCAGTCTGGCTTCGCACCGATGTTTATTCGCCCGAGTCTCGGCGCTGCTCTCATTCTCGTTTGCTCATTCAGGTTGGCGTTGTGCCAGGCGCAACCATCCGCTCCCGACGGCCAGCAACTTTTCCTGCAACATTGCGCAAGATGTCATGGCGATAAGGGAGAAGGCGTCAATACTGTAATCACCATAGCGGGGCCGAACATACAAGCCGAGCACAATCATGGTGTGGTGATGATGGCTATGGAAGTTGGCCCAAGCCACATGCCGAGCTTTGCCTACGTGCTCTCAGTGCAAGAAATGCGTTCGGTTGCAGACTACGTGACGCAAAAACTTGCCGTGATCCCTTTGGCTGCCGGCGACATCGGCGAGGGCGGGAAGCTCTTTCGGATTTACTGCGCCCCGTGTCATCGCACTGCAGTGCGTGGGGGCGCGCTTGTCTTCACTGGCATTAACGCTCCCGACCTGTCGCAAGAATCGGCAGCCCTGATTGCGGGGGCGATTCGCTGGGGGCCAGGGCCGATGCCCGCCTTTCCTCCTTCTGTTCTCGACAACAAGCAACTGAATTCCGTCGTTGACTACATCAAGTTCGTGCAGCACCCGCCAAGCCCGGGTGGAAGTCCGATGAACTGGTTTGGGCCAACAGCCGAAGGATTTGCTGCGTGGGTGTGCTTATTTGGTTTGATCATTGTGACCGGATGGATTGAAAAGGGGGGCAAGGGATGAGCAGAGAAGCAGAGGAACCCATAACTGGCAAGACCGGACCAGGGAACCGCGCAGTGCTTGCCCTGTTGTTTGCATGGGAAGCATGCGCGTTCGTTGTCGGTACATTTGCCGGCATGCTTCGTCCTAAATCGCTGAATCGCGGTGAGAGTTCACGTGGCGGCGGGTCTTTGAGTGAGGCTGAATCCAGTGATCGGTCCCAGGATCGGGAGCTCGAACCGGAGCACGATACACGAACGCATCGTGCGTGGGGAACATTTCTTGTGCTATGGGCTTTTCTCGCTTCGATCGCCGGCGCAGTGGGATTCATATTCACTTACTGGACGGGAGGAAACAACCTTCTACTTGGAGGCACGCTGGCGCTCTCGATGGGAGCGCTGGGAGTGGCGCTGGTGCTGTACTCGCACTGGCTGATGCCGCACGAACAAGCAACCGCGCCCCGCGAGTATCTTCCGTCCGACGATGAGACCCGACAGGCCGTGCTCGACACATTTCGCGAGGTCGAGATCGACGTGAATCGTCGCAGTCTTCTGACCTGGATGGGCGTCGTTGGCGTGGGCATGATCACGGCCATGTTCGTTTCGGTGATGCGGTCCATTGGCGCGCCTCCGGGGCCTTCGTTGTTCGACACGGTCTGGAAGCGCGGACAACGCCTGATGACTCTCGATGGCATGCCGGTCTCCGTCAATGCGCTTCAACCCGGGAGTTTCATGGTGGTTTTTCCGGAAGAAAGCATTGGTGACGAGAAAGCTCAGACCATGCTGATACGAGTGAAACCGGAGCTTCTTGAATTGCCGGCAGAGCGTGCGAATTGGGCGCCCATGGGATACGTTGCTTATTCTCGAGTCTGCACGCACGCCGGTTGTCCGGTGGGACTGTTCGAGACCACCACCGATCTTCTTTTGTGCCCGTGCCATCAGTCAACTTTCGACATTCTGAGAGGCGCCAAGCCGACAAGCGGCCCGGCTGCGCGGCCGCTTCCGCAGCTGCCTCTTTATGCTGATGCCGACGGCACGCTGCGCGCCGGCGGGCCCTTCACTGAACCACCCGGCCCCGGCTTCTGGAGCATTCCATGATTGATTTGCTTGCCCGCTGGATGGGTAGGTGGCTGGACCGGCGCCTGCATGTTGCCAAGTTCGCCCGCCGTGCCATGAATCACGTTTTTCCTGATCATTGGTCGTTCATGCTGGGTGAGATTGCACTCTACTCATTTATCGTTCTGGTCGTCACCGGGACTTTTCTCGCACTGTTCTACAACGCCAGCGGCGCGCAGGTGGTTTACCACGGCGCATATCGGGCGCTCGATGGCGTGAAGATGTCAGACGCTTATCGCTCAGTCCTCCATCTGAGCTTCGAGGTGCCCGCCGGCTTGCTGATCCGGCAAATGCACCATTGGGCGGCCTTGATATTCATTGCTGCCATTGTGGCCCACGTCGCGCGCCTCTACTTCACCGCAGCCTTTCGCCGCCCGCGCGAGATTAATTGGATTATCGGTCTCACCCTTCTACTGCTGGCGCTCGGCAACGGCTACTTCGGTTATTCGCTGCCCGATGATCTTCTCTCCGGCGCGGGTTTAAGAATCGCGTATTCCATTCTGCTTTCGGTCCCTGTCATCGGGCAGTGGCTGGCATTCCTGGTCCTGGGCGGAACAGTTCCCACTCCCGCAACTTACCCGCACATGTACATGATGCACATCTTTCTTATTCCCCTGCTCATTTTCGCGCTGATCGCCGTGCACCTGGCAATCATCTGGCGGCAGATGCACACCAATTACCCCGGGCCCGGGCGCAGTGATCGCACCATCGTTGGTTCGCGCCTGTTTCCGTCGTATGCGGCGAAATCGGCAGGCTTGTTCTTCCTGGTGCTTTCACTCACCGCAGCGCTCGGTGGACTGGTTCAAATCGATCCCATATGGGTCTATGGACCGTATGATCCGATTGCCATCGCTCCTGGAGCACAGCCTGATTGGTATCTCGGCTGGGTCGAAGGAGCCATGCGACTCTTTCCCGGAGTCAACGTTCATCTCGGGCCACGGCTCATCCCCGAAGTGTTCTTCCCCGCATTCCTGCTTCCTTTGCTGGTCTTCGCGACTCTCTACATCTACCCGTTTCTCGAGCAGTTAATCGCCGGCGATATCCCAGGCCCGAACCATCATGTTCTGAAAATGCCCTACGAACAACCGGGCAACACAGCCTTCGGATGCGCGATGTTCATGTTTTTCATCGTGCTCTTTTTTTCCGGCGGAGATGACGTAATCGCGGTTGCGACGGGAACATCTGTCGTCACAGTCCGGTTCTTTCTCCGCGTCCTGGTGTTTGCCGGTCCGGTGTTGACCTTTTTCGTTGTCTACTGGCTGTGCGCGGGAATCAAGAAGCGGCGCGCCCGGTCCCAATTAATTTCTGCGGAGCTGGTCAAGATACCGAACCAATATCCGACCGCCCACAAAATCGGCGGAATGCAGCAAGCTACTTTGGATTAGCGGGGTTGTCGACGGCTGCCCGCTTCGTCATCGGAAACTGCTGGTCAAGGTCCAAATTCAGTTCCAGCACATTCACGCGGGGCTCTCCGAGAAAATCGAGTTGCCGGCCGGCAGTGTGCTTTCCCACTAAGGCGCGCAGTTGGTCGACGGTGATTCCCCGTTCTTTGGCCACACGCGACAACTGGAATTCTGCTGCGGCAGGCGTAATGTCTGGATCGAAGCCGGAAGCTGAAGTCGTGACCAGATCGATGGGTACCGGCTTGCCAGGGTTATCCGTTTCGTCGGTGGCAACATCGGTCTTCACGCGGTCGATGAGCACGTGATTTGTTGGCCCCAGGTTCGAGCCGGCGGAGTTGCTTGCATCCCAGGCGATGGGTGACGTGGCCGATGGCCTGGAATGGAAATACGCCGAGGTGGTGAAGCCCTGCCCGATCAACGCTGAGCCAACCACCTGCCCATCTTCACGAATCAGTTCACCATTGGCTTTATGCGGGAAGATTAACTGTGCGAGCCCGGTGACGAGCAGCGGATAAATCAGGCCGAACAAGATGGTTGTCGCTATCGTCATCCAAATCGAAATCAGAAGATTCTTTTTCATATGTCCTTCCTTACGCCAGGCCAATTCGGGTGATGACCATATCAATGAGCTTGATTCCGATGAACGGAATAATCACGCCGCCCACGCCGTAGATCCAGAGATTGTTGCGCAGCAAAATGGCGGCGCCCATTGGCTTGTACTTCACGCCGCGCAGTGCGAGCGGGATCAAGGCGATGATGATCAGCGCGTTGAAAATGACAGCTGAGAGAATTGCGGATTCCGGTGTCTGCAGATGCATGATGTTGAGCGCGTTCAGCACCGGGAACGTGCCGGCGAACATCGCAGGGATGATGGCGAAATATTTTGCCACGTCATTCGCGATGGAGAACGTCGTGAGCGCACCGCGCGTCATGAGCAACTGCTTGCCGATTTCGACGATCTCAATGAGCTTGGTCGGGTTCGAATCGAGATCGACCATGTTGCCGGCTTCTTTTGCCGCCTGTGTACCGGTGTTCATGGCAACGCCAACATCGGCTTGCGCGAGCGCCGGTGCGTCGTTCGTTCCATCTCCGGTCATGGCGACCAGCTTGCCTTCGCCTTGCTCGCGCTTGATGAGATCCATTTTGTCTTTTGGCGTGGCCTGCGCGAGGAAATCATCCACGCCGGCTTCGCGCGCGATGGCTGCCGCAGTGAGCGGATTATCGCCGGTGATCATCACTGTGCGAATTCCCATGGCGCGAAGATGATCGAACCGCTCCTGCATGCCGCCTTTAACGATGTCTTTCAGTTCAATCACACCTAGCGCACCGCGGCTCTTCTCGGCCACGACCAGAGGCGTGCCACCGGACCGCGCGATGTCGTCAACGATGGTGCGCACCTCGCTCGGCATCGGGCGGCCGTTTTGCAAAAGATAATTCGCAACCGCATCGGCTGCGCCTTTGCGAATTTCAAATCCATTCAGGTCAACGCCGGACATGCGCGTCTGCGCGCTGAAGGGAACGAAGCGGCTTTCGTGGGAGCTGAGTTCACGTCCACGCAATCCATATTTTTCTTTTGCGAGAACCACGATGGAACGCCCTTCCGGAGTTTCATCGGGAAGGGAAGAAAGCTGCGCGGCATCGGCGAGTTCCTGCTCGCTGACACCTGGAGCCGGAATGAAGCGCGAAGCCTGGCGATTGCCGAGTGTAATGGTTCCGGTTTTGTCGAGCAGCAGCGTGTTCACGTCGCCTGCGGCTTCAACGGCGCGGCCGGACATGGCAAGCACGTTGTGCTGCACCAGGCGGTCCATGCCGGCGATGCCGATGGCGGACAGCAGTCCGCCAATCGTCGTCGGAATCAAGCAAACAAGCAGCGAGACCAAGACGAAAACCGTCTGTGGCGATCCGGAGTAAATTGCAAACGGTTGCAGCGTGACCACCGCGAGCAGGAAGATGATCGTCAATCCGGCTAGAAGAATGTTCAGCGCAATTTCATTCGGTGTCTTCTGGCGCTCTGCGCCTTCGACCAGCGCGATCATGCGATCAAGGAAGGTTTCTCCGGGGTTCGATGTGATTTTGACCTTGATCTGATCCGAAAGAACGCGCGTGCCGCCGGTGACGGCCGAGCGGTCGCCACCGGCTTCACGGATCACGGGGGCGGATTCGCCGGTAATGGCCGACTCGTCAACCGACGCCACGCCCTCGAGAATTTCGCCGTCTGAAGGGATGAACTCTCCGGCGGAAACCAGCACCAGATCGCCGGAGCGAAGTTTGCCGCTGGGAATTTTTTCGGTGCGGCCACCAGCGTCGGGCAATAGCCGATTGGCCATCGTTTCGGAACGCGCTTTGCGCAACGTATCTGCCTGCGCCTTGCCCCGGCCTTCCGCCATCGCCTCAGCGAAGTTCGCAAACAAGACCGTGAACCACAGCCACAGCGTGATTTGCAGATTGAAGAAGAAAGCAGCGCCGCCTTTGAAGAGGAGGGCAGTGGTGATAACGCTGCCGATCTCCACCACAAACATGACGGGATTCGCCATCATCTTGCGCGGGTTCAGCTTGACGAACGCGTCCCAGATGGCGCGGCGGACAATCTTCCATTCCCAAACGGCTTTTTTGCCATGTTTTTTCGGCGGATGATGCAACTGAACCGTCGGAACTTGCGGAGGCGTTTTGAATTGTGTTGTCGTTGCCATTCGAGTGTCCTTTAGAAAGTTTTGCCGGCAGCCATGAGCAGGTGCTCAAGAATTGGTCCAAGGCTCAATGCCGGGAAAAATGTCAGCGCGCCGACGATCAGGATTACGCCGATCAAAAGCACCGTAAACAGCGGAGTCGTAACCGGGAATGTGCCCAGCGACGGCGGAACATATTTTTTCTTTGCCAGGTTGCCCGCCACTGCCAGCATGGGAATGATCATGAAGAACCGGCCAACCAGCATGGTGATTGCGCCCGCCGTGTTGTACCAAGTGGTGTTCGTGGTCAGGCCGGCGAACGCAGAGCCGTTGTTTCCTGCCGAAGACGTAAACACGTACAGGATCTCGCTTAATCCGTGAGGACCGGGGTTCAAGATGCTGGAGGTGCCGAAGTTGTAGACCGCCGAGATTGCCGCAAAGCCGAGAATCACGAGCGGGAAGATGAGCACGAACAGCATGGACATCTTCACGTCGTAAGCCTCGATCTTCTTGCCGAGGTATTCCGGCGTTCGACCCACCATCAGTCCGGCAATGAAGACTGCCAGAATGATGTCGATCAACATGCCGTACATGCCTGCTCCCACGCCGCCGAAAACGACCTCGCTTAGCATGATGTCTGCGAGTGGAACCATGCCACCGAGCGCGGTAAATGAATCGTGCCAGCCGTTGATGGCGCCGCAGCTGGCATCAGTGGTGACGGTGGCCCAGAGCGCGGTGTTTGCGATCCCGAACCGCACTTCTTTGCCTTCCATGTTTCCGCCAGGCTGCAGCGCGGTAGCGTGTTGATTCGTGCCGGCCAGCAGCGGATTGCCGCGGGCCTCAGCCCAATACGCGACACTCACGCCAACCAGAAAGAGAGTCGCCATCGCCGCCCACACCGCCCAGCCATGTCGCTGTGAGCCGGTCATCTTCCCCAACGTGTACGTCAGGCCGCCGCCAATCGTGAAAATTGAAACCAGTTCGATCAAATTCGAGAGCGGCGTGGGATTTTCGAAGGGATGCGCGCTGTTGGCGTTGAAAAATCCGCCGCCGTTTGTCCCGAGTTCCTTAATAATTTCCTGCGAAGCCACCGGTCCCTGCGCGATGGTCTGCGTGGTCACGGTGTCCACCAGTTGTTTGCCATCGGGACCGAGAACCGGCTTTCCGTTCGCATCAACTTTCGGGACTTGCATGGGCTCGACGAGCTTTGCCGTGTCGTACGGTTTCAAGTTCTGCACCACGCCTTGCGATACGAGCACAAGCGCCCCGACGACGCAGATCGGCATCAGAACCCACAGATTGCAGCGAACCAGATCGACCCAGAAGTTGCCGATGGTTTGCATCTGCCGGCGCGCGATGCCGCGAATGAATGCGATGGCCAACACAATTCCAACTGCCGCAGACATGAAGTTGTGATAGGCGAGACCGGCCATCTGGGTCAGATAGCTCATCGTGGTCTCGCCCGAATAGTTTTGCCAGTTGGTGTTTGTGGTGAATGATGCCGCGGTGTTGAACGCCAGCGCGGTCGGATTCACCGCGCCAAACTTCTGCGGATTGAACGGCAGGTAACCCTGCAATCTCTCGAATCCATACAGCACCAGCATCGAAACTGCACTGAAGAGCAGCATCGAGACCGCGTATTCGGTCCAGGGCATCTCACGGTTCTCATCTACGCCGGTCACGCGATAGAAGAGCCGTTCGATAGGCCGCAGCAGCCGGTCAAGAAACGTCTTCTCGCGGTTGAAGACCCGCGTCATGTAGAGGCCAACCGGCTTGGTGACCAGAAACACCAGCGCAAGAAAAACGAGAATTTGTAGCCAGCCATTAAATGTCATGATGAGTGCCTCCGGTTTCCTTTCGAACTTCTGTCGTTGGGTTTCCACTTGCCGCTATGCGGCAGCAACACGAGGCATAAGCCTACAATCAGCACAAGCACGAAAACCCAGGCGTGGTGAACCATTAAAACTTCTCCGGCCGCAACAGTGCATAGACCAGATACACGCTGGTCAGAACGCTCACTGCGAGCATGATCATTGACTCCACACCCATATAGCTCTCCTTAGTTCTGTCCTTATTTCACGCGGTCGCAAAAGTGCACGTAACCGATTGACAAAGCAAAAAATGCGATCGTGACTGCGATCCAAAGCAGGTCCTGCATAGCCGGCCTCCTAACCATTGACGACATCAAAACAATGAATTCAAAACAAAAATCCAACCTCAACCACGCCGCGCGCCTGGTTCTGATTTGTCCCAGTTGTTCCGAACGCGTCGCCGGGCGTGATGCTCGACGCTCGAACATACGAGATGTCGCCGCGAACGAAAAACCGTTGATGTTGATACGTTGGCGTTGCCGTGATCGAAAATGCCGAGCTTCCGGGACCGTACATCAAATTCACCGAATTCTGGGCCAGGCTTCCACTGCTGCCGATGTATTCGCCGCGTCCGGTGAGCGAAAATCCGTGCTTGAAGGTGCGGCTCAGCAGTAATGCTCCGCCGGTCGTCGAAGCTCCATTCACAACGCCAACGGCCAAATTCGTCGGCACACTGCCGTATTGAAAATAGGGCTGAACGATCCAACTGCCTTTTGTGTAGGTGTAAATCACGGCATACATGCTGCCGTTGTTTTGCACCGGCGTCGCAAGAGTCTGGCGGACGGTTTGCCCCAGATTTCCCATCGCGACAAACTCCAGGCTGTGCGGCCCTTTGGCGTACGTCAGAGCGCCGCTCAAATCGGAATAGCGGTTCGAGTAATAGCCGTCATTCCAGCTGAACGACGCGGTGAATTTGCCCATCGTTTGATTCAGCTGGACCCCGCGGGTCACCGCGTTTTCCTGGTTCCACAGCAAGCCACGCTCGATATTCATGTTTTCGAAATCGAACGTGTATTCGGCGCCCATAAGCGTCGGAAGGGCGCCAACCAGAATGGAAGTATTTTTTCCCGGTACCAGTTTCAGATACGCGACCGGAACCGGGCCATAAAGATCGGTGATGGCCTTGTCCGTAGGGAGAAACGGTGTACCAAGCGCGAGAATGTTGTAGGCACCCGATTGAACATAGAACTGCCACCATCCGGTAGTTTTTTGCACCCAGATCTGGCCATTGCTGAGCGTTGCTTGCCCGGTGTCGTCTCCGGCGACGTGATTACTCTGGACCAGTCCCATGCCGCTCACGATGCCGTCGACATCGAGTTTGCCTAAGGGCCAGGCCTCGATTTCAATCGGCGGCGCCGCCTGCAGGGGACCTGTAATCGCCGGGGTCGGGAGCGGACTCGGCGAGCTTGCGGTTTGGCTGTTGGCTTTTTGTACCGCCGCCGAGAGAACCACAGCCATGATCAGCCAGCGAAGCTTCCGCGTGTTGTGGGTTTCCTGATCAGAAAGTCTGAGGAGTTGAACGTGCGCGTCGGCTGCGGTTCGCACCACAGCAGGAAACGTTTTGTGCCGAGCCGTTGGCCTGACTTTAGATGAACCGAGCGCCTGGGTCGTGGGTTTGTCCGACCAGGAGCGGATACGAATCGGATTACCATGTCTGTCGTTCGCGAAAAAGAAAACGGTTGGTCCCTTGTGGCGGGTTTTCTTTTCATCCAGGACCAGCGCTACGAAAAACCAAGTCAGAAACCCTACACTGAGAAGGCAAATAACACTGATCGCCAGCTCCTGCGATCCGGCCGCGAGACTGGTCGAAAAGGTCTGCATTTTGCTCTCGTTTGGCATGACGCGGTAAGCCTCAGCGCGGCTGAACCTCGTCAGAGTTATTGAACACAGGAAACCGTAAAAGGTGAGTAAAAAGTTTCTAAAGAATTCCTAAAGAGCGGCTTTAAGTTTATGAATTCTTGCGTGGATCGTGCCGTTAAGTGAGTAGGAATGGGAGTGTCGCGCCAAGTAACTCAACTGCTTGGTTCGAAGCGATAGCCGACCCAAGGCTCGGTAATGATGTATCGCGATGAGTTATCGTCTGGGTCAAGCTTTTTTCGCAAATGTCCGACGAAAACGCGCAGATACTCCGGCTGCTCTACACTGTTCGGACCCCAGACCGCAGCGAGCAGCGCGCGATGAGTAATCACTTTGCCCGGGTGCTTGGCAAGGTAAACCAACAGATCAAATTCTTTGGGAGTTAGATGTATCTCCCGATTTTTCACTGTCACTGAACGCGCCGGAACATCGATGCGAAAATCTCCGACTTCGATAACGGGTATTTCCGGTTTCTCCGCGGCCGCTGCCCGACGAAACGCCGCGCGCACCCGCGCCAACAGTTCGTTTACGCTAAACGGCTTAGTCACGTAGTCATCGGCGCCGGCATCCAGCGCCTCAACCTTGGTCGTTTCCTCGCCTTTGACCGAGAGCACGATAATTGGAAGCCGGGAGTTTTTCCGAACTTGACGGCAGAGCTCCAGCCCGTCCATCCGCGGCATACGCAGGTCGGTAATGATCAGATCAGGCGACCAGGCCTTCAATTCATTGAGGGCTTCTTCGCCATCGCTTGCACTGCGAACGCCATATCCCTGGCTCGATAAAGTTGTCTTCAGGACGCGGGTAATTTGCGGCTCGTCATCGACGACCAGAATGTTGCCTTTGTTCTCGGAAGCAGCCATAAACGCCTCACTTCATTTCTTGCGTCACAATGTGAACGTCCACAGGGGGAGCGTCACGCAAGAATTTGTGTATCGCCGAAAGGTATAGATACTTCCGCCAGCCCCGCTGCGCAGATCTTCCGAACACCACCTGCGTGATATGTTTTTCCCGCACGAGTTTGGCAACCTCTTCGGCCACATTCGTCCCTTTTGCGCGCAGGATTTTTGCCCCGAGGTTCTCTCCAAAGCGAACGTTTTGCGCCAGGCTACGTTGATCTTCCGGTGACTCGTCCGTTCCAATATCGACGTAGATGACAAAAAGTTCAGCATCGATTCTCTGCGCCATGCGCGCGGCGCGCGCGATCAGATATTGCGCCGCCGGACTCGAACTGATGCAGACGCCGATTCTTTCGCGCAGCGCGACATTGGTCGCAAGACCTTCCTTCTCCAAATAAGATTCAAGACTGCGGTCGACCGCGTGCGCGACCTGCTGCAACGCCAGTTCGCGAAGGGCGATCAAGTTTCCGGGACGAAAAAAATGCCCAAGCGCGCGCTCGGCGCGCTCGAGGGGATAGATGTCGCCGCGCCGCATGCGTGTCTGCAAAGCTTCAGGCGTAAGATCAGCCAGCACAATTTCGTCTACCCGCTTCATCACCCAATCAGGCACGGTCTCGCGGACTTGAATTCCAGTGATATTGAGAATCGTGGGCACCATGCTTTCAATGTGCTGAACGTTCATGGTTGAGAGAACGTCGGTACCGGCGTCGAGCAACTCAATTACATCCTGATAGCGTTTTGGGTGCTTACTACCCTCGATATTTGTATGGGCCAATTCGTCGATCAGCGCGACGCGCGGATTGCGAGCGAGAATCGCGTCGACATCCATTTCTTCGAACGTTGTGCCCTTGTATTCAATCTTTCGGCGCGGGACGGTCTCCAATTTCGATGAGAGCTCTGCAATTCCTTTACGGCCGTGGGTTTCAACGATCCCAATCACCACATCTTCACCACGGCTGTGGCGACGAATGCCTTCGCTGAGCATGCTGAAGGTTTTTCCTACACCTGGCGCGTAGCCGATAAACAGCTTGAAGATGGCTTGTTTCTTCTGCGGCGCAGTTTCTTCCAACCACTGCTCGGGTGTTTTGATCATGCCGTGTATTATGCTCAGTGCGTCATCGTGCCCACGCATAAGGCTATCGCATGAAACGGTCCCTAACCACTCCGGGCCTTCGCTTTCTGGGATCGGCAATTACGGTCCTGGTGATCGTATTTGCCTATTTCCGGTGGTTGCATGTTAATCCAGCCACTGTGGGTTTTACGTTTTTATTGGTGATTCTTTTTATCTCTGCGGCGTGGGGCCTGCGTTACGCGATTTTTACGGCGCTTCTCGCTACCATAGCTTACAACTACTTCTTCCTGCCTCCGCTGTTTAAGTTCACGATTGCCGATCCGCAAAACTGGATAGCATTGTTCGCATTCCTAGTCACAGCCGTTGCTGCCAGCCAACTCTCCGAACGTGCACGGCGCAGCGCCATGCATGCAGACCAGCGCCGGCGCGAAGTCGAGCGGCTTTACTTTTTCAGCCAACAGTTGTGGTTGAATGAGAATGTTTTTGGCTTGCTCAACGCTATTCCTAAGCACATTGTCGAATCATTTGACGTGAAGGGCGCGGCGCTGTTTCTTGAAGCGAAGCAGGAGACGTATTTTTTCGATGAGCGCAGCCGAAATCTATTTCCCAGCAGTCAACTCAAAGCTATTAGCGATCGCGGGGAACCGGTGTTAGACAGGTCCAATCACAATTGCTACATGCCGGTCCGGATGGGAGTTCGCACCGTCGGCGCCTTCGGAATTGCCGGTTGTGACTTGTCGCGCGAGAGTCTGGAAGCCATTGGCAGCCTGGTTGCAATCGCAATTGAGCGTGGGAATACGGTTGAACGGCTTACCAAGATCGAAGCGACACGTGAGAGTGATCGATTGCGCTCTGTTCTTCTCGACGCAGTTACACACGAATTTCGCACGCCGCTGACCGCCATTAAGGCGTCGGCCGAAACTCTGCTCTCCGGTGCGGAACTCGACAAGCCACAAACCAAAGACCTGCTCGTCGTCATTAATCAAGAATGCGACCGCCTCAACCGTCTGGTCGGAGAAGCAGGAGAAGTGTCGCAACTCGATTCGCATTCATTGCAATTTCACCTGGAGAAACATCAGATCCGGGAAGCGATCGATGACGCGCTCAAAGCCTCGCAGGCCACGCTACGCGGGCATGAGCTCAAAATTACGATTCCACCGAATTTGCCTCCCGTGCAAATGGATGTTGAGCGAATCACGGAGGTGCTTACGCAGTTACTCGACAATGCCGGGAAGTACTCGCCGCCCGATACTCCGATTCAAATCACGGCTGAACTGCGCGATTCTGCAGTTGTCACCAGCGTTGCGGATCATGGCCCCGGAATCGATGAAATGGAACAGGAGATGATTTTTGAGAAATTCTATCGCGGCCGTAATCAGCGGATGCTAATTCAGGGCACCGGAATGGGACTGGCAATCGCGAAGGCCATTATTGAGCTGCATGGCGGGAAAATCGGCGTAATGAGCCAGCCCGGGCATGGATCGGTTTTTTACTTCTCACTGCCGGTGGCTTGAGCGCTGCCGTTCGCGTAAGCTCGCTTGGTCGGGAACGTGCGGCGTTGCCGTCTTCGCATGGTATAGGGCGCAAGAAATCATCGTGACTATTGCACCCGTGCTTGTCCCTATGCTGACCATTGCAGAACCGTATACGACCGAGCCGGAACCTCAAGCCTCGTTCGTGCATTTGTTGTCGACGGTTTTTGGAACGGCTGGGGCTTCACGTTCTGCGGCGCGGCGAAGCTGTTGACGGCTTTCAGATCGTCTCCAGTCAGGACCAGCGCACTCGCAATTTGGCCCGGCGCCCGGTCTTCCCAGACAACTTCAACCGTTCGCGCGCGTGACAAGTCGCGATTCAAGATGAATAGCGCTGTCTCGCCATTCGCCGGATTCACTGTCGCAGCCGCATCGATGTATGGAACGGGATCCATCTTCTCCACCTGGTATGTCGGGGCCTGGACCAGAACGTTGAGCACATCGCCCTTCGCATAATGCAAGGCCCAACTGTACGGGTAATAAATCGTCTGAAGGAACAGGCCGTTTTCATTGGTCATAATTGGCGCGATTACGTTAACCAGTTGCGCCAGGCAGGCGATCTTGATGCGGTCAGCGTGGCGCAGCAGGGTGTTGACCAAACCGCCGACCAGGAGCGCGTCTTCGAGGTTATAGATTTCCTCGAGCAAATGCGGAGCTTCTTTACGATGGCCGTTGACCGCGTCTCCGGTGCGCTCGCGATACCAGACGTTCCACTCATCGAACGAGAGCCATAACTGCTTCGGCGAGCGCTTGTGTCCGCGCACCAGATCGCAAACCGCGAGCGTTTCTTCAATCTGGCGGTCCATGGTCAGGTTGAGCGCCACAAATTTCTCGCTGCTGCCGCCGGTTTCTTCCGGCGTATTTCCAAAATAGCGGTGCAGAGAAAGGCCATCTACCCACTCATAGCACTGCTCGAGCACTTCGCGGTCCCACTCCAGATAAGTCGGCATGAGCGGTCCGCTTGACCCGCACGCGATCAACTTGAGTGCAGGGTCTTGAGCGACATATCGCATCTGCCGCGCTGCGTCCTGCGCCTTCATGCCATATTCGCCTGCGGTCATATGGCCAATCTGCCAGGGCCCATCCATTTCGTTGCCCAGGCACCAGTGCTTTACGTTGTAGGGTTCCGCGTATCCATGTTTGCGACGCAGATCACTCCACTCAGTGCCTTTTTCAACATTGCAGTATTCAAGGAGTGCGGCGGCCTGCTCCGGAGTTCCGGTGCCGAGGTTCAGGCCCATTAGCGGCTCGGTGCCGACAAGCTTGCACCACGTCATAAACTCATTGGTCCCGAACTGGTTTGACTCAATAGTGTTCCATGCCTTGTCGAGAACTACCGGGCGGTCTTTCTTCGGGCCTACCCCGTCGAGCCAGTTATATCCGGAAACGAAATTTCCGCCGGGATAGCGAATGATGGGAACGCCGAGTTTCTTGATCTCATTGGCCACGTCGGTGCGAAAGCCATTCGCGTCGGATACTTTGTTGCCCAGGTCGTAAATTCCTTCGTAAATCGCGCGGCCGAGATGCTCAAGGAATGAGCCGAAGACGTTGGCATCGAGCGGCGCGACGGTACGGCGCGAATCGATGAAAATCCGCGATGGTTCAGCGGTCGATTGCGCGGCCAGAAAACGTCCAAAGATGGAATCCGCGGAACAGGCCAGCCCGGCCCCGGCTACGTTTCGTAAAAAGTCGCGTCTCCCCTTTGCGAACATTCTCTGCCTCCGAGTGAAAATGTGTTGACCCGTGACGGGCGAAAAAGTATCACATTGGCGTGCCCAAAGTAAACGTTTACAGTTGTGGC
>Ga0335077_10004303_pt1 | contig 17359 bp, 11 predicted proteins | sample Lox_Sample_31_FD_207151 | JGI IMG/M metagenome (GOLD analysis project Ga0335077, IMG submission 207151) | Soil microbial communities from Loxahatchee National Wildlife Refuge, Florida, United States - Lox_Sample_3.1 | ecosystem: Environmental > Terrestrial > Soil > Wetlands | place: USA... | reverse complement strand
TTACGCTGCACTATGCTTGTGAACGCGGACACGCGCCGGTTGGGAATGGCACGTTGACGTACGAACTGAAGAGCGAAAGCTGGCGCGACGTTCATCCAGACGCCCGAGTTAATCGGCTGGCGGCGAGTTACCTGCATGCTTATCGAGTCCGGCGGAGCGGCGCTCCTATCTGAAGATCATGAACAATGAAGACCATGAACGATAAAGACAAACCAAATCTGGAGCCGCGTCCGGTTCGCGATTCAATCTCGGAGATGGCCGAGATCGTTCTACCGAACGACGCGAACCCGCTGAACGCGCTGCTGGGCGGCCGCCTGATGCACTGGATCGATCTGGCGGGAGCCTTGGCGGCTCACCGGCATTCGCGGCAATGGGTGGTGACGGCGTCGATCGACCATCTGGATTTTCTTGTGCCGGTGCGGGTGGGCGATCTCGTTATTCTGCGGTCTTCGGTCAATCGCGCCTTTCACACTTCGATGGAAGTCGGCGTAAAGGCATGGGTGGAGAACTATCGGGCGGAGCATAAGAAGCATGTGAGTTCGGCGTATCTGACATTCGTTGCGATCGATGCTGCCGGTAAGCGCGTACCGGTGCCGCCCGTCATTCCGGAAACCGCGGAAGAAAAGCGCCGGTATGAAGATGCGGCGCGAAGGCGCGAGATCAGGAGTGCGGAGACCGTGCGGCGAAAAAACGGCACAACCAAATGCGGTGTGATAGCGGTCACATCGGGTCAGGATTGGGAAAGATAGTGTGATCTTTCATTTTGTGATCTTTTGTTTCCTAAACTGGCCTTCCATAAGTGGGGCGAGGCAAACCGGCGAATCTCCGTAATTGAGGTTATGTATGGATAGTGCGCTTCTGATTCATCGGCTCCATTTTGCTTTCACCGCAACCTTCCATTATCTGTTTCCGCAGCTCACCATGGGGCTGGCGCTGCTGATCGTGATTCTCAAAACGATCGCCTGGCGGCGCAACGATCGCACTTACGATGAGGCGGCCCGCTTCTGGGCCAAGATCTTCGGCATCAACTTCGTGCTGGGAGTAGTGACGGGCATCCCCATGGAATTTCAGTTCGGCACGAACTGGTCGGTGTTTTCGCAAATGGCGGGGGGCGTGATCGGGCAGACTTTGGCGATGGAAGGCATGTTTGCTTTTTTCCTTGAGTCTGCGTTCTTGGGATTGTTTTTGTTCGGCGAAAAGCGGCTGAGCCCGCGCGCGCACTGGCTTTCGGCAGTGGCGGTATTCGTCGGTTCGTGGCTATCGGGCTACTTCATCATCGCGACCGATGCCTTCATGCAATATCCGGTGGGGTACTATCGCGCGCCGGATGGGAGTTTGCAGCTGGCAAGCTTTTGGAACTTCGTGCTGAATCGGTGGGCGCTCTGGCAATACGCGCACAACATGAGCGGCGCTGCAATTACGGGCTCGTTCGTCATGACCGCGATCGGTGCGTTTTATTTGCTCTCGGGCAAGTTCGTTGAGCACGGGCGCATCTTCGTGAAAGTTGGAGTAATCACGGGGTGCATATTCAGTCTTTTGCAGTTATTTCCGACCGGCGACCGTCAGGGGAAGATGGTCACGGAGCATCAGCCGGTGACGTTGGCGGCGATGGAAGGCCTGTTCCGCGGCCAGGAGGCTGCGCCGCTGCTCATTATGGGCCAGCCGAACGAGGTGGAAGGCAAGGTCGAAAACCCGCTGGAAGTGCCGGGCATGTTGAGCATGCTGACATTTCGCCGCTGGAATGCGCATGTGCGCGGACTGGATGCATTTCCGCGCGAAGACTGGCCGGACAACATTCCGTTGCTTTATTACAGCTACCACATCATGGTGGGGCTGGGGACGTTCTTCATCGCGATCATGGTGGTGTCGTTGCTTCTGCTTTGGACAGGCAAGCTATACAGCGCGCGTTGGATGCTCTGGATTCTGATGCTGGCCGCGCCGTTTCCTTATATCGCCAATACCGCAGGATGGTTGACGGCCGAGCTGGGGCGGCAGCCGTGGTTGATCTACGGGATCATGCGCACGCAGAGTGGCTACTCGAAACTGGTTTCGGCTGGCAACGGCATGTTTACTCTTTTAGGTTTTATGGGCATGTACACGGTCCTGGGTATTTTATTTCTTTTCCTGGTGTGGCGGGAAGTTGATGGTGGTCCCGGGAATCATGGTCCCGCAAAGAGAGAATTGATTTCTGCGGTGGAGTCGAAATAGCCATGGCTAGCGTGTGGTTCTGGATTGTCGCCGTGATGGTGGTTGCGTACGTTGTGCTCGACGGATTTGATCTTGGCGCGGGCGTTATCTATCTGCTCGTGGCCAAAACGAATGAGGAGCGCCGGCGCGTGCTGCAGTCAATTGGCCCGGTGTGGGACGGGAATGAAGTGTGGCTGCTTGCTGCCGGAGGCACTCTATATTTCGCTTTTCCGCAGCTTTATGCATCGAGCTTCAGCGGATTCTATTTGCCGCTGATGATCGTGTTGTGGCTGCTGATGCTACGGGCAATCGGCATTGAGTTTCGCGTTCATATTGACAGTCCGCTGTGGCGTGGTTTCTTCGACGTCATCTTTGCCCTTTCGAGCACATTGCTGTGCGTTTTTCTCGGAGCGGCGCTGGGCAACGTGGTGCGCGGGGTGCCGCTAGATGCTACTCGCTATTTCTTCGAGCCGCTCTGGACTGACTTCAAACTTGGCCCACAGCCCGGCATTCTTGATTGGTACACGATCCTGACGGGCGTGGTCGCGCTGGTGACGCTGACTGCCCATGGTGCGTACTACGTTGCTTTAAAGACTGATGAAGACCTGGGCCGTCGTGCCCGCGGAGTGGCATTGCTGCTGTGGCCGTTGCAGTTTTTTCTGACCCTTGCGTCGCTGATGGCGACCTATTTCGTCAAGCCTGAGGTCATGGAGAACTACAAGAACCATTCGATTGGATTTCTCGTTCCGGTGCTAGTTGTGGCTTCTCTCGCCGTCATGCTTTGGGCCGCTCCAAAGGGAAGAGAGAAAACAGCGTTCCTCGCATCGAGCCTCTACATTATTGGCATGCTGGTGGGCGCGGCGTTCGCGCTCTATCCAGTCGTGCTGCCGGCGCGCGACCATCAATACGATCTGACGATTTACAACAGCAGCGCGGGCGCTTACGGACTCCATGTGGGGCTGGTTTGGTGGGTTCTCGGGGCGGCACTGGCGATTGCGTATTTTGTGTTCATCTATCGCATGTTCGGCGGCAAGGTTCAACTGGAAGAAGGGCATTACTAGCTGTCAGCCATCAGTTATCAGTGATCAGTACAACAACCCCTCCTTGCTTATGAGCAAGAGGGGCCTTCGGCGAGGCTCTCACTGACCGCGTTGCTGGTGTGTTCTCTGAGCTGCTGTAGCTCTTTTGCTGTTTTCTCCCACGCCTTCTTATCCTTATTGTCCAAGGGACGTATTTGGGCCGCGGCATAGTAGGCAAGGATGTTGGCGCGCAGTTCGGGAGAAGTTTGATCGAAGTTGTGTCCGGCCAATTTGTCGAGCAGTTTCGCATAGGTCGCGTCGCTTAACTTGTATTCGCCGAATGCCGTTTCCTTTCCCGTATCGCAGTCGCGATTGTCGAGGCGAATATTCCTGAAATCGACCTTGCTCAAAGAAGATTTGTAGTCCGTCACGGTTTGATCGACGCTTTTGATGTACATGTCTTCCGTTTGCGTAGAGGGGATCTTAAATTGTAGCGCGCTGAACGGTCCGACCTTCGGCACAATTCTCAAGAAGAATGCCAGGATCCGAGTGCCCGGACCGGGTTTGCGGTAGCCTTTGCCCCACTCCTTCTGATAGTTGGTGCGCGAGAGGTAATACAAGAATTTCTTCTTATCGAAAGTCGGGTCTTCTTTCACCATTTCTTTTTTTCGGGCAACCAACGCGACGCGCGTCATTTCCGGAATGATCTTGCTGACGGCGCGCCGGAAGGTTCCGATGGCAAGATCTTCGTCCCCCATGACATCGGTGACCTTCAATCCATAGGTTTTCAGGAAGGCGCGCTCGAGCACAGGCTTTGCAATCTCGAAACCGATGAAATCGTGATAGCGGTCGCTGGAGTAGCGATTCTTGGCGACCTGGACCATATCGAAACCAAACTCGGTGCGAATGTGTGTTTTGTGGTCATCCTCATAGGTGACGGAGTCACCATATTTCTTCCTCAGCTTCGGAAACTCGATCGCGACCACTCGATTGATAGTGGGATGTCCGCTGTTGTCGGAGACATAGTGCGCCAGCGCGCCGAGGGCAAAGGCATACTCGTTCAGGTCGGAAGATTCCTGAATCATGTTGGCAACGAAGTCGCCGCTGCGAACATAGTGGGTGAGGTCGCTGAAAAGCTTGCTGCCAAAAGGGTAGTAACCCATGTCCTGAAGCACCGATCCCCCGTAAGCGTAGGCGTGCGCTTTTCGCAGCTCGTCGTCGGTCGCCTGCGGGAAGCGATGGCGTAGCATCGGTAAGAGCTGATCTTTCCATACCAGATCGACGACTTGTTCATGAGTCAAGACTGAATAGCCATAGGCGCATTCTGAGGCGAGCATCGCAAGCCCGATCAGTGCCGAAAGGCAAATTCGCTTATGACGCGTGAGAAATGTCATTGCCGCCAATTTCACTCTGCTTTCTTCCTGACGATTCCCAGCAACTAAACAGCCTCCCGTATAATCAAAAACACGTCGCCTGGCGCGTATTCCAAGAAAGGCCAAATTTTGAGCGCTCATTCGCATCATCCCGGCCAGCAGCCACCCGCACCGCAACCGCTTCCTGGAGTCAATGCCATCCTTGCCGTCGGCTCGGGCAAAGGCGGAGTCGGCAAAACGACTCTTTCCGTCAACCTCGCCATTGCGCTTAGCAAGATGGGCCATAAAGTCGGCCTGCTCGACGGCGACGTCTACGGGCCGAATGTCCCTTTGATGCTGGGAACGGACGAACAGCCTAAAGCCGTTGGCGATAACCACATCATTCCGATTGAAGCCCAAGGGGTAAAGGTGATTTCTGTCGGATTCCTGAACCCCGGAGACAAGCCGCTAATCTGGCGCGGGCCGATGTTGCATTCGATCATTCGCCAGTTTCTGGGCTCCGTCGATTGGGGAGCGCTCGATTACCTGGTTGTCGACCTCCCGCCCGGAACGGGAGATGTCGCGCTATCGCTGATTCAGACTGTTCCACTGACTGGAGCGATCGTAGTTTCGACGCCTTCGGATGTTGCGTTGCAAGACGCGCGCAAGGCCATCGAGATGTTTCGGCAGATGAAAGTCGATATCGTGGGTATGGTCGAGAACATGAGCTATTTTGTATGCCCGCACTGCAACCATGAGATCGACATTTTTTCGCGCGGAGGCGCCGAGAAGACTGCCAGACAATTCGATGTCGCGTTCCTGGGAAGCGTCGAACTTGATCCGGAAATTCGCAAAGCGGGAGACAGCGGATCACCGGCGGTGCTCAAGGGCGAAGAGTCGTCGCATGCGAAGTCGCTATTTCAGTTTGCGCGGAAGGTTGCGGCGCGCGTGGAGGAAATCAAGTCGAGCAGCTCCGCGGGCGTGATTCAGATTCAGTAACTGCAGCCTTACCGATCACTGAATGGGATGCCGGCGGCCGCAAATCGAGCAGCTAGCCGGTAGCACGTAACTGTTCCAGCTCCGCATCCGGGACCGACGGTTCCGCATCGGGAGCAGGAAGGACGAACGAAATCTTCGTTCCGTTGTCGTTCGATTCAACCTTCATTTCGCCTCCGAACTGGCGAACGCGTTCATTCATTCCTCTCATTCCCACGCCCGAACTGTGCGACTGGAGTCGGCTCAGTTTGTCGAGAGTAATGCCTTTGCCCTCATCACAAATGTCCAGGGAGACGATTCCGTCTTTTCTTGCGATTGCGATAACAGCCGTCCTGCTTCCGCTATGCCGGTGAATGTTAGTGAGACATTCCTGGACCAGCCGGAACAGAGCCAGCTCCATTTCGCGCGAAAGCCTTTCAAAATCCTTGGCAACGTTCAGCGAAATCTGCAAGCCACTACGCTCAGCCAGTCCTTGGATGTACCAGCGCAGCGCCTCGGTCAGCCCAATTTCGTCGAGCAAAGGAGGATGCAATAAATAGGACATGGTGCGGATCTCCTGGCTTAACTGCTGCACCAATTGCTCGCTCTCCTCGGTATCCTTTGCGAAAACAGAATTAGTCCCTTTCAGTTGCTCAGCCATTTTCCCCAGATTGATAGCCAGCGCGGCGATCAGTTGGCCGGAGCTGTCGTGCAGTTCTCGCGCAATGCGACGGCGTTCTTCATCCTGAATTTGCAGAAGACGCTGTGAAAACAGGCGCAGCAACTCAGACTGGTTCAATACCTCAATGTTGCGTTTTTCCAGTTCGCCGGTGCGAGCGCGGACTTCGCTCTCCAGCGTCTCCGTGAGGTGGCGATACTTTTCCTCGGTGCGCTTGATATCGGTGACATCAACCCCAGTGGGATGGAGGAATATGATCTGGTCGTCGGCGTCGACAATCGGGTAGAGCGCGAAATCAACAATCCTTTCGGTACCATCACCCCATGAATAGTTGAGCGTTTCCCGGTAGGGAATACCTTGAGCTACCAAGGGCATCGCGGCGCGAATCTTGTCGCGAGATTCCTGGTGGTTTTGCCACCATCCCGTGTCCCAGAAGGGCCGTCCCAAAACATTTTCGGCACGGTGGCCACATGCTTCCAAAGACATTTTGTTGGCTTCAATCAGCACGCCATCTTTGGTCATGATGCCGGCGAACACCGTGGTTTGCTCAAACACGGCGCGGAACTTCGCGTTAGCCTCAACCGCCTCTGCCGTGATTTGCCGTTGACGTTCCTCGGCGCGTTTCTGCTCTGTGATGTCCCGCGCCACCTTTGAGGCCCCCACGACGCGGCCGGAGGCATCTCTAACCGGGGAGATCGTGAGCGAGATGTTCAATAACGTACCGTCTTTGCGCATCCTTATCGTCTCAAAGTGGTCGATCCTCTCTCCTCGACGAAGACGCGCCAAAATGGCCGGTTCCTCATGCCGGCGGTCCGGCGGAATGATCAGGGTAATAGGTTTGCCGATGGTTTCTTCAGGTCTGTAGCCGAAGATGCGTTCCGCGCCCTCATTCCAGCTGGTGATGATACCGTTGAGGTCTTTGCTGATGATGGCATCTTGCGACGAAGTTACGATGGCCGCGAGCAGGCCGGTCGTTTCCTCCACCCGCTTCTGGGCAGTGACATCCAGCGTGACACCGTCAAATCGAAGCGGTTGACCCTCCAGGTCACGAAATGTACGTCCGATGGCCCGAATCCACTTAAGACGGCCGTCGGGCGCCAGGGTGCGATATTCGATGTCATAGGGCGCGTCCTTTGAAATGGATGTCTCGATCGCTTGACGGGTACGTTCGCGATCATCCGGGTGTAACCGCTCATAGAAAGTGTCAATCGTTACGTCGGCGTCGGGAGGCAGCCAGAAGTGTTCCTTGACGCGGTTGTCCCAAATCAGCTTATCGAAAGGAAGATCGCAGAACCAGAATCCGACCTTTGACGCTTGTGCCACCAGATCGAAACGCTCGCGATGCTGCCGCAAAGCCTCTTCGCCTTCGTAGCGCACTCGCGCCATCTCCAGGTGCGTTTGCACCCGCGCCAGCAGTTCGCGGGCGCTGAAAGGCTTGATCAGATAATCGTCGGCGCCGCGCTCCATCCCTTCGACGCGCGCTTCTTCACCAGCTCGCGCAGAAACAACAATGATGGGAATGGTTCGGGTCTCAGGCTTGGACCGCAATTCACGCAGCAGGCCAAAGCCGTCGAGGTTCGGCATCATGATATCGGTCAGTATCAAATCCGGGCGGGAATTTTGAATTGCAATAAGGGCCGCCCATCCGTCTGGCACCGCGACTACCTTGTAGTGTTCCGCTAATAATCGTGAAAGGTACTGCCGCATGTCGGCGTTATCATCGGCAATCAGGATGATCGGCCGTTTGACGAAGTCTGCGCGGTCGGAGTTGGGCGGACAAGGTACCGGGATTCGCTCATCGGTGGCCAGGATCTCCGGTTCGACTTCTGGCTCGACATCCGGGAGCCAGCGGAGCGCCTCTTCCACATAAGGCGCGGCTCCCATAGCGGTTGTCGCGAGAGTTCTCGCACCACCCACCCGTTCAGAGGGCAAGTGGGTCGATCCCAGAGGTACGCTCACGATGAAGGTGCTGCCTTTATCGATCGCGCTCTCTACGCGAACGGAGCCGCCGTGAAGCTTGACCAATTCTTGCACCAGCGCGAGACCGATACCGCTGCCCTCGTGAGTACGGCTTCGCACATCCTCCACACGATGGAACCGGTCAAACAGTCGAGGCAATTCGTGAGGTGGAATCCCCACGCCGGTATCGCGAACACGCAATTCCACATGGTCAGTAGACTCTGCCAGCGCGACTGAGATCGAGCCCTCAAATGTGAACTTGAAGGCGTTCGAAATCAGATTGAGGACGATCTTTTCCCACATATTGCGATCGATATAGACGGAATGCGGCAGCTTGGGGCAATCCAATTCCAACCGCAGTCCGGCCTTCTCCGTGGCCGACCGAAACACGCTTGCAAGCTCGACGGTAAAGGCCGAGAGGTCCGTCGGCTCATAGTTGGCCTGCATGCGTCCAGCCTCGATGCGCGAGAAATCAAGCAAAGTGTTCACCAGGCGCAGCAAGCGCGATCCATTGCGATTTACCAGTTCCAATTGAGCCTTGGCGGCTGGTGGAAGATCGGTATGACTTCTGGCCAGCAGTTCCTCAACCGGCCCGAGCATCAAGGTGAGGGGCGTGCGGAACTCATGGCTGACGTTGCTGAAGAACGCGGTTTTTGCTCGATCAAGTTCTGCCAGAGCTTCCAAGCGTTCCTTTTCTTCTTCCGCCGCGCCCGCGTTCTCGATGGCGGTGGCAATCTGGCCGGCCGCTAACTCGTAGAATGTTCGATATTCAGGGTCGAGCTTGCGCGTCGGATTGACGCCAGCAATCAGAACTCCGACCGGATGATCGTCGCCACGCGACGTGACTGGGAGCACGATGGCTTCCGTCACAGTCTGACTTGCAGGACCAAGAGGCAGTCCTTCCGCGTTCTTCACCGAAACCGTCTCCGGTTGCCCGCGCTGCACGACCGCTGAAACCGGCCAGATGCAATCGCCGCCGCTGCCCGCGCTTAGATCGATCGATTCGGGACTCAGGCCTTCGACCCCGCGCGCGACGCCGCAGGTCTGTTCCAGATTTGCGCGATTGCCTCGGCGATCGATCAGGTAAAGCAGGGCGAATGGAATGTCGTCGGTGTTTGTCGCAAGCGTGGCTGCTGCCGAGGCGCAGGCAGACTCGGTGGTTTTCTGCGTCAATGCATTGGCCGAGAGTTCCGACAGTGTGCGCAAACGCCGAGCATTGATCACCTTTGGCGTCACGTCGGTGGAAGGGCAGAACAATCCCACGATGGTGCCGAGTTCGTCCCGAACTGGACTATACGAGAACGAGTAGTAGGTTTCTTCCAGGAAATCACCGCGGTTCATGAAGAGGCGGATGTCATCGACGAACGTGGCGTCGCCATCGCGAAAGACTTTGTCAGCAAGTGGTTTGCAGATATCCCAGATTTCGCGCCAGACGTCGGCCGCCGGTTTTCCCAGCGCCCAGGGATGTTTGGCAAGACTCAATACCTGGATGTAGGCGTCGTTATAGAGAAAGGTTGCGTCCTCTCCCCATCCGAGCCACATCGGGTGCCGAGTATTGAGGATGAGATTTACGGACGTCTTCAGGCTATGGGGCCAGTGCTCGATCGGTCCGAGAGGAGTTTGAGACCAATCATAATTCTGTATCAGGGAAGCCAATTCTCCGCCGCCCGCCAACCACCAGGGCATGGATGAGCCCGCGGCCATCGCCATTTCGGGTTTGTTGAGCTGCTTTACCCCGAGCACTCGCTGTAGCGTGGGTATTAACTCAGCGGTCAGTTCGCTTTTTGTCACGTAGGCGGCCGCATCGACTTCGCGAGCTTGCTGCTGCAGAAGCTCGGGATCGTTTTGACTGATGATAATGATCTTTGACTGCGGAAGTTCCCGCCGGATGACACGCGCTGCCTCCACTCCATCCATGCGAGGCATGGAAACGTCCATTAAGACAACGTCGGGACGCAGCGCCCTGGCTTTTGCAATAGCGTCAATTCCATCGCTCGCCTCGCCGCATACCGTCCACTCCGGTGAGGATGAAAGCAACGATCGTAATCCTCGTCTTACCGATTCATGGTCATCTACTACGAGGACTTCGGTTGACATTAACCCTCCTGCGAGCGGAACTCGCATGTCGTGTAACACCGGTTGCAGGACTCCAAACGGAAATCGGCTAGGATTTAGCGCCAGGCTGGCCCTTCGCCCCCGTGCCAGCACTTGATGTTAAAGCTCAAAAGATCGAAGGCATATACGGTTACACCTGTAGAGTCGCGGTGCCTTGCAGCGCTGAGAGGAGAAAGAGAAGAAACGCCTGGCATTCCCTCTGGAAATGGTCGCGGGTCGGCATATTCCTTGACACTCTTCGGCCCCCTCCCTAGAATCGCAACAGGAGTATTGAAACCGGAGCCTAAGCCTCTGCATCTAAAGTATTTAAAGAGGCAGCGAACTCCTTTTTCTAGCCCTATGCCAGGTGGACCAACCGGCGGCCGGGAACGCGAAATCCTGACCGCAATCGTGGAAACTTTTATCGCCAGTGGAGAGCCGGTCGGCTCGCGCACCATTGCGCGCGCCAGCCGTGAGGGGCTGAGTCCGGCCACGATCCGCAATGTCATGGCCGATCTCACGGACGCTGGGTTCCTGGAGCAGCCCCATACCTCCGCGGGGCGAGTGCCGACCGCCGAGGCGTATCGGTATTACGTCGAGCAGTTGAGCGGCGAGGCTCATCTGTCACACGAGAATCAGAGCATTATTCAGGACACGCTGACCGGCGTCACCGAGGTACAGGAATTCATGGAGCGTACGTCGCACGTGCTCTCGCTGATCTCGCACAGTGTAGGAGTTACGGTGGCAACCAGCGGCCCGCGCAACGCGCTCGAACATGTCTACTTCTCTCGTTTAGGAGATCAGAAGGTGCTGGCCGTTGTCGTGACGCGGTCGGGAGTGGTTCGGGATCGCGTGTTGAGGCTCGACATTCCGCAGGCAGACCTGGATCTTGCCGCGCGCTATCTGAATGACAATTTTCGCGGCTGGACGATGGATGACATGCGCGCCGAGATTGCGCGCCGCATCGAAAGGGAGCGCAGCGAATACGACCGCCTGATGAAGTCGATCGAGCAGTTGTACAAGCAGGGGGCGCTGGCCGCGAATGAAGGGACAGAAGCCGTCTTCGTGGAAGGCGCAGCCAATCTTTTGACTGGCGAGGAGGACCGCCAGCGCTTGCAGGAATTGTTGCGCACGCTGGAGGAGAAAGAAAAAGTAGTCAAGCTGTTGGGCGCCTACCTCGATACACACCAGGAAGCGGTGCGGGTGGTTATCGGACTCGATCAGGCCTTGCCTTCCATGGAGAACTTTGTGCTCATCGGAGCGCCGGCGCGAGTTGGAGGCGACGTGGTTGGTTCCCTCGCGGTCATCGGTCCGACCCGGCTCGACTATCAACACACCATGTCGGCCGTGTCGTATATTGCGCGGCTTTTTGACAAACTTTTGAATGAATCGGAGTAAATCGCAGTATGGCTAAAGGCAATGGAAAGACGGAGGCGGCCAACCTCGATTTGGAACATGAGCTTCCCCCGGCAAATAGCGGGGAGGAAACAACACGGCCAAGCGCACCTGCGCAGGAAGCGACATCGGAGGTGGAAAAGCTGAGGGCCGAGCGTGATGCGCTGCTCGATCGCCTGGCACGGCTCCAGGCTGAGTTCGATAACGCCCGCAAGCGCGCGGTTCGCGAGCAGCAGGATTTCCGCGAATTCGCAGGCTCCGAAGTTATCAAGGGCTTGCTGCCCGCGCTCGACAGTTTCGAGCGCGCGTTGAAGGTGGGGGGGAATTCCAATGAATTTCGCAACGGCATGGAGCTGATTTATCGCCAGCTCCAGGACGCCTTGCAGAAAGCTGGCGTTCAGTCGATTTCTGCGGTGGGGCAGCCATTCGATCCGCGACTTCACGAGGCCATCGAGATGGTCGACACCAATGAAGTTCCTGATCACCAGGTGGTTGATGAACTGCAACGGGGCTACAGGTTCAAAGATCGCTTGCTTCGGCCTGCCATGGTGCGGGTGGCGCGCAATGCACACAAGTAGGCCGTTCAAAATTTCAGGTGAATTGTTGGTAATCGATTCTCAAGAAGGAAGGCAGGGGAGTTCTGGCCACTAACACAAAACGAGATTATTACGAGGTGCTGGGCGTCACCCGCACGTCGACTGAAGTCGAGATCAAGAGCGCATATCGCAAGCTCGCGATGACCTACCATCCCGACCGCAATCCCAATAACCCCGATGCGGAAGAGAGGTTCAAAGAGATCACCGAAGCATATGCGATCCTCGCCGACGGCGAAAAGCGTTCACTCTATGACCGCTTCGGCCATGCTGGTGTGAGCGGCCCAGCCGCAGGTGGAGCAGGCTTCGATCCCACCATTTTTCAGGATTTCGGTGACATCTTCGGCGAGTTTTTTGGATTTGGTGACCTCTTCGGCGGAGGAGGCCGTCGGCGCAGCCGTGCACAACGCGGAGCCGATTTGCGCGAGGATTTGCATCTGGAGTTTGAAGAAGCGTTTTTTGGCGTGGAGAAACAAGTCAAGGTTCGCCGCCACGAGGCGTGCGATAGTTGCCGCGGTTCGGGCGCAGCGCCAGGCAAGGCTCCGGTTACGTGCAGGGCTTGCGACGGTCGCGGACAAGTTCGCTATCAGCAGGGATTTTTTAGTATCGCCCGCACGTGTTCGACCTGCCAGGGGGCAGGCTCTGTGATCACGGACCCTTGTCCCAAGTGCAAAGGTCAGGGGCGCGTGGTGCGGGAACGCACGGTCGAAGCCAAGGTTCCTGCCGGAGTTGAAGATGGCACTCGCATTCGTTTCGGGGGTCTTGGCGAGGCGGGCCAGTTCGGAGGGCCGCCGGGTGATCTCTACGTTGTTCTGCACGTAAAAGAGCACACGTTCTTTGAGCGCGAGGGCAACGATTTGCATTGCGTCATTCCGATTTCGTTTGCGCAGGCGGCACTTGGAACCGAGGTCATCGTCCCCACGCTCGAAGGCGAGCATAAACTGAAGATTCCTGATGGGACGCAGTCGGGAACATCCTTCCGCATTCGCAGCAAGGGCGTGCCGGTGCTCAATAGTCATGGCAGAGGTGACTTGTTCGTCGAAGTGCGTATTCAGACGCCCGGCAAACTCACGAAGCGCCAGCGCGAACTTCTGACTGAGTTCGGAGAGTTGACCCCGGTTGAAAACAAACCGCAACCTCGCTCGCTGCTCGGACGAGTGAAGGATATGTTTGTGTAGTTCGGGTCTTAGGGCTTAGTCGTTAGGTCTTAGCAAGACCATTGTTCGTATCTACTCACATCTGAGGACAGAGGTTTTCCTAAAACCTAACACCTGAGACCTGAATTCCTTGACCCGCCGCCGCTGGATTGCCGACGAAGTTACTGGAAACACTGCGGCGCTTATCGGCAAGCACGCTGCCCATTTGAGCCGCGTGCTTCGCGCGCAGGTCGGACAAAAGTTCGACATTGCGACGGGGAGTGCAGTTCGGTCCGGCAAAATTACTGCCATCTCCAATGATCGGGTAGAGTTCGTTCTGGGTGCCGAACTGCGCACCAAGCTCGCACCCAAACTCACGCTACTGCTTGCGATCTTCAAGTTTGATCGCATGGAATGGGCGATCGAGAAGTGCACCGAGATTGGCGTCACTCGCATCGTTCCGCTGATTGCCCGCCGCACCGATTCTCATCTCGCCGCGTCGGCCTCTAAACGTCACGAGCGTTGGCAAAGATTGGTGCGGCAGGCGTCGGAACAAGCGCGCCGAGCCATCCCCCCCGCGATTGACGCGCCTGTGAGGTTCAAAGATTTAGGGAAAGCCGGGTCGGCGGCGTCCGATGTGAGCGCAGATACCGGCGTTGAGAAATTTGTTCTGGCTGAAACCGAGTCTGATGTTCGACTGCGAGATATTCTCGCCACACAATCCTTGCTCGCGGCCAAGGAAATCATGCTGGCAGTCGGCCCTGAAGGAGGTTGGACTGACGACGAACTGTCATGGTTTTGCAAGTCGGGCTGGCAAACAGCTTCTCTTGGCGACAACATTCTTCGTGCCGAGACCGCCGCGATCGTCGCGACGGCCATTGTGTCGGACGCTCTGGGCTAGATTGAGCCGCACAGATCCAAGCTAACAGACATTCCACAACCTGCTTCTGATATTCTCGCGCCAGTGAGTTCTCCCATTTTGTCCGCCAATATTACTTTCGACAAACCTCAGCGCGAGGCAATCGAACATGTGCAAGGGCCGATGGTCGTTCTTGCGGGCGCGGGCACAGGCAAGACAACCGTTCTCATCCAGAGGATCGCGCGGCTCATCCGCGAAGGCCATGCCCGGCCCGATGAAATCCTAGCCCTGACTTATACCGAAAACGCCGCAGCCGAGATGCAGCAGCGAGTACAGCTAGAACTTAAAGGCACAGCGATCGAAGGCCTCCAGGCGTGCACTTTTCATGCCTGGTGCAATGGGCTTTTGCAAAGGCGAAGAGCAGGGTTTCAGGTGCTCGACGACAAGGACCTGTGGGTCTTTCTACGGCGACGCATCCGCGATCTGCGCCTGAAGTATTTCGTACGTGCTGCCAATGTCAGCCAATTCCTCGACAGCCTGCTTGAATTTATGCGGCGCTCCCAGGACGAACTGATCGGGCCCGCGGAATACGCCCGTTACGTGGAGCGAGTTGAGCGGCGTGAGCTTCCTCTGCCGCGCGTGACAACCTCGAAGAAACAGGCGGAGCTTTCGGATGACGAGATTCTGGGACGATGCCGGGAAATTGCGAGCGTCTTCGCAACCGTAGAAAAGCTCCTTGCCGAAAAGAACCTCGGGACCTTCGGCCACATGATCACCGGCGCGTATCACGTGCTGAAGAATCGTCAGGATGTCTTGGAGCAGGAACGCAGCCGCATTCGCTTCCTGCTGGTCGATGAATTCCAGGATGCGAACTTCGCGCAGGTGGAAATCCTGAAGGTGCTGGCGACGCCCGAAGAAAAACCCAATATTTTTGTTGTTGGCGATCCGGATCAGGCGATCTACATGTTTCGGGGCGCATCGAGCGAGGCATTTTCATTGTTCCGCCAAAAGTTCAGTCACGCGAAGGAAGTACGACTCGCGCAAAATCGACGGTCGCTGATACCCATCCTGCGTTGCGCTTTCGGCATCGTCAACGAAAACCGTAACGAGGAACACTCTCAGCTGGAATCCTGGAGGGAAATCGCGGCGCGAGAACGGGGAGAGACGTTACCCGACCGTCCGGTGCAAATCATTACCTGGCAGGAGAAAGACGTCGAAGCAGCCGATGTAGCGTGGCGGATCCAGAAAAGGCGGCGCGAGTTGCGCTGTCCGTGGAAGCACTTTGCCGTGCTTTACCGTCAGCACGGCCATCGCGAGGAGTTGGTCAAGGAGTTGGCCGAGCGAAATATTCCCTACTCGATCGAAGGCCTGGATGTGCTCGATACGCCCGAGGTGCGCGACCTGGTAGCGTGCCTCAGCGCGGCGGTGAATCCGAAAGATGCCGCCAGCCTTTTTCGCGTAGGGGCGCTCCGGCAGTTTGCCATCGAGCCCGCCGAGTTGCGAGCAGCGATGCGCTCGGTAAGGCGAGACGAACTTGATTTTCCGAAAGTCCTTTCAAATGTGAAGAACGGACCAGTGGTGGTCGCGGCGGTGGAAGCGGCCCACGCCGAGGTGGAGCGCGACGGCGTCACCGTGTCCGATGCGTTGAGGATTGTCGCGCGGCAATTTGCTTTGCCGAAAACGCTGGCAGTAACCGCATTTGATGAGTTCGTAGAGCGCTGGCGGAAGAGCCCGGTAACGGAAACCGGACGGGCTGCTGAATTCCTTGAGTACCTGGACTACTTCCGGCAGGCAAAGGGAAGCTCGATCCCTTTGCCCCCAAGCGCGGAAGATGGCGTGCGCTTGATGACGGCTCACTCCGCAAAGGGGTTGGAATTTGCCTATGTTGCGATTATTCGCGGATCGTCGACTTCGTTCCCATGTCCCTACCGCGAGCCTTTGGTGGATTTCCCGGTTGAACTGCGGCGCTCCCATTCCGCGCACAGCGATAAGGTGCTACACGAGCAGGAAGAACGCCGCCTCTTCTATGTTGCGATGACTCGTGCCAAAGATGCATTGGCGATCTATGCCAAGAAAGGGACGGGCTCCCAGTCGCGGCCGACGAAATTTCTGCGAGAGTTCATGTGCGAGCCCGCCTACAAGAAATTCTGGCAAGAGTCGGATTCCAAGCCGGTACAGGATGGGCTCTTCGCCGCGGAAGAAGAAGAGCGGGTTGCCGTCGAGCGCTCAAATGTCGCGGCTTGGCTGCTCTCGGACCCGGTTGCGAAGTCTCTCGTCGGGCTGAGCGCGTCGTCCATTCAGACTTATCAGGACTGCCCGCTACGCTTCAAAATGGAGCGGGAGTGGAACCTGCCACGGGATGTTCCCGCTTCCTTGCATTACGGCGCGGCGATGCATCGCGTGCTCTACACATTTTATGAAGCGCAGCGGTATGCCCGGCCGATCAGCGATGACGATCTGCTAGAGACCTTCCGCGCCGATCTGGCAACAGCCGGAATCGCGGACCGTTATCAATATGAACTTTATCTCCGGCAGGGCAGGGAACAGTTGAGCCAATTCTTTGCGTGGGCCCGCTCAAGCGCGCCGCCGCAGGTCCTGCAGACAGAACAACGCTTCGATCTGACAGTCGCAGGCGTGAAACTGAGTGGCCGCATCGACCGCATGGATGAGGCAGAACACGGCGGAGTTGAGATCGTCGATTACAAGACAGGCAAACCGAAGTCGCAGGAGGATGCCGACAAGAGCCTCCAGCTCTCGTTGTATGCGCTGGCCGCGAAAGAGCGAGGGCTACGCGCTGGCCACTTGATCTTTCACAATCTCGAGGACAACACAGTTGTAATGACCACGCGTAGCGACGCTGAACTCGAGGCGACGAAGGAATGCGTCCAGGAGACGGCGGAGAAGATCATTGCCGGAATCTTTCCTGCGAAGCCCGGCTTCCAGTGCAGTTTTTGCCCCTACCGGAATCTTTGTCCTGCGACAGAGAAGGCGATCCACCTTCCGCAGAAGAAATCAGCGCGCTCAGCAACGAGCATACGATGATCGAAACGAAACATTGATTTTTGCTGGGGATTTGGCGAGTCGGTCAGGGAAAACTTTGGGGACGCTCAT
>Ga0335077_10004302_pt1 | contig 17359 bp, 14 predicted proteins | sample Lox_Sample_31_FD_207151 | JGI IMG/M metagenome (GOLD analysis project Ga0335077, IMG submission 207151) | Soil microbial communities from Loxahatchee National Wildlife Refuge, Florida, United States - Lox_Sample_3.1 | ecosystem: Environmental > Terrestrial > Soil > Wetlands | place: USA... | reverse complement strand
CTCGACTCCGCCGGGCTGCCCGCCAGGGTCGCCTCCAACGTCGAGGTGACCCTCTCGTCATCCAGCACCAGCGTCGTCAGCCTCCCTGTCTCCTCGCTCCTGCTCACCGCAGGCTCGGTCCTCTCGTCGACCCCCTACGACCTAGGGGTCTCCCCCGGTAGCACCACGATAACTGGCTCCGCCTCGGGGTTCTCCTCCGGGTCCGGGATGGTGACCGTCCAGGGCGCCTCCCCCTTCGCGCTCAGGATATTCGCCCAGCCAGACCCTCTCCCAGTCTCTACGGTGGGGAGGCTCGTGGTGACCCTGACCGACCAGGCAGGGAACCCGGTCAGGGCTCCGTCGGCCGTCACCGTCGCGATAGCATCCTCGAACACCTCCGAGGTGGCGGCCGGGACGACAGCGACCATCCAGGCCGGGGAGGTCTACACCCTGGTCCCGCTGACCGCAGGCCAGTCCCCCGGCGCGGCCAACATCACGGCCTCGTCGGCGGGCCTCCTCACCGACTTCGCCCCCGTCACGGTATCGACCCCTAGCACCCCGGTCAAGATCAAGCTCATGACAGCCCCGAACCCCGTCCTGGCCGACCAAGGCACGTATAGCTCGGTGGCGGTCGCGCTCACAGACGCTGCGGGCAACCCCGCGATGGCCTCGTCCCCTCTCTCGATCACCCTCACCTCTTCGAACTCCGCGGTGGGCAACGTCACGGGGAGCGTGACCATCCAGCCCGGCCAGAGCTACGCCGTCGCCCCCTTCTCCTCCACCTTCTTCGTCGGGACGACGACCATCACGGCCCTGGCCCAGAACCTCCAGTCCGCCTCGGCGAGCCTCAGCACATACGGGACCATCCCGGCCAAGGTCGTCGTCAGGGCGATGCCCTCCAGCCTTCCCGCCGACGGGGGGACGTACGCCGCCCTCGAAGTGATGCTGCAGGACGCCACAGGCCTCCCCGCGGTCGCGCCAGTGGGCGTCCAGGTCCAGCTTGCGAGCGCCAGGACCGACATCGTGAACGTAAACACATCCGTGACCATCCCCGCGGGGTCGACCTACGTCCTCGCCGACGTGGAGACCACCATCTCGCCCGGGACGGCGAACATAACCGGGAGCTCGTCGGGCTACGTGTCGTCGTCAACCGGCTTCACCACGACCAGCCCCGCGCCCTCGCAGCTGGGGGTCTACGTCGCCCCAGCCAGCGGGATCCAGTCCCTGGGACAGAGCGGCGACGCCGTCGTCGCCGTCCAGCTCCAGGACTCCGGGGGCTCGCCCGCCCTCGCGAAGCAGGGCATCACGGTAGCCCTGATAGGCTCCAACGGCAGCGTCCTCGCCAATTCGATCCAGCTCCAGATCCCGGCGGGCTCCGACTACAACTCAACCCTCGTCAAGGCCTCCGGGCCCGGGTCGGCAGTCCTCACCGCCTCGTCGAGCGGGCTCTCGAGCGCGAGCGCCACCCTCTCGCTGCTCTCCGTCCCGGTCTCTGCCGTCCTCACCGCCTCGGCCCCCGTGATAACCGTAGGGACGCCCGCCACCGTCCAGCTCAAGGTCCTCGTCCTTGGCGCCCCGCTGCCGGGGGCGAACGTCACCTTCACGGCCACCACGGGCCTCGTCAACCCGCCCGTCGGGGTCACGGACTCCTCGGGGATCCTCACCGGGACGTTCATCTCGCAGGTCAACGGCGTCTCGACCATAACGGCGGCCATCTCGAGCCCGCTCATCGGGAGCCTCACCGCCGGGACGAACATCCTTCTCACCAAGCCGGGGAGTCAAGGCGCCGGCGGCTCGGCGCCCAGCCTCGCGGGGCGCCTCGGCCTGTTCCTCCCGATAATCATCGTCCTCTTCGTGGTGGTGATAATCGCCGTCGGGGCCTACTTGACGGTCAGGAGGAGGCGCCGGAGCCCGAACGAGGGCGAGGAAGATGAGCCCTCCGGGAAGTAGGGTCGCAGCGCGGAAGTAGACTTATCAACAGGATTCGCAGCTTCGGGCGAGGTTGGACGAAAGGGCCCAGAAGCTCCTGACGCAGTACGGCCTGTCCGAGAGGGAGTCCCTCGTCTACCTCAGCCTGCTCGCGAACGGGAGCCAGAGCGCGGGCGAGATAGCAAGGTCGGTCCAGATCAGGCGGATGGAGGCGTACAGGACGATGAAGAAGCTCGCCGACTCCGGGGTCGTGGTCGCCACGCCCGGGAACCCCGTGAAGTACACCGGCGAGCCCATCGAGCAGGTGGTGGCCATGATGATGGACCGCCAGGTCAAGAAGCTCGAGGAGATGGAGAAGGGCAGAGCCGAGGTGGTCACCCTCGGGCGGAACCTAGGGCCAGGCGGAGACAGGCGCGGGGAGTACAGCTTTCGGATGGTCCAGGGCAGGGAGCAGATCTACGGCCAGGTACTGAGGACGGTCTCGGGGGCTGCCTCGAGCCTCGACATGGTCCTCACCCGGAACGACCTGCTCCAGCTCCACCTCCTCGGCCTCGCCGACGGCCTCAGGGATGCGAGGAAGCGCGGGGTCAGGGCGAGGCTGATAAGCGTCTGCGACCACCAGACGACCGAGGCCGCCGAGGCGCTCATGAAGGTGGCAGACCTCAGGCACTCCGACGACTTCGCCAAGAGCAGGGTGGTGATAGGAGACGGGGACAAGGTCCTCGTCTCGCTCGTCCTCGACGACGTCGCTGGCAGGAAGAACGACAAGGACGTCGCCATCTGGACGGACAGCGCTGACTACGCAGGGACGATGGCCCCCCTCTTCGAGAAGGCGTTCTCCGGGAGCGCAGACGCGAGGGAGAAGCTCCACGAGCTCAAGACCGGGAGAAAGGCCGAGGAGAGGACCAAGGCCATGTTCGACATCATGAGGGCGTCCCTCCCGCTCGAGGGGTGGGAGGTCGACTCGCCGGGGAGGCTGAGGGGCGCCTCCGGGGTTGACTACGACGTGGGCGCGGTGGTCGGCTCCGGGTCGAAGCGGTTCGCCGTCGACGTCGTGATCGGGAACGACGAGGACTCGGCCAGGGAGAGGATCATCGCCGCCATCATGAAGGGTATAGAGCTAAAGTCGCCCAGGCTCGTCGTCGTCGCCTCGCCCTACAGCGGGGAAGACCTCCAGAGGCTGGCCAACCTCGTGGGGGTGGCACTCATCGACGGCGCAGACCCTGTGGCCGCGGTCGCGAAGCTCAGGAAAGAGCTCTCTTCGTAGGGCCTCGCCGCCTGGTCAGGCGGACTGGTACCCGACGGTGATGAGTATGAACTCTCGGAGCGCCTTGGTCAGCGACCTGATGCCCTCGACCTCGTCCCTCCGCAGCCTCAGGAAGGGCACGGTGAACAAGACGGAGACGGTTGTCACGGGCACCTTGTCGCTCCCGACGACCGACAGCTTGACCTTCTTGTAGGCCTCCTCGAACGAGAAGGTGTAGATGTTCTTCCTCTTCGACCCCTTCTCGAAGAGGAGGGACTGGTCCTCCTCGTGGAGGAACTTGTACTTGAAGCCGGTGAGGTACCTCACGCAGAGGTCTCGCACGTCGCTCCTCCTAGCGTCGATAGTAAAGGTCTCGAGATGCTCCGCCATCGGGTGGAAACTTGCCGAATTCCGGTTATAACGGCCGCGAACAACTTGTTCACCTCGCCCGGCTCCAGAGCCTGCGAGAGCGCGCCGATGACCATGCAGGGCCCGGTGCGCAGCGTGATGGAAGAAGGCCGATATCGGAAGCGGTCTGTATGGATTACAGTTACACATTGTTTTAAATGTCAAAAAGCGTAATCTTTCTGCAAAATCGTTGAAGCTACCCAGGGGGTTGTTCCTAGAGGTCATAGTCGTCGTCTTGGCCGACCTTCTCATCACTTACCTCACGGTGGAGGCCCTCGCAGCCTTCACAGGCGGGGCCCACGGCCTCTTCATCTCGACGTTCCTCATCCAGAGGCTGGGGCTCTCCGACCTCCTGGCCGGGGCGGCGCTCTCGCTGGCCGTCGCCGGCGTCTCGGCCGGGCTCGCCGTCTGGCTGTGGAGGTACAAGCCGATGATAGTCACCAGGTACCTCTCCCCGTCAAGGAGGACAGCCGAGGGGATCCGCGGCAGGGCCGCCGCGGAGGCGCAGCCCGTCTTCGGCCCCGGGGGGGCGATGAGGGCGGGCGACCTGAAGCTGGCCGAGAACGTCGAGACCCAGCCCTTCGTCGATGTCGTGCAGCTCGAGGGCTTCCCGCTCAACATCTACGCGGCCGTGACCAAGGAGGAGGGCCGCGAGGGCTACACCTACGTCGTCATCGAGCCCTCCCTCTCCGAGGCAGAGAAGGCCAAGCTCGCGGAGCTGAAGAAGCTCCTCGTAGACGAGCTCGACGTCGACCTCAGGAGCGTCGGTAGCACCCAGAAGGCGGAGGCGTACATCTCTTCCAAGGTCAAGCAGCTCGCCAGGAAGTACGGCTTCAAGATCTCGCAGCCCACGATGACCAAGCTCCTCTACTATCTCACGCGCGACTTCATCCACCTGGGGAAGATCGAGCCCCTGATGCGGGACAAGCTGATCGAGGACATCAGCTGCGACGGCGCGGGGATTCCGATATACATCTGGTACCGCGACTACGAGTCCATCCCGACCAACATCAAGTTCGACACGGACGAGGAGCTCGACACCTTCGTGTCCAAGCTGGCCTACTCGGCCGGGAAGCACGTCTCGCTGGCCGAGCCCATCGTCGACGCGTCCCTCGCCGACGGAAGCAGGCTCCACCTGACCTACGGGAAGGAGATCACCCAGAAGGGGAGCACTTTCACCATCAGGAAGTTCAGGACAGACCCGCTGACCATAGTCGACCTGATCAGGTACAACACGATGAGCTCGGACGTCGCCGCCTACCTCTGGTACATCATAGAGAAGAAGCTCGCCCTCCTCGTCGCGGGAGGGACGGCGTCGGGGAAGACTACCACCCTCAACGCCCTCTCCATGTTCATCGAGCCCGGCGAGAAGATAGTCTCCATAGAGGACACGCCAGAGCTCAACCTCCCCCACGAGAACTGGATCCAGTCGGTGACCAGGGGCGTCGGGACTGCGGGCGAGATAACGATGTTCGACCTGGTGAAGGCCTCGCTGAGGCAGCGCCCGGACGTCCTGATCGTCGGGGAGGTCAGGGGGGAGGAGGCATTCACCATGCTCCAGTCGGTCGCGACGGGCCACGGCGGCCTGGGGACGATACACGCCGACTCCGTCGAGGCTTGCATCAACAGGCTGACAACCGAGCCGATGAACATCCCGCGCAGCCTGATCGGGACGACGCTGGACTGCATCGTGATGCAGCTCAAGATCCGCCTCGCCGACCGCTCGGTTAGGAGGGTCGTGGCCGTGACAGAGGTCGTCGGGCACGACTCCCGGACAGACCAGATACTCCTCAACGAGGCCTTCAGGTGGGACCCGGTGGTCGACAAGTTCCAGTTCACCGGGAGGAGCAAGCTCTTCGACAAGATCACGGCGAAGTTCGGGACGAGGCCGGAGGAGATCCGTCGGGACATCGACGGCAGGAAGACCTTCCTCGACTGGCTCGTCGCCAAGAACGTCAGGAGCCACTCCGAGGTCTCGGAGCAGGTAAGGGAGTTCTACGCCGGGCCGTACGCGGTGATCAACAAGGCCAAGGTCGAGCTGGAGGGCCTCAAGGCGTGAAGTCCAAGGCCTCAGGGGGCGGGTTCGACTTTTGGGGCACGTCCTACGTCCTGATGCAGCCGTACGTCAAGAGCCTGGAGAGGTACTTCACCGACCTGGGGCCTGAGCTCTCGAAGGCGGGCCTGCCCATCACCTACAAGGCCTACGTGTCGGGCACCGTCGTTGCCTCGCTCATGGCCACGATAGGGGGCGCCCTGGCGGGCTTCCTCGTCGCGTCCTACCTCGACACCCTGCTCGCCTTCCGGATACTGATGCCCTTCGGGTTCGCGCTGATGGGAGGGGCTGTGACCTTCTCGTCGTTCTACCTCTACCCCCAGCTCAGGGCCGGCTCGAGGAGGAGGAAGCTCGACTCGCAGCTCTCCTTCACTGTCGGGCACATGGCCGTCCTCGCCTCCGCGGGGATGACCCCGGCGAAGATGTTCCACTCCCTCGCCGAGGAGGAGACCACGGACGTGGTCAACGAGGAGGCCAGGATGATAGTCAGGGACATGTCATTCCTAGGGATGGACCTCCAGCACGCCCTGGAGGCCGAGCAGAAGAGGTCGCCATCGGAGCGGTTCTCCGACTTCCTCGAGGGCTTCATCTCCGCGTCCAGGACGGGGGGCGACGTCAAGGCGTACCTCCTCCGCTCCGCTTCCTCGCTCATGCTCGACAAGAGGCTGAAGGCAAGGTCGATAGGCGAGTCGGTGGGGTTCGTCGCGGAGCTCTACACCATCCTGCTGGTGGTCACCCCCCTCCTGCTGCTCATCATGTTCTCCGTCATCGGGATAGTGGTGGGGAACATCGGCGGGTTCAGCATCCTCACCCTCATCTACATCGTCACCTACGCGATGGTCCCGCTCGGCGGGCTCTCCGTGCTGGTCATCGCCGACTCGACGATAAGCAAGGAGGTGGCTTGAGCTGAAGCTCAGGGAGTTCCACTACCGCCGACCGCTGATGTACGCCGTCACCACGGTCTGCGCCCTTCTGGCGGCGAGCCTCCTCTACGTCGCCAACGCCTTCTTCGGGGTGCCCCTCCCGTTCCCCGCGGTCACCATGGCCATCCTCGCGGCGATAGGGTGCTTCATCTTCCCGGGTCTCGCCGAGAGGTCGTACAACAGGTGGTACACCAGGATAGACGACAACATCCCGAACATGCTCGCCGACGTGGCGGGGAGCGTCAGGAGCGGGTTCAACATCACAAGGGCGATGGAGATAGCGGCGGACACCGACTACGGGCCGCTGACCGAGCAGCTCAAGATAGACAAGATCCAGCTCTCGTGGGGCCAGACCTTCGAGCAGGTCATGGCCGACCAGGTGAGGCGGGTCGACTCCCAGCTCGCGAAGAGGACTTTCACCGCGCTGGCCCAGGCGAGCAAGTCGGGCGGGAACATCGAGGACGTCCTCGACGCCATCCAGAGGCACACCACCGAGCTCCACCAGATAGAGAAGGAGACAAAGAACGCCCTCCGGCCGTACGTCTCCACCATCTACATCGCGGTCGGGATCTTCCTGGCCATCTCGGTCGTGCTCATCGACAGCTTCTTCACCCAGATATTCGCCTCCCAGGCCAAGGTGGGCGCCTCGGGGGCGACCATCTTCGCGGGGCTCGGGGGCCTCAACCTCCCCGCCCTCAAGCAGGCCTTCCTCCAGATGGGGCTGATGGAGTCGGTCTTCGGGGGGCTGGGAGCGGGCAAGCTCGGCGAGGCCTCGTTCGCGGCCGGGTTCAAGCACGTGATAGCGCTCGCGGCCCTGAACATCATCGTCTTCACTATATTCGTGAGTTGAGATAGAAGATGCAGGTCTCGTCCGAGAACCAGTCCGGGAGGCAGAGGGTCATGGCCGACCCCAAGACCCGGGAGCTCCTGAGGAGGCTGATAATCGAGAACAAGTCGCTGGCTCCCGAGGTGGGGGCCGACGGCCAGCTCCACTACCTCGCGGCGGAGGAGGTCCTCGGGGGCCAGGACGCCACCGCGGCCTGGATGGAGGAGATGCTCGGCTCCGGGATACTCAAGAAGGGAGCCTACAAGGACTTCGTCGCCTGCCCGACCCACTTCCGCGCCGACCCCCTCGTCCAGCTCGAGTGCACGAAGTGCAAGGCGAGGAAGATGCGGAAGACAGCCCTTGTCGAGCACCTGTACTGCGGCTACATCGACGCCGACTCGAAGTTCGAGAAGGGCGGGTTCCTCATCTGCCCCAACTGCAAGCGGCCGATCCACAGGGCGGACGAGATGCGGAGCTCGGGCGTTTGGTACGAGTGCCAGAACTGCCTGACCAAGACGAGCATCCCGAAGGTCGTCTTCTCCTGCAGGGAGGGCCACGAGTTCGGGACGTCCGACCTGAGGCTGACCGCGGCCTACACCTACTCGGTCGACAACTCGGTCGTCGCCCAGCTCAAGAACACCCTCATCCTCGCCCCCGCCCTCGTCGAGCTCTTCGTCTCGATGGGCTACTCGGCTTCGTCCCCTGCGACCCTCCAAGGTCGCTCAGGCACGAGCCACACCCTAGACGTCTACGCCTCGAAGGGAGGGGAGGGCGCCGACAAGTCGGACGTCGCGATCCAGATAGCGGTCGACGCTGCGGCCGTGGAGCCGAGCGCCGTCATCTCTTTCTTCGCGAAGACCTACGACCTCCATCCCAAGCTGGCGATCCTGGTCACCATCCCTTCGGCCTCCGAGGCAGCGAAGCAGATCAACGAGGGGTATGGCATCACCCTCGTCGAGGACGCCGACGGTTCTGGCGCCGTGGAGAAGGTGAGGGCACTGCTCGAGCCCCCGGGCAAGGCCAAGGCGAAGTAGGCAGGAACCATGAAGAGCTGGAGCTCTCACCCCGCCCGCCGCCGTCGCGGTGTCAGCGAGATAGTCTCGACACTCCTCCTCGTGGCCATCGTCGTCAGCCTCGGGGTCCTCGTGTTCACCTTCGCGAGCGGCGGCCTGAACTCCCTGACCGGTAGCTTCTCGGGCTTGATCTCGAGCCAGGGGAACGCGGTCGCGGAGCACTTGGTCGTCGAGCAGGTCATCTTCTCGTTCAGCGGCACGACCGGCGCCAGCGTCTACGTGAGGAACGTCGGGACCGTCGCCTCCACCCTGGTCTCAGTGTACATCGTCGACCAGTCGACGAGCACCTTCGTCACCCAGGTGGCGATCGACACGGCGCTCAACTCGGGCACGGTGGTCGCGATCCCGGCCTCCACGCTCTCCTTCTCCCCGGCACACGGGAACACCTACTCGTTCACGGTGACGTCCAACCTCGGGAACAGCGTGATCTTCTACGCGAAGGCGACGTGAGAATGAGACCCAGAGATAGGCCCGGAGTGAGCGAGATAACGGGGATACTCATCATGCTCGCCACTGTGGTCACACTCGGGGTCCTGATCTTCGCCGCCGCCGGGGGCGGGATGCGGTCGCTCAGCGAGAACTACGCCGTCGGGATGACGAGGGCGCAGAACGCCGCGGCTGAGAGGCTGGTCGTTGAGCAGGCCTCGTTCGACTCCTCCGAGAACCCCGCGCTGGACGGTTCTAGCACGAACCACGCCACCGGGTCCACCTCCTCGATAGCGGCTAGCCTCACCACGTCGGGTTCCGACGACCTGATAGTGGCCTACGTCAGCGCGGCTGACACGGGGGCGGCCTCGCCTCCTTCGGTCTCGAGCGTTGCCGGGGCGGGGCTGACCTGGACGCAGCGGCTGGCCTCTTCGGCTGAGACCGTCCCCGAGTCCTACGTCCCGATTACGATCGCCAACGGCCAGGCGGCGGCGACCCCGAACCCGTTCCAGGAGAAGGTGACCTGGAACCCGTCGACCTACTCGTCCAGCGAGGCCTCCGACCTGGGCAACGTGAGGTTCTGCTCCGACAACGAGTGCGTCGCCCCTCTCTACGGGTGGCTCGAGTCGTGCACCCCCTCGTGCTCGCCTTCCGCCACGCTGGCCACGGCCTGGGTCCAGCTTACGTCCGCGATCCCCGGGAGCGGGGGGACTCTCACGGTGTACATCGTGTTCGAGCCGACGTCCGTCGACTTCGACGGAAACTACTGGGGGGAGGCGCCGAACCTGTCGTCGCCCTACGGCCTCTACGACAACGGGGCCAACGTGTTCACGCAGTACGGCGGAGCGAGCTGGAGCAGCTTCACCGAGGTGGAGGGCGCCTGGAGCACCTCCAACGGATACCTCCAGCAGACCGCGACCACGGGGAGCTACAACGCCGGCCCGGCCGCGCTGATAGAGGGGGCGTCCTACGCGGCGTCCGGGTCTTACGTGATCGACACCGCCTTCCAGTACACCACTCACGCGACGGCGAGGGTCGGGATAATGGCGGTCACAGGACTGACCGGAGGAGACCCGGAGGGGTACAGGTTCATAGGGCAACAGAGCAACAACGGCGCGGGCTTCATCTCCTTCCTGAACGACAGGGTCGCCTGGGTGGTCAACGACGCCTACACCGGGGCAGTCTCGACCTCGTACACGATGGAGGTCGTCGACAGCGCCGGCACCTGGAGCGGGACGCTCTACTCCGGCTACGGCACCTCGGGCACCTCGCTGACGACGCTCGCGACCACGACCTACACGACCAACAACGCCGAGGCATCGGCGACGGGGTACGTGGGGATAAGCGCGGCCTACTACACGGGAACCACCGTCGAGGGCGACCCGGCGTCGTTCCAGTGGTTCGTGATGAGGGCCCTACCGCCCGGCGGGGTCATGCCGAGCGCCACGCCCGGCAGCATCTCGACCGGGGGCTACACGCTCGACCTGGAGGAGTGGTACGCCGTCTCGTCGTCCCCCTTGACAGGGGCGTCCATCACCGCCACCCTCTCGGCTCCGGCGACCGAGGCCACGTGGATGGCGGTCTACGGCCTCGGCGGGGTCGACACCGCCAGCCCGTTCGACCCCAGCGTCTCGGTCCCCGCCTCGTCCTCGGGTACCTCTCCGAGCACCACCATCTCGACGACGAACAGCAACGACGTCCTGCTCTACGCCTGCGCGGCGCAGGCGGGGGGCGTGGCCGCGGGGTTCACGAACGTCTACTCAAACGCCTATCCCCCGAACCAGGGCGAGTACGTCGGGTACGATACAGTCTCCTCGACGCAGAGCGGCCTCGTGACCTCCTGCGGGACCAACGCCTACGGGGCCGAGCTCTCGGACGCAGTCGCCGGTTTCCCCGGAGGGGCGGACCTCTACGTCAGGAACGACGGCAGCGTCGTGTCGACGCTCGCGGGTGTCTATGTCGACGACGTCACGTCGGGAACCGCCGTGTTCGAGGGCACCCTGAGCGTCTATGTCGACCCCGGCACCTTCGCCGAGGTCCCCAGCTCGACCCTCTCGTTCCCGGTGACGGATGGGCACACCTACTCCTTCACCGTCACGACGTCGTACGGGAGCACCGTCCTGTACGAGGAGGAGGCGTAGAGCTTGAGGTACGCAGCGAGGAGGAGGGTGGCGGTCTCGTCGATAGTGGGCTCGATATTCTTCGTCCTGATCATGGTGGTGGCCATCGGGTCGCTCGTGACAATCTTCAACTCGTTCACCTCGTACAACCAGCAGGTCACCAAGGCGAGCAACGCCAACCTCCAGGCCGCGGACACCGAGCTGTCGGTCAGCGGCGGGCAGTTCGGCGCCTTCCCGCCGTCGACAACCTCGAACTTCAACGTGGCCACGGCCTGTACCGCGACCGCGACCTCGCCCACGAACCGGGAGAAGGTCTTCTACGCCTCTGACATGTGGTGGGACTTGTACACCTGCAACGGCGCGTTCCAGTACTCGAGCTCCTTCGACGGCGTGACGTGGGGGCCCGAGACCTCGATACCCGGGCTGATAACCTCTGGATACACGGTCGGACCCTACTTCGACGTCGAGGTCTCTGGGAGCACCATCTACGTCGCGGTGGCCGAGAAGGGGGCTGCCGCCTTCCAGCTCGCCATAGGGACCCTGGTCCAGGGAGGCTCCGACTCGTCTCCATCGGGGACCATATCGTGGACCGACCCGCCCGCCAACGTGGTGACCACCGCCGCCACCTTCGGGCCCATCAACATGGCCGTGGACGGCTCGGGCGACCAGTTCTTGGCGGTCGCCCAGGGGACATGCACCACGACGACGAACTGCGCACTCGCCATCTACGAGCACGAGGCATGCGCGACGACCTCGAACGACGGGTGGGAGCCCAACGCGTGCACGAGCACTACCAACCCGACCAACTACGCCCCAGCCGCCCTGGGGACGCTCTCGGCGAACGTCCACACGATATTCTTCCCGGCAATAAGCAGCTACAGCTCGGTCGGGGTGATCCTGCTATACGAGACGGGCTCCGCCACCGCGTCGAGCACAGGGACGCTCGGGATGATTACCCAGACGGCGCTCGCGACGACGACCTGGAACACCATAGCGCTCACGGGCCTGAGCGACTACTCGCTGACGTCCTCGTCCGGCACCGAGGTGGGGACGAGCCTCTACTTCGCGGGGCTGGCGAACGTCGCCGTGGGGGCAACAACCGGCACGCTCGACTTTTGGTCCGTGTCCTTCTCGTCGATGACTGCCGGGACGGTCTCCGCCCAGCAGGCGATCGAGGGGACGACGGCCGCATGGATGGGCGCCCTCGCCTCCGACGGGTCCACGCTGGCGCTTTTCGACAACCCGGCGGCAGGGACAGACGCCTGCCCGGCGGGAGACACCTGCGTCCAGTACTACACCACCGGGACCCTGGGATCGAAGTGGAGCTCCGCGATCCTGCTCGAGTCCGCAGAGACGGCAGTCACCTACCTGGCGCCCGCCAGCGGGGAGCTGGCGGTGACCTGGACGAACTCCGCGGACAACGTCAGGTTCGCAGCGCTCTCCACGTTCACCCTGTCGAACGACAGCCCCTTCGGCGTGCACGTGGTCGACGCCTACGTCTACAACCCGTCCACCGGCGCCCTCGTCGCCCACTGGTTCTACAACACGACGGGCGCGGGAGCGGGGGACTTCGACTGGTGGGTGGGACAGGGGAGCACGACCGTCATCCCGCTCAGGTTCATCTGGGCGGCCGACACCTCGTACCTGATCACCTTCGCCACCGACTCCGGGGTCACGGCCCAGACGACGCTCACCACTCTTCCCGGAGGGACGGTGTCGTGCTCGTCGGGCCAGTTCTTCTACGAGATCTCGCCGAACGACCTGTGCGCCTCTGCGGGAGCCTCCTTCAACCCGATCCTCCTGTCGGGGTCGAGCTCTGACACGTGCACGGACACGTCCGCGTCTGCAGAGATGATGGGCCTGATCCTAAGCTACACGACCGGGTCGTCGTCGTCGGGGAGCCTCTTCCTCAGCTACTCCTTCCAGGTGGCGTCGCCCGCGACAAGCGGAGTCACCTCGACCTGGCAGGTCTACTACGGGTCCGGGACGGCCCCCGCGTGCGGTGCCGCCACGACCGGGACGGCGCTGGGCGAGCCCTACACGGTGAGGAGCCAGGCGGCAGTGGCGAAGGATATGTCGCAGTCAGTCAGCGCGGTAATCTCAAGCCTCGCGCCCTCCACGACGTACTGGTTCGACGTCCAGGTCACGGACAGCTCGACGGGGGCCTGGGTGTACTCCAACCCTGACGGGGCCGTCGTCGACGTCCAGACCGCGAACTCCCCGACCCTCTCCGGCGCCCAGGGGACGGCGACGTGCACCGACACGACGACCACGACCACGCGCATGATGGGCTTCGGGGGCACCATGACCTTCACCACTCCGTCGTCGGGGTTCGGCGGGAGCGTCTTCGGCAAGCTCTCCTTCAACGTGGCCGGGCCCGCCACAGCTGCGATAAGCAGCAGGTACACCATTGCATACGGCACAGGGACGGCGCCCGCCTGCAACGCGGCGGCGGCCGGCACGGCCACAGGGGAGCAGTACACGGTCACCTCGCAGGCGGCCGTGGCGAGCGGGTCGGGGCAAAAGTCCGGCTTCGTGCTGACCGGCCTGGCCTCGGGGACGACCTACTGGGTCGACCTCCAGGTCTCAGACACCTCTGGTGCCGCGTGGGTCTACTCCAACCCGACCCTAGCGGTCATGATGATGCCGACGGCGACCAACTCGCTCCCCTACGCGTCGGACTCCGCTAACACCAACACCTGCACCGACAGCACGGCCTCCACCCTCCACCAGGCCGGTTTCGGAGTCGGGTTCAACATCCCCTCGAGCGCCGAGGGCTCCATGTATGTCACGCTGACCTTCGAGGTGACCGCCCCTGCCTCCTCGGGAGTGAACACCCAGTGGCAGATGTCCTACGACACCGGAGCGCCACCGACCTGCAACCAGCCGGCCACGGGTCTCACCCCTGGGAACACCTACGTGATAACCAGCCAATCGGGAACGAACACGGGGGCGATGTCCCAATCGGAGACCTTCGTGATCCAGGACACGCAGAAGCTGGCGGGGACCACGATCTGGGTGGACATCCAGGTATACCCCAGCTCGGCCGCCGGCTGGACATTCAGCAACCCGTCGCTGGCCGTGGCGGAGTTCCCGGTGTAGGTGGGCTGCCGATGAGGTTCGAGAGAAGGCGCGCGGTCTCGGTGATAGTCGCGACGCTCATCCTCGTCGCCATATCTGTCACGGCGGGGATCATCGTCTATGTATTCGTCGGCGGGCTGGCGGGCAGCCTCACGCAGAACGGGGGTCAGCCTGTAACGGAGAAGCTCCAGATCCAGTCCTACACCTTCGAGCTCAGCCCCGGAGCCTGCGCTTGCTCCCAGCAGGTGCTCGAGATGTTCTTCCTCAACCCCGGCCCGGCGGTGACGAAGGTCAGCGCCGTGTACTTCGACGGGGTCTTGCTAACGGTCTCGACCCCCTTCACCGCCGCCACCTCCCTCTCCACCATCAACGACAACGCCTACACCGCCCCGACGACCACGCTGGTCAACGACTACACCACCGGCACCTGCACCGCGACCGCCGGGCCATCTGGGGATCTATGCTTCACCTCGGCCACGACCAAGACGAGCTACAGCGTGGGAGACGTGGGCCAGATAGTGATAACCTTCAGCTCGGCTGTCACCTACGGGTCGGGGCACACCGTCAAGGTCGTGAGCACAACGGGCGCGACCAACGTCTTCACCGTCGTCTCCGGGATAGCAGGCTGAGAAGCCGGATGGGAGAGACCCGCGGACTCCCAAGGACGGGAGCGGATGATTGAACAACTTGTTCCCGCCCAATAAATATCCTGCGACGGCCCTCAGCCCACATGCGAACGGATGCGCGGAGGACGGCTATCTCGCCCATCATCGCGACGCTCCTCCTGATAGCGATCGCGGTCGCAGCGAGCATCATAGTCTACGTCTTCGTCAACAGCATCTCGGGCAACCTCACGCAGGGGGGAGGACAGCAGGTCGCCGAGCAGGTCTCGATGGACGCTTACTCCTACCCGTCGGCCGGGACCGCCCCAGTGGTGATCCTGAGGAACGTGGGGAGCGCCGCTATAACGCTCAACCAGATATTCTTCGACGGCAACCTCTGCCAGGCCTCGGGCGCCACCTGCACGGCGGCTCCAGTCCTCACCACGGGGGGAGGCTGCAGCGCCACGACCCTCCCGTCGACGTGCAGCACCGGTCAGTACACGCAGGTCACCCTCGCCACCAGCGCCCAGACCGTGGGCACCTCGCACGTCGTCAGGGTGGTGACCTCGGACGGCGGAACCTTCACCTTCACGGTAATAGTTGGGAGGTCCGGCTAGGCGAATGAAGTTCACCAGGCGAAGGGCCATCTCCCCAATCATCGCCACCCTGCTGCTCATCGCCATCGCGGTGGCCGCGGGCATCATACTCTACGTGTTCGTCAACGGCTTCGCGGGAGGCCTTACCTCGGGAGGCGGAGGGCAGACCACCGAGAGGCTCCAGATGCAGTCCTACAACTTCGTCCTCAGCCCCGGCGCCTGCGCCTGCGCCCAGCAGATACTCCAGATATTCCTTCTCAACTCGGGGTCCGGGGCGACGACCCTCAGCGCCGTCTATTTCGACGGAGTGCTCCAGACTTTCGCCGCGGCGCCGACGGCCAACACGGCCATCGCCAACGGGAACGCTTACTACACGTCGGCAGCGGCGCTCGTCAACGACTTTACGACCGCGGCGTGCACCGCGACGGCGGGGGCGGCAGGCAACTTCTGCATGACGGTGGCAGGAGGAGCGGGCAGCGGGTCGGGCTTGCTCTACAACGCCGGGGCGACGGGGCAACTGGACATCGTGTTCTCGCCAGCCCAGACGGCCGGCACCTCCCACACGATAAAGGCGGTGAGCACGACCGGTGCCACCTTCGTCTTCTCGGTGACAGCTGGAAGGACGGGCTAGGAGCGGCCAGCCCGGTCGGGCCGGGCGACGAGCCCCGATATGGATTTGGGATTCTTACCACAATAAAAGCCCCGGATCGGACGCACCGATTCGTGCGTCCCGCCCGAGCCCTCAACGGCACCCTCCCTGATGCCTCGTTGACAGCCCTCCTTCTTGCCGCCCCGAGGTTCCCCGGATCCCGGGCGACTGAAGAACTTGTTCACGGGCAATATATACGCTGGAGAGGGTCGAACTGAACATGCAAGTGACTGCACGAAGAGCAGTTGACCCCATCATCGCGTCGCTCCTCCTCATCGCCATCGCCGTGGCAGCGGGCATCATAGTCTACGTCTACGTCAACAGCATCGCGGGCAACCTCACCCAGGGAGGCGGGTCCCAGGTCTCCGAAGGGCTGTCGATGGACAGCTACGCCTTCGGGACGCTCAACGCCCCGTCCGTCTCGGTCAGGGACACGGGTGGGTCTGCCGTATCGATCAACCAGGTATACTTCGACGGGCTCCAGTGCCAGGCGGGCGGGCTGACGTGCACGGGCGTGTCGGCCACCGAGCCGACGTCTGGCGGTTGCACCGGGACGACCTTCCCGCTGCCCTGCAGCACAGGGCAGTACGTCACCCTGAGCCTGACGCTCTCTGCAAACGCGGCCTCCGGGACCAGCCACTCGCTCAGGATAGTCACCGTCGACGGCGGCACGTTCACCTTCACCATCCTCGCGGGGAGGACCGGCTGAGATGAACTTCTCTAGGCGCAGGGCCGTCTCCCCCATCATCGCGTCGCTCCTCCTCATCGCCATCGCCGTGGCAGCGGGCATCATAGTCTACGTCTACGTCAACAGCATCGCGGGCAACCTCACCCAGGGAGGCGGGTCACAGACCTCCGAAAGGCTCCAGATGCAGTCGTACAACTTCGCTTTCAGCCCGCAGGCGTGCGCCTGCTCAGGGTACATGATCGACCTCTCCCTCCTCAACTCGGGCGGAGGGTCGACGACGATAAGCGCGGTGTACTACGACGGCAACGCGCTCACCCTCGGCACGCCTACCACCTCGCTGGCGACGCTGGCCAGCTACGCCAACGACTACTTCCCGCTCCCGTCGTCGACGATAGTCAACGACTACTCGGCGACCAACTGCACGGCCACCAACGGGGCGGCGGCGAACATCTGCTTCACGTCGGCCTCGACGCAGACCACGTACACAGCCCAGCAGACTGGACAGGTTGTCATCACCTTCGCGTCCGCTGCCTCGGCGGGCACCACCCACACGGTCAAGGTGGTCAGCCTGACGGGCGCGACGTTCGTCTTCACGGTATCAGCCGGCAAGACTGGCTAGGCCTACCCTTTCCTCCGCTCCATGGCATCGAGGACCCACGGGGCGCCCTTCGAAGAATTTCTTCATCCGCGTTATTAGGGCGAGGAGCAGGACGGAGACGCGATGGCCAGCGAGAGAGCCGGGAAAGGGACATCGCCGATC
>Ga0335077_10004301_pt1 | contig 17359 bp, 11 predicted proteins | sample Lox_Sample_31_FD_207151 | JGI IMG/M metagenome (GOLD analysis project Ga0335077, IMG submission 207151) | Soil microbial communities from Loxahatchee National Wildlife Refuge, Florida, United States - Lox_Sample_3.1 | ecosystem: Environmental > Terrestrial > Soil > Wetlands | place: USA... | reverse complement strand
CGCTGTGGATCGCCAAGGTAGAGGTCCGCGAGCACGCCGAGGTTCCGGTAAGCCGGGGCGAAATTCGGATCGGCCTCGATGGCCTTCTCGTAGGAGGCGGCGGCTTCCTTGAATTCACCGCGCATGCGCTGCGTCACCCCGAGCTCGGTCCAGGCAATGGGATTGCCGCTCTCGTGGGCCACGGCGTTCTTCAGCGTGCCTTCAGCCTGCTCCAGCTGCCCCTGCTTGCGCTGCATGAGGGCGAGGTCGATCAACGGGGCAGCAAACTGCGGGTACTGCAGCGCCACCTGCTTGAAGCCGAGCTCGGCCTCGGTCGCGTTGCCGGCGCGCAGATAGCGCACGGCACGATCGAAGTCGGCACGTGCCGCCGGCGGCACCTCCGGATGCGGACCCGCGGCCGCCGGCGCTGCCGCCGGGCCTGTGCCCGCAGCGCTCGGCGCCGCCTGTCCCGCGGGCGGCGGCGACACGGCCGGCGCGGGCTGCGGGCGCGGCGGCGCGGAGTGGCAGCCGAGCAGCAGCGCGAGCAAGGCCGCGCCGGCTGCGCCGCGCGGCGCGCGCTTACTCCAGGCTCGCGACCACATCCTGGGTCATCTCCGTCTTGCCGTAGCGCGCGGGCTTGAGTTCCGCGAGCGCCTGGAAGCTCTTGCGCACCGATTCATCGTAGATGCCGTCCTTGGCACGGGCCGCGTTCAGCTCGTGTGCCTTGATCGCCTGCTCCTCGAACGGGAACACCTGCTCCTCGAGCAGCGCGTTGTACTCCTCCAGCTCCTCGCCCTTGAGATTCTTCGGACGCTCGGATGCCAGGAGGTCCTTCGCCAGCGTGCGGTACAGCTCGGCCATCTCGTAGGTGGCCGCAGTGGTGACCTCGGCCACCTGATATTCCGCCGCGCGCTTGTAACCGTCCATGGCCGTCTCGAGCGCGTTGCGCTTGACGATCAGGCTCTTCTTGAGCGGGGCCGTGAGCCGCACCGCGCGGAATGCGTCGCGTGCCGGCTGCGCGAGGGCGAGCTGCGCCTTGGCGGCCAGGAAATGGGAACGCTCGGTACGCTGCGCGCCGGCCTGCGTGTCGGCGCTGATGAGCTCGTGGTACCAGTGGTCGCGCCGCGCAGTGTCGCCGCCCCTGGCGGCGTAGTCGGCCAGCTTGGAGCGCGCCTCCTGCGCCTCGCCGAGCGGGGTGGGATTGGCGCTGACGTACTTCTCCAGCATGCCGGCGGCCTTCGGAGTGTTACCCGCCTGCGCGTACAGATCCGCCGACTGCATCAGCGCCTCGCGCTGCACGGACTTGTCCTCGGTCGGGTTGGCGGCGATGCGCTCGAATTCCGCCGCCGCCTCGCCGGGATGGCCGGCGGCCGTGTAGGCGACGGCGAGCTTGCGGGTGACCTCCGGCTGCAGCGGCGACTGGGGGAACTGGCGCCGGAAATCCTCGAGCACCGCGATGGAGCGATCCCACTGCTTGAGGTTGATGAGCCCGGTGGCGGCGTCGTACTGGGCATTGGCGTGGATCTTGGACGCCGGCGCGACCTGGCCGACGCGCAGGAACGCATCGACCGCGGCGGCGGTGTTGCCGGCCTGCTGCTGCGCCTCGCCCTGCTTGTAGATGCTCGCGGCGAGGCGCTCGGTGAGATCGGTGCGCATCTTCTCGTCGTTGCCGGCCAGGTCGCGCGCCTGCACGAAGGCGGGCTCCGCCTTGGCATAGGCGCCCTGGTCGTAGTAGGACTGCCCGATGATCGTCCAGGCGATGCGCTGCTTGGCCTGATCCACGGGGGGCTGCCGCGCCAGCAGCTCCTGCGAGACGGTGATGGCGCGCGCGCGGTCACCGGAGGCGAAGATGTCCTCGGCCGCGTGCGTCAGCACGATGGCGCTCTCGGGGTGCTCGGGGAAGCTCTCGGCGAACTTGACGCCGGCATCGGTGCTCTGCAGGTGCATGGCATCCTTGGCGGCACCGGTCAGCCCCTCTTCGCCCTTCTGATAGGAGACCAGCGCCGCGTGCGCGGCCTCGGCGGACTTCTCGTTGCGCGGGTAGTCGTAGGCAGTGCGCTGGTACTCGGTGGCGGCCTCGGCGTAGTGGTGGCTCTCGTACAGGCAGTCGGCCAGCAGGTAGTTGGTCGCGGCCGAATCGGACTCGCCGGGGAAGGACTTGAGGTAGTCGCGGTACCAGCGCGCGGCCTCCTCGTAATCGGAGGTGCGCTTGGATTTCTGCGCGCTGGCGTGGAAGTAGGTCGCCACGTCCTTGAGGTTGGTCTTCAGCTCCTCGACCACGCGCGGGTTGTCGGCGCGCTTGCGCGTGGCCCAGTAGGGTGAGTCGAAGTTGTAGTGCTCGACGAACTCGTGCTTGCCGTCGAGCACCAGCTGGCTGAAGCCGCCCTTGCCGTAGGCCTCGATCGCCGACATGTCCAGATCCGGCGCGTGGTCGCTGTAGGGATCGCGCGCCACGTAGGCGCGGTACACGTTCGCGGCGTCCTGGTAGCGCTGCTTGTCGACGTACAGGTCGCCGAGCCGCTGGTAGAGGAGCCAGGTGTACGGACGCTCACCGTGCTCGCGCACGTACTGCTCGAGCGAGGCGGCGCCCTCGTTGTAGGAGAAGGCGATGCTCATGACGCGCAGCGTGTCCTCGACCAGCTCGCGGTCGCCGCGCTTGAGGCTCTCGAGGCGCACCGGCTTGGCCGGGTTGCTGCCCAGCGTGCGGTCGAGCACGCCGCCGAAGGAAGGCAGGCTCTCGAGCGTCTGCGACTGCTTGAACAGCGCCCAGCCGTGTTTGTAGAGGCTCTGCAGGTAAAAGCCCGAGGAGCCACCGTGGCCGATGACCGCCGCGTAGGCCTTCTCGGCCTCCGCGTAGCGCTTGCTGGAGAAGAGCAGCTCACCGCGGCGGAACTGCACCTCGTCGATGTGCGGGGTCTGCGGGTATTGCGCCACGAGGCGATCGAGCGTCGCGAGCGCCGGGTCGGGCTGCCCCGTGGTCTCGTAGGCGCGCGCCAGCTGGTACAGCACCTGGTCGTTGCGCGGGTAGTCCGGATAGGCCTTCAGCAGCGTCGTGTACAGCTTGATGGCCTCGGCGCCCTGCAGATCGACCTGGGTCACCTCGTGCTCGAGGCGCTCGAGCTCGCCGGCGTCCAGGTTCAGGTCGCCGAGGCGGCGCATGGCCTCGGCGCGCAGCTTCGGATCGGTGTTCTGCAGCTCGAGGAAGCGCCGGTAGTTCTCCATCGCCTTGCTGGCGCTGGCCGCCGCCGGGGTGTCCTTGTGCACCTCGACCTTGTGCTTGGTGAGATCGCCGATGGTCGCAGGAGCGCTGCTGCTCTGCGCGCGCAGCAGCGCGGGCGCGAGCAGCGCCAGGCTCGCGGCGCAGGCGCTGCCGAGGAGCGCGGACACGCGCCGGCTCACTGCGGTGCCTCCGGCGGCTCGCTGCCGCTTTCGTCCTCGGCACCCTTCTGCACCGGCACGGGGGGCTTGGCCGCCGGGCGCGCGGCCTGCTCGCGCGCGGCGCGGTCGTACATGGTGCCGAGCTCGAAGCGCGCCTGGATCTGGTAGGTGGCGAGGCGCTCCTTCTGGCGCTCCAGCTCCTCCACCGCCACGTGCGCCAGGTAGGTGCGCTGCTTCTGCTCGGCGGCCACGAGGCGCCCCTCGAGGCTGTCGATGCGCTGCTGCAGGGCCACTACGCGGTGCGCGAACTCGCCGTTGTTGGCGGGCACGTTCTTGCGCGCGCGCTCGACCCGAATCCAGCGGCTCTGGGTCTCCTGCAGCGCCAGGTTCAGGTCCTTCAGCTCGCGCTGCTCCTGCCACAGCCGCGCGCCGTAGGCATCGTTCAGACGGAAGAACAGCACGCCCTTCACCAGCGCCAGCCGCGTGCGCAGCTCGGCGTTGTCCGGGCTGTCCGGCGCCGCCGCCAGCGCGGTCTCAATGCGCTGGATGCGCCCCCACTGCTCGCGCTCCTCGGCGGTGCCGAGCGCGGCGACCTCGTGCTGCGCCTCGATGGCGCGCAGCCGGTTATCGAGCGCGACCTTGCGCTGCTGCAGCTGCTGCACCGCCCCGGAGTTGAGCAGCGCATCGGCGCGCGGCAGCCGCTCGGCGTAGGCGCGCTCACGCGTCTCGATCATGTCCTCGAAGGCGCCCATGTCATCGGCGTGCCGCTCGAGCGTGCCGCCCATGGCCACCAGGGTGCGGAAGTTCTTCAGCCCCTCCTGAAAGTCGTTGCCGGCGAGCAGCGTGTACAGGTAGCGCGACTCGGGGGCATCCGGCAGGGTCTTCAGCTGCCACGCCCAGCCGAAACGGTCCTCGGCGTTGCGTTCCTGGGAGAGCACGTGCTCGAGCATGTCGCCGCGCTCGATAGCCGCGATGGCCCCGTCGAGGCGCGTGTTCTCGGCGTCGAAGGAGTTGACCGCGCTCTCGTAGTAGGAGGCCGCCTGCGCGTTGGCGTTCATCTTGCCGAAGGCGTACGGCACGGCCAGGTAGGACTCCTGCACCGCGGAGTCGAGCAGGTTGCGCTCGCGCAGCGCCATCCAGGGCGTGAGCGCACCCTGGTAGTCCCCGAGCGCCGCATCCGCCCAGCCCATGCCGAGCAGCGCCTTGCTCGAGTACGGGCCGTTCAGGCGCACGCGCTCGAGCGGCGCGCGGGCGCGCCCCGGCTCGCCGGCCTGCAGGTAGGCGAAGCCCAGTGCCAGGTTGGCGCGATCCCGCAGCGCCGCCGTCTCGGCGCTCGGGGCCATCATGGTGCCGACGGCGCTGAGGAAGGGATCCGCATCGCCGAGGCGCTTATTGCGCACCAGCGCGACGCCGAGATTGAAGCGCGCGTATGCCGACCACAGGTCCGGGCCGCGCCAGTTGCTGAGCACGGTGATGGCTTCATCGAAGCGGTTCTGGCGCATGAGCGCATTGGCGAGCAGCAGCTCGCGCTGCGCCTCGAGGTCCGGGGACATGCGGCCGTTGATCTTGCGCAGCGCGCCCTCGGCGCGGTCCATGTAGCCGCGCGCGTACCAGACCTGCGCCAGGTAGAACCAGGCCTTGTTGCGCACCCCGGTGGGCACGTCGTTGGTGAGCACGCTCTGGAAGATCTCGCCGGCGCGGTTGTGCATGCCGAGCTCCAGATACAGGCCACCCTCGAGCAGCAGGGCGTCGTCCTCGCTGTGCGAGAGGCGGCCCCAGTGATCGTAAGCCAGCAGCCGCGTAAGCGCCGTCAGGTCGGTCTCCTCGGTGTTCTGGAAGAAGTAGAAGAGCACGTCGCCGTAGTGCAGGTCGCGCACGTGCGTGAGCGGCAGCTTCTCCGGATCGTGGCGACGCGCGTCCGCGGCGCCGCCCGCCAGCAGCGCGAGGAGGCCCAGCGTAAGAAGCGCACGCATGCAGGCTCGCTGGCTCACGCGCTATTCCCAGTCGTGGATCTCGAACTCCGGCTGCAGCTTTCTCTGCCGGTCGGCAATCTTCAGCTCCAGGTACTTCGCACCCACGCCCTTCTCGAAGCGCAGCGAGGCGCCGCGCTTATAGGCACGATCGCTCGGCCCCTTGCCGTTGAAGAACGCCACCAGTTCGTGCGGGCCCACCTTCAGATTGCCGACGTACAGGCGTTGCACGCCGCCCTTCAGCAGCGCGTCCACCTCGCGGGGCGTGTAAAGGTAGTTGATCACTTCCTTCTGGTCGATCTTCAGCTGCACCGAGTCCAGCGCGAAGAAGTCGCCGATGTCCACCGACAGGAACACCGCCACCTGCGTGTTGGCAGGGAACAGCAGCTCCTCCTCGAGCACGAACAGATCGCGGTTCAGATCGACCACGTCCTTCTTCAGGCCCTGGATCTCCTGGTCGAGTCCGCGCGTGTCGGTCGCAGCCTCCGCCGGCGCCGCCGCCGGCGCCGCGGCGGGTGCGGGCGCGAGCGCCTGGGCGCCCGCCCCCACGGCCTTCTCGATCTTCTCCCGCTGCGCCGGGGACACCACCGGGGGCGCGGCACCGGCGGGTGTGGCCGGCGGATCCGCCGCCAGCACCGCGCTGGCGAGGAACGCCGCGAGCACGCCGGCGCCGAGGCGGCGCAACAGACGGGAACGTGCGAAGAGCATGTGTGACATTTGGCTTTCCGATCACTCGTTCAGCAGGGCACGCAGCTCCTGCAAGTAAACAGGTTCCGTGGCGGCGCTGTAATCGCGCAGCACGTGCCGTACCACGCCGCTGCGGTCGATGAGGACGGTCATGGGCAGGTTGTCGACCTGGTAGCTGCGTGCCACACCCTTGCTCGGATCCAGCAGCATCGGGAAGCTGACCGCGCTGCCGTGCGCAAACTCGAGCGCCTGCGCCGGCTCATCGTCGACGCCGACCCCGTACACCTGCAGCCCCGCCGAGCGGTAGGTCTGGAAGCTGCGGTTGAGCGCGGCCAGCTGGTTGCGGCACGGCGTGCAGCGGCTGCTCCAGAAACTCACCACCACCACTTCTCCTCGGTGTTCCGACAGGCGCACGTTGTCGCCGACGCTGGCGTGCAGCGCGAAGTCCGGCGCCGCCGTGCCCAGCAGCGCGTACCTGGGCTGCGCCACGACGCCCAGGGCGACCCCGAGCGCCAGCGCGGCGATGCCGAGGCGCGCCGGTCGGGCAGTCCGCGCTAACTCACGCCCGGCCGCGCCGGGCGGCGGTTGGGAACTCAATAGAAAGTCCTCGTCGCGGGATGCGATCCTAAAGACCCGCGCCGGCAGGGAAAATTGCACAGCGCACTTAACACTGTCAACGAAGCGAGCGGCGAAATGAGGCCTGCTCCCGCGCGGGGCGCGGGCGTTCTGGGCTCGTCGGTGTCACGCGACAGGGTGCGCGCACCGCGGCTGCGGTGCGCGCACTGCGTCACACGATCGGGGCGAAGGCGGTCAGGCCGGCCAGCGTGCTGCCGGAGCCGAGCCCCTGGGTGGGGAAGATCGTCGTGAACTGGCTGTCGGTGCCGGCGAGACCCATGTAATTGAGCACCACCGCCTGCACCAGCGAGGTCACGTTGTTGGCCACCGGGCTCGAGGTGCCGACCACCGAGCCGTCGGCACTGAAGTAGCCGATCTGCTGGCCCGCCACGCCGTTGCGCAGCTGCGGGCGGCCCTTGGGGCTGTAGACCAGGAAGAAGGTCGAGGAGACCGACTCGTTGTCGCCCTGCCAGCCGAGCTTGCCGCGTCCGGCGGTGCTGTTGTCCGGCATGCCGGTCGAGGTCAGCGAGCCGTCACTGATGACGTAGACCATGACCGGCTTGCCGCGCCGCTGGGCATACTCGAGCACCGCACCGATCATCTGCCCGGCCTTGAAGTTGCGCGTCTCGCCGGTGGCACGGGTGCCGTCGTGATAGTCGTAGCCGCCCATGGCGATCGTGCCGGCGCCGGCGTAGCCATCGATCACCAGCTTCATGATCGTGGCGGTCGCGGCGACGTCGTTGTCCTGGAAGTCGCTCGCCGTGAAGATCGGCGTGGCACCCCCGGTGATGAGGGGCTCCTGGGTCGGATCGAGCGCCGCGGGGTTGCCGTAGGTCGCGGCGGTGTTGGCCGAGGCCACGTAGGAGCAGCGCACCTGGTTCTTGATCATGCCGTCGGTCTGATCGCCCGGATTCACGGGCGAGCTGGGCAGGATCTGCACGCCCGGCGTGCCGCCGTTCGGGGCACTGAGCGCGCCGGAGAAGGCCGCGTTGCTGCTGCCATCCCAGGTCGCGGTGCCACCGCTGATGCGCGCCTGCGACTCCATCACGGCCACCGAGACCGGGTCGGCACTGGCACCACCGGTGCTCACCAGCGAGGTGGCATCGGAGGGGCGGTTGATCGTGGTCGGCTGCAGCGAGGGATCGATGTACATCATGGGCGCCATGGAGTTGCCGCCCGAGGCGCTCGACTCGGTGCCCGTGAGCGTCAGCAGCAGGCCCTTGGCGCCGGCCATCGCGATCGCGTACATCGGGTTGTGCGGGTTGGACTGCGTGTCGTTCTGCGACATGGCGCAGAACACCGCGCCGTTGGTGCCGGCGGCGGTCGCCGCCGTGGTGGCCTTGCTCATGATGCCGCGCTTGATGGCGCCGTCGGCATGCCACAGCAGGCCGAGCGCTGGATCGATGTTGGCGCTCGAGCTCGGCACCATGTTGCCGGGCACGCCGAGGCGGCCATAGCCGGCGGTGGAGAGGAAGTTCGACTGTCCGCCCTGCACGCCCACCAGCACTTCCGAGCCCACCAGGTTTGCGCCGCCGGCGAGATCGAAGCAGATGAACGGGATGGCGCCCGAAGCGGTCGCGACGCTGCACTGGCCACCGGGCAGCAGCGCCTGGATGTCCGGAGAGAGTGCGATCTGGTTGGCCGCATTGGCCGCATTCGACTTCAGCAGCCCCGCCAGCCACGCCGGCCCGATCACCATGCCACCGCCGGAGATCATGCCCGCGGCCAGGAACTGGCGCCGCGTCTTGGGCAGCGGATGGTTGTCGAACCGCAGCGGCTCGCCGAGCGCATGCGGCCGGGGAGGCTTCTTACCGATGATCATTGCACTTACTCCTGATCTCGATCACTGCAGCGTCACGGCCGCGCTGCCCAGCACGGCGGCACACGCCGCCTGGCTCGCAGCCGAGACGGTGGTCGCCGGCAGCTGCGCCTCGACACCGCCCGTGACGCTCACGTTCTGATAGAAGCGGCGCAACAGCGCGTCGACCTCGTTGGTCACCGCCGTGGCCGCGGCCGGCGACACGCCGGTGCCGACGGCGTTCTTGACCAGCGCCGTCTCGACGATCTGGCGGTTGCTCGCGCTGCTGAAGAAGCTGGCCGCCGAGCCAGTGAGGCTGCCCTCCAGGCCTGAGCCGAAGAATGCGGTGCGGTAGCTGGCGTTGGCCAGCAGCTGTCCGCAGTAGGCATTCGCCAGCTGCCCGAGCGAGGTCTGCTCCGAGGCCACGAACGCCGAGATCAGCGGCGTCGAGGGCATGGACTGCTGCGCGCCGCTGTAGAGGGCGAACACCGTCGGGTTGGTGAAGGGCACGCCGGTGATCTTCGCCATGCTGTGCAGAGCGCGCTCGAAGGTGGTCACGCCGAAGTCCGGCTGCGGCGTCGTGGTCGGCACCGGCACCGGGATGGTGACCGGCGGCTCGGTGTAGGCGTGCACGTGCGAGCCGAGCTGGTCGAAGCTCAGGAAGAACAGGTCGTTGGCCGGCCCGAGCGTCGCCGGCACCACGGTGCCGATGTTCGAGAGCAGCTGGCCGTTGCCCGGCGTGTAGTTCGAGCCGCCGATGGTGGCGTTGATCGTCGTGAACGACTGTCCCGCCGGCGCCAGCGCCCCGTTCACGCCGATGCGCATGCCACTGAGCTTCAGATTCGCCGGAATGGTCGCATTCGGGTCGAGGCTGATGAACTTCGGCTGCGCGAACAGGTAGCTGAAGGTGTCGTACTGGCTGCCCTGGAAGAGGATGTAGGACTGCGGCACCCCGGTCAGCTGGCTGACGCCGAACAGCAGGAAGTATTTCTGGCCAACGCCGGCGGCGAAGTTCTGCTGGATCTGCGGCGCGGTGAGCGCGCGGTTGTGGATGGCGGCGAACTTGATCGTGCCCTTCCACTGCCGCTGCCCGGTGGTCTCGTTGCCGAGCACCAGCGCGAAGGTGCTGTCCCAGTTGGCCAGCGAGCCGCCCTTGGAGGGATCCGCGTCACCGGTGTAGATCCCGTTGACGTAGATCTTCTGCCCGTTGACCGGATCGTAGGTGAGCACCACGTGCTGCAGGGCCGCCTGCGCGGCACCGTCGGTGGTGGTGGTCATCAGCGGCGGCATGCCGTTGGTGTCGGTGGTGCTGCTGCGCGCGTAGCCGGCGTACTGCGTCGCCGCTTGGCCGAGCGTCATGTCGCGCGTGGTGTTGCTGCCGGAGTAGCTGACGATGTACGCATTGGTCTGCGTCACGTCCGCCGGCGCCACCCAGGTCTCGATGGTGTACTCACCCGAGCCCTGGATCATGTTGGCGAATTTCTGGCTCGAGCTGGTGGAGGCCTGTGCCTTGCCGCCGGCGCCGAGCGTGATGCCCCAGCCACCGGCCCAGGTGACATTGCCCGAGAGCGACAGGTCGGCCGCCGGCGTCACGCCGCTGGTGTCGTACGCGGTGCTGCCGGTGCCGGTCTCGAACATGTACTTGGCAACCAGGTTGGCCTCGTAGCGGCTGCCACCAGCGGCGATCGTGCCCTGCTGCAGCGTGACCGCGTTGGAGACCACCAGGTTCGGATCGATCGGCGTCACCTGGATGCCGTTGGCGAAGGCGGTGATGGCCGCCAGCATCGCCGCGGCGCTGCCGGGGCAGTCGGGCGCACCATTGGACTGGGGCGTGACCCAGCAGTGGTGGAACTCGGTCCCGAGCCGCTCGTAGAAGCGCGACTGGTTCGGCTGCGCCAGGTTCATCTTCGGCTGCGCCGCGAGGTAGGCCGCATTGACGTCGTTCTTGTCGGCGAAGTACGGCTGCTGCGCGGTGGCCGAGCTCGGCGTGTGGCAGCCCGAACAGAACTGCGTCAAGAGCGGGTAGACCGTGTTGGCGAAGCTCGGATTGCCGGCACTGGCGCTCGCCGGGAACTGCTTGCCGCCACCGGCCGACTGCACCGGCGGCGCCACCAGCGTCACGCTGGTGGTCGAGGAGGAGCCCGCGCCGATCCAGCCCTGGATCCACACCAACATGGTGGCCGCGCACGCCGAGGGGTCGGCGACCCAGCAGTTGTGGCCGCCGCCGACCTTGAGCACGAAGGTCGACTGCGACGGGTTGGTGAGATTCACCAGCGGCAGCGCCGCCTGGTACGCGAGGTTCACGTCATCGGTACGCGCAAACTGCGGCGACTGGCCGCCGGCGTGGTGGCAGCCACCGCAGCGGTTGGTCGGGGTGACGTTCGCCCAGAAGGCCAGCTTGAAGGCCTGCACGTCGGCGTTGGCTGGCGGGGGCCCGGTGTAGTTGTCGGCGGAGTTGGTGGGCGGCGTCGACAGCTGGTTGACCACGGTGTCGGGTCCGCCACCGGCGCAGGCCGCGAGCCCGGCGAGCATGGCAGCCACGGCCAGCGCGCGCGCAGCCGCGCTCACGTGAAAGAGGTTACTGAGAGTGCGATTCATTGCGGCGCTCCCTTAACTGCCCGGGCAGGCGGCGGCCGCCAGCTGGAAGACCTGCTTCAGGTGATAGCCGGTCTTGAAGGTCGACTTGATCGAGCCCACCGTCGCCATGTCGGCGGCGCTGGTGGGAGCCCGGAAGCAGACGGCCTGGAACACCTTGGTGACCTGGCACTGCGCGAACGCATCGCTCCCGGCCAGCTCCTGGCCGAGTGACTTGGCGCCCACGCCGCTGCCCGGCAGGCTCTGGTCCCAGCCGAGCGCGATGTTGGTGCCGGCGCGCCAGCGGTTCGACCAGCTGTTGTCGGGCGTGACGAAGCCGAAGGGGAAGTTCGTCGCGTTGATGAAGTACTTCGGCTGCACCTGGCCGGCGGTGTACACCAGCTGGTTCGAGGTGGTGTCGAAGTTGTAGTAGGCGAACGCCTGCGCCATCGGATCCATGCCGCTGTGGCAGCCGACGCAGGTATTGAGGAACAGGCGGCTGTCACCGCCCGGGGAGCGCGCCACGTCCTGCCGGATGCGATCCGTCGGGCGCGTGGTATCCATCACCGTCTCCATGTCATTGCAGAGGTGATTGATCATGGTGAAGCGGAACATGGCGCGGTTGGTGCCGTTGATGAAGAAGGCCGAAGCGGCGCCGCGGGTGGTGATGAGACCTGCGGTCGCGTCCGTGGGAATGCCGTAGGTCTGCGACTGCGTAGTCGCCTTGAGCGTCGCGCTCAGGTCCACGCCGTTGGTCTCGGCCGTGGCGTAGTGGTCGTTGTTGGCCGCCGATACCGCCGGCAGGCCGGGCGAGTTCACCGTATAGAGGATGTCTGCCGACAGCGCGGTGTTGAAGGGCACGTCATCGCGCACCATGCCGATGACGGTCGCGGTGTAATCATTGAGCGGCGCAAACACGGTCTGGTCGCGGTTAGTCCAGGGCGTGACCATGTTCTTCACGGTCACGTTGTAGAAGTCCGGCGCCTGGGTCGCGCTCTGCGCGGCCGTCACCAGTGCGGCATTGCCCGGCGCGCAGCCGGTAGGACAGGCGGCCGAGATAGTCGCCGACATGCTGGCGAGCACGTTGGCCGGCGGCTCCTCGCCCACCAGGCGCTCGTAGATGCGCTTGGCCTGCTCGCTAGGTCCGGCCTGCGCACTCGCAGCGCACATCAGCAGCAGCGCAGACACTGCCACGTGCACGCCGCGTGCGCGGCCGGAACTGACCTGTGCCTGTTGGTTGTTGACATTCATGGCGCTCGTCTACTCCCGATAATGCCGATGCGCGGACGTGACTATACGGCCCGCGCAACCCCGCCCCGAATGTCTCAACACAGTGACGTCGCTAACAACCGACAGTTTGATGTGTTGTTGTTCCGCGCTGCTCAATGCGCGGCAAACTGCGAGTCCGGTCACAGCGTGGGCCCGACCTAACGTCTACCTAGTAGCGCGATCGGCCCGGTCACTCCGGGGCGTATGAAACCCGTCACGCGCGCACAGCCGCCGTGACGGAATCGGCGATATGACGAGAAGTCGAAGAAATGCTACGGAATTACGTTACATTGCAGCCGGAAATGCCGGCATGATCACGGAGATGCACATGCACGCGCAGCGAGGTCCGCTCAAACCGAAGTGCTCGGCGTTCCCCAGGGGCGCGGTGCGCCTGGTGCTGCTCACGGGGCTGGTGCTGCTCACCGCCTGCAGCAGCGGCGCCAACATCAACCTCGGCAACAGCACCGTCGGCGATCCGGCGACCGTCGACTTCCCCGTCTTCTACGTGAAGCGTCCGGTACCGCTCGACCAGGCCGGCAACTTCATGCAGGACGACCTGCGCACGCTTAACGACATCGTGCCGGTGTCGGCCGACCTTTATATGCGCGCGACCGCCTCACCGAGCGCGCCCGAGACCAACGTCACGACGCGCATCACCACCGGCGCCATGTGGGATATCAAGGACGTCGACACCTCCGCGGACGGCAAGCGGGTGGTGTTTGCCATGCGCGGACCGCTGGCGATGAACCAGCAGGTCAAGAAGCCGCCCTCGTGGCGCATCTACGAGTACATCATCGCCACCGATGACCTGCACCCGGTCATCAACCCCTCGACCGACCCGGACCCGCTCACCGTCAACGACGAGTCCCCGCACTACCTGCCGGATGGGCGCATCGTGTTCTCCACGACGCGCCAGTCGCAGTCGCAGGGCATCCTGCTCGATGAGGGCTTCCCGCAGTTCTCCTACCAGAACGAGGCGCGCCAGGAGCAGGCCTTCGTGCTGGAGGTGATGAATGCCGACGGCACGCACCTGCACCAGATCACCTTCAACCAGAGCCACGATCGCGACGCCACCGTGCTCGCCAACGGCCGCGTGCTGTGGACGCGCTGGGACAACGCCCCGGGCAAGAACGCCATGTCGCTGTACTCGGCCAACCCGGACGGCACGGACCTGCAGCTCTATTACGGCGCCAACAGTCACAACACCGGCACCAACAACACCGCGGTCGAGTTCAGCCATCCGCACCAGATGCAGGACGGCCGCATCCTCACGATCGCGCGCCAGTACACCGACGTCGACAACGGCGGTGACCTGCTGATCATCGACGGCACGCACTACGTGGAAAACACGCAGGCGCTGCTCGGCAACTCCGGGCTCAGCGGCCCGGCCCAGGTGCCGGCGACACAGAACAACGTGCTCACCATCCCGGGCCCCTCCCCGGGCGGGCGCTTCACCTCCGCCTATCCGCTGCAGGATGGCACGGGCCGCATCCTGGTCAGCTGGACCGAGTGCCGCCTGCTGGACAGCACGCAGACCCCGCCGGCGGTGGTGGCCTGCACCTCGAGCAACCTCGCCGCGGCCAACGTGCAGGTGGCGCCGCCGCTGTACAGCGTGTGGATGTTCGACCCGAACGTGAACACCATGCAGCCGATCATGACGCCGGCCAACGGCACCATGATCACCGACGTGGCGGTGGCCCAGCCGCGCACCCTGCCGAACATCATCCTCGACAAGGTGCCGGGCGTGGACCTGAACCAGGACCTGGTCACCGACGTGCTCGGCATCATTGATATAAGAAGTGTGTACGACATCGACGGCGTGGACAGCGCCAACCCAAACATCGCCACCGTCGCTGACTCCACCAAGACCGCGCCGGCGGCGCGCCCGGCACGCTTCGTGCGCCTGGTGAAGGCGGTGTCGATCCCGGACCGCACGGTGGTGGACCTGGCAAACGACGCCTTCGGGGCAAGCAACTTCATGCTGCAGATCCTCGGCTACGCGCCCGTCGAGCCGGACGGCTCGGTGCGCCTCGAGGTGCCGGCGAACGTCGCCTTCCGCCTGGACGTGCTCGATGCCAACGCGCGGCGCATCGGCAGCTCCCAGGGGGTGTGGCTGAACCTGATCCCCGGTGAGGTGGTGAGCTGCAACGGCTGCCACCGCCCCGGCAGCGCGCAGCACCCGATCTCGCACGGGCGGCAGGACCTCTTCATGAGCGCCTGGGCGGGCGCGGCCACGGGCGGCGTGGCCTTCCCGGGCACTATCTCCTCAGGTCCCGACTCCCTGGTGCCCAATGTGAGCGAGACCATGGCCCAGGCGCGCGTGCGCCACGGCTGCACCAGCGTCACCTCGCCGTGCGCGATCATGACGCCGAGCATGAACGTGCTCTATACGGACGTGTGGACCGATCCGGCGCAGGCCACGCCCGGGGCGCCGATCAACCTGCGCTACGACGATGCCACGCAGTTCAAGACCGCATTCCCGGTCAACGACCCGCAGTGCCTGACGCAGTGGATCCACACCTGCCGCATCATCATCAATTACCCCGAGCACCTGCAGCCGCTGTGGGACCTGCCGCGCCAGGTGACCGACAACACCGGCGCGGTCATCGCCGATCACACCTGCACGCAGGGCGGCTGCCACGCTCCGGTGGATGCGATGGGCGCGGCGGCCATGCCGGCGGGCAACCTCGACCTCACCAATACCGCCGCCGGGCAGCAGCTGACCTCTTATCAGCAGCTGCTGTTCGCGCATAACATAAGTATGATTGACCCGACGGACCCCACCAAGACGATCACGGTCTCGGTGGGCCCGTATCTGAATGCAGGCAGTGCAAATGGCACTCTGTCGAGCCAGTTCATGAATCGCTTCGCCGCGGTGGCCACCAACGCCAGCACGCACAAGGGCTGGCTGAGTGCTGATGAGCTGCGCCTGGTTTCCGAGTGGCTCGATATCGGCGCGCAGTTCTTCAACAACCCCTTCGATCCGGCGGTACCGGTCAATTGAGCAAAGGACGGAATTGATAAGGCGCGCGCACCAGCTTGCGCTCGCGGGTCTTCTGTTGCTGGCTGCACTGCTCGCCCCCACGGTAAGCGCAGCGGACGAGTACCTGCAGCTCTTCGTCACCGAGCCGTATCTCGAGCTGCATACCGGCCCGGGACGCGGCTACCCGGTATTCCACGTGGTGCCGCGCGATGCCAGCGTCGACGTGCTGTTCCGGCGCACCGACTGGTTCAAGGTGCGCACCGAGCAGGGGGTCGAAGGCTGGGCCTCACAGAATGACATGCAGAAGGCGGTGCTGGCCGACGGCTCTGCCTTCAAGTTCGATCTCGGCGACCGCGCCGGCTTCACCTCGCACCGCTACGAGATGGGCATGTTCGCCGGCCAGTACGGCGGCTCGACGCTGGTGTCCGGATACATGTCGGTGTCGTTCAACCCGCAGCTGGCGCTCGAGGGGGCCATCGGGCAGTTCTACGGTACCTATTCCAATGGCGTCACCGGCGACCTCGGCTTCACGCACGTGATCCTGCCGGAGGCGCGCTGCTCGCCGTTCCTCATGCTCGGCGTGGGCCTGGTGCACACCGAGCCCAAGGCGACCCTGGTGACCGCCACGGATCGCACCGAGCAGTCCGCCTATGTCGGCGGCGGCATACGCTTCTATCTCACACGACGTTTCTTCCTGCGCGCTGAATACAAGGCCCACTATATATTCACGAAGCGCAACCAGAACGAGGACGAGGACGAATGGAAAGCCGGGTTCGCGTTTTTCTTCTGATCGCAGTGCTGGCGACGCTTCCTGGCTGCGCCACCGTGCGCGGCTGGTTCCACCACAAGCCGGCCGCCCCCGCCGCCCAGGCCGAGGAGGACAACGCCCCGCCGCCGCGCGTGGTGGAACCGGACGTGGCGCGGCGGCAGATCAAGGTGCCGAAGGTGCGCAGCCGCAACGTCGAGCTCGGCCTGAATTACGGCGTGCTGTCGATCGAGGATTTCGGCACCCACCCCTCCTATGGCGTGACCGCTGCGTACCACATCACAGAGGATTTCTTCTTCCAGGGGGAGGCCGGGCGCTCGACGGCGGCCGAGACCAGCTTCGAGACACTCACCGGAATTCAGCTGCTTACCGGCTCTGAGAGGCGCTTCACGTATTACGATTTGTCACTCGGCTACAACTTCCTGCCGGGCGAGGCCTTTGTCGGTCGCGGCCACGCCATGACGAGCGCCTTTTACCTCATCGGCGGAATCGGGGGCACCGATTTCGGCGGGGACACGAAGTTCACGGTGAACTTCGGTGCCGGCTTCCGGGTGGTGCCGACAGACTGGCTGGCGGTGCACATCACGGTACAGGATCGGACTTTCGAGTCCAACCTGCTCGGCTCCAACAAGCTCACCAACAACATCGAGGCGCGCATCGGAACGACCGTCTTCTTCTGAGGGAGAGACGTACATGAGGAGCCATTTCGTAGCCGTAGCCGCCACTGTGGCGCTCGCCCTGCCGGCGCTCGCCGGCACCGGCACGCCGGCGCCGCAATTCAGCCTCGCCTCGCGCGAGGGCAAGGACGTGAGCCTGACGCAGTACCAGGGCCAGGTGGTCATGATCAACTTCTGGGCCAGCTGGTGCGGCCCGTGCCGCCAGGAAATGCCGCTGCTGGAGAGCATCTACAAGAAGTACAACAAGCTCGGTTTCACGCTGCTCGGCGTGAACGTGGAGCCGGACTCCAAGGCGGCGGTCGACTGGCTCAAGGACACGCCGGTCAGCTTCCCCATCCTGTTCGACAAGGACAGCAAGGTGAGTAAGCTCTACGATGTGGCCGGCATGCCGAGCACGGTTATCATCGATCGCACCGGCAAGGTGCGCGTGCTGCACCGGGGGTACAAACCGGGCGACGAGAACGAGTACATGGACAGCATTCGCTCACTGATCAGGGAGTAAGCATGCCTGCATCATCCAGGGGACCCGGCGGCCACGTGAAGCTGCTGCTCGCTGCCGCAGCGCTGGCCGGCGCGCTGGCCGGCTGCGCGGCGCCGCAACCCTGGGTGAAGCCGTACGAGCGTGAGCACTTCGCCGATCCGATCATGTCCGCGAACCGCGAT
>Ga0335077_10004299_pt1 | contig 17367 bp, 15 predicted proteins | sample Lox_Sample_31_FD_207151 | JGI IMG/M metagenome (GOLD analysis project Ga0335077, IMG submission 207151) | Soil microbial communities from Loxahatchee National Wildlife Refuge, Florida, United States - Lox_Sample_3.1 | ecosystem: Environmental > Terrestrial > Soil > Wetlands | place: USA... | reverse complement strand
CACGTCCTGTGATTTTATTTGAGCAAAAAGGTGGAATAATAATTGATCCAAAAGGAAACTTTTTTGACGGCCAAAAAGTTTCTTGGAAATCCCCAGGATTAAGTTGGCTTTTTGAACCTATTGCGACAAAGAAAGTTTTTAAGGTTGTACTGCAAAATTCCGCTGGTGAACAAAAAATTCTTTATCAACCTGCGGTTTATACGGCTGCTGAAAATCGCGCACTTACGGATGTTGTTGAAAGGGCGCAGCACAGACAATTTGGCGGCAAAGAATAAATTTTGAAATGATAGTCAATCGCAAACCATTGACGTTTTGGGAGCGGCTTTATCTGCCGGCGATTGCCGGCGGCTTCAAGGTCACCGCCCGGCATTTAGTCCGCTCGTTGTTCGGCGGCAAAACCGTCACGATGGAATATCCCGAGCAGAAATGGGCCGTGCCGCCGGACTATCGCGGCGCACCGTACCTCGTGCGCGACCAGGACGGCAACACCAAATGCGTCTCCTGCCAGCTTTGCGAATTTGTTTGCCCGCCCAAGGCCATCAAAATCATCCCGCCCGGCCCGGCGGGCCAGTTGGCTGACCGGCCGAATGCGGAAAAAATGCCGCAGGAATTCGAGATCAACATGCTCCGCTGCATCTTTTGCGGCTTGTGTCAGGAAGTCTGCCCGGAGGAAGCCATCTTCCTGCAAAAGGATTATTCGCTCACCGGCCTGAGCCGCGACGAAATGATTTATAACAAAGAAAAACTGCTCGCCCTGGGCGGCACGCACGGCGGCGTCCAGAAGTGGAAACACAAATTGGAAGAAGCCAAAGAGCAGGAAAATTTTCCAGTGAAGGTTTGATAAAATCCGAATGACAAACGGCATAGGAAAAATGAAGGTGAAGCCATGAACAATCTGGCCCGATTTACGATTTACAGGCAACCGTGTGATGATAAGCAGCGGTTGAAAGAGAGAGATGATCTACACCGACTCTTGCGGCGTCTGGAAGAATTCTTGACGCTTGATGACGTACGGTTCGGCCAGCCGCCAAACGAGCCTGATTTTATCTTTGATCTTGGAAAGAAACATATCGGCTGCGAATTGACCGACCTTAATCCGAAAATCTTTGAAAAGGGTGGTTACTTGAAACGAAACGCGTTTAAGGCTTGGAGAGCGCAAGTAGTACCGGTCGAAGCGCCCCAAAGGTTCGATTGGGGAAGTTATTCTCTCCGGGAGTCCAAGGCATCCCTTGAATATCAAATTGCCGACAAAAGGAAGAGGGCGACAAATTGGTTGAACAATTTTCCAGAGAGATGGCTTCTGCTCCATGTTGCAAGTGGTAGTCCATTTAGCCAAATCCTCGGTGGCCCGCATCAGGTCAAACCGGGGAGAGAAAATGATGTGGCTGATTTTTTGGCTAAGTCATTGTATTGCGTCCACTCTGCCTGCAAGGAATGTTGGCCATTCGATTATGTCGTTCTATTTATGCAAGATGGTTTTCTTGCTTTCTCCTCCAACTCGAGCAATCCCTACAATCTTCCGATAGCCTCCGAAGAGATTCTAAACCGAGGCGCTGTTGTTTCGGATCGGTTTTTGGATTGGCAGAAAGAAAGCAACTATGTGGTCAAAGCGGCTTAAGAAATGCAGGACATTTTATTCTACATCTTCGCGTTCCTGACGCTGTTATGCGGCGTGCTCGTCGTCGCCAATCCGCTCAGCCGCAATCCGGTCACGAGCGCGATGTTTCTGGTGCTGACCATCATTTCGATGGCCGGCCTGTTTGTGCTGCTGCACGCGTTCTTCCTCGCCGCAGTGCAGATCATCGTCTATGCCGGCGCGGTTATCGTTCTGTTCCTCTTCGTCATCATGTTGCTGGATTTAAAAGAGGAGCAGCGGCGCAAAATCAAATTTTTCGGTGTTATCGCGGGTCTGGTTTCCGTGGGGACTATCGTTGCCATTTCCTTTAAAGCGCTGGGAGCGGCGCAACCGGGTGTGAATCTACCCGCGCCTTCAGTCGAAGGCGGCACCACCGCGCTGGGCCAGCTCCTGTTCACTCAATACGTGCTGCCGTTTGAAGTCGTCTCCGTGCTGCTGCTGGTCGCGATGGTCGGCGTGATTTTGCTGAGCAAAAAGGATTTGAAATAACATGCATGCGGGATTGGAACATTATCTGGTCGTGAGCTTTTTGCTGTTCGCGCTCGGCCTGCTGGGCGTCATCATGCGGCGCAATTTGCTGGTGATTTACATGTCACTCGAATTGATGCTCAACGCGGCGAATCTCGCGCTTGTTTCGTTTTCGCGGTTCAACAACAATTTGAACGGTCAGATTCTGGTCTTCTTCATCATCACCGTGGCGGCGGCGGAAGTGGCGGTGGGTCTCGCGCTCATCGTCGCGCTCTACCGCAAACGCCAGTCCGCCCACGTCGAAGACCTGACCACGATGAAACTGTGACGCGAAACGGGATACATAACCGCAGAGACGCAGAGGCGCAGAGTTTTAATGAACTCACGAAGCGCGTCATTGGCGCTTGTATTGAGATTCACCGCTCACTTGGACCGGGACTTTTGGAATCAGCTTATGAAGAGTGCCTTTGTCACGAGTTGTCACTGGCAGGAATCAGTTTCGAAAGACAAAAACCGCTTCCGGTGCATTACAAGGGAGTGAACTTGGACTGCGGTTATCGTTTGGACCTGGTCGTTGAGCGAAAACTGGTTGTTGAGTTGAAAGCTGTGGAAACCTTGTTGCCAATTCACGAGGCGCAATTGTTAACTTACTTGAAATTATCCGGATTAACCCTTGGACTCCTGATCAATTTCAATGTTCCTGTTTTGAAATCAGGCATTAAGCGCATCGTGAATAATTTTCAAGCCTCTGCGTCTCCGCGTCTCCGTGGTGAATTTAGAATCGGATGAAATACGAAATTTTGCCCTGGCTGATTTTGTTCCTGCCGCTGCTCGCGGCGGGCTGTATCACGCTGTTCACGTTGCGCTATCGCACCGTGAGTGCGTTGTTGTCCATTGGCGCGATTGTTACCGGATTCATCCTCACTCTCGTGTTCATCAACGCAAACGGCTGGCATCCGTCGCCCGGTGAATCCATTGCCAACTGGCTGACTATCGGCAGCCTGCATGTGGATTTCGGACTGAAACTCGACGCCTTGAGCCTCATGATGCTGCTCATCGTCACCGGCGTGGGCGGCGCCATCCACATTTACTCGTTCGGTTACATGCACGCCGACCGCGGCTTCTCGCGCTATTTCGCGTTCATGAGCCTGTTTACGTTTTCGATGCTCGGCGTCGTGTTGGCGAACAATTTCATTGAGCTGTTCATTTTCTGGGAATTGGTCGGCGTCTCCAGCTATCTGCTCATTGGTTTCTGGTTTGAACGGCCCAGCGCCGGTGACGCGGCAAAAAAGGCATTCATCACCAACCGCCTTGGCGATTTCGGCTTTCTGCTTGGTATCTTGATGGTTTGGGGTTTGCTCGGCTCGCTCAATTTCACGGCGCTGCAAAACAAACTCACCGCTGACCCGGCCGCGCTCGGCGCAATGGCGTCCATCGCCGCGTTGCTGCTTTTCTGCGGCGCGGTCGGCAAATCCGCGCAATTTCCGCTGCACGTGTGGTTGCCCGACGCCATGGAAGGCCCGACGCCCGTCAGCGCCCTCATCCATGCCGCGACGATGGTGGCCGCCGGCGTCTATATGCTTTGCCGGATTTTGTTTCTGCTCAATGCCGACGCGCTGCAAGTCATCGCGTGGATTGGCGGTTTCACGGCGTTGCTCGCCGCGTTGATTGCCATCCAGCAAAACGACATCAAACGCATTCTTGCCTACTCGACACTGTCGCAACTCGGTTACATGGTTATGTCCGTGGGCCTGGCCGGGCCGACGCCGGCGATGTTCCATCTCACCACGCACGCGTTTTTCAAGGCGCTGCTGTTCCTCGGCGCCGGCTCGGTCATCCACGCCATGCACGACGAGCAGGACATCTGGAAAATGGGCAGCCTGAAAAAGAAAATGCCCGTCACGTTCTGGACCTTTTTGATTGCGACCCTGGCCCTGAGCGGCGTGCCACCGTTCAGCGGTTTCTATTCCAAGGACAGCATTCTCGGCCAGGCGTTGGACCAGAAAAATTACACGCTCTATTTCATCGGCGCGTTCACGGCCGGCTTGACGGCGTTCTACATGTTCCGGCTGTTTTTCGTGGCGTTTCTCGGCAAGCCCCGGACGGAAGCCGCCGAACATGTCCACGAATCGCCCCCGGTCATGGCTTGGCCGTTGCGGGTGCTGGGCTTGTTTGCCTTCTTTGGCGGGATTTTCGGCGTGAGCCAGATTTATGCTTCGCAATTTTCACCCGGGGAACCCCGGGAAACCTTCGCGCAAAATGTGATCGAGCCGCTCGTGCATCCCTTTGGGGCGACGATTGGCTTTGTGTTTGTCCTGTTTGGCATTTTTGCCGCCCATGCCTTGTATCGCAATACGGTGAGCGATCCGTTGCCCGCGAAACTCGGCGGCCTGGCGACGGCCATGAAGAACCGTTTCTACTTTGACGAGCTTTACGAAGCCACCGTCATCCGCCTGCATGATTTCATCGCGGCGGTGATGGATTGGATTGACCGCTGGTTGGTCGAAGGCTTGTGCATCGGCCTGATACGCGGCGGCACGGATTTGACCGGACGCGCGCTGCGGCTGGTCCAGACCGGCAACCTCCAGACCTATGCCTTCTTGTTCGTACTCGGCGTGGCGTTGGTGATGTATTTCGTTCTGGTCAAATAAATGAAAACTGATTTTAACCGCAGAGACGCAAAGGCGCAGAGTTGGAAGGTAAAATTCTTTTCTCAGCGTCTCGGCATCTCAGCGGTTTAAAAGATTTAACCATGTCCATTCTGACCTACATTTTTGGCTGGCCGATTGTGGCGGCGCTGGCACTGGTATTGGTGCCGCGCAATTACCGTGTCATCATCCGCGCCATCGCCGTTCTCGCCACGCTCATCTCGGCGGTGTTGGCCGTAAAAATGTTCTACACCTATGGCAGCGCGCCGGTGGACGCGGATGGTTACCGCTTCGTGCAGCAGATTCCGTGGGTTCCGTTGCTCGGCATCAGTTATCACGTCGGCGTGGACGGTTTGAACGTGGGACTGATTTTGATGGGTGCCATCGTCGCGTTCGCGGCGGCTTGTTGCTCGTGGGAAATCAAGGAACGCGAGAAGGAGTTTTACATTCTGCTGCTGGTGATGAGCGGCGGCATCCTCGGCGCGTTTGCCTCGCTGGATTTGTTCTTCTTCTATTTCCTGCACGAACTAGCGCTGGTGCCGACGTTCATCATGATCGGCGTCTGGGGGCGGGGCGAGCGGAAGAATTACGCCACATTCCAGATCACGCTATACCTGAGCTTGGGCGCGCTCATCGCGTTGATTGGGTTGATTGCGCTTTACGTGCAAGCCGGGGCAAACACGTTCGATATTCCCAAATTGACGGAATACATCCGACAAAATCCGTTGTCGGTGCACTCGCAAAATTTCATCTTCCCGCTGTTGTTGTTCGGCTTCGGCATTCTGGTTTCGCTCTGGCCGTTTCATTCCTGGGCGCCGCTGGGCTACGGTTCCGCGCCGTCGCCAACAGCCATGCTGCACGCGGGCGTGCTGAAAAAATTCGGTCTCTACGGTTTGATCCGCATCGCGCTGCCGCTGTTGCCGCAGGCCGCGCACGACTGGATGCAATTCCTCGCCTGGCTTTGCCTCGGCAACATCCTTTACATCGGCTGGGTGGCGATGCGGCAGAAGGATCTCAACCTGCTCATCGGCAATTCCAGCGTGGCGCACATGGGCTTCATTTTCCTCGGCATCGCCAGCCTGAACCTTATCGGCATAACCGGCGCGGAGTTCATCATGGTGGCGCACGGTTTTCTCGCCGCGCTGACGTTTGCCCTGAGCGGTTATATTTATCTGAAAACCGGCACGCTCCAGATGAGCGAACTGGGCGGGCTGTGCCGACAATTGCGCTTTATCGGCACGGCACTGCTCATGGCGGCGCTGGCCGGCTGCGGGCTGCCTGGCTTTGCCAACTTTGTCGGCGAAGTCACGGTGTTCTTTGGCTCGTGGACGGTGTTTCCGCTCGTGACCGGCCTTGCGGTTTGGGGCGCGCTCATCATCGGGGCGGTTTATATGACGCGCGCCATGCGCAACGTTTTGCACGGACCACTGCCGGAAAAATGGGCGGGCCTGGCCGACGCCACGAGCCTCTGGCGCAAGCTGCCTTATGCGCTGTTGCTGGCGAGCCTGTTCGTGTTTGGCTTTTTCCCGCGGTTGCTTACGGAAAAAATCACGCCCGATGCGCAAAAAATTGTGGCGATGGCGCGAGGCGAAACAATGGCGATGGGTAGCACCCGCCTCCGGCGGGTCCAATTCGGCGTCACGCCGAATTGTGGCGACGTGCATTCGAAAGTTTTCAGTCTGACAAGCGACGACGGCGCACGTTCGGCTCAGATTTCGGGCGCGACGCCCGAAACAACCCGCGGGACGCGGGTACTACACAACAGTTGCCCCGTCGCCTTGGCAGATAATACGGTTTTGAATCAATGAACGCTTCCTTGATGAGTCTGGAAATCTGGGTGATCATCCTCGGCGTCGTGCTGATGCTGGCGGATTTCTGCATCACGCCCGAACGCCGCCGGTTCCTGGCCTATATGGCCATCGCCGCGCTCGGAACCTTGCTGCTCCTGAACTTGGGTGATTCTGTCACCACCGGCACGGCGTTCAAAGGCATGTTCATCGAAGATTCGCTGGCGATCTTCTTCAAACGATTTTTCCTCGTTGCTGCGATTCTGGTGCTGTTCATGTCGGCGGAATTCTCCGACCGCATTGCCGGTGGCATCACCGAATACTACTCGCTGATTGTCTTTGCGTTGTCGGGCATGTTGTTCGCCGCGTCAACCAACAACTTCGCGATGCTCTTTGTTTCCATCGAACTGATCACCGTCACGTTCTACGTGCTCACGAGCTTCCAACGCGGCCGGCTGGTTTCGCTCGAAGCGGGCGTGAAATACCTGATTCTCGGCGCGCTGTCATCGGCGTTTCTGGTGTTCGGTATTGCGTTGGTCTGGGGCACAACGGGCAAGTCGAATTTCACCGAACTGGCCTCGGTTGCAGCGCAATTCGAGACCAATAAAATCTTCCTCCTCGGCATGCTGTTCGTGCTGGTCGGCCTCGGCTTCAAAATCGCGGCGTTCCCGTTTCAGATTTGGGTGCCGGACGTTTATCAAGGCGCACCCACGCCGACCACGGCCTTTCTGGCTGTCGGGTCAAAAGCCGCCGGATTCGTTCTGTTACTGCGTGTACTCTTTACCGCTTTGCCGGATGTAACGAGACACTGGGCTGATTTGCTCATCATCATTTCCGGCATCACTATTCTTTACGGCAACCTGTGCGCGCTGCCACAGCGCAATTTGAAGCGATTGCTCGGCTATTCGAGCATTTCCCACGCGGGCTATCTGCTGCTGGGCGTGGCGGCGTTGAGCATTACCGGACAGGCAGCGTTGCTGTATTATCTGGCCGGTTATTTATTTACGGTCGTGGCGGCTTTCCTGGTCATTTGCGTCGTAATGCGGCACTTGGACAACGAGGACGTTTCGGCCCTGGCGGGTTTGAATCAGCGCTCGCCGCTGCTGGCCACAACGATGACGCTGTCCATGGTGTCGTTGGCGGGCATCCCGCCCATGGCCGGTTTCTTCGGGAAGTTCTTGCTGCTAAAGGCTGTCATCCAGCAAGGCGCGGTGAACCACGGTTATTATTGCCTCGCGTTTACGGCGCTCGTGGGTGTCGTGATTTCGCTTTACTACTATTTCGGCGTAATCCGCGCGATTTACTGGAGCAAGAACGTGCCGGATTTGTCGCCGATCCATTTGTCGGCGCCGGTCAAATTTACTGCCTGTGTCTGCATTGCGGGCATGTTCTGGATCGGCCTGTTTCCGAGTGTGGTCCTCAATCTCGCCACCCAGGCGGCGAAATCGCTGGGCATCTAATCACACCACCCGCATCTGGACGGCATCCACAATTTCGGTGCCGACGGAGATGGCGCCGACGATGACGACGGTCATGCCGCGATGCAGCCGGCCTTGTTCGACCAGCGTTTTCAGCGCCCGTTCGATCGTGTTCTGCGGGTTGATGAAATCAAATTCCACCACAAATGGCGTGACGCCCCAGCATAACGTGAGTTCGTTGGCGCGCTTTTCACTGTCGCACAACCCGTAAATCGGCGAGTAGCGCGGGCGCATCCAGGCGGCGTAACGCGCCATGTGGCCGTGGCGGGTGAAGGCCAGCACCGCCTCGGCCTTCAATTCGTTGGCCATGACGACGGCGCTTTTGACCAGTTTTTCGCGGGCGCTCGTCAGTTCCGCCGAGTCGTGAAATTGCGCGTTGCCGCTGCGCTCGATGCGCTTGGCGATCCGGTCAAAGACCTCGATGCATTTGAGCGGATATTTGCCGACGGTGGTCTCGCCGCTGAGCATGATGGCGTCGACCTCTTCAAATACGGCGTTGGCCACGTCGGTCACCTCGGCGCGGGTGGGCATGGGCGATTCAATCATGCTTTCCAGCATGTGGGTGGCCACGATGACGGGTTTGCCGTGGCGCAGGCATGTTTTAACGATGCGGCGCTGGACGATGGGCAGTTCTTCATAGGGAATTTCAATGCCTAAATCGCCACGCGCCACCATGATGGCGTCGGCTTCGCGAACAATGGAATCCAAATTGGCCACGGCCTGCTGGTCTTCAATTTTGGCGATGACTACCGGGGGCGCTTTGCCGTCCTCAAACAGTTCCTTGAGCTGCAATAAATCGCGCGCTTCGCGGACGAACGACAGCGCGATAAAATCCACGCCGACATCCAAGCCAAGCTTCACGTCCTGGATGTCCTTGGCCGTGAGCGCCGGCAGGCTGACCTTGACGCCGGGGAGGTTGATGTGACGCCGGCTGCCGAGCGTGCCGGCAGTGAGCACCTCGCATTCGACCTTGTTGCCGGACTTGGCGAGGACCTTCATTTCAATCGCGCCGTTGTCAACAAGCACGACATCGCCGACGTTGATGTCGTTGACAAAATTTTCGTAATTCACGTCCACCGAATGCTCCTCCAGGTCGCGTTCGCCGCGGACGGTAAGGGTGAATTTCTGACCCGGTTGCAAATCCAGCGGCACACCGAGGTCACCGGTGCGGATGGCCGGACCCTGCGTGTCCATCATGATGCCGATGAATTGCCGGCGCGCGGTCGCGGCGGCGCGGATGTCCTGAACAACCCGGCGCACCCAATCGTGGGGTGCATGCGACATGTTCAGGCGGAAGATGTTGACACCGGCGTCAATGAGCTTGCCGATCATTTCCGCCGAGTCCGTGGCCGGACCGAGTGTGGAGATGATTTTCGTTCTGCGAACGTTTCCTCGTTGCACGCGCAAAGCATACTACCGCGCGGCGCAATTAAAAGTTTTTAATCGGCTGGAGCCAATTCTAATGGCAAATGGGGCTTGCCAGCATACGGGCGGACGCTCATATTTAACGAACGAATTTATGGCAGACGTGGCAAATAAATATCCCGAAAACGTCCCGGGCAAATACTACGTGGACAACCAGTGCATTGACTGCGACCTGTGCCGCGAGACGGCGCCGGATAATTTCAAGCGCAACGACGACGGCGGCTACTCGTTCGTCTATAAACAACCCGCCTCACCCGAAGAGGAGACGCGCTGCAAGGAAGCCAAGGAAGGCTGCCCGGTGGAAGCCATTGGCGATAACGGGGCTTAGTTTTTACAAAACATCTTCCCGATCCACGGTTCAGGCGCGTGGATGAAACTTCCGGTGGATGTCCCGCAACCGGTTTCCCGTGACGTGCGTGTAAACCTCCGTCGTGCTGATGTTCGCGTGGCCGAGCAATTCCTGAATCACCCGCAAATCCGCTCCATGTTCCAGCAGATGCGTGGCAAAACTGTGGCGCAGCATGTGCGGCGTGATGTTGCGTGAAACCCCGGCGCGCTGAACCCGGCGCTTGATCCGCAGCCACAACGTGACCGATGCGAACGGCGTGCCGCGCTTTGTCAGAAAAACGTTGGCCGGTGACTTCGGCGTGACCAGCTTGGGCCGTCCGACTGTGAGATAACGGTTCAATGCTTCCACTGCTTTTCGCCCAACCGGCACCACGCGCTCTTTGTTCCCTTTGCCGATGACATTGATGAATCCGGCATCGAGGTGGAGCTGCTCCAGCCGTACACTCTTCAATTCCGCAAGCCGCAAACCGGAGGCGTAGGCCAGCTCCAGAATGGCTTGGTCGCACAAACTTTCGGGCGTTTCCGGCAGTTCGGGAACGAGCAGTTTCGTGATTTCGTCGTTTATCAGCGCCTTGGGCAGACGCTTCCAACGACGCGGCAGCGAAAGATTCTCGGCGACATTGGCGGGCAACAGCCTCTCATTTTCAGCAAACCGGTAAAACGCCCGCAGCGCGGCGATTTCGAGATAAACGCTCTCGCTGCTCAGCCGTGGAGAATCCGGGCGAGAGGAAATTTTTGATTGGTCACTTTGCTTTGATTCGTCGAGATCGGTTCGTAAAGACGGGCGCCCCGCCGGCATTAAATTCCGCTCGCGCTCTTGCTGAAGAAACGACATGAGATGCTTCAACTCAACCTGTTTCCAGTCCGTCAGGTTTTGTTTTGCGGCCCAGGCAACGAATTTGCCGAGCAACGCAGCATAGGTTTTCGCCGTGTTGTCCGACTGCCCGCGCTCGTGTCGCAGGTATTGCAGAAAATCTTCGACGAGCGTTTGCACGTCAGGAGAATAACGCAAGCTGCGCGCGAAGGGGATGACGAAATGCTCAGCCTTTCAATCGGATACTTGGCTGCACCAATCGAAGCACCTGCGCCTAAAACCAAAAGAGTAGAATCAGCAGAGGCTTCTTTTTCATTTGCCGGTCTTTCGGCTACAACCTTCTCCCCGTCAATCGTTCGTATGCCTCCAGATATTTTGCGCTGGTTTTGGCGACAACGTCGGACGGGAGCATCGGGCCGGGCGGGGTTTTGTTCCAGTCCAGTGTTTCGAGATAGTCCCGGACGAATTGCTTGTCGAAACTCGGCTGGCCGCGGCCCGGCTGATACTGCTCGGCGGGCCAGAACCGCGAGGAGTCCGGCGTCATCACCTCGTCTATCAGGAGCAATTTGCCGTCGCTCAGGCCGAACTCGAATTTGGTGTCGGCGATGATGATGCCGCGCTGGCGGGCATAATCACGTCCGGCTTTGTAAATCTTCAGGCTCAAATCGCGCGCCTGCGTGGCGAGTTCCGTGCCGGCAATTTTTTTTGCCTGTTCAAAAGAGATGTTTTCGTCGTGGCCGACCTCGGCCTTGGTGGACGGCGTGAAAATCGGTTCGGGTAGTTCGGCGGACTCGGTTAGACCAGCAGGTAGTTGGATACCACAGACAGTCTGCGATTTCTTGTATTCTTTCCAGCCGGAACCGGATAAATAGCCGCGCACGACGCATTCGATGGCCAGCGGTTTGGCCTTTTTCACAATCATCGAGCGCCGCGCCAGTTTGTTCGCAAATGGCTGAAGATTTTTCGGCAACGGATCGTTCGCTTTGGCCAGCAGGTGGTTCGGCACGAGTGACACGAATTTCTCGAACCAGAAATGCGAAATTTGCGTGAGCACCTCGCCTTTGCGCGGAATGCCATTGGGCATAATAACGTCGAACGCGGAGATGCGGTCGCTGGCGACCAGCAGCAGGGCGTCGCCGAGGTCAAAGATATCGCGGACCTTGCCGCTGCGGATTTTTTTAACGCCGGGTAAATCGAGTTGCAGGATTGGTTCGTTTGCCATTGCCGTGAATATACGTGCCGAATGACAAGTGCCAAGCGCCAAGTGCCGCGGAATCGGTGTCCAAGACGCTCAACGATCAAGGCTGAAGATTCAGCCTGAAGAAGCCTTGCGGATCATTCATGTCATTGGTAACGATGACAGGAAATCCTCCGCCAATTATGGGACCGCCCAAGGGAATCCAGCTTCCCAGAGCAAGATTAGTATTGTATTCAAGCTGGTAACTTTGGTTGGAGACGGTCGGAAATGAGAAAGTGAACTGGTTTCCACTCGCACCAATGGTGCTCAATTGGGGCAGGGCCAGCACGGTCAACGTGCCGTTGACGAAAGTGAACGTGTAATTGGTCGCGCTTAAAGTTCCCATGCTTACGGTAATCGGATAATTGTCCGGCGGACTGCCAGGGGTCGCAATAGTGCTCAAATCCGGATTGCCGGACAGCACGTTCGTTGAGTCCCCGGGCACAAACCCGCTGAAGTGGGCAGTCAACATCGGGTTCGCGGCCCCAAACCACCGGATTTTATCATCGGCGGTGACGGTCAAAGTGACCGGATTGATTATGCCCGTGTTCGTGCTGACATAAGTCACCTGATAATTGTTGCCGTCATTGTCATCGTTGACTACGCCGCCAGGCGTGAGCATCTTGTTAGTGCCAACGTCCTTGGTATCGTACGTTTCGATAAAATCGGCTGTGTCAGTGTTTTGCAAACTTCCAGAGGTAATTCCCGGTATTGCTGAAGCGTTCGTTGTCCCGTCGTACGTTTTTGTATTGGCGACCGCAGTCACTTCCAGAAAGCTCGCTGTGATCGTCCCGTTGGTGCTGCTGACAAACGTATAGCTGTAGTTGTTGCCGCTGTTGCCGTCATTGACTGTGCCGCTGGGCGTGAGTGTCTTGCCGGTGCCGACATCCTTGGTGTCGTACGTTTCCATGAAACTCGCCGTGTCTGTGCTTTGCAAACTGCCTGTAGTGATTGCCGGCAACGCTGCCGCGGTCGTCGTGCCATCGTACAGTTTCGTGTTGCCTGTGGCTGTCACCGTCAAGGCTTGCGCAAAGATGTTGGCCGTCGTGGTGGCGGTGGTTGAAGCGAGTTGATAATTTCTAGCCGTTGTCCCCGTCAGAGCCAATCCAGTGACTGTTACGGTCTTTCCCGTGCCCACGTTTTTGTCGCTGAAACTGGCCGAGCCGCTCGTGCCCAAATTTACATCATCACCGCTGATGACTCCGCTGAGTGAGCGGCTGCTGATTGTTCCATTGGTGGTCCCATCGTACGTTTTGTCGCTGACGGTGATATTTGGCGTTACCGTCGCCGCCGTGATGGTCAGCGAGACGGGGCTTGAGGTGCTGCCGGCAAAGTTGCTGTCACCGCCATAGACGGCGTTTATCGAGTGAGGTGACCCGGCCACCGAGAGTTTGTTCGTGCTGAACGTCGCCACACCCGAACCGTTCAACAATCCGGCGCCCAAGATGGTGGCGCCATCCATGAAGGCAACCGTGCCGGTGGGCGTGGTGCCCGAACCAGTGACGGTGGACGTGAAGGTGACTGAGGAACCATAGGTTGCAGAATGGGTTGACGAGGTGAGTGAAGTGGAGGTGGCCAGGAGTCCTTTGCATTTGCCCGCGCTGCCGGCCTGATAAATGGCCATGATTTCGTTGGAGGACAGGGCACGGTTATAAATAGAAACCTCGTCCAGCTCGCCATTGAGTTTACCATCCCACGACTGGCCGGAGTCTCCGAAGTAAACGGGCCAGTGGCCGTTATAATCCTGCGGGAAATTTGCCTGGGTCTGCACATCAAGCTGGCCATCAATGTAAAGTTGGATGTAGTTGGACCCCCGCACGGCGGCCAAGTGATACCACACATTGGTTGCAACCGTCCTCACAGAATCCACCTCAACCAAGGGGCCGCTCGGGCTGGTGATATTGAAATAAAAACAGTCGCCATTTGAATTAATACTGGGGAGGCGGTCTTTGCCCAAACCGTAGGCGACCCCGGTGTCTGGAGCAGCGGGTGGCACCGTGGATTCCTTGAAAACGATGTATTGCTGGCCCTGCCGGTTAGCCACCGAATTTAACGACCTGAATTTCACCCAGGCCTCGATGGTAAGATTTGAAGGCTCCAAGGTGGGTGAGCTTGGAATCTTAACATAGCCGTTAGTTCCATCGAACGTGAAGGCCGTCCCGACGTAACCCGGGGCGTTAGCCGTCGCGCCGCCCATTAACGTGCCATTATTGGTACCGACAATGTCGTTGGCATTGCCTTCCGCCGGCCACCAAGCGACTATACCCGATGGCGGAGGGTCACAACCGGCAGCTTGGACGGCGGAAGTTGCGACCAAAACCAGGAAAATCTGCAACAGGTGTGTTTTCCACGCCGGCGGCAGACAGAAATTCATCATTGGATGATTGTGGCTGGGAAGACCCATGGCGCACTTGTAAATCAGAGTTTATCATAGCATAAGCGAAGGTACTCGTCCAGACGCAATTTACACTTGATAGCGATGATCGTTGTTTCAAGGCCGGAATGGTGAGCAGCGGCGACCGAACTCAACCCACGGCGCGTTGAATGAGCTTGACCTGCAAGGGAATGCTCGCCAGCGACCGGCCATCCAACAGAACATCCACCGAATACAACCCCGCCTCGGCGAATTTCAGCTGCTGGATGTTCACGATAAAATTGCGCGTAATGAAGTGCACGTCCTCGGGCAACGCAACGGCAACCGGGATTGGCATAGCTGGCATGATGGGGTGGCCATCGGCGTTGATGAAATTGAGCGCCAGCTTGTGCTGGCCTTCGTCCCCGGTGGCAAACGTGACGCGCAACGCCACCGCGCATTGTGGATGAACGGCAGGCAACTGCTGCGCGTAGATCGTATCGAACGCGCCGAGGAGGTTCAGCTTGCCATTGTCGTCGGTTGCAGCATCACAGAGAATGGCCACTTGCACGTTCACGCCCAAATAAAGACATGGATTTCACAAATTAGCACGAATTTCTTTTCGCGCCTCCAGGAATTTTTTCAATTCCATCGCCGCCTTGCCGCCGAAACCCGGCACGGCGGCGATTTGTTCCAACGTCGCTGTTTTCAACCGTTGCACCGAGCCGAATTTTTTCAGCAACGCCGCCTTGCGCGCCTCGCCGATGCCGGGAAATTCGTCCAGCACGCTTTCCGAAATCCGCTTGATACGAAGCTGCGCGTTGTAGCTGTTCGCCACGCGATGACACTCATCGCGAATCCGTTGGAGTAGTTTCACCGCCGGATGGTCCAATCCCAGTCGCAGCGGTTTGCTTTCGCCCGGCCGGTAAATTTCCTCAAATTCCTTTGCCAGCCCGATGACGGGAATTTTTTCGAGGCCCAACTTCTGCAATTCCTCACATGCCGCGTTCAACTGGCCCTTGCCGCCGTCTATTAGAATTAAATCAGGCAACGAAGATGGAGGATGGAGAATGGAGGATGGACTTTTAGTTTGTTTGCCATCCTCCATCTTCGATCCTCTATTCTCGCCTTTGACCGGAATTCCCCGCCGGACCTTCCGGCGCGTTTCATTCACGAGTTTTTGAAGTTCCTGTGGAATGGCATCGCCGCCTTCGTCTTTGGACTTTGGACTTTGGACTTTGGACTCATTGAGCAATCTCGTGTAGCGGCGTTTCACCACTTCCGCCATGCTCGCGAAATCGTCCTGGCCTTCGACCGTTTTGATTTTGAACCGGCGATAATTCGCGCGGTCGGGCCGGCCGTTTCTGAAACTCACCAGCGAGGCCACGGCAAATGTGCCGCTGATGTTGGAAATGTCGAAGCCTTCGATGCGCTGCGGCGGCTGGCGCAATCCCAGCACCCCGGCCAGTTCCACCAGGTCTAGTTGCGGATCAATGGACAACGGCAAGGTGTAAGGCACACGCTCGAACCTTTCCGTTTTCCTGGTCGTTTCCTTCAAATCGCGAATCAGGTCGCGCAGGCCGGCGGCCTTTTCGTAATCCCGCGCCAGCGCGGCCTTTTTCATCTCGACCTCAAGCTGTTCCTTCATTTCGGCGCACTGGCCTTCAAGGAAGTCGCACGCGGCCTTGACCTGTTCCAGATATTGTTCGCGCGTGACGTTGCCGATACACGGCGCGGTGCAGTATTTCAAATGCGCGTAGAGGCAATGCCTGTAATCGGCTTCGCCCGGCGTGAAGGCGCGGCAACCGCGCAGGTTGAATTGCCGCCGCACCAGCGCCAGCGTGTTGCGCAACGCGCCGGAATTCGAGAACGGCCCGAAATACCGCGCCCCGTCATCCTTCCGGAACCGGGTGAAGGTGAAATTTGGAATCGGATCGTTCAGATTCACCTTTAGCATCAGGAATCGTTTGTCGTCGCGGAAACTAACGTTGTAGCGCGGATGAAATTCCTTGATGAGCTTGCCTTCGAGCAGGAGCGCTTCCGGTTCGCTGCGGACGACGTGGAAATCAAAATCGCAAATCGCCTCGACCAATGCGTTGAATTTCAGATCCCAGCCCATCCGGCGCGACGGATGGAAATACTGGCTGACGCGCTTGCGCAAATCACGCGCCTTGCCGACGTAAATGACCGTGCCAAACCGGTCCTTCATCAGATAGATACCCGGCTTGTGCGGCAAAGCGCTCAGCTTTTTGCGGATGGTTTCATTCGTGGACACGCTTGAATTTCGCGCAAAGGCGCAAAGGCGCAAAGGAATTTTCCATTTTCGGCCCACTAAAGCACATCTAATCCCTGTAAATAAATCATCCGATTTTAGGGTTGCGCACCGGATTGAATCAGCGTATTGAGCGCCCGAACCTAAGAAAGGAAAACCTATGTCAGAAAACCAAACTCAGGCTCCGCCACCGGCCCAGCCACCGCCCCCCACCCCATCCACGCCAACTCCCGGCTCTTCCGAAAGCCAGGCTCGCACCTGGAACATGCTATGTCACCTCAGTGCGCTGGCCGGTTTTATCATTCCCTTCGGAAACATCCTGGGTCCGTTGATCGTCTGGCAGATCAAGAAAAATGAATTCCCCTCTGTGAACCTTCACGGCAAGGCGGCGCTGAATTTTCAGCTCACGGTATTCATCGTCGCCTTTGCTGCTGCCATCGTGGCCTTTGTACTGTCGTTTTTCTGTGTCGGTTTTTTGCTGATCCCACTCGTTGTGTTAATCGGTCTTGCCGGACTCGTTTTCGCCATCATTGCGGGCATCAAGGCGAACAACGGCGAGGATTACAAATATCCGTACAGTTTTAACCTCATCAAGTAGAAACCGGAGCATCCCCAGGTGGAATTTTATTCCACCTTCTGCCTTCCGCCTTCTGCCTTTCCGGCGAGGTGCCGGTGGACGAAGAAGTAATAAAGTCCGCCCAGCACGAGCGCCGCGCCGCCCAGCCACAAGGCAACGTGCCGCACCTCGCCGTGCATGAGCTTTTGATCCTGGCCCGCCTTGACGCCGACACAGCACAGCACCGCGCACCAGATTCCTGCGCCGAGCAGCGTGAAGCTGGAAAAGGTCAGGTAATCCATCCGCGCGACACCTGCCGGAATGCCGACCAGTTGCCGCGCCCCC
>Ga0335077_10004297_pt1 | contig 17371 bp, 14 predicted proteins | sample Lox_Sample_31_FD_207151 | JGI IMG/M metagenome (GOLD analysis project Ga0335077, IMG submission 207151) | Soil microbial communities from Loxahatchee National Wildlife Refuge, Florida, United States - Lox_Sample_3.1 | ecosystem: Environmental > Terrestrial > Soil > Wetlands | place: USA... | reverse complement strand
CGCTCGCCCCGTCGCTCATCGGGCAAATTCATCCCGGCGCGGACGACAACGCATCCGGCACCGCGGGCGTGCTGGAACTCGCGCGTATTTTGGCTCCGCTCAAAGGCCAGCTTCAGCGCGGGATTCTCTTCATGTCGTTTGCGGGGGAAGAATTGGGACTCCTGGGCTCCGCTTCCTGGGTCAAGGAGCCGACCAGGCCGCTCGATAAAGCCATCGTCATGCTTAATATGGACATGATCGGCCGCATCAAGGACAACAGAGTCTACATCGGCGGCGTGGGCACGGGTTCCACGCTTCAGAAAGTTCTTGACCAAGCCCGCGGTGACTCGCCTTTCAGGTTTGAAATTTCCCAAGGTGGTTATTCCTCGAGCGACCATACTTCCTTTGTGACCAAGAAAATTCCCGTGCTCTTTTTCTTCTCCGGGCTGCATTCGGACTATCACAAGCCATCAGACACTTGGGACAAAATCGATTCCCAGGCGGCGGCCGGCCTGCTGAACATCGTGGCCCGCGCCACCGTAGAACTTGCCTCGGACGCCGAGAAGCCGAAATTCGTCGCAGTCATCGAGAGCAATCCCCATGCCGGATCGCCGGGAGGCGGTGGAGGTTACGGGCCCTACTTCGGCTCGATCCCCGATTTCGGCCAGACCGAAAACGGCGTCAAGTTCTCGGACGTCAAGCCCGGCTCCCCGGCGGCGAAGGCCGGCCTCAAAGCGGGAGACGTGTTGATCCAATTTGGTGACAAGCCCATCAAGAACCTTTACGATTTCACAGCCGCGCTTCGCGGCAGCAAGGTCGGTGATATCGTGCATGTCACCGTCTTGCGGGATGGCACGGAGTTGAAGGTGGATGTAAAGCTGGAGCAACGAAAGTAGCTGGCCGTCAACAACGCACAACGCTGGGGATCTCGTGAAAACAGGAAGACTCATGGTTATCTCTGCAATCGGACTACTGATAGCCGCTTACTTGTGCGGTCCAGGACGGCTGCCTCTTTGCGCGCAGCAGAAAACAAGCGAGGCGGTGCTCTTGCCGCTCGAGTTGAAGCACTTGAAGAATGCGCACCAGCTCACCTTCGGCGGTCAGAATGCCGAAGCCTATTTCTCCGCCGACGACAAGCAGCTCATCTTCCAGCATCAAGGCGAAGGAGTCGCGTGCGATCAGATCTACAGCATGCCCGTGGATACGCCCGACGGCAAACCGGCAACGCCCAAACTCCTCAGTACCGGCAAGGGCCGCACCACCTGTGCCTACTATTTCCCGGCTGGCAACCGCATTTTATTTTCCTCCACACACGAAACTAGTTCCGATTGCCCTGCCAAGCCAGATTATTCCCATGGCTATGTCTGGCCGATCTATAGTTCCTACAAGATCTACACTGCAAGGTCAGACGGCTCGGACCTGAAGAAGCTGACCGACGCTCCCGGCTACAACGCGGAAGCCACCATCACGCGCGACGGCAAGCACATTGTCTTTACTTCTACGCGCAACGGCGATCTTGATATCTACACGATGGATGCCGACGGCAACAACGTGAAGCAGCTGACCCACGAACTCGGCTACGATGGCGGCCCCTTCTGGTCCTACGATGGAAGGAAAATCGTCTATCGCGCCGAACACCCCAAGACCCCTGAGGAGATCAAGGACTACAAAGATCTCCTTGCCGCCGGCCTCATTCGACCCGGGAATCTGGAAATCTGGGTGATGAACGCCGATGGCTCGGGCAAGCACCAGGTGACACGCAATGGCGCGGCCAATTTCGGGCCCTACTGGTTTCCCGACGGCAAACGCATAATCTTTGCTTCCAATCAGGCCGATCCCAAGAGTGGTCGCGATTTCGATCTCTACGTCATTCGTGAAGATGGCACCGGCGAAGAGCGCATCACGTTTCATCCCGATTTCGATGCTTTCCCGATGTTTACTTCGGACGGAAAACGCCTCGTCTGGGCCTCCAATCGCAATGGCAAAGTGCCGCACGAAACTAACATTTTCATCGCCGACTGGGTGGAGTAAACCCAGTCCAGGAGCTGCGTGTGGCCACCACCAAAAAAGTCGTTTCAAGCCGTCTCCGCGCGGGACACCGTGAGGGTGAATCCGTTCGCACGCTTATTTCTCACGCGCAGGTGATGCGCCGTTTGAAGGAGCTCGCCCGGCAGATTCGCCGCGATTTTCCCACCGAGCCTCTCCATCTCATCGGCGTCTTGAAAGGCTCGGTCTTTTTTCTCTCCGATCTGGCTCGCGAGCTGGGTGGCGAAGTTTCCTTCGATTTCCTGGCTGTTTCCAGTTACGGCAAAGGCACAGACTCGACCGGCGAAGTGAAGCTCATCAAAGATTTGGATGTGAGCATCGAAGGCAAGACCGTGATCGTCGTCGAGGACATTCTGGATACCGGCCTCACGTTGAAGTATCTACTTCGTATCTTCCGGGAAAAGAGGCCCAAGCACCTCCGCATTGTCGTGCTCCTGGACAAGCACGAACGCCGCATCGCCGACGTCCACGCCGACTACACCGGCTTCACGATTCCCAACGAATTCGTTGTCGGCTATGGACTCGACTACGACGAACGCTACCGCAACCTGCCCGATGTGTGCGTTCTCCACCTCGGCACGCGCGCCAAAGCCAAATCCGCCTGATCGCCACCCACCGCAGTCTCTCGGCCAGTCATTCCGACCGCAGGGACGGTGCCGTGTCCCCCCGGAGCGGAGGAGTCCGAGGCAACTCACGATTTGAGGCTGGCGCTCTCAGAGACCCCAGGCACGGCCCGCGCCCCTGCTATAATTAGAGCATTCATGGAAGCCACTGGCCCCAAAACACAACCTGACTTGACCGCCGAGAATCCGGAAGTTCTTGCTGCCCTTGCGGAAATTGGCGAGGAGATCAATGCCTCGCTCGAACTGGATGAGGTGCTCGCAAAAGTTGCGGTCCTCATCAAGAAGCAAATCGACTACGAAATGTTCGGTGTCCTGCTGGTAGACGGCAACGGCGCCTACTTGACGCACCGCTTCGCCATCGGTTATCCGCCTGGACTCGCCGAAAATCTGAAAGTGCCGGTCGGGCAGGGAATCACTGGCACGGCTGCCAGAACCGGTCATCCCGTGCGCGTCAGCGACGTTACCCAAGACCCGCGCTACATCAACGCTATCGATAGCGTCCGATCGGAACTGGCCGTTCCGCTTATGTTCCGCGGGAAGTGCGTCGGCGTAGTGGATATTCAGAGCCGCCACCTCGACTACTTCACCAGGGATCAGCAGAATATCCTCGCCGTCCTGGCCAATCGTCTCGCAGTGGCCATCGAGAATGCCCGCCTTTTCCAGCAGGTTCGCACGCAAGCCGAGACTCTGCTCGTTCTGAACGAAGTCAGCCGCGAGATCAGCTCCATCCTCGCTACGGAGGAACTTCTTCGCCGCGCCGGGGAGCTGGTCAAACGCGTTATCGACTACCAGATTCTCAGCATCCTGCTGTATGACGAAGAGCAACAGATTTTCCGCCATCGCCTCGACGTGAAACACGGCCAGCGAGTGCAGGGTAAGCTCCGCGTTGCGGCTACGGAGGGAATCGTCGGCGCGGCCGCAACATTGCGCGAACCTGTCGTCGTGCCTGACGTTACTTCGGATCCCCGCTACCTCATGGTCAATCCGGAAACCCGCTCCGAATTGGCGATTCCCATGATTCATCAGGGCAGGGTCATCGGCGTGCTCGACTTAGAGAGCCCGCAGTTGAATTACTTCACCGAGGATCACGTTCAAACGCTGTCCATTCTTGCGGCCAATCTCGCCGTTTCCATCGAAAATGCCCGCCTGTACGAGGAGGTGGCGAAAGGCGAAGCGCGCCTCGAGCGCGATCTACAAGCTGCCAAGCGCATCCAAGGCGCGCTCTTGCGGCCTGTCCCCACGGATGACTACGGCCTCGACGTCGCCGCCCGCTATATTTCCGCCCGCGAAGTCTGCGGGGACCTCTACGAGTTCCTTCGTTATGGTCCGCAGCAATTGGGCGCCGCCCTTGGCGATGTGAGTGGCAAAGGCACCGCGGCTGCGCTTTACGGCGCCGTGGCCATCGGCATCATGCGCAGCCTCGCGCCGCAAAAGCTGCAGCCCGCGGAAATGCTGCGCCAGATGAATCAACTGGTGGGCGAGCGCCGCATTGAAGGCCGCTTCATGACCGCGTGTTTTGCCACCTGGCAAAAAGGGCGCCAGAAATTGCGCGTGGCCAATGCCGGGCAGTCTCAGCCGCTCCTTTATAAAGGCGGCCGGTGCGACCGGATCGAACTTACCGGCTTTCCCTTGGGCATTTTTGAGGACGCTCACTACGACGAGTGGAGCGTCACTCTGGATGTCGGTGACATTCTCGTCTTCCACTCCGACGGACTCGCGGAGACTTTGAACTCCGAGGGCCAGTTTTTTGGCACGACTCGTCTCCGCCATATGATCGAGCAGCATCACGAACGGCCTGCCGCGGAAATTGCGGATATGGTTCTCCGCGAAGTGGATTGGTTCACGCAGAACGCTCCGCTTGCCGACGACCGCACGCTCGTGATCTTGAAGGTAAAATGAGCGGCCCGGGCAAATCCCGAAAAAATCTCGACTACGTAAACCCGGCCAAATTCACACCACAGTTCGCCTGGAAGCCTTCCGGCCACGGGGCACTCGAAGTATTTTGCGAGGGCTTGTCGCTAGAAGGGATCGCCTCGCGTTTTGGCACGCCTTCCTACGTCTATAGCCAACGCGCGATCGAAAATGCCTTTGATGAATTCCGCGCGGGGCTGAAAGGTTTGCCGCATCTGCTCTGCTTCGCCGTGAAAGCGAATGGCAATCTCTCCATTTTGAAATTGCTAGCGGCGCGCGGCAGCGGCTTCGATATTGTCTCCGGCGGCGAACTCGAGCATCTCGGCTACATCGGAGTTCCCGGCAACCGCATTGTCTTTTCCGGCGTCGGCAAAACCCGCGAAGAAATTCGCGCAGCGCTGAATTACCGCGCCAGGCGAGCCGCTGTGGCCGGCATTCTCCAGTTCAACGTGGAGTCGTCAGCGGAACTCGACGTTCTCCTCACGGAAGCCTCGCGCTCCGCCCGCAGCCGTTCGGTGGTGCCTGGCGTCTCAATCCGCGTAAATCCCGACGTAAAAGCCGGCGGCCATCCACACATCTCAACCGGCCTCGCTCATCACAAATTTGGCATGAGTTGGCGCGATGCCCGCACCCTATACCTCCAGCATGGCCACTCGAGACACGTTCATTGGCAGGGCATCAGCGCCCACATCGGCTCGCAAATCTCCAATTTGCGGCCGTTCCGCGAAGCCATTGGCCGCTTGGCCGGCTATCTTCTGGAACTTCGCCGCGAGGGCATCTTTCTGAAGTATTTGGATGTCGGAGGCGGCTTGGGAGTGCGTTACACCACGGAAAATCCTGCCTCGCGAAGAGCCTACGCCCACATGGTTGCGGAAGTCGTCCGTCCTCTCGGCGTCAGCCTCCTCCTGGAACCTGGCCGCTCGATCATTGCTTCCTCCGCCGTGCTCCTCTCGAAGGTCATCTATGTCAAGAGGAACTCCACCAAAACCTTCGTGATTCTCGATGCCGCAATGAACGACCTGGCGAGGCCAGTACTCTACGACGCGCCTCATCCCATCACGCGCGTCCGTGTCGCCAACAAGCAAAAGCCAGACGCTACGCCCCGTTCCGATATCGTCGGCCCTGTCTGCGAAACCGGCGATACTTTCCTGGAAGGTTGGCCGCTCGGTTCCGTTGAACCTGGCGACACGGTCGCCATCTGGACAACCGGCGCTTACGGCATGGTACAAGCCTCCAATTATAACGGCCGTTGTCGCCCCGCGGAGATTTTGGTGAGTGGCGAACGCGCGCGCCTGATCCGGCGCAGAGAAACCGTTGCGGACTTGGTGCGCACCGACTCCCTGGCCTGATTTCAAGCCTCGCCCCACTTCAATTTGTTACGCAGAATCTCAAAGTAGGTCTTGTTCGGCGGATGAATCAGCTTCAGCCGTTCCGCTGCCCGCGTTATGCGCACACCGTCGCCCACCTGCATCGGCACGCCGATCTGTCCGTCCATGGTGAGAAAAACCGAGTCCGACGTCTCCGCCAGCTTCAGTTCAATCTTCGAAGTATCGCGCACGACCACGGGCCGGTCGCTTAGCGTGTGCGGGCAGATCGGCGTGATCAAAATCGATTCCACGGCGGGATGCACAATCGGCCCACCCGCGGACATGGAATACGCTGTCGAGCCGGTTGGTGTGGCGACAATCAAGCCGTCCGCCCGGTAACGGCACACAAAGCCCCCATCGATAAACAGTTCCAGCTCAATCATGCGCGCCAACGTGCCTTTGTGCACGACCGCGTCATTGAGCACGCGTTGTTGCGTCAAGACGTTGCCGTTGTGCGTGCGTTCCGCAAGGAGCAGCACGCGCTCATTGATTGCTGCCCGGCCGGCGAGGGTGTCTTCGAGTGCCGGGTAGAGCTCCTCAAGAGTGAAACTCGTCAGGAATCCCAGCCCGCCGAGGTTCACGGGAAGAACCGGTATTCTCCTGGGAGCTGCCTCCCGCGCCGCCGCCAGAATTGTCCCGTCTCCGCCAAGCACCAGGAGCAGGTCCGCTTCTTGTACAATCTGATGCCGCGTCTTCCCGATGTCTCCGCGATTCATCGTGTTCGCCGTTTCGGCGTCAATCACGGGCGTCACACCGCGTTCCTTCAGCCACACAAGCAGTTGCGGCACAATCTCCGCGATCGTTGTTCGCCGTGGCCGGGAAAGGATGCCGATAGTTTTGTAGTGCGGCGAAGGATGCATGGATTACTGGAATTCTACCCCAGCCACTTTTCTGGCGTGAAGAAAATACTCCTGGTTGCCTTCCATTCCTTCCAAGCGGCTGGGCAGAACTCCAAGCACACTCAACCCAAGCGACTCGGCGCAACTGCGCACACTGGCAACGGCGTTCGCGTGCAACTTCGCATCTCGCACAATACCGCCCTTGCCCACTGCATCGCGCGCCAGTTCAAACTGTGGCTTCACGAGGATCAGCAACTCCGCCCCGGCCTTCGCACACGCGCAGGCTCCCGGCAGGATCTTTGTCACCGAGATGAACGAAACATCCGCCACCACGAGGTCCACCGCATCGGCAATATCGCCCGCGACCAGTTCCCGCGCGTTCTTCTTTATCCGGATCACCCGCGGATCCTCGCGCAGTTTCCAGGCCAACTGATCCGTATTGACGTCCACCGCGTAAACCCGTGCCGCTCCCCTCTGCAGCAAACAATCCGTGAACCCTCCGGTCGATGACCCGACATCGAGACAAACGCTGCCCAGCGCATCGACGCGGAAATCCTCCAGGGCTCCTTCCAGCTTGAATCCGCCCCGGCTCACATATCTCTGCAACTGGCTGTGCACTTTCACATGCGCGGTATCGGCAACACTCAGCCCCGCCTTTTGCGCACGTTTCCCATCGACCTCGACTTCGCCCGCCAGAATCATCGCCTGTGCCTTCTGCCGCGATTCTGCAAACCCCCGGTCAACCAACAACACGTCAAGCCGTTTGCGAATGGATTTAGGAGGCATACGGGAAAAGGAGCCATGACCTTCCACTCGTGACCACTGCCGGCCCCCAACTCTGCACCAGGTCACGCCCTGCGCAACACCAGGAATTCCGCTATTGTGCGCAACCGTTCTGCACGCTCGCCGTACGTCTGCAATTCCCCAATCGCCTTTGTTGCCAATTCATAGGCGATCTGATGCGATCGTTCGAGCCCAAAAACCGCCGGATATGTGGCTTTTTCCTGGGCAATATCCTTGCCCGCGGTCTTGCCCAGGGCCACGGAAGATTCTTCCACGTCCAGAATGTCGTCGGTCACCTGAAACGCCCAACCGATCGTTTCGCCGAAGCGGCGCAGGCGTGCCACATCATCCTCCCCTGCACCGGCGCAAAGCGCCCCGGATGTGATCGACGCGCGAATCAAGGCTGCAGTCTTCGACCGGTGAATGTACTCGAGCGTCTCCGGTCCGACTTTCTTTCCTTCCGCCTCCAGATCAGCCACCTGCCCGCCTACCATTCCATTTATCGTGCCCGCCGCGCCTGCAATCTCCGTTACCATTGCCACAAGCCGCTCCGCGGGTACCGGGGCCCCGGCGAGTGTCTCAAACGCCAGCGTCAAAAGAGCATCTCCCGCAAGAATCGCCGTCGCTTCGCCAAACTTCTTGTGGCAAGTCGGCTTGCCGCGCCGCAGATCATCGTTGTCGAGTGCTGGCAGATCGTCGTGAATGAGCGAATAGGTATGAATAAATTCGATCGCGCAGCCGGGATAGAGCACCGCGGAAACATCCGCGCTAAAAATCCGCGCCGCCTCCAGACAGAGAATTGGCCGGATTCGTTTTCCTCCGGCAAACACGGAGTAACGCATCGCCTGATGGATGGAAGGCGGCTGCACCTTCTCCGCAGGCATCAATCGGTCCAGTTGCTGTTCAACCGCCAGGCGGTCTTCTTCAAAAAAAGGGGGGAGTTTCATCGCGTTGAACGGTTTTTCGTTTCACGCCGGTGAGAGAGCTTCACGATTAGCTCTCTCCCTCGGGCTCGAACGGCTCGGCCGCCATCTTTCCATCGGCTTTCTTCAGCAGAATCTCCACGCGTCCTTCCGCTTCCTCCAGTTGTTTCTGGCACTCGCGCGACAGCCCGACTCCCTCTTCAAAAAGCTTCATCGCATCGTCGAGGGAAAGCTGCGGGCTCTCCAATTTGCGGACAACCTCTTCCAGACGCGTAAGAGACCGCTCGAAGTCAGGCTTTTTTGCGGGCTCGGGTTTCTTCGGTGCCGGTTGATTCACGCCAATTCCTCTCGCGCCGCTTGCTTGCGTCGGCTACGTCTCGTGCAGGGGCGCACCACCATACCATTGCTCAGGATTGCGTGGCTATGTCTGACAGGCCAAACAGCAGTAGGTGGACCGCCCGCCCTGTTCGATGCGCTGAATCGAGCAGCCGCAACGCTGGCAGGGCATTTCTTCGCGCCGGTAAACGCGCAAAGCCCTCTCGAGTCCCTGGAACCACCACTTCGGGTCGCGAAATTCCGGCGCCAGATCCAAACAACATTCTAAAGCAACCCGAAGAACCGACACAATCGCTTTATGGAGCTTCGCTGATTCCCTCTCGCTAACGGAATTTGCCCGCCGCCTCGGGTCCAGCCCCGCTTGCCACAAGGCTTCGCACGAATAAATATTTCCGATTCCCGCAACGCGCGTCTGGTCCAACAAAAATTCCTTCAAGGGCCGCCTGGATGCTGCCAACTTCGCACGTAACAAGCCAGGCGTGAACTTTCGCGACAAGGCATCCACTCCCAATTTCCCCAGCGGGATGCACGCCTCGGTCGATTCCCACGCGTGCACGCGCAAACGCTACATCGACGTGTACTCTCTCCGGCATCCCATCGCGCGTTCATATAATTCCTTCACGTTCGCGAACCACGTCAACTGCCCATCGAACCGGAAGTGCATCTCGATGAGCCCGCGATCCAATTCCAGGAAGAGATATTTCCCGCGTCTCAGTACTGCTTTTACCTGCCGTCCCTGGCTCATCGCCATCAGCCGTGCAGGCGTTTGTGGACCCGCGACAATGGGATGAAAGATGTACACGCATCGGATCCGCTGACCGCGAACCAGCGGACGGAGCGAACGAGCGACGGCTTCCACTTCAGGAAGCTCCGGCATGAAGGAGGGGAACCCTCAGGAGCCCGGCTTGAGAGTCAAGGTGTGCTTCTTCGCCTTGGCCTCCGCGTCATCGGAAAATGGGCCATAGATCGCTTTTCCGTCGAACCAATACGAGAACTGATCGCGATAATGCTCGCTGCCCGGTTGCCCCGATTCTCCCCCTGTAATCAGCATGACGGAGTCGTCCCAGTCGGCCAGGTTGGCCACAAAACGCTCGGAAGGTCCATGGTGCCGCCCCGCCGCGCGCGGGCTGAAGTCCGTCCCCGATTGCGTCTGGTTCGTGATGCTCAACAGTTTTTTCAAAATTCCTGCGTGTCCAATCGCATGCAGCATATCCAGCGAGTTAAACTTCCTCCAGGCCCAGTCATCCGGATCGCTGTCGTGCGTCCTTTCCTCCAATCGCTTCACCGCCAGGTCCGCTGAAGCGCTGAGCAGTTCGTCGTACGTCTTGTAATCGGGCGGGAGCCAGCGGGCCGGACGTTCCGTGAGCACACGTTGCAAAAACGCAACTTTGCGCCATTGATAGATGTCCGTGTCATCTCCCAGATGCGGCTTCAGGATCAGGTACAGCGCGCCATAAAGAGCCGCATTCAGAAATGTGACTACCGGCGAGTTCGCGTCCGCCATGCCGTTCCAGTCTTTTGCCTGCTGGACCAATTTGCGCGCGCGCTCGTCTTTGGACGGGAACGCCTTCGCCGCCGCCGCGAGCTGCTCCGCCATGAACAAATGCGGAAAGCTGAACGTATCCGTTTGCACCTTCAGCATGTCTTCCGGCCGCAAGTCATGCTTGTCGTGCAGAAGCTCATAAATCCGGGCCGTCCGGTAGGGCTCTTCCCAGTGCTCCGTGATGTACGGTTTGTATTCCGGCCCGGTCACGCGCGCATTCGCCGTGACGATCAACCCCCCGTCAGGATTGAACACCTGCGGCAACTGCTCGAACGGAATGTATCCCGTCCACTCGTAATCGTCCGTATCGCCCGGCACCGGAACTTCTCCACGGCCCTTCTTCCGAATGGGCACGTGCGCGCCCAGAATGTAGCCAATATTTCCATCCACGTCCGCGTATACTACGTTCTGTCCGGGCCCCCAGATTCTTTTCATTGTTTCCCGGAATTCAAACCAGTTTTGTGCTTTGCCCAGCCAGTTGTAGAAATTGCACAGTGCTCCAGGCTCAAGCACCGTCCACCTCATTGCGTAGGACTTTTCGCCGTCCTGTTCGACCACGGGCCCGTGGCGCGTCACGACCAGCCTCATGTGCTCGTCCGGCCCGCCCCTGACCTTGATCACCTCGTCGTAGACCGAAGCCTTCTTCCACTGACCATTCACGCGATATTCATCCGGGTTCACAGGATTGAACGTCTCGATATACAGGTCCAGCACATCCGCGCCGTTGTTCGTAAATCCCCAGGCAATCCGGTCATTATGCCCGACCACCACCATCGGCGCGCCGGGAAGCGTAAAGCCCTTCACGTTCCACTCCGGAGCCGTCAGGTGCGCTTCGTACCAGATGGGCGGAAGGGTCAGTTCCAAATGCATATCGTTGGCCAGCAGCGGCCTTCCCGTCGCCGTATGTTCGCCGCTAACCACCCAATTGTTGCTCCCGAGCGAACGCCGCGAGTTCTCGACCCAATCGCGCACCGACTCGGCCAGCGCCGTCGTCAAATCCGGATCATCCGCCGCATGCACGGGGGTGGAGAGCTTGCGGTTGGCCTTCAACACGCCTTCCGGCTCCATCTCGTCATCATCGTCGTCGTCCGGGTCATCGCTGGTTTGCGCCGCCGCGTGGGGGTCTTTCGGCGGAGCGGGCCCACCGACCACAAACCGGTCCATTGAGGAATCCTGGCTATACAGATCTTTCGCCAGTTCCGGCCCGACCTTTGCAGTCACGAATGCGCGCCTCATCTCCTGCAGTCGCGTATCGGTCAGCGTGCGGTACATGTAGCACGCGATCACCATCGAATCGGACGGCTGCCAGGGTTGCGGCTTGTACTTCAGCAGGGTGAATTCGAGCGGCAAGCGGTTGGAATGCTGTTCGATGAAGTCATTCACGCCCCGCGAGTATGCTTCCATCACTCGGCGCACTTCCGGGCTCAGCATGGTCACATTTTGTTCCGCGGCCCGGCTGAAATTCAGCACGCGAAAGTCCTTGTCGACTCTCAGCGTTACCTTGCCCAAAATCTCGGAGAGCTGGCCGCGTGCCGCCCGTCGCAGCAGATCCATCTGCCAAAGCCGGTCCTGCGCCGTCACATATCCCTGTGCTTCGGCGAGATCCTCCACCGAAGCCGCGCGAATATGCGGCACGCCCCACTTGTCGCGGTCCACGGTCACATCGGCGTGCAATCCCGGCACAACCAGCGAGCCATCGAGTTGCGGCAGGGGCCGGTAGACATACCACCAAATGGCTGTCCCGACCAGAATCACCAGAATGGCGGCAATCCAGAGCAGTAAACGCAGGACGGTACGCACTAAAACTACCACCTCGCTTTGGAATGTCCAGTCTAGTGGACCCCGCCCACCCGCGCAACCTGACCAACCGCCCAGGAAGTGAGAATCCTGCCCGGGCAGCTCGCCGCCTCCGACAAAACTCCGCGGCGACCGCGGCGCACCCCCGGTGTTTGATTTCTCTTCTCACCTCGGGGCTTTGCCGGACGGGCGCCTCTATCCCCACCATTCCGGGAAGAAGATCTTTGACGCCGTGTTTCTGGGAGCGGCTTGCCAGTTTCCGGCGGTGCATCGCATTGAGACGGAATGCCAACGGGGCGGGGTGCTGTCGAAACGGATTGGCCCGTTGAGTGAGAATGCCATCGGGTACGCGTTGGAACGCTACGATTCCCGGGCGGTATTCCAGCTAGGCTGCGCGGTGGCCCGCCAATTAAAGCGCAACGGGGTGTTGCGCTCGGCTTGGTCCCGGGGCCTGGTGGTGGCGGCGGTGGACGGGATCGAGATCTGCAGTTCCTTCGTGCGCTCCTGCGATCACTGTATGGAACGGAAGGTCACCCATCTGGTGAAGGGAGAAGCGCGCGAAGAGATGCAGTACTATCACCGCATCTGTGCGGTGACCGTAGTGAGGTCACCCTTTCCCATTCTTCTGGGGATTCGTTTTCAGAAGAACGGGGAGGACGAAGTGGCCTGTAGCCTGGAGTTATTGCGTGAGCTGAGAGCAGAGTTGGGAAGCCGGTTCCTGGATCTATTGGTAGCCGATGCGCTGTATCTGCAAGCGCCGTTTGTGAAAGAGATTGCAGGGTCAGGTTTGGACTGGGTCATCACTCTGAAAAAAAATCAGCCGGAATTGCTGGCGGAATCTGAGCGGCTGATCTCCAGCGTCGCCGCTGAGAAAACGGGCGAACCTCCGGAGTTGCAGCTTTGGCACGCGCCAGAGGTCTACTGGCCGGTAGCCGAGCGCACCGTTCGGGTGGTCAAAACCGTACGCCAGCAAGCGGTGAAACATGTGCGCGTTCAGCGGAACGAGCAAGGAGAGAAGCGCGCGGCGAAAGAAACCGTCCTCGAGCTGAGTACGAATTTCTACGCCAGCAATCTGGAACTCGGTGCGGTCCCCCCGGTGTTTATCCATCAATTGGGGCGCAGCCGTTGGATCATTGACACCACCGTGTTCCAAACCATGACCACGGAGGCACATCTGAAACGTCCCTCGGTGCACCAGGATCGCGCCAAGGCGCTGATCGTGCTCACCAGGATTCGTGTCCTCGCCTATACCCTGACACTGGCGTTCTTTTTCCGCCAAGTGCGCAGCCACTTCCGAAACGATTCGCTCGGTTTTTGCGACTTGGCGCAAAAGCTGGCCGATTGGTTCGTTGTTCTGCAAACGGATTCCAGTTGAAGCCACGCACAAAATAAAACCCTGCGCGCCCTGGGCGGTCGCCGGGATTTCCTTCCTCCGAACCCTTCGAGCAGCTCTTTTGCCACCCGTCAGAGCTCCTTTTTCTCGTGCAAATCCTCCAGCCCCTCGCGGATGACAGCAACACGCACTAAAATCAGTTCGTTAAACTGCCTTTGCAGGTGACTTTGCGAAATGGCGGTAACGTCGCAGCTGTTCCTTCGTCTGTCTGGAGAGAGTATGCTCGACTAGATAGTCTCGACGGAGTGCGGTGTTTTCGCCACTCGTGAGCCCGCATAGACACTCCTGTGGTCATCTGCTGCGCCGCACTCCCAGATGGCAAAGAGTGTTTGGGAGGTGAGTGCAATGAAAGTCAGCGAGTGCATCAGGTGCAAGGCCTTCCCTTGCACGGATGTGAAACGGGATTCCTATGTCGTACCAAACGTGAATGTGAAGCCCGAAGCAGTTTCCCTCGTCATGATCTCTGAAGCTGCCCCGGAAGATCGTTGCGACTACTACTATGCCAAGGGCAGGCCCGTGTTCGAGCAGACTACCGTCCAGGCCTTCAACGATGCAGGCTGTGAAGTGGGCTCGGTAAAGGACCTCTTGAATCGTGGCGTGTACCTCACCACCGCTGTCAAGTGCGCGAAGACGGGGTATGGCATTCGGACCGATACCGTTCGTGAGTGTTCCGCGCTCTTGGAGAAAGAATTGGCCCTGTTCCCGAACGTCAAGGTGCTGATGCTGATGGGCGATGTCGCCATCAAGACGCTGAATTTTGTCGCGCGGCGAACCGGGCACAAGCGCGTGATCCCTGCGGGGTCTACGTACAAAGTTCGCGGCGAAAAATACTTCTTCAACAATACGCGGGTTTTTCCGTCGTTTCTGCAAGCCGGCCCGAGCTTCTTCATCGAGAAAAGCAAGCGAAGAATGATTGCCGAGGATATCGCCAAAGCCCTGGGTCTCGCGCACGTCTAAGCGCGAATTCCGCCGTGCAGTATCACGAATCCCGCCTGCAATTGGTTCTGCGGTTCACATGCTTGCTTGCGTTCGCGCCATGCCCATCGTACGATTTTAAATTCGTGTGTCGGATGGATTTTGCTCGAGAGACTCCAGCCCCGCTGTCTCCGCTTTTCCCCAGATGCCGCGCGGGCCGGTCCTGAGCCAGGAGAGCTCCCAAAATGAAATCTGTCGTCGTGGTGGGCGCGCAGTGGGGCGACGAAGGGAAGGGAAAGGTCGTCGATTATCTCGCGGGGTCCTTTGATTACATCGCGCGAGTCGCCGGCGGTCACAATGCCGGCCACACCGTCATTGTCGGCAAGGACCGTTTCGTTCTCCAATTAATCCCCTGCGGCATTCTCCGCCCCAAGCAACACGCGATCATTGGCGCGGGCGTCGTCGTCGATCCCGCCGCGCTCGTCGCGGAAATCGAAATGCTCTTCAAGGCCGGCATTGATGTCACTGGCCGCCTGCACGTCAGCAATCGCGCGCACCTGATTTTTCCGTACCACCGCGAGCTGGACCTGGCCGCCGAAGACGCTCGCGGCGCCAACAAAATCGGCACAACGTCCCGCGGCATCGGTCCTGCCTACGAAGACAAAATGGCCCGCCGTGGCCTCCGCATGGCCGATCTGCTGACGCCCGAACTCTTCCGGGAAAAAGCCGCCCGCGTGGTGGCGGAAAAGAATCGCATTGCTCGGGGAGCTTATGGCGCGCAGATCGATTTTTCGCACGAAGTCGACCAAACCTTGAAGCTAAGCGAGAAAATCAAATCGTTCATCTGCGACACCGCAGAACTCACAAACCGCGCTCTTGACGAAGGCAAATCCGTCCTCTTCGAAGGGGCGCAAGGCACCATGCTCGATATCGATCATGGCACCTATCCTTTTGTCACGTCTTCCAGCGCTACATCCGGCGGGGCCACCACTGGCATGGGTATTCCCCCAACCAAGATTCGCAATGTTCTCGGCGTTTCCAAGGCCTACACGACGCGCGTCGGCGGCGGGCCCTTCCCCACCGAAATGCCCGATCTCGAAGCCAAAGAGGTACGGGAGCGCGGCAAGGAATTTGGCGCCGTTACCGGACGCCCGCGCCGCTGCGGCTGGCTCGATCTGGCGGAACTCCGCTACGCCAAGATGATTAACGGAATCGATTCGCTTGTTGTCACGAAGCTCGATGTCTTCGACACGCAGCGCGAAATTCGCGTGTGCACCGGCTATGCCTACAAAGGCTCACCGGTGAACGAAATGCCCGCCTCCGCGGAAGAGTACGAGCGGGTAACTCCGGTCTACACCGCTCTCCCCGGCTGGGAAGCGACCACTTACGGCATCCGCGAGGGCGCTAGGCTTCCGCAGAACGCGATCGACTACCTGCGTTTCATCTCCAACTTCCTGCAAGTCGAAATCGGCATGATCTCCACCGGCCCGGAGCGCGACGCCACCATCATCCAGCCCGGCACCCTCCTTGCCCGCTGGCTCTAACCAGATTGTTGTTTTTGCACGGACCGCCTTCTGAGGTTGTCCGCTCGCGCTACAATATCTTCTCCTTTTGCTGAGGTCTCATGCTCTCCTTCACAGACGCTCGCCAACTCATCATTACGCAAACCAAGGCTCACCTCGGCTCTTGCCCTACGATTCCTCTACCTGTCAATGACGCCCTCGGCTATGTCTTGGCGCAGGAAGTCCGCACGGACCGCGAGTATCCTCCTTTCCATCGCTCTACTCGTGATGGCTACGCCGTTCGCGCCAGTGAAGCCGTCCCCAACGCTACTCTTCACTGCGAGGGCGAAATCAAAGCTGGCGACACCGTCACGCAACCGCTCAACCCCTCGTCTTGCATCCAGATTATGACTGGCGCTGCCGTGCCGCCGGGCGCCGACGCGGTCGTCATGATCGAATTCACGCGCCGCGATGGGGATAAGGTCACGTTCAATCGTCCCATCTCCCCGGGCCAGAACTTCGTCCGTCAAGGCAGCGAAGCCCGCTCTGGTGAGCTCGCGCTGGCCCCGGGCCTTCGCCTCGGCTATGCCGAATTGGCCGTGGCCGCGCAAGTCGGTGCCGCCTCACTTTATTGCAACAAGAAACCCCGCGTCGCCGTCCTCTCCACCGGCGACGAAGTCGTCCCCATCACCGAGACCCCAGGTCCTTTTCACATTCGCAACAGCAACAGCATCTCTCTTTCCGCGCAAATCCGTCTCGCTGGAGGTGAACCGGTCCTTCTTGGCAACGCCCTTGATCGCGTGGAGGATCTCTCCACGAAAATCGAGAGAGGTCTTCAAGAGGATGCGCTCGTCCTCTCCGGCGGTGTCTCAATGGGGAAGTATGACCTCGTCGAGTCCGTGCTTAAAGGCCTGGGTGCGGAATTCCTTTTCGATGCGGTCGCCATCCGGCCCGGCAAGCCCGCCGTCTTCGGCCGTTGCCGCAACACCTGGGTCTTCGGTCTCCCTGGCAATCCAGTCTCGACCATGGTCACGTTTCAACTCTTCGTAATCCCCGCCCTGGATATCTTGAGCGGCGCGGCCCCGCGCCCGCTTCCATTTCTCGACGCCGCCCTCGCCGAGCCGATCAAGGAAAAATCCGGCCTGACCCACTTTCTCCCGGCTCGCCTCGAATGGCCGGAGGGAGCGCCGCTCGTGCGTGCGCTGCACTGGCAAGGCTCCGGCGACATCGCCACGCTTACGCAGGCGAACTGCTTTCTCGTGGTTCCTGCTGACCGCCAGGACATCACTGCCGGAGAGAGAGTTTCCGTTCTGCCTCGCTCCGACGTACTCTAATGCATGCTCAAAAGTTGCTTTAACTCTCAGGCGTTGTAGCGGCCGCTTTCGGAAGCGGGCAAGCTTGCGCCTAAGGTGAA
>Ga0335077_10004296_pt1 | contig 17374 bp, 12 predicted proteins | sample Lox_Sample_31_FD_207151 | JGI IMG/M metagenome (GOLD analysis project Ga0335077, IMG submission 207151) | Soil microbial communities from Loxahatchee National Wildlife Refuge, Florida, United States - Lox_Sample_3.1 | ecosystem: Environmental > Terrestrial > Soil > Wetlands | place: USA... | reverse complement strand
ATAATTGCAGCGGCCGATTTGGATGTAGTGCGACGAGGAGTCGAGCATGAGAAGTCTGCTGCTCGCGGGTATCGGTGCGAGCATCCTTGCGCTCAGCGCCTGCGTCACCGAGTCTGGCTCCGGATCCGGCGGCGCGGAGGATTCCACGCGCGCTTCCATCGCCTTTGCGAGTCACGGGGGCATCTACGACTGGGCAGCCGACGGTGACCGCGGCATCTACATTCAGGACAACAGCCGGCAGTGGTACTACGCCAAGCTGCTCGCTCCGTGCATCAATCTGCCCTTTGCGCAGCGCGTCGGCTTCGTGACTGAGCCGGGCAGCGGCAGCTTCAACAAGTTCTCATCGATCATTGTGCGCGGGCAACAGTGCTTCGTGCAGACCTTCGCAAAGAGCGCGCCGCCGCCATCCAAGACGAAGCACTGGCGGCAGCCGAACGGCGCCCCGGGTCCCACGGCCGATACTCCGGAGGACGCGAGCACCGCGCCCAAGTAGCCTGATCGCCCTCGCGCGGCGGTGCGCTAGCGATGCGCTTCGGGCGTGCCTGTCTGCAGCAGGTTCTGTAATCGATGCAGCTGCTCGGAGAGCATGGCGTCGACCTTGGGTGCCCACTCCTCGAAGCCGCCCGGCAGGCTCACGAAGCCGCCGAGGGTGTAGGTCAGCGTCAGCTCGCTCTGGGGCCCCGTTCCCGTCACGCTCCAGTTGAGCGCGCCATCGACGCCCTGGCTCTGAAATGGTCCGAGCGCACCGCGCAAAGTCAGCAGCTTGTCCGGCTGCACCATCACGACGATCAGGTGCTGCACGGATCCGCCGTTCGCTAGCTGCTCGCAGAAGCAACCGCCGGCTCGCGCTTCGAGCGTCAGATTCGCCGCGTTGTGCGAGAAGGTGTGCGCCGCGCTCCACCAGCGCGCGGGCTGCAGCAGCGCCTGATAGACGCTGTGAGCCGGAGCGCCGATGTGCGCGCTTGCGCGCACCGTGAAGCCGTTGGCGGCGACGGCGGTCACCTCCGCCGCGACCGGCCACGCGTATCCGAGAGCGAACAGTGCGATGGCGATGGCGAGGCGGAACGCTCGCCTGGGTCGGCCGTTCATATTCTTCTCCAGTGTGAACCCTGCGCGAATTATGTTGCCATGAGCTCGCCGTTGCCGCACGCCTCACCGAGCGGCTGCTGTCGCCGATCGTCGACTGATGTACTTCGCCCGAGCGCTCTGCAATGCTGCCAAGCTGGTCCGTTCGCGAGTGCATGCCAGTGAAGATGCGCACCGGATTATTGTCCTGGTCCCTGGCCGTGCTTCTGGGCGCCTGCGGCGGAGGCGATTCGACCGGCTCGAGTCCGCCCTCGATGCCCGGGCCAGCAGCGGCGCCGCAGATCACGACGCAGCCCGCAAACCAGTCCGTCACGGCCGGACAGACCGCCACATTCAGCGTGGTTGCATCGGGCACCGCGCCCCTTGGCTATCAGTGGAGCAAGAACGGCACGGCAATCTCCGGCGCGACTGCCGCGAGCTACACCACGCCGGCGACCACCTCCGCCGACAACGGCGCAAGTTTCGCCGTGACGGTGAGCAATGCTGCTGGCATGGCCGCCAGCACCCCTGCAATGCTCGCCGTGGCCGCGGCAGCCGCAAGCGGCACGGATGTCACCACATACAAGGACGACCTCGCCCGTACCGGGCAGAACCTGACGGAGTCCAAACTTAGCCTTGCGAACGTCAACTCCAGCAGCTTCGGCTTGCTGCGTAACCTGCCCGTGGATGGCAAGGTCGATGGGCAGCCTCTGTATCTGTCGCGGTTGATGATCTCCGGCGCAGCGCACAACGTGGTGTTCGCCGTGACGGAAAACGATTCCGTCTACGCTTTCGACACGGACACCGGAGCCACCCTCTGGCAGGTCTCGGTGCTCGGCGCCGGAGAGACTTTGAGCGATGACCGCGGCTGCGGTCAGGTCGTGCCGAATATCGGCATCACGTCGACTCCGGTGATCTCGCGCAGTGCCGGCACGCACGGTGCGATCTACCTCGTAGCGATGTCGAAGGACAGCTCTTCCGCCTACCACCAGCGTCTGCACGCCCTTGACCTCACGACGGGAGCGGAGCTCTTCAGCGGTCCGGTGGAGATCGCAGCCACCTACCCGACGAGCGGCGGCGGCACGACGACGTTTGACGCCGGTCAGTACGAGGAGCGTGCCGCACTGCTGCTCGCGAACGGTCTGCTCTACACCAGCTGGACCTCCCACTGCGACATCGCGCCCTACACTGGGTGGATCATTGCCTATGATCCGGCGAGCCTTGCGCGCCGCGCCGTGCTCAACGTGGCCCCGAACAGTGGCGCCGGTCCCGCCATCTGGATGAGCGGCGGCGGACCGGCCGCTGACGCTGCGGGAAACGTGTTTCTGCTGACCGCCAACGGCAAGTTCGAAACGACGCTCGATGCCAATGGCTTTCCCAGCGGTCAGGACTATGGCAACTCCTTCCTCAAGATCGTGACGGCGACTGGCACGCTGAGCGTTGGCGACTACTTCACGATGCACAACGAAGTCTCGGAGTCCGCGAGTGACGTGGATCTGGGCTCGGGCGGAGGCATGCTGCTGCCCGACGTGACGGATGGGGGAGGCACGGTCCGGCACCTCATGGTCGGCGCGGGCAAGGACGGCAATATCTACGTCGTCGATCGGGATTCCATGGGGCACTTCAGCGCCTCGACCAACAACATCTGGCAGGAGATCGATGGGACGCTGCGGGGCGGGATCTGGTCGACTCCGGCTTACTTCAACGGCACGGTGTATTACGGCGATTCCGGAAGCACCCTCAAGGCCTATGCGCTCACGAGTGCGAAGCTCTCCACCTCGCCCACCTCACAAAGCGCCAGCCAATTCGCCTATCCAGGATCTGCTCCGGCCGTGTCGGCAAACGGTACCGCGAACGGCATCGTCTGGGCGCACGAGAACACGGATCCGGCCGTGCTGCACGCATATGACGCCACGGACCTCTCCCACGAGCTCTACAACTCAAACCAGGCGGCTTCCGGGCGCGATCACTTCGGCACCGGCAACAAGTTCATCACGCCGACGATCGCGGATGGCAAGGTGCTGGTGGGAACGACGCACAGCGTCGCGGTGTTCGGATTGCTCCCGTAGGCGCTCGGGCGCTGCCCAGCAGACAGCTTAGGGCTGCGTGTTCGTAGCGGCCTGCGCGGCTGGAGTCCAGCCGCCTCCAAGGTCCGCCATCAGACTGACTGCGGCAGTCTGCTCGGAGACGGTGACCTGTGCGAGGGTGAGGCGGGCGCTGAGCGCCGCGGTTTGTGCCACGACCACGGTCGTGTAATCCACCGTTCCCGCTTTGTATTCGTTCAGAGTCAGCCGCTCCGATTCGTCCGCGGCTTCCGAGGACTTCTTGATCAGCTCGTATTGTTTCTTGTCCCAATCGGCGGCTGCCAGATCGTTCTCGACCGCCTGCAGCGCCGCGAGCACGGTTTGCCGGTAGCTGGCAACTGACTGATCATACTGCGCGCGTGCCTGCGCGACCTTCGCGCGCGTGGCGCCGAAATCCAACAGGGTCTGCGACGCGCTGAGCGCGGCCTCGCGGGTCACGTTGGCGGTCTCGAACAATCTCGATACGGTCGTGGACAGGTAGCCGATCGAGCCCGTGAGCGTGAAGTCCGGGAAGTAAGCGGCTTTCTGGATGCCGATATTGGCGTTCGCGGCGGCAGCGGTGCGTTCGGCGGCAACGATGTCCGGGCGCCGCTGCAGGAGTGTGGTGGGTACACCGACTGGTATTTCGGGGATGGGGATGTGCCAATCGTCCGTCTCGGCGATCTTGAAGTCGCTCGCCGGCTTGCCGACGAGCACCGCGATCGCATCCTCGAGCTGGGCGCGTTGCAGCCGCATCGCAGCCTCCTGCTGCTCGGCATTGTAGAACTGCGTCTCCGCCTGCAGTACGTCCGTCTTGGGGGCCGTGCCGACCCGATAGCGGTTCTGCGTGATCTCCAGGGTCCTGCCGTAGGCTTCGGCGCTCGCGGTCAACAGCCGCCGCTCGGCATCGGCGCCCCGCAGCTGCAAGTAGGCTGTGGCCAGCTGCTGTTGCGCGGCGAGCCGCGCCGAGGCGAGATCCGCGAAATCGGCTTGCGCGCTCTCGCGAGTATTCTCCAGGGTGCGGCGCAGTTTCCCGAACACATCGAGCTGCCAGGTGCCCATGCCCTGCACTTGGTACAGCGTCGTGGTGATGGTGCCGTTCGGGTTGCCGCCGCCGGGCGCGGACCCGGATCCAGCAGTGACAACAGGCGTGGAACCGACCGTCGTCCCGCCTCCGCGGCTGCCGCTGGTCACGCGGGTGGCACTCGCATTGGCGCTGATGGTGGGGAAGAACGTTGCGCGTGCCTGGCGCACGACCGCTTCCGCTTGAGCGTACGCGGCAATTGCTTGTGCAAGGTTCTGATTGGAAACATCCACCTGCAGGATGAGCTCATCGAGCGTGTCGTCGTGGAAAGCCGTCCACCATTGATCCGGGATGGGCTGTGGAGGCGCCGATGGCGGCGACAGGTTCTTGTAGTGCTCGCCCGTGGCTGCCGGCGGCCGCTTGTAGTCCGGGCCGACTGCGCAGGCGCAGAGCGCCGCGGCACAGGCTGCGCTGCTAAGGACGACCTTGGATCGAGAGCGGAATGTCATGAGCAAACCTCTAGCCGACGGCGTGCGCCGCGCCGCCGGAATCGCGGCTCAAACGACGCTCGTCGGCTTGCCGCCGGCGCAGCCTGTCCAGATACAGATACACTACCGGCGTCGTGAAGAGCGTCAACAGCTGACTCACCAGCAGACCGCCCACGATGGAGACGCCAAGCGGCCGGCGCAGCTCGGCGCCCTCGCCGAATCCGATCGCGAGCGGCAGCGCGCCGAGTGCAGCCGCGAGCGTCGTCATCAGGATGGGGCGGAAGCGCAGCATGCAAGCCTCGCGTATGGCCGCGCGCGAGCTCAGGCCGCGTGCGCGCTCCGCATCGAGCGCGAAGTCGATGATGAGGATCGCATTCTTCTTGACGATGCCGATCAATAGAATGACACCGATGAGCGCGATGATCGAGAACTCCATGCGGAAGAGGAGCAATGCGAGCACTGCGCCCACGCCGGCGGAGGGCAGCGTCGACAGCACGGTGAGCGGGTGCACGTAACTCTCATACAGAATGCCGAGCACGATGTAGATGGCGAGCAGCGCGGCGGCGATTAGCACCGGCTCATCGCGCACCGAGGCCTGGAAGGTGCGCGCCGTGCCCTGAAAGCTGCCATGCACCGTGGCTGGCATGCGAATCTCCCGCTCTGCGTCGGTGAACGCCGCCTCCGCATTGCTGAGCGAGTAACCCGGCGCGAGATTGAAGGCGATGGTGGTTGCGAGCGAGGTGTTCTGGTGATTGACCGAGCTCGGCGTGGATTGTGTGACGAACCTCGCCATCGCCGCGAGTGGCACCATGGTCTCCGGCGCGGTGCTCACAGGATTGCCCGTCGACGCGTCGCGTATTGCAAGCAGGGGCGGGGCGGGCCCTGCGTTGCTGCAACTCGTGCCGGAGCCCGAGCTGGAAGTGCCGCGCGAGCTCTGAGCACTCGAGCTATTGCAGCTTACGCCGGAGGTCGCGCCGGTGCCGCTGCTCGCCGGGGCGCCCGGAAGCGACGCGGCGCCGAGCGTACTCATCCCGGGCATGGGCGATGTGCCGCTGCTGGCGGACGCGGCACCTGCGCCACTCGCGGGCTGCTGCGTGGTAGCCGTGTTGCTGAATGCCGAAGCACCGGCGGCAGTGCCGCTCGGCGTCGCCGCGAGGCCACCGGCGGGTATGGCGTAGCCGCCTGACCCGACGTAGATATCGCGCAGAGCCGTCGGCTGCTGGATGTAGCGCGGATCAACTTCCATCACGACGTGGTACTGGTTCAAGGCGGTGTAGATCGTCGATACCAGTCGCTGCCCGAACGCGTCATAGAGGATGTTGTCGATGTTGACCGCGGCGATTCCGAGCCGCGCCGCAGTGTCGCGGTCGATGTGGACGTAGGACTCGAGTCCATGATCCTCCTGGTCGGTATCGACGTCCGTCACTGCCGGCTCGAGTTTCATCTGCTCCGCGAGGCGGCTGGCCCATTGCCTGAGCTCGGCGAGGTTGTCGCTCTGTAAAGTGTACTGATAGCTCGCGTTCGCCGAGCGGCCACCGATCTGCATGTCCTGCACGGGATTGAGAAAGATTCGCAGCCCCGTCACTCGATCGAGCTGCGGCCGCAGCCGCGCGATGACCTTGGGACTGCTCGCGCCGCGCTTGAGCGTGATGAACATGAAGCCGCCTCCGGCCCGGGTGCCACCGGTGAAGCCTACGACGGTGGCGACGGCGGCATCATGATCGATGATTGCAACTACCTGCCGCAGCTTCTGCTCGATCGCCTGAAAGGAGATCGATTGATCCGCGCGAATGCCGCAGTTGAGCTGGCCGGTGTCCTGCTGCGGAAAGAAGCCCTTCGGTGCGACCACGTATAGATAGACGTTGAGCCCGATCACGCCGAACAGGAGCAGGATCATGAGCGGCGCATGCTCGAGCGACCAGTCGAGTGTGCGCCCGTAGAGTGCAAGCGTACGCTCGTAGGCCGACTGGGCCCAAAGCGCCACACCGCGCGGTGGCCGTGCAGCCGCATGCGGTTTCAGTACATAGGCACACATCATCGCGGTTGTGGTAAGCGAGATGACGAGCGAGATCAGCACCGCCGCCGACAGCGTCACCGCGAACTCGCGGAACAGGCGCCCGACGATGCCGCCCATGAAGATCAGCGGTATGAAGACTGCCACCAGCGACACGCTGATGGAGAGCACCGTGAAGCCCACCTCGCGCGTACCCCGCAGCGCCGCCTCGAAACGGCTCATGCCGGCATCCAGGTGGCGCGAGACATTCTCCAGCACGACGATTGCATCGTCGACGACGAAACCGGTGGCGACCGTCAGCGCCATGAGCGACAGATTGTTGATGCTGAAGCCCATGAGGTACATGACCCCGAGCGTGCCCAGGATCGAGGTGATTACGGCCACGGCCGGAATCACGGTGGCGCGAGCGCTGGTGAGGAACAGGCTCACCACCATCACCACCAGCAGCAGCGCGATCAGCAGCGTCGTCTCGACTTCGTAGAGCGAAGCGCGAATGGTGATGGTGCGATCGGATGCAACCGAGAGGCTCACGTCCCGGGGCAGGTCTGCACGCAGCTGCGGCAGAATGGCCTTCACTTTATCGACCGTCTGGATGATGTTCGCCGCCGGCTGGCGCGTCAGGATCACGACCACCGCCGGCTGGCCGTTGAAGAGCCCGATATTGCGCAGATCCTCGACGCCATCGATGACGTTCGCCACGTCCTGCAAGTGCACGGCGCCGCCGTTACGCCAGGCGATGACCAGATCGCGGTAATTGGCGGCGGAGCGCCCGGTGTCGTTGGTGTAGATCTGGTAGCGGGTGTCGCTGTTCTCGATGACACCCTTGGGACGGTTGGGATTGGCGGCATTGAGGGCGGCGCGCACATCGTCCAGGCTGATGCCGTACTTCGCGAGCGAGAATGGGACCAGCTCCACGCGCACCGCCGGAAGGGACGCGCCCCCCAGCTCGACGTCTCCCACGCCGGACACCTGCAGCAGGCGCTGCTGCACGATGTTCGAGACCTCGTCGTAGATCTGACCCGGCGTCTTGGTTTGCGAGGTGAGCGCCAGAATCATGATGGGCGCGTCGGCCGGATTCACCTTGCGATAGGTCGGATTGGAGCGCAGCGTGGCCGGCAGGTCGACACGCGCCCCGTTGATCGCCGCCTCCACATCGCGCGCCGCCCCGTCGATGTCGCGATTCAGATTGAACTGCAGCGTGATCTGCGTCTGCCCCACGCGGCTCTGCGAGGTCATCTCGATCACGTCGGCGATGACGCCGAGATGCTTCTCGAGCGGTTCCGCGACGCTGATGCTCATCGTCTCGGGGCTGGCGCCAGGAAGCCGTGCCGTCACCTGAATGGTCGGAAAATCGACCTGCGGCAGCGAGGCGACGGGCAGAAAGAAGTAGGCGCCGATGCCGGCCAGCACTAGTCCGGCCGTCAGCAGCGTCGTGCCGACCGGACGGCGCAGGAATGGCTCGCTCAGATTCACGGCCGGATCGGCTCCATGCCGCTACCCGGAGGCGTCGACTCGTGGGCGGCGGGCTTGGTGAGCCGGTCAAAGGCGAGATAGATGACCGGAGTCGTGAACAGTGTCAGCAACTGGCTCACGATCAGGCCGCCGAAGATGGAGATTCCGAGCGGGCTGCGCAGCTCGTGTCCCACCCCGGTCCCGAGCATGAGCGGCACCGCTGCGAACAAAGCCGCCATCGTCGTCATGAGGATGGGCCGAAAGCGCAGCAGCGCCGCCTCGTGAATCGCATCGCGAGGGCTCTTGCCGCCCTCGCGTTCCGCCTCGATCGCGAAGTCGATCATCATGATCGCGTTCTTCTTGACGATGCCGATCAGAAGGACGATGCCGATGATGCCGATGACATCGAGATCGCTGCCCGTGAGCAGCAGCGCGAGCAGCGCTCCGACTCCGGCCGACGGCAATGTCGAGAGGATCGTGAGCGGGTGAATGTAGCTCTCGTAGAGCACGCCGAGCACGATGTAGACGCAGACGATCGCCGCAAGAATCAGCCACAGCTCGTTCGCGAGCGAGGCCTGGTAGGCGTTCGCGGCGCCGAGAAACACGGTCGTGATGGCGGGTGGGACGCCGATCGCGCGCTCCGCGTCGCGTATGGATGCGACGGCGCGGCCGAGCGATACGCCCGGAGCCGTGTCGAAACCGATCGTGGCAGCCGGAAACTGTCCCGCGCGGCTGATCTGCAGCGGCGCATTCTGCACACGGATGGCGGCGAGGGCGGTGAGAGGCGTGGGCCCACCGCTCGTGCCGATGTTGACGAGGTCGAGGTTCTGGGGCGAGCTCACGACGCCGGGCTTCTCCTCGAGGATCACCCGATACTCATTGGTGTCCGTGAAGATCGTGGAGATGATGCGTTGCCCGAAGGCACTGTAGAGCGCCTCATCGACGGTGGCGGCGGTGACCGCGAGCCGTCCCGCCGTGTCGCGATCGATGTCCACCAAGACGGCCAGCCCCTGGTTCAAGGTATCGGAAACGACGTTACGGAGCTCCGGGCTTTGCTGCAGCTTCGCGACCGTGCGCTCCGTCCAGCTCGTGACTTGATCAGGATCCGCCCCTTGCAGCGCGAAGCGATACTGAGTCGGCCCGGACTCCGCATCGATGGTCAGATCCTGCACCGGCTGCAGGTAGAGGACGACACCGGCCACCTCGGCCACGCGCTGCTGCAGGCGAGCTACGATGACGGCCTGGCCAGCCCGCTGATGGAACGGCTTGAGATTGATGAGCATGCGCCCGGAGTTGATGGCAGTGGAGTTGACTCCGTCCACGCCGATGAATGAGCTCAGGCTCTGTACGTCCGGGTCCGTCAGAATGGCGCGTGCAACCTGCTGCTGCAGCTGCGACATGCGATCGAAGGAGACCGATTGGCGTGCGCGCACCACGGCGAGCAACTGGCCAGTGTCCTGCGTGGGAAACAGGCCCTTCGGCATGAAGTAATAGAGCACTCCGGTCAGAGCGAGCGTGAGCAACGCGACGAGCAGCGTCGCGCGCTGATGCTCGAACACCCACTGCAACGCCCCATCGTAGCGCGCGACTACCTTGTCGAACGCAATCTGCCAGTGATGGCCGATGCCGGTCGGAGGAATGTGCGGCTCCTGGCGTAACCAGCGGGCCGACAGCGATGCGGTGAGCGTCAGGGAGACCACGGCCGAGATGACGATGGTGATCGCGAGCGTCACTGCGAACTCGCGGAATAGCCGCCCGACCACATCGCCCATGAAAAGGAGCGGTATGAGCACGGCTACCAGCGACACGGTCAGGGAGATGATGGTGAAGCCGATCTGCTGTGCGCCTTTGAGTGCGGCCTGCAACGGGCGCTCTCCGGCTTCCAGATAGCGCGAGATGTTCTCGATCATGACGATCGCATCGTCGACGACGAAGCCGCTGGCGATGGTCAGCGCCATGAGCGAGAGGTTGTTGATGCTGAAGCCGAGCAGATACATCGCACCGAAAGTGCCGATGAGCGAGATGGGCACGGCGAGTCCGGCGATGATGGTCGCCTGCGGGCTGTGCAGAAAGAGGAAGATCACGAGCACGACCAGCAACACGGCGAGCACGAGCTCGATCTCGACATCGCGCACCGAGGCGCGAATGCCGATCGTGCGATCGGTCAGCACATCGACCTGCAATCCCTGCGGCAGGCTGGCGAGCAAGGTCGGCAGCTGCGCCTTGATCGCATCGACGGTCGCGATGACGTTGGCGCCGGGCTGGCGCTGCACGTTCACGATGATGGCCGCGTGAGTGTTCTCCCAGGCGCCGAGCTTCACGTTCTCGGAGCTCTGAACGATGGTGCCCACGTCGGAGAGGCGCACGGGCGCTCCGTTGTGGTAGGCAATGATCAGGCTGCGATAGTCATCGACGGTGAACAGCTGATCATTGGCGTTGATCGTGTAGGCGCGCGTCGGACCGTCGAAGCTGCCCTTGGCCGTGTTCGAATTTTGATTGCTGATGATCGTGCGCAGCTGGTCCAAGGTGAGCCCGATCGAGGCGAGCAGTTGCGTGTCCACTTGAATGCGCACGGCGGGACGCGAGCCGCCGTTCACGGTGACCAGGCCCACGCCGGGGAGCTGAGCGATCTTCTGCCCGAGCCGTGTCTCGATGAGGTTCTCGGCGTCCGTCAGCGGCATGGTGCTCGCGGTGACCGCCAGGCTCAGGATCGGAGCGTCCGCCGGGTTCACCTTGGCATAGACCGGTGGCGCGGGCAGGTCGGTGGGCAGCAGGGCACTGCTCGCATTGATTGCCGCCTGGACTTCCTGCTCCGCCTCGTCGAGCGAGATCTGCAACGTGAACTGCAGGGTGAGCACCGAGGCTCCCGCTGCGCTGATCGAGGACATGCGCTGCAGACCCGGCATCTCTCCGAACTGCCGCTCGAGCGGTGCGGTGACCGTTTGGCTCATCACCTCCGGGCTCGCGCCCGGATACAGGGTCTGCACCTGAATCGTGGGATAGTCCACTTCGGGCAGCGCCGACAGCGGCAGGAAGTGAAAGCCCACGAGGCCGGCGAGCACGATCGCGACCATGAACAGCGAGGTCGCAACGGGTCGCAGGATGAAGGGTTGCGAGGGACTCATGGGCAACGAGGACGCCGGGCGCCGCCGCGAACGCTCACTCGCCGAGCGCTGAGCTGCCGCCGCGCGACCCGCCCGCGTTGCTGCTCGGACGGCCTTGCGCGCCCGAGCGATGCTGGCCGCGTCCGCCTTGGCCCCGGTTCTGGCCCGGCAGCCGCACGGTAGCGCCGTCCACCAAGCGATCTCCACCCTCGGTGACCACTCGCTCGCCACCATTGAGTCCGGAGGCGATCGAGATCTTGTCGTCGACGGACGGTCCGGTCTTCACCAACTGGATGTGCGCTGTCTGGTCAGCATGGATCACATAGACGTAGTCGCCGTTCGGGCCGTGACGCACGGCAGCCGAAGGTACGACGACCGCGGCCTGGAGCGTGTTCAACAGCAAGCGCACGTTGACGAACTGCTGCGGAAAGAGCGCGCCGTTCTCGTTGTTGAAGCGTGACTTGGCCCGGACGGTGCCCGTCGTGGTGTCGATTTGATTGTCGAGCGTGAGGAAGTTGCCCTGTCCGAGCGTGACCGTGCGCGTGCGATCGAGCACGGTCGTGGGCAGCTGCGCACCCGCCTTCAGACGCGCCTGCACCGTAGTGACGTAATCAGCGGGCAAGGTGAAGAGCACATCGATCGGCGTGAGTTGTGTAATGGTCGCGACACCGTTGGCGAGGCTCGGGGTCACGTAGTTACCCTGGTCGACCGGCCGCAGCCCGACCCTGCCTGCGATCGGCGCCGTCACGCGACTCCAGGTGAGATTCAAGCGTGAGGTATCCACGGCTGCGCGATCGGTTGCGACCGTGGCCTCGAGCTGCTTCTGCGTGGCGGTGTCGGTGTCGACCTGCTGCTGGGCGATAGAGTCCTGCTTGAGCAGCACTCGATCGCGGTCGACGATCACAGTCTGGTTCGCCAGATTCGCCTCGTCGCGCGCCAGATTGCCACGTGCCTGCTCGAGCGCCATCTGAAACGGGCGCGGATCAATCTGCACGAGTGGCTCACCGGCCTTGACGATCTGCCCTTCATGATAGAAGACCTGTGTGAGCACACCGGAAACCTGGGCCTGTACCACGGCCGTCGCGAGCGGTGTAACCGTGCCGAGCGCATCGAGGTAGATCGGCACGTCCTGACGGGCGACGGTCGCGTAGCCGACAGTTGCCGCATTCCGGAAACGCGCCGCGCCTGCGTTTTGGCCCGCTGCATTGCGATGCGCTAGGTACCACCCGAGCCCGCCGAGCACCCCCAGTACGACCAGCACCGCGATCGCGCTCGCGAGGCGCGACTGCCGCAGCTTGCGGCCCGATTGACGCAGCCAGGACTCGCGCGCATGGGCCGGCGCGAGCTCGATATCCGCGTTTCTCCAAATATCGTTCATTCAGTACCTGTCGGCCTCGCGAGGCGCAAGGGCGCCGCAGCAAAGGCGGTCGATGCAGCCTACGGCGGCGGCGCGCGGCCGCGGCGCGCGCCGCAAGCCTCGAGCCCGCGCGATATTCTAAGTCCTTTGCCAGGGCAGTCGTTCCATGCTCCGGTGACCATAGGGTCTGCAGGCTCCTGCGTCGACACCCGTGCCACGAAAGGGGCTCTCGGAGCCACGGACGGCTCGCCCGGCAGAACGAGGCGCCCGCCGGGTAAGTTTAGGGTGAGTCTAGGTGGGCCGGCGTTCCATATCCTCACGCAATGTCACGTCTTCACAATCAATTACAAAGAGCAGTTCCAAAGAAGGCACTATCGGCCCCATAGCTCTCAGGGTTATCGTTTGATAGAACAGGGCTGTGGCAGGGACAGCGGCGCGCGCCGTGCGCAGCACTAGCCTCAAAGAGCGCCGGCAGCGCGTGGTTGCACACCGATTCCGGTGACGACGAGGTCGTTTGCGATGACGAAACGTCCGCGCCACGGGCCGTTCGGCAGGGATGCGAGCTTTGGATCGGCACGTGACTGGATGATGAAACTCTGGGACGACTCGATACTCACGCTCACGTCGGAGAAGTTGAGCCAGTTGCGCGTGAGCGGAAACTGACACTTGAAGAAGGACTCTTTGGCGCTGAAGATCAGCGCCGCCATGTGCGCCGCCGCCGATTCGGGCAGCTGCTCGAGCCAGGCGCGCTCCGCGTCGACGGTGATCCGGTCCCAAAGCCTGCGCTGCACGGCATCGCAGCGCTCGGCATCCACGCCCAGCCCCGCCACGCACGTGGTGCGCGCCACCACCACGCCGCAATAGCCGGCGCAGTGCGTGATACTGCCCGTGATACCCTCGGGCCACAGCGGCTCGCGGTCCGGGCCGACACACAGTGCGAAATCTGCAATATTGAGTGCGGCAAGCGCCGCGCGCGCGCAGGCGCGCCCCGCGGCGAACTCGCCGACGCGCTTCGGCACTGCACGTGCCACGCAGCGGGCCTCCGCAGGCATGAGCGCTGCGGCGGCTACCGGGCCGCGCGCCTCGAAGGCGATCACGCCTGACGGAAACAGCCCGTTGAGGAGTCCCGAGGGCTCGATCGCGGCGCTCCGCGTGCTGTTTGGACGCGTTTGGCTGCAGTGGTTCGCGGGCACGCTTAAGTATAAATGCTGCGCCACCTCGCGGCTGCATGCATCCCGCGCAGCTGCAATCGGCTGAGCCAGTTCGCCAGGCGTAAGTGCCGCAAAACGGCACCAAAGTTGCTCTACGGGTGCAAATTTGGTTGCGTACCAAGCAGAATCGTGCTGTCAAACAGGCAAATCCCCTATTCAAGCGCGCACATATTTGAGTTAGAGTTGATTCCATAGATTCCATACAATCGGTGCCGTTAGAGCACGTATCAATCGGAGCCTGCACATGCCGCGACCACGCCGTAAGAGAGTTCTCTGGACTGCCGCCGAATTGAAAATGCTGCGCAAGCTCGCAGGCCGGCAGGGGGTGCGGCATATCGCCCGGCAGCTGAAGCGCAGCGAGGCCGCGGTGCGCTTCAAGGCCTGGCAGAAGCGCATCAAGCTGGCCGTCAGAAGGGCTTGACGCGCGCCGGCTCGTCCCATCGGGGAACGATGGGACGGGTCGTCGGGGTGCCGCAGCTGTCAGTGGCACGCAGCATCGCTACGGAGCAGGCCGCTATCCTGCGCGTACGGCTCGTCCTCGCGTGGCTCGTTCTCGTGCTGCTCGGGGCAGCCGGACAGGCCCGCGCGGCGAGCTATCCGTCCCCTGCGCAGGCGGACTTCGTCCTCAAGGATTTCGCGTTTGCAACGGGCGAGCGGCTGCCCGAGCTGCGCATTCACTATCGCACGCTCGGAACCGCGCAGCGCGACGCCCGAGGAATCGTGACCAATGCGGTGCTGATCCTGCACGGCACGACGGGCAGCGGCGCGCAATTCATACGCGACGAGTTCGCGGGCGAGCTGTTCGGCGCAGGCCAGCTGCTCGATGCGCAGCGCTATTTCCTGATCCTGCCGGATGGCATCGGGCACGGCGATTCGAGCAAGCCGAGCGATGGGCTACGCGCTCGCTTTCCGCACTACGGCTACCGCGACATGGTCGAAGCGCAGCGGCGGCTGCTCGTCGAGGGGCTCGGTGTCAATCACTTACGATTGGTGATGGGCACTTCGATGGGTGGCATGCACACCTGGCTATGGGGCGAGCTGCACCCGACGTTCATGGATGCATTGATGCCGCTCGCGAGCCTTCCGACACAGATCTCTGGGCGCAATAGAGTCTGGCGTCGTCTCATCATCGATGCCATCCGGCACGACCCCGCATGGCAGGGCGGCAACTACTCCAAGCAGCCGCCCTCGTTGAGAACGGCTCTCGAGATGATGTGGCTGATGGGTAGTAACCCCGTCCTGCGGCAGAAAGAGGCTCCGACCCTCGCGCGCTCCGACTCGGTGATCGACGCTTATGTCGCTGCCGGGCTCAAGACGGCCGATGCGAACGACGTGCTCTATGCCCTGTCGGCCTCGCGCGATTACGACCCGGGTCCGCACCTCGCCGATATCCGTGTGCCCCTGGTGGCCGTCAATTCCGCAGACGACCTGATCAACCCGCCCGAGCTCGGAATTCTCGAGCACGAGATCGGTCGGGTAGCGCACGGGCGGGCCGTCGTCATTCCTCTCAGCGAGCAGACGCGGGGGCATGGCTCGCATACCGTTGCGGGCCTATGGAAGCAGTACCTCGAGGAATTGCTGGCTGCGAGCGCGCCTGCACAGCCCTAGGGCCGGCGTCGCGCCATCGAGGGCGCTGGGCGTGGCGGGTGCACCGCGATCGACAGCGGGCGAGCGGGCACGCGAGACAGGAGCATCGTTCCGGCTATGTAGGCGGCAGTGCGATTCAGGCGCTCAGCCGTTCTTGCCGGAGTGCGTTGCGCGGCCAGCTCGTAGCTCCGCGTGACGCAGTTCTGCACCTCGTGCCAATCGATGTTGCCCAGATCCATCCGGATCGCAAACCAACCGCGAGCACCGAGGTAGGCGGGCAAATAATAACGGCGCGGATCCTGCGAGGCGCGGGCTACGCCTTCACCCAGGGCGGGCTTGCAACAGACCGAGACGATTCCATCGCCGTTCAGATTCTTGAGGAAGTACGCGAATACTTTGCCGCAAACGCGGAAATCGGCATGTTCGCCGCAGCGTGTGCGCTCCACTTCGGGCAGCGCCACGCACATCTCCGTCAGCTTGCGCAGTCTGCGGTCTTCACGTGGTGGCGTGCGCATCCGGCCCCCCGCTTCGTGCTCCCTGGGCAGCAGGAGCGTAGCACGATGCCTGCAGCACGGGTGCACGACTTTCGGCAGCGCGCGGCGCTGTCAGACACCGACTGATCCCGTGACCGCCTTCGTCCTACCAAGGGTGCGTTAGAGTCGCTGACTGAAGTACTTGCACTGATGATTTAGCGTGACACATTCATTGACCCGTGATTCTTAATGCGCAAATTCAGCGCAGCTCCAGAGGAGCTCATGGTCATGGCTACACGATCACTTGCATCCCTCACGATCTCCTTCGGCCTGGTGGCCATTCCCGTGAAGCTGTATTCGGCCACTCAGAGCGGCGCGAGCCTGCGCTTCAACCTGCTGCACAAGAAGGACGGCTCGCGCGTCAGGCAGCAGTACGTGTGCGTCAAGGAGGATTCAGTGGTCGGGCGCGACGAGCTGGTTCGCGGCTATCAGGTCTCCAAGGATCGCTATGTGACCCTCACCGACGAGGAGATCAAGGCTCTCGAGGAGGCCGGCACGCACTCGATTGATCTTACGGAATTCGTGCCACTCGTCTCCGTCGACCCGGTCTACTACGAGCACACCTATTATCTTGCGCCCGACAAGGGAGGCGCGAAGCCGTACCGGCTTCTGGCGGCTGCGCTGCGCGAGACCGAACGCTGTGCGGTGGGACGCTGGGCGAGTCACGGCCGCGACCACGTGGTGATCCTCCGGCCGATCGGCAACGCTCTGGCGATGCAGCAGCTGCACTTCGATGCCGAGGTGCGGCCCATTCGCGAGCTTGGTGTGACCGATGGCGACGTGCGCGATTCCGAGCTCAAGCTGGCGCGCCAGCTGATCGAGCAGCAGACAGGCGACAAATTCGATCCGAAAGCGTACGTCGATCAGTCGCGGGACAGGATCAGGGCGGCGATTCGCAGGAAGGCCGATGGCGAGAAGATCACCGTCACAGAGCGGCCGGCCGCCGCTGGCAACGTCATCGATCTGATGGACGCGCTGAAAGCGAGCCTCGCGCGCAAATCCGGAGCGCGGACCCAGAGCGGGCGCGCCGAGCGGCGCCCGCCGCGGCGGGCGGTCCGCAGAAGCAGCGCTGCACGTCGGGCCGCGCATTAGCATTGATGGCCTGTGTCAAGCGCCGGCGCGGCAGCCGGGGCTCCTCGCTCTGCTAAGCTTTGCGGATGCGATCATGTGGTCCCAGCCGCACCGCCCTGGCGGCAGCCGCGCACCGCGGCGTCCATCAGGTACTGGAGCGCGGTCGGATCTTCAACGATGCGCTTGCACTCCCAATTCTCGGTGACGGCGCGGCCACGCTGGTGGAGGAGGCTCGGCAGCGCGTTGAGGGGCGCGATATGCGCCTTTTCATCGCGGCACGCACGCGCTTCGCCGAGGATGCGTTGTGCAGTGCATTCCAGCGCGGCGCGCGTCAGCTCGTCATTCTCGGCGCTGGCCTGGACACCTACGCCTACCGCGGATCGCTGCGCGGGAGTCTGCGGATAT
>Ga0335077_10004292_pt1 | contig 17387 bp, 14 predicted proteins | sample Lox_Sample_31_FD_207151 | JGI IMG/M metagenome (GOLD analysis project Ga0335077, IMG submission 207151) | Soil microbial communities from Loxahatchee National Wildlife Refuge, Florida, United States - Lox_Sample_3.1 | ecosystem: Environmental > Terrestrial > Soil > Wetlands | place: USA... | reverse complement strand
GCGGAGCCGCGGTGCGCGGAGTGCCAGGCGGACGGGGTGCCGTGCCCGCACGTGGCGGTGAGTTGCGAGCAGTGCGGCCGCTCGGTGTCGTGGGTCCGCGATCTCAGGGACGCCATTGCCAGGAGCGCAACATGACGGCGGAAGCCGGGGTGCTCGAGGCGGGACCGCGCGCGGCGGCCGAGCGTGCGGTCGAGGGCGAAGTGCTGCTCAAGGGCTGCGAGGCGATCGCCGAGGCGGCCATCCGGAGCGGCATCGACGCCTACTTCGCCTATCCGATCACGCCCCAGACGGACATACCGGAGTACATGGCGGAGCACCTGCCGAAGATCGGCAAGACCTACACGCAGGCCAACTCGGAGATCTCCGCCATCAACATGGTCTACGGGGCGGCGGGCGCGGGACTGCGCTGCATGACGTCGTCCTCGAGCCCGGGCGTGAGCCTGAAGCAGGAGGGGATCTCGTACATCGCCGGCGCGGAGCTGCCCTGTTTCATCGTCAACGTGATGCGCGGCGGCCCGGGGCTGGGCACGGTGTACGGCTCGCAGGAGGACTACTGGCAGTCGGTGAAGGGCGGGGGCCACGGCGGGTACCGGATGCCGGTGATGGCGCCGGCGACGGTGCAGGAGTGCGCGGACCTCACCATGCTCTGCATCCGGCTGGCCGACCTGTACCGGACGCCGACGCTGCTGTGCCTCGACGGGACGCTGGGGCAGATGTGGGAGAACCTGACGTTCGGGGAGTTCGACGAGACGGGCCTGCCGCCGAAGCCCTGGGCCACGACCGGCCGCAAGGGCGGGCGCCCGGCGAACCTGGTGAACAGCATCATCATCGAGCCGCCGGAGCTGGAGGCGCACAACCGGCTGCTGCATGCCCGCTACGCGCAGATCGCGCAGCGGGAGCAGCGCTGGGAGGAGTATCAGGCCGACGACGCCGAGGTGATCATCGTGGCGTTCGGCCTCGCCGGCCGCATCGCCCGGACGGCCGTGGACCAGCTGCGGGCGGCGGGCCGCAAGGTCGGGCTGGTGCGCCCGATCTCGCTGTTCCCGTTCCCGGTGGACGGGTTCCGTCCGCTGGTCGGGCGGCCGCGCAAGTGGCTGGTGGTGGAGATGAACGCCGGCCAGATGGTGGAGGACGTCAAGGGCGCGCTGTTCGACCTCGGCCGGATCGACCCGGTGAAGTTCTACGGACGCCAGGGTGGCGTGATCCCCACGCCGGACGAGATCGCCGAGGTGGTGCAACGGGAGTTCCCGAAGGGAGGTGCCCGATGACCGGCACGGCCACCGCAGGCGCGGTGCTGCCACGGGTGGAGTTCGACGTCCAGGTGTGCAAGGGGTGCGGCGTGTGCATCGCCGCGTGCCCCGAGGACATCATCGAGTACGCCGACGTCTTCAACCACCGCGGGGTGAAGCCGACGCGGCTGGCCGAGGGCGGGCTGGTGAAGTGCTCGGCGTGCGGCAACTGCGCCGTGGTCTGTCCCGACGGCGCGGTCACGGTGGACAACGTCCGCAAGCACCTCCACTTCGGCAAGGACCCGCTGCGGATCGGCGACATGCACTACTGCCCGGGCTGCGACGAGGGCACGGTGCACGAGCTGCTGGCGGAGGTGATCCACGACCTGGGCATCCAGGAGGTCACGGTCGGCGTGGCCTCGGTGGGATGCACGGTGTTCGCCTACCGCTACATCGACATCGACTGGCAGCAGGCGGCCCACGGCCGCGCCACGTCGGTGGCCTGGGGCATCGAGTGCCAGCACCCGGAGCTGCGGGTGTTCACGCTGCAGGGCGACGGCGACCTCGCGGGCATCGGGATCGGCGAAACGTTCCACGCGGCGGCGCGCGGCGATCCGACGGTGCTCATCTTCCTCAACAACGCCATCTACGGGATGACCGGCGGCCAGCTGGCGCCGACGTCGCTCATGGGGATGGTCACCTCGACGTCGCCCGAGGGCCGCGACGTGAAGAACCACGGCTACCCGGTCACGATGACCGAGGCGCTGGCCCTGCAGCAGGGATGCTCGTTCGCGGTGCGCACCTCGGTGCACGACGCGCCCAGCATCCGGAAGACCAAGAAGTACATCCGCCAGGCGTTCCTGAACCAGGAGAAGAACCGCAGCCTGTCGGTGGTCGAGATCCTGTCCGCGTGCCCGTCGGGGTGGAAGCTGGACCCGGTGGACGCGCACCAGTACGTGGTGGAGACGCTGATGCCTGCCTACAAGCCCGGGGTGATCAAGGAGCCGCCGGGGGGGATGCCGCGATGATCGAGCGGATCATGATTTCGGGGAGCGGCGGCGACGGCGCCGTGTTCATGGGCAAGCTGCTGTCCTGGGCGGCCATGGCTGCCCAGCGCGGGTTCTTCACGACCGGGCTGCCCTCGTACGGTCCGGAGATCCGGGGCGGCACGTCCCGCACCGAGGTGGTGATCTCCGACGTGCCGATCGGCTCGCCGGTGCTGACCCAGATGGACAGCCTCGTCGTCTACAACGACATGTCGCTCGACCGGTTCGAGCCCGGGGTGGTCCCGGGCGGGCTGGTCGTGCTCAACGCCGACGTGGTCACCCGCCTGCCGCGCCGCACCGACGTGACGGTGATGGCGGTGCACTGCAGCGCCGAGGCGGCGGCGCTGGGCAGCCCCCGGTCGATGAACGTGGTCTCGCTCGGCGTCTGGGCGGCCCACAAGGCGCACGTCCTCGACCGCAACGCCCTGGTCGCCGGCCTGCAGCACGTGACCAAGAGCCCGAAGGCGTTCGAGATCAACTGTCGCGCGCTGGATCGCGGCCTGGCGATCGCGCGCGAGATGAACGTGCGGGAGCCCGCGCTAGCGCGCTGAGGCGTGGAGCTGCTGGATGACCGCGTCGGCTTCCCGCAGCCGGCGCGTGAGCATGCGGATGACGCCCTCGGCGATCTCCACCTGCTCGTGCAGGATCTCGTAGAATTCCTCGCTGCCGATCCGCAGGACCTCGGTCTCCTCCGCGGCGACGGCCGTGGCGCTGCGCGGCGACTCGTCGAGGATGGCCATCTCGCCGAACGCCTCGCCCCGGCCCAGCAGGGCCAGCCGCTCGCCGCCACTGCTGATGACCACCTGGCCGCGCACCACCACGTACAGCGCGTCGCCGAGGTCGCCCTCGCGGAACACGGTCTGCCCGGCCGAGAAGGTCTCGACGTCGGCGACCCGGGCGAGGGCGGCGAGGTCCTCGCCGCTCACGCGCTCGAACACCGGCGCGCTCTTGAGGAACAGGATCTTCTCCACCGTGGCGTACAAGGGATCCTCCGGTATGGCGCGTCCTTCGAGGCGCGCCAGGGCCCTGGCGGCGTGGCGCGCCACCGTGGGGTCGGGGTCGGTCAGCAGCGGGCGGATCAGGGCGGGAGCGCCGGCGGGGTCGGCCGCCGCCACCGCGTGCAGCGCGCCCTCCCGGGCCAGCGGGTCGGGGTGGCCGAGGGTGCGCCGGCCCTCGTCGCCGCCGACGGGATCGGCGCGCCGGGCCAGCGCGTCGAGCGCCAGCAGCACGACGTAGGGGTTGGGGTGCCGGCAGTGGCGGCGCAGGAACTCGGGCGGCGGCGGCGCGGCGGGCACCAGGGTGCCGGCCTTGCGCAGCAGCTCGCGGACCGGGAGTTCGTCGAGGAACGGCATCACCAGCGGCCGCAGGGGTGCGTCGAGCAGCGTGTCCAGCACCTCGAGCGCGTTGGCGCGGCGGGCGGGGTCGAGCACCCGCTCCCGCACCAGCGCCATCGGCTCCGGGTCGTAGCGCAGCTCGAGAATCCGCAGCACCCGCCGCACCGCGCGCTCGCGCCGGAACTCGAACACCTCCTCGAGCAGCGGGGTGGAGTAGATCGGGCGCGCCGCCTCCCAGCCGGAGAGGTTGCCGTAGGTTTCCCGCACCTCGTCGTGGACCAGGGCGTAGATGGCCTCGACCGGCTCGGGCGGGAGCTGGAGCGAGCGCCGGAGGTGTGACAGCGCGGCGCAGATCCTCAGCCGCAGGTGGCTGTCCTCCACGTGGACCAGCGCGCGCAGCCGCTCGTAGGTCTCGGGCGTCGGGATGCGCCGGAGCAGCCGGGGCACCAGCAGCTTGACGGGTCGCGCCGCGCCCTTGCGGGTGAGCTGCGCGCACAGCGCGGGCACCGCCGGCGCGCCGACGGCCACCAGCGCCCGGCCGGCCCGGCGGCGGCACGCGGGGTCGGCGAGCATCTCCACCAGCACGGGCACCAGCCGGGGATCGGCGACGCCGGGCGCCGAGCGGAGCGCGGCGCGGCGCACCGCCGGGTCGGGGTCGTCCAGCAGCCGGCGCAGCGGCCGGTACGCGGCCGGCCCGAGCGAGTCCAGCGCCCGCGCCGCCGCCTCCCGGTCGGCCGGCGCGGCCGACGCCAGCAGCCTCGCGAGCTGCGCGCCGCCCTCGATCCCGCCCTCGACGCCGCCGTGGCCCAGCAGGCCGGAGAGGGCCGCCACCCGCACGTCGTCGGCCGGGTCGGCGAGCAGCGGGACCAGGGCGTCCACGGCGTCGTCCTTCGCCAGCGCGGCGTAGGCCGCCGCGGCGGCGGCGCGCACCCCGGCGTCGCCGTCCCCCAGCGCGATCCGCGCCGGGGCGGGGTCCGCGTCCGCCCGGCTCCCCAGCTGGGCGAGCGCGGCCGCGCGCACGGTGGCGTCGGGGTGCGACGCGAGGGCCGCCAGCGCCCGGCCCAGCTCGGGCGACGGATCGCCCGCGAGCTGCTCGAGCGCGACCAGGACCTGGCGCGGGTCGCCGGCCTCGAGGCGGCGGATCAGCGCTCCCCGGCCGGCCGAGTCGAGCAGGTAGTCGTGGTCGAGGGCCAGGGCGCCGCGCGCGCTCAGCGTGGCCTCCAGCTGCCGCAGGTAGCGGCGCCGCACCACCGGGATCATCGCCACCCACCCGGCCACGAACGGGATGCTGACGTACGACAGCAGGTGGGGGCGGCGCAGCACCGGCACCAGCGCGATCACCGCCACGCCGGCGAGCGCGTAGCCGAGCGGCTTGACGACGGCCTCGAGGAAGGCACGCGTCCTGGCCTTCGCCTCGGGCGGGACCGGGACGTACAGCGCCTGGAACGTCGTCTCCTGGATCGTGAACTGGAACGCGTTGTCGCCGAACTTCATCACCGTGGCCACGGCGAGCCGGGGCAGGGCCAGCAGCGCGGCGCTGCCGGCGCCGAACACCGACGGCATCGCCGCCATGCCCCACCCGACGCCCCGACGCGCCAGGATGCGCGGCGTCAGGAGGATCTGGAACAGGAACGCGACGATCCCGGTGCCCGCGTAGAACAGGCTGAAGAACTGCGCGAGCTGGTCCTCGCTGTAGGCGGCCCGGGCGATCGCCTTGAACTGGTAGTCGCCGACGTTGAGGGCGGTGAAGGCCAGCAGCAGGATGACCGCGAGGGCACGCACGTACGGGTCGGTCGTCACGCCGGGCGGCGAGCCGCGCCGCCGCGGCCGCGCGCCGGCCCGGACGGCGTGCTCGGCGTGCGGCTCGCGCACCAGCGGGAGCGCCAGCAGGCCGAAGCCCGCGCTCAGGGCGGCCAGCACGAACAGCAGCTGGTCGGTGCCCATCTCGCGGACCACGGCGCCGGTGCCGAGGCCCACCGCGACCGACGCGAGCAGCCGCGCGGCCCCGATGGTGCCGAACAGGCGCTTGGCCGAGCGGGCATCGTGCAGGTCGCCCGCGAGCGTCCAGAACTGGACGATGAACAGGTTGGCGATGATGTCGGCCCAGACGTAGAAGACCGGGTAGATCCAGGGCAGCCGCGCGCGCACCACCCCCCAGGTGGCCAGGTAGGTCGCGAGGCCCACCGCCGCCGTCAGCAGCATCAGGCGGTGGCGCGTCATCCGGTCGGCGATCTGGTCGTACAGCACCACGGTGGCGGCGGAGGCCACGCCGTACACGACGAACATCCACGGCAGGGCGGCGAGCGAGTAGCGGCTGAGGAACAGCGTGTCGCGGACGGTGCGGCCGAGGAAGAACACGGCCGACGCCAGGAACAGGTGGAGGAACAGGAGCGCGGTCCGGCGGGCCTCGCCGGGCCGGATCTGCAGGACCGCCTCCAGCAGGTCGTCGAAGGCGGCGCGGGGGCGGCTCACCGGCCCCGCCCGCCCGCCGGTTGCCGCCCGGCGCCGCCCGGTGAATACTCGGCCCATGTCCCTCGACGACCTGCTCGACCGCAACCGCCGCTGGGCCGAGGCGCGGCGCGAGCGCGACCCGGGGTTCTTCGCGCGTCTGGCGCTCGGCCAGCAGCCGCGCCTGCTGTGGATCGGGTGCTCGGACTCACGCGTGCCCGCCGAGGAGATCCTGGGCTGCGGCCCCGGCGAGCTTTTCGTCCACCGGAACGTCGCCAACATCGTGACCGGGCACGACCTCAACCTCGCCGCGGTGCTCCAGTACGCCACCGTCAACCTGGGCATCGCCGACGTGGTGGTGTGCGGCCACTACGGCTGCGGCGGCATCCAGGCGGCGTGCGCCGCGCAGCCGCCCGGGGGCGAGCTGGGGGAGTGGCTGGCCGTCGCCCGCCGGGCCAGGCTGGCCGTGGACCGCGGGCTCGAAGAGGAACGGCACACCCTCCCCGAGGAGGACTACCACCGCCGGGTGGTCGAGGAGAACGTGCGCCTCCAGATCGAGCGCCTCTCGCGCCTGGACGTGATCCGCCGCGGAACGGCCGGGCGGCCGGGTGCGCCGCGCCTGCACGGGTGGGTGTACGACATCGCCACCGGACTCGTCAAGATCGTCGTGTCCGGCGATACTTAACGCTGCCTGGCATGACGCTTGCTGCGACGCGGGAAGGCAGGACGCCCCCGCGACAGGCATCCGGTTTCGCCCCGAGAGCAAGGTGCCGCAATGCCCAAGGACACGTTGACCATCACCGACAACCGCACCGGCGCGAGCTACGAGATCCCGGTCGCGACCGGCACGATCAAGGCGATGGACCTGCGCCAGATCAAGGCAGGCGCCGACGACTTCGGCCTGATGACCTACGACCCGGCGTTCATGAACACCGCGTCGTGCCACAGCGCCATCACCTACATCGACGGTGACCGCGGGATCCTGCGCTACCGGGGCTACCCGATCGAGCAGCTGGCGGAGAAGAGCACCTACGTCGAGACGGCGTACCTCATCGTCCACGGGGAGCTGCCGACCCAGGCGCAGCTGAAGGAGTGGAACGCGCAGGTCGCGGCCCACTACATGGTCCACGAGAACATCAAGAAGTTCATGGACGGGTTCCATTACGACGCCCACCCCATGGGGATGCTGGTCAGCACCGTAGCCGCGCTGTCCACCTTCTACCAGGATTCGAAGAGTATCTTCGATCCGGGGTCGCGGCAGCACCAGATCTACCGGCTCCTGGGCAAGATGCCGACCCTGGCCGCCTACGCGTACCGGCACAGCCGCGGCCTGCCGTATGCGTACCCCGACCCGGCGCTGTCGTACGTGGGGAACTTCATCTCGATGCTGGGGCAGCGCGCGGGTGCCTGCGAGCCGTTCATCCCCAACCCGGTCCTGGAGCGCTCGCTGGACCTGCTGTTCATCCTGCACGCGGACCACGAGCAGAACTGCAGCACCAACGCGATGCGCTCGGTGGGCAGCTCCCACGCGGACCCGTTCTGCGCGGTCGCGGCCGCCACCGCGGCCCTGTACGGGCCGCTCCACGGCGGCGCGAACGAGGAAGTGCTGAAGATGCTGCGGGAGATCGGCTCCACCGACCACATCCCCGCCTACATCGCCCGGGTCAAGAAGGGCGAGGTGCGGCTGATGGGCTTCGGCCACCGGGTGTACAAGAACTACGACCCGCGGGCCAAGATCATCCGCGCCGCCGCGCACTCGGTGCTCGAGGTGACCGGCAGCAGCCCGCTGCTCGACATCGCGCTCGAGCTGGAGAAGATCGCGCTGGCCGACGACTACTTCATCAAGCACAAGCTGTATCCCAACGTGGACTTCTACTCGGGGATCATCTACCAGGCGATGGGCTTCCCGGTGGCGATGTTCCCGGTGCTGTTCGCCATCGCGCGCACCGCCGGCTGGATCGCCCAGTGGCAGGAGATGCTGCTCGACAAGGAGCAGAAGATCGCGAGGCCCCGGCAGATCTACGTCGGGGCGCCGGAGCGGGCCTACGTGTCCATCGAGAAGCGAGGCGCCGCATGAAGCGCCTCCTCATCCTCGGCGCCGCGGGCCGGGACTTCTTCAACTACCTCACCGTCTACCGCGACGACCCGGACGCCGAGGTCGTCGCCTTCACCGCCCAGCAGATCCCGCACATCGCCGAGCGCAGCTTCCCGGCCTCGCTGGCGGGACCGCGCTATCCCAGGGGCATCCCGATCCACCCCGAGCAGCGGCTGGAGGAGCTGGTCCGGTCCCTGAAGGTCGACCAGTGCGTGCTTTCGTACTCCGACCTGGCGGACGTGGACGTCATGCACCTCGCGGCGCGCTGCAACGCCGCCGGCGCCGACTTCGTGCTGCTCGGCGCGCAGCACGTGCTGCGGTCGAGCCGCCCGGTCGTCGCCATCTGCGCCTCCCGCACCGGGGCGGGCAAGAGCCCGCTGTCGCGCGCGGTGGTGCCGTGGCTCCGGGAGCACGGCCAGCGCGTGGCGGTGATCCGGCACCCGATGCCGTACGGCGACCTCGAAGCCCAGCGCGTGCAGCGGTTCGCGTCGGAGGCCGACCTGCTGGCGCACAAGGTGACCGTGGAGGAGCGCGAGGAGTACGAGCCGCACATCGCGACCGGATCGGTGGTGTTCGCCGGAGTGGACTACGCCGCGATCCTGCACGCCGCCGAGCAGGAGGCCGACGTCATCCTCTGGGACGGCGGCAACAACGACACCTCGTTCATCCGCGCCGACCTCTACATGACCGTGGTCGACCCGCACCGCGCCGGCCACGAAACGAGCTACTACCCCGGCGAGACCAACGTCCGGCTGGCCGACGTCGTCGTGGTGAACAAGGTGGACACCGCGCCGGCGGAGGCGGTCGCGAAGGTGCGCGAGAACGTGAAGCAGCTGAACCCCGGGGCGCGCGTCGTCGATGCGGCGTGTCCGGTGAAGGCCGCCGACCCCGCGGTGCTCAAGGGCAAGAAGGTGCTGGCGATCGACGACGGCCCGACGCTCACCCACGGCGGCATGGCCTTCGGGGCCGCGGTGCTCGCCGCCTGGGACGCGGGGGCGCGGGAGCTGGTGGACCCCCGGCCCTTCGCCGTGGGCGAGATCGCGGAGGCGCTGAACAAGTACCAGCACGTCAAGCGCGCGCTCCCGGCCCTGGGCTACGGTGACAAGCAGGTGAAGGACCTCGAGGCCACCATCGCGCGCGCGGCCGAGGGAGGCGTGGAGGCGGTGGCTATCGGCACGCCCATCGACCTCGCGCGCCTGGTGCGTATTCCGATCCCCTCGACGCGCGTGAGCTACTCCATCGCCCTCAAGGGCGTCACGCTCGACCAGCTGCTGACGCCGGTGCTCGGCGCGGCGGCGAAGGCGCGATAGCCGACACCTGGAGTCGTGATTCGGAACGGACGTTCACCCGCCCCGGCGCGCATGTGAGTGCCGGGGCGGCGTGTTTTCGCGGCAAAAGCTCCCCGTCGCGGAGGCCGGCGGTGCGCCGTTTTGGTGTGCATTCCTGACCGCTTCCGGGGCCGGCGCGCCCAAAGCGCGTCCTGGCGCCCTTCTCGCAACTCCTTTCTCGCAACTCGTTTCCGGTCTTGCTGGCATATCCCTTGCTTCCCCTTGGGTTGCACGGCTTTGGAGTGACCGTCCGCGTGGGAGGCTGGAGATGAGCGCCACCCCCAGGCTCACCGTCGAGCCCGGTGACGCCGGAACCCGAGCACCAGACGACGCCCGCCGTGGCGGGCGACCCACCCGACCGTCCCACGACCCTCGTTCGCAGCACGTCGTCAGGAGCGCACATGCAAACGCCTGAGCACGGTGACGGCAACGCCGTGAGGATCGGAGTCTACGTCTGCCACTGCGGCAGCAACATCGCGGGGACGATCGACGTGCACGCGGTCGCGGAGCACGCCTCGAAGCTCGCGGGGGTCGTAGTCTCCCGGGAGTACAAGTACATGTGCTCCGATCCCGGGCAGGAGCTGATCAAGAACGACATCAAGGACCATCAGCTCAACCGGATCGTGGTGGCGTCGTGCTCGCCGCACCTGCACGAGAAGACCTTCCGCGGGGCGGTCTGGGCGGGGGGCGTCAACCCGTACCAGTTCCAGATGGTGAACATCCGCGAGCACGCCTCCTGGGTGCACACCGACAAGGCGGCCGCGACGGAGAAGGCCGACGCCCTGGTGCGGGCGGCGGTGGCGCGGGTGCGGCACCAGACGCCGCTGGAGACGCGGCGGGTGCCGGTCAAGGACACGGCGCTGGTGGTGGGCGGCGGCATCGCGGGCATCCACGCGGCCCTGACGCTCGCCGACGCCGGCAAGCACGTCTGGCTGGTGGAGCGCGAGCCGACCATCGGCGGCCACATGGCGATGTTCGACAAGACGTTCCCGACGCTGGACTGCGCCGCGTGCATCCTCACGCCCAAGATGACCCAGGTGAAGTCCCACAAGAACATCACCCTGTGGGCCTACAGCGAGGTGAAGGAAGTCAGCGGCTACGTAGGGAACTTCAAGGTGAAGGTCCGCCGCAAGCCGCGGTACATCGTCGAGGACGCCTGCATCGGCTGCCAGGAGTGCATCGACGCCTGCATCTACCAGACCCCGAAGTGGGCCGACGAGTTCAACCTCGGCATGTCGAAGCGCCGGCCGATCTACCTCCCGTTCCCGCAGGCGGTGCCGCAGATCGTCACCATCGATCCCGAAGCCTGCATCGAATTCAAGTCGCACAAGTGCAAGAAGACGTGCGTGGAGGCCTGCGCCGACCGGAACGCGATCGACTTCGACCAGCAGGAGACGGTGGAGGAGATCGAGGTCGGGACGATCCTGCTGGCGACCGGCTTCAAGGTCTTCGACGCCAAGCGGGTGCCGCAGTACGGCTACGGGAAGTACCCCAACGTGTACACGGCGCTCGAGGTGGAACGGCTGCTCAACGCCTCGGGGCCCACGGCCGGCGAGGTGGTGCTGCGCGACGGCAAGACGCCGCGCAGCGTTGGCATCATCCACTGCGTCGGGAGCCGCGACGAGCACACCAACAAGCACTGCTCGCGCGTGTGCTGCATGTACTCGCTGAAGCTGGCGCACCTGCTGCAGGAACGGACCGGCGCCGAAGTCTTCAACTTCTACATCGACATGCGGACCCCGGGGAAGGGGTTCGAGGAGTTCTACAACCGCGTGGCGGACGAAGGCACGCACATGATCCGCGGCAAGGTCGCGGAGGTGCTGCCGTCGCCCGACGGCGACGGGCAGGTGGTGCTGCGGGCCGAGGACACGCTGGTCGGCCGGATGCGGAACATCCCGGTGGACATGGTGGTGCTGGCGACCGGTCTCGAGCCCCGGGCCGACGCCGAGGAGGTGCGGCGGATGTTCAACATCACCTGCGCCTCGGGCGGCTGGTTCACGGAGCGCCATCCCAAGCTCGCCCCCGTGTCGACCTTCACCGACGGCATCTGGATCGCCGGCGCGTGCCAGGGACCGAAGGACATCCCCGACACGGTCGCCCAGGCCGGCGCCGCGGCGGGCGAGGCCCTCTCGCTGATCAACGCGGGGCACATCGAGCTGGAGCCCAACACGGCGTACATCGTCGAGGAGGACTGCTCGGGCTGCAAGACCTGCGTGGCGATGTGCCCGTACAGCGCGATCGGCTTCGACGAGGAGAAGAACGTGGCGCGGGTCAACGAGGTGCTGTGCAAGGGCTGCGGCACCTGCGTGTCGGTCTGTCCCTCGGGCTCGGCGCGGCAGCACATGTTCGAGGACGAGGAGATCTACGACGAGATCGGGGGAGTGCTGGCATATGCCTGAGACGACCAAGGAAACGGCCGCAGGGGCGACGGCGGTTCAGGAGCGGTTCGAGCCCAGGATCGTGGCCTTCTTCTGCAACTGGTGCACGTACCTGGCGGCCGATCTCGCGGGCACGACCCGGCTCAAGTACGCGCCGAACGTGCGGGTGGTGCGCGTGATGTGCTCCGGGCGGATCGACCCGCAGTTCGTGCTCGAGGCCTTCGCCAAGGGCGCGGACGGCGTGCTGATCGGCGGGTGCCATCCCGGCGACTGCCACTACGAGTCCGGCAACTACAAGACCCTGCGCCGCTACGCGCTGCTGCACCGGATGCTCGCGGAACTGGGCATCGAGGAGGAGCGGTTCCGGCTCGAGTGGATCTCGGCGTCGGAGGCGGAGCCCCTGCGGGTGGTGGTGAACGACATGGTGGAGAAGGTCCGGGCCCTCGGGCCGCTCAACCTGGAGATCCCGGCGGAGCGCACGCCCGAGCCGGTCGAGGAGGTCGCGGTTCCATGACGGCCAAGCCGAAGGTCGCGTTCTACTGGTGCGCCTCGTGCGGCGGATGCGAGGAAGCCGTGGTGGACCTCGCCGAGAAGGTGCTCGACGTGGTGGCCGCGGTGGACATCGTGTTCTGGCCGGTGGCGCTCGACTTCAAGCGCCACGACGTCGAGGCGATGGCCGACGGCTCGTTGGCCGCCGCGTTCATCAACGGCGCCATCCGCAGCACCGAGCAGGAGGAGATGGTGCACATGCTGCGCCGCAAGGCGCAGGTGGTCGTCGCCTTCGGCTCCTGCTCGCACACGGGCGGCATTCCCGGGCTGGCGAACCTCTCCGACCGCGAGGCCGTGATGGCGACGGCCTACCGCGAGAGTCCCAGCCTCGTCAATCCGGACGGCGTGATGCCGCAGCTGGGCTACGACGAGAACGGCCACCACGTGAGCCTGCCGGAGCTGTACGACACCGTGCGCACGCTGGACCAGGTGATCGACGTCGACTACTACCTGCCCGGCTGCGCCCCGACGCCCACCCTCATCGCCAACGCGGTGATGGCCCTGCTCTCGGGCAACCTGCCGGCCAAGGGCAGCGTGCTGGCACCGGACGTGGCGCTGTGCGACGAGTGCCCGCGACAGAAGACCAAGCCGGAGAAGCTGGCCCTCAGCGCGTTCAAGCGGCCCTCCGAGGTGGTGCTGAACCAGGAGGACTGCCTGCTCGCGCAGGGCGTGCTCTGTCTCGGCGCCGCGACGCGCTCGGGGTGCGACGCGCTGTGCATCAAGGGCAACATGCCCTGCACGGGATGCTTCGGGCCCACCAGCCGGGTCCGGGACCACGGGATCAAGGCCATGTCGGGCATCGCCTCGACCATCGGCAGCAACGACGCCGCCGAGATCGAGAAGATCGTGACCGCGATCCCCGACCCGATCGGGACGTTCTACCGCTACAGCCTGGCCGCGTCGCTCCTGAGGCGGCGGCGGCTGGGCGCGCCGGCGTTGTACTGAGGACGAGGCATACCGCCGTTGCCCGGGCAGGCGGCCCGGCCGGCCACCGAGAGGGAAGGGCGCAGATGAGCGAGCGGAAGAAGCTGATGATCATCGACGACGACCCCGAGTACGTCGCGGCCACCCGGGCCGTGCTCGAGGGGGCCGGCTACGAGACCGACGTCGCCTACAACCCCCGCGAGGGGCTGGCGGCGCTCCGGGCCCACCGGCACGACCTGCTGCTCCTCGACCTGCTGATGGGGCGGGGGGCGGAGGGCGTCACCGTGGCGCGCGCCATCCGGGCGGACCCGGGCCTCAAGCGGCTCCCGATCCTGGTGGTCACGGGGCTCCGCACGCAGCTCGCCTCGATCTTCGGGAACCGCGCGCTCCACACGGACGACATCCCGCTCGACGACCTGCTCGAGAAGCCGGTGGTGCCCGCCGTGCTGCTGGAGAAGGTCGCGGCCCTGCTTCACCCGGCGGCGTCGGCACAGCCGGTGTCCTGAGGGGAGTGCCATGAAGACGACGATGTCCTTCGCGGACGAGATCTCCAACGTGATGTACGCGACGGGTACGCGCGGATTGAACAGCTGCATCCAGTGCGCGACCTGCTCGGCGACCTGTCCGGCGGCGGACTACATGGATCACACGCCGCGCCGGCTCATCGCCATGATCAACGCGGGGCTCAAGGACGAGGTGCTGGCCAGCAACACGTTCTGGACCTGCGCCTCGTGCTATTCCTGTTCCGCGCGCTGCCCGAAGGAGATCAAGCCCTCCGAGCTGATGTACGCGCTCAAGCGCTACTCCATCTGGCACCGTCGCTACCGCAGCAGGCTGGTCGGCCCCGCCTTCTCCCGCCGCTTCGTGCGGACCATCATGCGCACCGGCAAGTCGTACGAGCCGGGCTACGCGCCCGCGTTCATCTTCGAGGGCGGGCCGGTTGGCATGGTGCGGGAGATGCGGTTCGCGATGCGGCTGATGGCCAAGCGCCGGATCGCGCTGGTGCCCTCGCGCGTCAAGCGGGTCGCGAACTTCCGGCGGATGCTGAGCCGGATCATGCCTCTGGAAGGTGTCGCATGAAGCGGTACGCCTACTACCCGGGGTGCTCGGCGGAAACCGTCTCCGCGAGCTACCACGTGTCCACGCTCGAGACCGGCGCCCGGCTCGGCATCGAGTTCCAGGAGATCGAGGACTGGAACTGCTGCGGGGCCACCCCGTACACCAACATCGACGAGCTGCTGGCGCACGGCCTGTGCGCGCGCAACCTGGCCATCGCCGAGAAGGCCGGCCTCGACGTCGTGGCGCCGTGCAACGCGTGCTTCAAGAACCTCCACCACGCCAACGCCGAGCTGAAGGCCGACAAGGACCTCGCGGAGCACATCAACTTCGCGCTCGAGGCCGACGGCCTGCACTACGGCGGCGCGGTGAACGTCCATCACCTGATCCACGTGTTCGTGAAGGACGTGGGCCTCGACGCGATCAAGAAGCAGGTGAAGCAGCCCCTCAAGGGCCTGAAGGTCGCCGCCTACTACGGCTGCCAGCTGGTCAGGCCGGACCGCGGCGACGGGTTCGATCCCGAGGCCCCGAGCTACTTCGAGGACCTCCTGAAGACGATCGGCGCCGACGCCGTGGACTTTCCGTACCGGCTGCACTGCTGCGGGGCGTCGCTGATGATCGCCAACCGGCGGGCCGCCCTCGCGATGGTGCGCGACCTGCTGCGGGCCGCGGTGCAGGCGAAGGCCGACGTGATCGCCACCGCCTGCCCGCTGTGCCAGCTCAATCTGGAATGCTACCAGCAGGACGTGAACCGCGAGTTCGGCACCAAGTACAAGATCCCGGTGCTGTACTTCACCCAGCTGATGGGGCTCGCGATGGGCATCGAGCCCAGGAAGCTGGGGATCGGCACCGAGGTCGTATCGCCGCAGCCCGTGCTGGACTGCGTGGCGCGCCGGCCGGCCCCCGCGGCGGCGGCGGCGCCCGCGAAGCCGGCGGCGGCTCCGGCGGCGGTGCCTCAAACCGTGAAGGCGGGACAACCATGACGCAGGCGACGACGCCGGCCGGCTCGCCGGCCGCCAAGACCGCCCCGGGTGGCGGGCGCAAGATCAGTATCGACCCGATCACCCGGCTCGAGGGCCACGGGAAGATCGAGATCTTCCTCGACGAGCGGGGCGACGTCAGCCGCGCCTTCATGCAGGTCCCGGAGCTGCGCGGCTTCGAGCAGTTCGCCAAGGGCCGCCTCGCCGAAGACATGCCGCAGATCACCTCGCGCATCTGCGGGGTCTGCCCGACCGCGCACCACATGGCGGCGACCAAGGCCCTGGACGACCTGTACCAGGTCGAGCCGCCGCCCGCCGGGAAGGCGATCCGCGAGCTGGTCTACAACGCGTTCATGGCCGAGGACCACGCGCTGCACTTCTACTTCCTCGGCGGGCCGGACTTCGTGGTCGGCCCCACGGCGCCCGCGGCCGAGCGGAACATCCTCGGCGTCATCGCCAAGGTGGGCACCGAGACCGGCAAGACGGTCATCGCGATGCGGCGGCGGCTGCGCGAGCTGATCGCCATCGCCGGCGGCAAGGTCATCCACCCCGTCCTGGGACTCCCCGGCGGCGTCGCCAAGCCGATCAAGCCGGAGGAGCAGAAGCAGTTCCAGGTGCTGGCCGCCGACGCGGTCAAGTTCGCCCAGTTCACGCTGCAGGTGTTCGAGGACGTCGTCCTCAAGAACCCGGAGTACGTGAAGCTCATCACCTCCGACACCTTCACCCACCGTACCAACTACATGGGCATGGTGGACGACCAGGACCGGCCGAATTTCTACGACGGCAAGCTCAAGGTCGTGTCGCCGGAAGGCAAGGAGATCGCCCGGTTCGCGGCCCGGCAATACCTCGACTTCATCGCCGAGCACGTCGAGCCGTGGAGCTACATGAAGTTCTGCTACCTCAAGCCGCTGGGGTGGAAGGGCTTCACCGAGGGCGCGGACAGCGGGATCTACGCAGTGGCGCCGCTGGCGCGGCTCAACGTCGCGTCGGGCATGGCGACGCCGCTCGCGCAGCAGGCCTACGAGAAGATGTTCGAGACGCTCGGCGGCAAGCCGGTGCACCACACGCTCGGCAACCACTGGGCCCGCGTCATCGAGCTGCTGTACGCGACGGAGCGGCTGCAGGAGATTGCCGCCGATCCGGTGCTGGTGGACAAGAACGTCCGCACCCTGCCCACGGTGAAGCCGTCCGAGGGCGTCGGCGTCGTCGAGGCGCCGCGCGGGACGCTGATCCACCACTACAAGACCGACGAGCGCGGCGTGATCACGATGGCGAACCTGATCGTCGCGACCCAGGGCAACGCTGCCCGGATGGCGATGGGCGTGGAGAAGGCCGCCAAGGGCCTGATCTCGGGCAAGCAGGTCTCGGAGGGGCTGCTGAACATGGTCGAAATGGCGTTCCGCGCCTACGACCCGTGCCTGGGCTGCGCGACCCACAGCCTGCTGGGGGAAATGCCGCTCGAGGTCACCATCCGCGATCCCGAGGGCGAAGTGCTGCAGGTCGTGAGGCGGGACTAGGCAGTAGCGGTGTAAGAGGGTGTAAGGGTGTGGGGTGTAGGCGTAGGGTCACGGCGGCGGGAGTGGGGGATCGAACGTGGCGGCAGACGGGACGGCCGAGCGCGTCGTCGTCGTCGGGCTGGGCAACCCGCTCCTGACCGATGACGCCGTCGGCGTGCGCGCCGCCGAGATCCTGGCGGAGCGGCTGGCCGCCACCCCGGTGGACGTGGTGCAGAGCGCTTGGGGCGGAATGCGCTTCGTGGACCTGCTGGCCGGTTACGATCGCGCCATCATCGTGGACGCGATCGAGTGGCGGCGGGGCCCCCCGGGCACCATCTACCGCCTCACCCCCGACGAAGCCATCCCGACCCTCCGGGCGGTCTCCTACCACGACGTCAGCCTGGGCACCGCCCTGGCCCTGGGCCGCACGCTCGACATCCCGCTGCCCACCGAGACCGTCTTTTTCGCCGTCGAAGCCCAGGAAACCCGCATGTTCGGCGAACAACTGACCCCTGCCGTTCGGG
>Ga0335077_10004291_pt1 | contig 17391 bp, 16 predicted proteins | sample Lox_Sample_31_FD_207151 | JGI IMG/M metagenome (GOLD analysis project Ga0335077, IMG submission 207151) | Soil microbial communities from Loxahatchee National Wildlife Refuge, Florida, United States - Lox_Sample_3.1 | ecosystem: Environmental > Terrestrial > Soil > Wetlands | place: USA... | reverse complement strand
GACCCCCAGGTAGCGCCGGTCGAGACGATCGATGAGCACGCCGCCGAGAAACGGCACAAACAGCCCAGGCAGGGTCATGATGAGCACCTGCCCGCTGACTTTTACTGTGGAGTGCGTGGCCGTGAGGATGTACCAGCTCACGCCAGCAAAATTCATGCCGCTGCCGAAAAGCGAAACAAACATGGCGACAAAGAAATAGCGGAAGCCGCGCTGGGCCCAGATGAGCGTCCAATCGACCCGAGGTGCCGTTGCCGTCGCCATGATTGGGACAAAGAGACAATCATTCTAGCGAGTTCGCCGGCGTGGAATGAAATTGCGGTTGCGCGGTGTTCATAAGGAAAGAAGGCCGTTTTGGCCGCAGGCTATGCGCTGGCGAGAGTGTGAGCCTTGGCAAAATATTTTGATTTGACAAATCAAAGTAATGTTATTAGACTTTCGTTCCAATGAAAAAGGACGCGGTGCGACAGGTGATGGAGTTGTATCCGCGGATTTACTTTGCCTGCCACACGCGCCACGTACGCGATCCGAAGACGCAGCGGCTGCTCAGCGCGCATCAGGCGAGCATTCTCGATCATCTGGATGAGCGCGAGCCGTTGACGCTGCTGGATCTCGCGCGGCACATGGGCGTGACGCCGTCGACGATGTCGCTGCAGATCGAGCAACTGGTGCGGCGCGGCTATGTTTCGCGGGAACGCGCTTCGGCAGATGGCCGACGGCTGCAATTGCGCCTCACGCCCGCGGGCGCGCGAGTGCGGGAAGCAAGCTCCGTGCTTGATCCCGCGCGAGTGCGCGGACTGTTGGCGAGACTGACACCCGCCGAACGAGAAGCGGGAATCCACGGATTGGCGCTGCTGGCGCGAGCGGGAAGCGAACAGTCGGCGGAGCAAAGCAAACGGAGAAAGAAAGGACGCGGACGCTTGCCGGCGTGAAATTGTGAAGCGGTCTTGAATTTTTGGAGGTGTGAAATGAAGTGGGTCCTTTGGGCTTTTGTACTTCTGGCGGGGTTCCTAATTTTGATTGCGCTGATTGGCTGGCTACTGCCGAAAGAACACACCGTCGCGCGCGAGGCGCGATTTCACCAGCCACCGGACGCAGTCTGGAAAGCAATCACGGATGTGGATGCTATGCCGGCCTGGCGCGCTGGCCTGAAAAGCGTGAAGCATTTGCCGGACCAAAATGGATTGCCGTGCTGGGAGGAGACCACTGATTCGGGAGTGCTCCCGCTCGCCACGGTGGTTTCGCAGCCGCCGATGAAACTGGTCGTGCGGATTGCCGATCCGAAGCTGCCGTTCGGAGGCACGTGGACGTACGAAATCACTCCGGTGGCTTCCGGAAGCAACTTGCGAATTCGCGAAGACGGGGAAGTCTACAATCCCATATTCCGGTTTTTGTCGCGATTTGTTTTCGGTTACTCCGGGACGATCGACACGTATCTGAAATCCCTGGCGAAGAAATTCGGCGAGCAGCCGCCGGCGAGGAGCTAAGCCATGGGAAACGAACTAATTTGCAGAGTGCGGTATGACAAGCAGAGATCGGAAGGCAAGGCGCTGCTCGAAACAAGCGAAATCATTTTTCGCGGAGATTTCCGGCTGAAGATTCCATTTTCCTCGATTAACTCGGCGAAGGCCGTGGCTGGTGAGCTGCGTTTGCAGACCACTGAAGGCTTGGTGGTATTTCATATTGGGACGCAGGCAGAGAAATGGTGCGAGAAGATTCTCCATCCCAAATCGCGAATTGAAAAGCTCGGAGTGAAGCCCGGAGCGAGAGTTGCATTGCTGGGAGAATTCGACGCGGGGTTTTTGCGTGAATTGGACGGGCACACAAAATTGGTGAGCAAATGGAAAGCGGCGAGAGATACGGATTGTATTTTTTTTACGGCGGCGGCGAAGAAAGATCTCGGAGAACTTTCCAAGATTGCCAAAGCAATGCAAGGAGCCGCTGCGCTTTGGGTTGTCTATCCCAAGGGGCAGAAGGAAATTACTGAGAACGATGTCCTCGCTGCCGGACGCAAGACCGGGCTGAAAGACGTGAAAGTCGTGGGCTTTTCTGCGACGCACACCGCGCTGAAATTCGTCATCCCGGTTGCGCAAAGACAGACACATTGAAAAAAGAAGGCCCGATGCCTCGGGCCTTCCCGGTTGCCAAACTGCTCTTGCGAATCGGCTAGAAGGTGAAGCGCACGGCAAACTGAATGATGCGCGGATCGGCCGTGGTCAGGATTTGCCCAAACGTTCCGCTGAGGATGTTGGTGTCGGGATTTCCGAACTCCGCATGATTGAAGATGTTGAAGAATTCGGCGCGGAATTCCATCTTGAGCCGTTCGCCGACCAACGCGGTTGTCTTGCTCAGAGCCAGGTCAAAGTTGACGCGGCCTGGGCCCCGCAAGAAATTTCGCGGCAGAGTGCCGTAGGTGGCGAGCGACGGATTCGCCACGACTTGCGCATCCGATGGAAAAAGGCTCGGTCCCGGCGTGCATGCACCTTGATTGTTTATGTCGCCGCATTGCGCGTTGCTGAAGCTGTTCGGATTGAAGTAATAATTTCCGATCACGGCATTGAACGTCTGTGTTGTACGCGGGTCGAAGGTATTGGTCGGTCCAGCAACATTGGCGCGAACAACCAGAGGATCCCCGACTCCCGAAGGTCCCTCGGATCCGTTGTCGAAGGCGCTGGCCAAATTTGCCGCCACGTCCAGCGGGAAACCGGTCCGCCACGTCACGACGGGAAACAAACTCCAGCCGTGCGTGAGCCTCTTGGGCCCCGCTTGCCAGGCGTGCTCGAAAGGCAGGTCCCAGCCGCCGCTGAAGGTAATGCGATTGCGCACGTCGGTGTCTCCCGAAGCGCGCAGCAGATCGGGTTGGAGCGAGGGCACGGTGCTGTTGCGCTGGCGAAAACCGGAAACGTTGTCGATTTCGTGTGAGAACGTGTAACCCAATGTGAAGTAGGTTTTGCCGAAGACGGCCGAGTTGCCAATCTGCTTGGTCAAGCTCGCCACAAGGGCGTTGTAACTGGCCTTGGCAACATTTCTGAATTCCAGGATGGGGCCGAACGAGCACCCAAAAAGGTTCGGGTTCCCGCCGGTTTCATCCGGACAGGTGGAATCGCCGGGACCGAGATTGAGAATTCGGTCCGTGATTCCCGGCGTGAAAGGATTCACATCCTGGAGCCCCGTCAGGCCGTGCGAACTGCTTCCCAGGTAGCTGAATTCCACCACCGTGTCTTTCGCTACTTCCCGCTGAACGCTGAGATTGTATTGATAGGTGTACGGCGTTTTCAGATGAGGATTGACAAAAAACAAGCTGCCACCGCCAAACGGCAAAATATCCGCAAAACTCATACTGTGATTCACTGGTTGGGAGGGGAAAGTATCCGGCGTTCCCGTCGAGCCATATGGATCATTGAAGAAGGTCAGAATGCTCGACTGATTTGCAGGGATTTGACTCCCCGATGGGAAACTCACGACGCCTTCACTGAAAAAGGGCGGTTGACCATTGAATTGAAAATTGTCTTCGGCTTTCAGGATGTCGTAGAAAATTCCGAATCCACCGCGGACGCTGGTCTTTCCATTGCCCTTGGGATCCCAGGCGAAGCCAAACCGCGGAGCCCAGTTGTTCTTGACCGGGAAATTCACGCCGTGCGGCGCGCCTTTGTCTCCGGGGAAGACGAGTCCTTCCGGAGCGCCGGGAAACACCGTCGACTGCAGGCCGGGAATCACCGAGAAGGTTCGCCCTTGTGTGTCGTATTTCGGGCTGTTGTATTCGTACCGCACGCCCAGCGAAAGCGTCAGCTTTTTCGTGGCGCGCCAGTCATCCTGGAAGAATCCGTACGTCGATTTGCTCCGGATATTCGAAGGAGCGGCCGGTCCCTGCTGGAAAAAAGTCGGAATGCCGAGCAGGAAGTCCGCAAAGCCGTTTCCCGTCGCCCCGCCATCGAAATTGAAGGCGCCGTTGATGATGAAGTCGAATACCTGATTGTTCTGGTAGCCCGAAAAGCCGGTGCCTATTTTCAAGTTATGGCGCCCGCGCACCCAGCTCAGCGTGTCGTTTACGCCGAATGTGTTGTTCACCAGCGTGGTTGGCCCGCTGAAGGTAAAACCGGTTGTCAGCGCGTTCGAGTTGATTTCGATGATCGGTGGCCCGCTCGGCGCGTCCGGGGTAATGTTGAAACCCAGTTGCTGCGGCGTCGGCTGGGTCGTTGCAGGTACGGCCTGCCGGACGAAATTTCTTTGCGTCACAAAGCGTACTTCGTTCACGACGTTTGGCGTGATCGTGCGGTTGTACGCGACATTCACGAAGTAATTGTTCAATTGCGTCGAAACGGGATACCCCGGCACGTTGGCGAACGCCGTATTTGTGCTCGTCGAAAACGCGTCCAGGCTGGGATTGCGGATCCCGCCTATGGTGGCCGTGAGCCGGTCCCTGTCCGTCAGGACAAAATCGAATTTCATCGTCAGTTCGTTGTTATTGTCCGTGTGAGGCCCGCTGGGATTCAGTGAGCCCGTGGAGTTGACCGGCATTAGTCCTTTGCTGATTAAGTTCAGCGCCACAGGATTGAATGTTGTGGGATCGATGATCGCGCAAACCGCTTTCGCAGGATCCGGCTGAAAGAAAGCATGCGATTGCAGAAAGCCGGCGACACCCGGGTCGCGGTTCGGGCATTGCGACGGACCGGGATTACCCCCATTACCGGCCGTTGAGAAATCTCCGTTTTGTACCTCCGCAGTCGTAAACACGGGCACGCTGCTCGCGGTCGGATTCGTTTGCAATTGGCTTAGGCGCTGTCCCTGGTAGCCCACAAAAAAGAAGAACCGGTCCTTGCCATGAACTAGGTGGGGAATTGTGATCGGCCCGCCGAATGTGCCGCCGTATTGGTTTCGCTTGAGGACATCCCGCGGCAATCCGTTTTCATTGTTGAAAAAAGTGTTGGCATTGAAGGCATCATTGCGGAGAAATTCAAACGCGCTTCCATGCCACTCATTCGTTCCTGATTTGGTCACCACGCTGATGATTCCGCCGCCATTCCGTCCGTATTCCGCCGAATAGTTGCTCTCGAGAATCCGGAATTCCGCGATGGTGTCCGGGTTTGGATTGAAGACCACGCCGTTGTCGAGCAGATTGTTGTTCAGGCCGCCGTCGAGCAGAAACGTGACAGAGTCCGTGCGCCCTCCCGCAATGCTGTACGTACCCGCGCTGGTGTTGTCGCTGTTTGTTTCGGTTACTCCGGCCTGCAACAACGCCAGATCCAAAACGTTCCGCCCATTGAGCGGCGCCTGCTGAATGGCCTGGCCCGTGACCGTTTCCCCGATGGTGCTGCTTGCAGTTTCTACGCCGCCGACCTGCTCGCGCACCTCGACCGTTTCATTTTTCAGCCCGAGCGAAAGCTGGGCGTCCACGCGCAGCGACTGATTGATTTGCACCGTCTGGTTGTCGAAAACCTGGGTGCGGAATCCTTCCTTCTCTATCGTTACCCGGTAATTGCCAATCGGCAAGCCCAGCGCTTGGTAGAAGCCTTCCATATCGGTGTTGGTCTCCTGTGAAACTTGCGTGGCCACATTGGCCACCGTGACCTTGGCGCCCGAAACCGCAGCGCCGCTCGGATCGTGCCATCAACGTTGAAGGCGTAATTCCCGCCATCGCTGCAATTAAAGTCAAAACCACGAACAATCTCACGAATCTGCTCACTGCCTTTGCCTCCTGATAGCTCTCGAATTCGCTTCCATTTCGATTTGAGCCTTCCAGGAGACGCAATTCCTCTGCCGAACTCATTTCCCACAAAACAAAGCAGTTCCGAGTCCTGTACATGTAAAACTCATTCAGGTTCCCGAATTTAGATATGAGTATCTTGAGGCGCGGCAGTTTCGTTAGCAGTCGCCGCGAAACCACTCCATTGCGTGGACTGTCAGCGCGCTCCGCGCTACAATCCCGCCTGAAATATTTCCCCCTGTCCCTGCGTAATTCCAGGCAGCAGCAATATTTCGCACTCTTGTGGTGGAGGAATCCTCGATGGCTACAACCCCTGTTGCAAGTCCTGCGCCTGAGGCGCAAGAACCCATCAATCACTTTGGGCGAATTATTGGGGTGTTCTTTTCCCCCAAACCCACGTTTCAGAGCATCGCCCGGAGGCCGAGTTGGATCGCCCCGGTCTTGCTGATGACCATTCTCGGTTGCATAGTTGGCTTTACGCTAAACAAGCGAGTGGATTGGAGAGATGTAGCCAGCAAGCGTATTGAGGAAAGCCCACGCGCTTCCCAGCTCAGCGCGGAGCAGAAGGAGCAACAGCTTGCGATGAGTGCAAAGATCTCTCCTGCGATCGCGTACGCGATTGGGCTCTTGGCGCCTATTTTTATCGCGGTGGTTGTTGGCGGCGTGATGCTGGGTGCTTATAACCTGCTCGCGGGCGCAGGTGCGAATTTCAAAGTCGCCATGTCGATTGTCTCCCATGCCTACGTGGTATCGATTATCAGCAGCTTGCTTTTCATCCTCATCCTCTTCTTGAAGGCGCCGGGCACGGTCGATTTGGAGAATCCCGTTGCCACCAACCTCGGCGCGTTTCTTCCTGACGGGACTTCGAAGACGGTGATGGCTTTGGGCACGGCCATTGATCTATTTAGCTTTTGGATCATCTGTTTGATTGGTGTTGGATTCGCCGCATTCAATCCCAAGAAACTGAAGACCGGAGGCGCAATCGGCATCGCCCTTGTCGTCTGGGCTGCGTATGAAGTCTGCCGGGTGGGGCTGACCTTCGTGTTCTCCTGATACACTCGCAGGGTGAGTTTTTCTTTTGAAGTTCTAAATGCCGATTCCACCGGCGCGCGCCGCGGCCGTTTGTCGACGCTCCACGGAACCGTCGAAACACCCTTCTTTATGCCCGTGGGCACCCAGGCTTCCGTCAAAGGCCTGACCCAGGAATCTCTTGAAGAACTCGGCGCCGAAATCGTTCTCGCCAATACCTATCATCTTTATCTGCGGCCCGGCCATGAACTCATTCGCAAACTCGGGGGTTTGCATCAATTCATGTCCTGGCCGCGCGCCATCCTCACCGATTCCGGCGGCTACCAGGTCTTCAGCCTTTCCGAGCTTCGCAAAATCACCGACGAAGGCGTGCGCTTCCGTTCTCATCTTGACGGCTCCGAGCATCTCCTTACGCCGGAAAAAGCTGCCGAAATTCAGCTCGCCCTCGGCTCGGACATTGCTATGGTCCTCGACGAGTGCATTGAAACGCCTGCGCCCCGCGACATCGCGGAAGCCGCGCTGAACCGCACCACCGCTTGGGCACGCCGCGCGCGTGATTATTTTCAAGAATGCGCTCGGCGCAAAGGCAATCTCGCGCAATGGCAATTCGGCATCGTGCAGGGCGCCACCTTCGCCGATTTACGCCACGAAAGCGCTCGCCAGCTTCTCGACCTCGACTTTCCCGGTTATGCCGTTGGCGGTTTGGCCGTCGGCGAGCCACATGAAATCACGTGCGAAATGACCGCTGAAGTCACCGCACTCCTCCCGCGCGACCGCCCGCGCTATTTGATGGGTGTCGGCCGTCCGGAACAAATTGCCGACTACGTCGCGCTGGGCGTCGACATGATGGATTGCGTTTTGCCCACCCGCGCCGCGCGTCACGCCTGTCTTTACACCAGCGAAGGGCGCGTGCTCATCAAAAATGCGCGTTACGCTCCAGATCAGCGGCCTATAGACCCGCAATGCTCTTGCACCGTTTGCCATCGTTACACTCGCGCGTATCTTCGCCATCTTTTTTCTGCCGGTGAGCTGACCGCCGCAATCTTGGCCACCCACCACAACGTCCACTTTTACCTTGACATAATGAGGCGAATCCGCGAGGCTATTGAGTTTGGGAACCTAGCGAATTTCTCATCCGAGATGCACGCGCGTTATTCCGCAGGTCCGGCCTGATTCAGGATGTAATTCAGGTCCGGCAAGCTTTAAGCCTGTGGCTGTTGAAGAGTGCAGGCGCGCGAGCCATCCGCGGGGCGCCAAGTCAACCCCGGCGGGGTCGGGGTTGCCCCTATCGACGAAGAGAAGCCGTCGAAGTCGGGGAGCGGGCATTTTGCCTGCGGCATCGGCGTTGCTATCTTCTCTCGGATGAATTTTGCGCAGGCAAAACGAATAGCTCAAATTAGAGCTTAACTTCTTATTCTGGGCACTTGAAACAGAATACTGATAACTGAGAACTACGAATCATGGCGGCAATTCTTCTTCAAGCTTCGGGCGGCGGCATCGGCGGGCTGCTTTTCCTCTTCCTGCCCATGTTCATTATCATGTATCTCCTGGTGATTCTGCCGCAGTCCCGCCAACGCAAGAAAACGCAGCAGATGCTCTCGACTCTCAAGACGGGCGACAAAGTGGTCACCAACGGCGGCATCTACGGCACCATCAGCGGCATCGATGGCGATTCGCTCATTCTCAAGATTTCTAACGAACCGCAGGTAAAAATCCGCATCGCGCGCGCGGCGATTACTCAGGTGGAGGCACCGGAAGATGCAAAATAATTCCACTCTTCGCCCGCAGGCGCGTCTTATTTCATAACCATGAATCCTAATCTGAAGTGGAGAGCGCTGTTCATTGTAGCTGTCATCGTCTTCTGCATCTATTTTCTGCTCGGCTACCCGACCTTCCCCACCTCGATTGCGCAGGTGAAGGAGAACTTTGGCCGCCAGATCAAACTCGGCCTTGACCTCCAGGGCGGCACACACCTCATTCTCCAGGTCCAGGTCCAGGAAGCCATTGCGCAGGAAACCGATACGACCGTCGACCGCTTGACGAGTGCGCTGCGTTCCAAAAACGTCCACTACGACGAAGTCCGCCGCGTCGACGATACCCACATCCTCGTTCGCAACATCGATGCTGCACAATATTCGCAGCTCAGCGACATCATCGGCACGCAATACAACAATGTCTGGGATCTCTCTCCCGCTGCCGGCGAGCCCAATAGCTACACCTTGACTCTTCGCCCCGGCGCCGTTGCCGGCATTCAGGAGCAGACGGTCACTCAGTCGCTGGAGACCATCGCTCAACGCATCAATGCCCTCGGTCTCACCGAGCCCACCATTCAGCTTCACGGCCGCAAGGACAATGAGATCCTTGTGCAGCTTCCCGGCGTAGGCGACCCGGCCGAGGCCAAGCGCGTCATTCAGGCCGGCGGCCAGCTCGAGCTGAAACTGGTCGAGGATCCCGCTACGTATCCCTCCGTTGCTGCTTACATGGCGCAGCACACCGTGATGCCCGCGGGTGTGGAACTTGTCCAGGGAAAATCCGAGCGCACCACTCCCGGCGCTCCCGATACTGGAGAAGTCTGGTGGGTCGTGAGCCGCGCTCCCATCGTCACCGGTCGCGATTTGCGCAGCGCTGTCGAAAACCGGAACACTGCGAACCCAGGCACCTGGCAGGTGAACTTCACTCTTTCGCCGGAAGCTGCTCGCCGGTTCGGCCCGTTCACCCAACAGAACATCGGTCGCAACATGGCCATTGTTCTCGACCATAAAGTCAATTCGGCCCCCGTCATCAATGGCCGTATCGACGATTCCGGCATGATCGAAGGAAATTTCAGTCAGGAGAGCGCTCACGAACTGGCGCTGGTCCTTCGCGCTGGCGCTTTGCCCGCCTCCATCAAATATCTCGAAGAGCGGACGGTTGGCCCCTCGCTCGGCGCCGACTCGATTCGCCACGGCATGCAAGCCTCTGTTCTCAGCCTTCTCGTCGTCATGTTGTTCATGCTCGTCTACTACCGGCTTTCGGGTGCCAATGCCGTGCTCGCTTTGATCCTGAACTTGGTGATCTTACTTGCCGCGCTCGCGCTTTTCGGCGCTGTCCTTACGCTGCCGGGCATCGCTGGCGTCATTCTCACCATCGGTATGGGTGTGGACTCCAACGTTCTGGTCTTTGAGCGCATCCGCGAGGAAATTCGCAATGGTAAATCCTCCGCTGCGGCTGTCGACGCCGGTTTTGACAAGGCCTTTCTGACCATCATCGACACCCACGTCACGACCGTCGTTTCGGCTTTCTTCCTGTTCCTTTTTGGAACCGGGCCGATCCGTGGCTTCGCGGTTTCCTTGACCATCGGCCTAATTGCCAACGTTTTCACCGCGATCTACGTCTCGAAGACAATTTTCCAGTATCACCTGACCAAGATGGACCGTCAGGCGGAGCTGAGCATTTAGAGTACTAGGACTTCTAAGGCGCGCGACCCACCCTCAGCACAACCCCTGGGGGATAGGTTGGCCAGGCCCTTTCTTCTACTTTAGGGGATTGTTCCTGGCCGGGAACTTCTCGCGACCTTCGGTGTCTAAGGAAGGGAAGAACGGCAGGCATGATCGAGCTCTTCAAACAGCCCAATCTCGATTGGATGGGCAAGGCCAAGTATTTCTTCGCCTTGAGCGGTATTCTTCTCCTCGCTGGGTGGACTTCGATTTTCTTCGGTCGCGGCATTCGCTACGGGATCGATTTCAGCGGAGGCACGAACGTGGACGTCCGCTTCGCCCAGCCACCAAACGTTGACAAGCTGCGCAGCAGCCTGTCCGCGCAAGGGCTCGGGAATACGGAAATCCAGGGCATCCGCGATATCGCCAATGCCAGCTCCAACGAAGTCCTCATCTTCGTTGAGGGCAAGGGGCAGGACGAAGACGCCCTCCAGTCCAGCCGGGCGAAGGTCCTTAACGCCCTTAACGCCGCGTATGGCGTTACCACTTCCGGCAAGCTCGATTTCAATTCCGCCACCCCTGGTTCTTTGGCTCTTTTCCTGACTGAAAAAGATCCTCTGCTTCTCACCACAAATGCTGGCGACCGCTATCCGCAGCTCGCCAAGAAGCTTCTCGATTATCGCGACTCAGAGGCGAGCGGCATCCTCACGAATTTCGATGATTTGTCCAAAGCGTCTGGCGTCACTCCCGCGGTTCTCTCTGCTATCAAAGCCAATTGCACACTCGGCCCCTTTGCCATCCGCAACGTCGAGGTCGTCGGCCCCAAGGTCGGCGCCGAGCTTCGCAAGCAGGCCGTCTACGTTACCCTCTATGCTTTGGGCGGCATGCTGTTATATATTGCCTTCCGATTTGAATGGGTCTACGGGGCTGCCGCCGTTCTGGCCGTGTTTCACGATGTGCTTATAACTCTGGGGTTTTTCTCGTTGTTGCATTTCGAGATTTCTCTGACGGTTATCGCGGCGCTGTTGACCTTGGTTGGTTATTCCATGAATGACACGATCGTCATCTTTGACCGCATTCGGGAGAACAACCGGTTGCTGCGCAAAGAAGCGTTCGCCGACGTGGTCAACAAGTCCATCAACCAGACTCTTTCGCGAACCATCTTGACTAGTGGTTTGACTTTCCTTACCGTGCTCGTCCTGTTCCTGATGGGCGGCCAGGTGCTTCGGGCGTTCTCCTTTGCCCTGGTGGTAGGGATTGTGGTAGGAACGTATTCCAGCTTTGGGATTGCTGCTCCGCTCGTCGTCGCCTGGAATCGCTGGCGCGGCCAAGGCGTGGCGGCAGGCACCGGACCCGCAGCCGGCAACAAGAACCGTGGAAGTGAAAACGTCACCGGGCGTCTCGCTCCCGCCGGTAGGAGGTAAAGGAAATAATGTTTGAAGAGATGGTCGTTTCAGGTGCAATGAAGAAGACCAACAAGCCGTGGACTGTCTTTCTGTCCATGGCCTTTCAAGTTGGCTTTCTGGCAGTCTTGATTTTGATTCCGCTCATTTACACCGAGGCGCTTCCCAGAACCATGATGGCCACCATGCTCACTGCTCCTCCGCCTCCTCCGCCTCCTCCACCCCCTCCGGCGGCCGTGCAAGTCGTTAAGGTCAAGCCGCAGGTTCACTTGATGGACGCCGGAAAGCTTATGGCGCCCAAAGTGATCCCGAAGGACGTCAAGATTATTAAGGAAGAGGCCGAGCCCGATATGGGCATGGCTGGCGCCGTGGGTGGCGTTCCCGGTGGCGTTGCCGGTGGTTCCATGGGAGGCGTTCTCGGCGGCGTAATCGGTGGTATGGGCGCTGCGCCTCCGCCGCCAAAACCGAAGCAGACGGGTCCGCTCCGTGTTGGCGGTAACGTTCAAGCGGCCAAGATCATCAACCGCGTTCAACCCATCTACCCGCCGCTGGCGCGTCAGACTCGCATTTCCGGCACCGTCCGTCTGCACGCCATTATCGGCAAGGATGGCATGATTCAGTCTTTGGAAGTTGTGAGCGGCCACCCGCTTTTGCAGCAGGCGGCTCTCGATGCCGTTCGTCAGTGGCGCTATCAGCCGACTCTCCTCAACGGGGATCCGGTCGATGTCGACACCACGATCGACGTCATTTTCTCTCTGAATCAGTAGTGCGGGCTGGCGTGCCGGTCGTGGGACAGGCGCGCCATTCCGGGTTTTAAATTCAGCAAATCTCTCGTTGCCCTCCGCTGAACCCGGAGAGGCACCTGAACTTAAGGAGCAAACGAATGGTAGCAACTCTGTATGTTTATTCGGCCTTGATGCTGCAGCAGGCCAGCACTTGGGACCTCCGCAGCATGTGGGCCAGCATGGGCACCCTCGCCAAAATCGTCGTTATCATCCTCTTCATCCTCTCCGTCTATTCATTCGGCGTGATGATTGACCGCGCGCTCATGTACAGCGCCGCGCGCAAGCAATCCCGCGTCTTCGTTCAGCAGGTTGCCGGCGCCCTCAAGGACGGCAAGCTCGACGAAGCTATCGCCATCGCCGAGCGCAACAAGAAGAGCCACATCGCCAAAGTCGTTGCGACGGGGCTCTCCGAATTCCAGTCCGCCTCCCAGCAAGTGTCTGATTCCGACGTCATTGACGCCGCCAAGCGCGGCCTCGAGCGCTCCGTCGCCATCGTTCACGCCGAAATGAAGCGCGGCCTCTCTGCTCTCGCCACCATCGGTTCGACGGCCCCGTTCGTCGGACTGTTTGGCACGGTCGTCGGCATTTTGAACGCTTTCAAAGGCATCGAGACGAACAAGGCCACCGGTCTGTCCGCGGTCGCCGGCGGTATCGCCGAAGCCCTGGTCACCACCGCCTTCGGCTTGCTCGTCGCCGTTCCCGCCGTCTGGGCTTACAACTATTTCACCAACAAGGTTGAGGCCTTCGACGTCGAGATGGACAACTCCTCGATGGAGCTGATCAACTACTTCATCCTGCGCCGCGGCGCCAAGAAGTAAATCGAGGTAAACCATGGCTTACAAGCCAGTAGCTGGCGCGCAGATGGCGGCCCCCAACGTCATTCCCATGGCCGACATCATGCTTGTCTTGCTGATCATCTTCATGGTGGTTACGCCGATGTTGCAGAAGACCACCCCCGTCGATTTGGCCATGACGAACAACGCGCACGAAATGCAGGATGCCGACAAGGATGACGCCATTGTCGTCGCCATCACCCGCGACGGCTCCATTTACCTGAGAAACAACCGGACCGCCAAGGAAAACGTCACTGACCAAATTAAGGATCTCATCTCCAACCGCCTCGACAAGACGGTGTACGTCAAGAGCGACGCCCGCGCCAAGTACGGCGACGTCGTTGCGGTTGTCGATGAGATTCGTTCCGCTGGCGTCGACCAGCTCGGCCTTCTGACCGAAAAAGCTCAGAAAGCGGCCACGCCTCCTCCTCCGCCTCCCGCGGATTGAGGGTGATGCGGTTGCTGTTGTTTGTGCCATTCGTTTGCTGAATTCATCGGCCCGTGCCGGATCCCACCCGGCGCGGGGCCGCGGCCCGGGGAGCCGCTCCTCCCCCGGCCCACAGGAGAATCGCTATGGGGATGGAAGTTGGAGAATCACACGGAGCTCTGTCGTCGCCGAATGTCGTGCCTTTGATCGACATTCTGCTCGTGCTGATCATTATTTTCATGGTCATCACGCCGCTCACTCCGAAGGGTCTGGATACGCTCGTTCCTCAGCCCTCGCCGAACCAGCAGCAGAGCCAGGAACTCGAGAACAAGACCGTCGTTGTCCAGGTGGCCGCCAACGGCAAGCTCAAGATCAATCAGGAAGACACCACCTGGGAAGGTCTCGGTCCTCGCATGGAGACCATCTTCAAAGAGCGCGCTGAAAAGATTGCTTTCGTCAAAGGCGATAACGACGTCATGTTCATGGAAGTCGCTCGCGCCATTGACATCATGCGCGGCGCCGGCATCGACAAGATCGGTTTGATCACCGCCAAGCTCGAAGCTGGTCAATAAGTTTTTTCGCAGGTTCCCCGGCTTGTCCGGGGAAGGCCCCGTTCGCCGGGGCCTGCTCGACGATGTGAGAGTCCTCCTCGCGGGGCATTTGCAGCTCAACGAGGTGACTCATGGGTATGTCGCTTGCTGGTGGGCGTGGTATCGTCTCGGATCCGAACATCGTTCCGTTGATCGATATCCTGCTGGTGCTCCTGGTGATCTTCATGGTCATTCCCCATTCGCGGGGACTCCAGGCCGAGATTCCACAGGAGTGCAAGGCCCCGGCCTGCGATCCAAGGTCGGGAGTAGTCAAACCCAGCGCAGTTGTGATACAAGTTCTCGCGGATGGTTCCCTGCGCGTCAATCAGGAACCGGTGACCTGGGAGAACTTGGAAAGCCGGTTGACCAAAGTTTTTAAGGTGCGCGCCGACCGCACCGCTTTCATCTGGGGCGATCAGTCGGTTGAGTTCGCCGTGGTGGCCCGGGTCATTGACGCCATGCACGGCGCGGGAATTGGCCCCGTCGGCTTGCTGACGCAAAAACTGGGGAACGATCTCTGATCAGTTTTGCAATTGCCCTTCGCAGGGCGGACGTGAATATCCTGGCGCTGTCCTTCTCCTTTTCGGGGCGCGCCCAGCAGGGATGGATGCTTCGATGACTCACGCTTCATCGGCGATACTCGCCAGCTCAGTTCGATCCAGGTGGACCCGGATTTCCTTTCGCATGACCGCCGTTGCGGCCATTCTCATTCTTGTCGCCGGCGTCTCCGGCTGCAACAAACTTAAGGCCCGCGACCTTCTCAACAAGGGCGTCGCCGCCTTCAAAAACGGCCAGTACGACACCGCCATCGAGGACTTTAAGCAGGCCAAGGATCTCGATCCGACTCTCATGAATGCGCGCCTTTATCTCGCCACCGCTTACGCCAGCCAGTACATTCCCGGCGCTCCTTCTCCACAGAACACTCGCCTCGGCGACCAGGCTATCGCGGAATTCAAGGACGTTCTCAGCATCGACCCCAACAACATGAGCGCCATCGACGGCATCGGCTCGATCATCTTCCAGATGGCCGGCCAGCCCTATGAGCCGAAGAAATTCGAGGAGTCCAAGACCTATCACCAGAAGCATATCGATCTGCGCCCCAACGACCCCGAGCCGTATTACTGGATTGGCGTCATCGACTGGACTCTTGCCTTCCGTGCCAACGGCGAAATGCGCGCCGACTACAACAAGAACAACATTCGCAAGCAGGTTAAGGACACCGACCCGCTTCCGGCGTCCATTCGCAGCGAATACACTTCCAAATACGGCAGCCTCGTCGACGAAGGCATCAAGGACCTCCAGCAAGCGATTCAGATTCGCCCCGACTATGACGACGCCATGGCCTATCTCAACCTTCTCTACCGCCGCAAAGCCGACATGGTTGATTCCGCCGATGAGCGCGCCAGCCTCCTCAAGCAGGCCGACGATTTGGTCGACAAGGTAAAGGAAATCAAGCAAAAGCGCGCCGAGCAGCCCCAGCAGCAGCCAAGCTGATTCTGCGGTGCGCTGGCGAAAGCGCATATAACCTTTAGAAAATCGATTTACCTAGAAGACGCTGCGCTCGCAGCGTCTTTTCCTTTAATCCGCCTCCCCACCTTCCGTCCAGCTCGCGGGCCCTGCGGCCGCGAATGGTCTGCCTTTGGCGCCGTCGTAACGCTTCGCTCCGCAAGCCGTTCCGAATCCCGCCGCGACCCCGCTAACAAATTCGAGCAGACGCTGCTCGCTTCCGCTCCCGCCGGTCTCCTTCCTTCCTGGCTCGACTTTTGAATTTCCGCGTGGCACAAACTTCAGCCCGTGCTCGAATCTCAAAATTGACTCTACTGATCTGCGCTAGAGTAACTCCTATGGCTCCGTCTTCCATTCGTCTGGCCCAGCCCTCCGACCTGGCCCAACTTGCTCTTCTGCGCGCCGCTCTCTGGCCTGCATCTTCCGCCGAAGAACACGCTGCAGAGCTCGCGCCCATCCTCGCTGGAAAATCCCCGGGAATTCTTCCGCTTGCCGTGTTTGTCGCGCAAGCCGGCGATGGCACGCTGCTCGGTTTTCTCGAAGCGTCCCTGCGCTCCAGCGCTGATGAATGCGATGTTGCGCATCCCGTGGGCTACATCGAAGGCTGGTACGTTGTAGAAAGCGCGCGTAGGCAAGGGATCGGTGCGGCTCTCTTGCGCGCCGCAGAGAGTTGGGCCCGCGCCCAGGGTTGCTTGGAAATGGCCTCCGACGCCGCCCTCGACAATCTCATTTCCCAGCACGCCCACGAAGCTCTCGGCTTCCAGGTTGCTTCCCGCGCCGTCCTCTACCGCAAATCCCTTTGAGCGACTCCGCCGAGATGGGCGCCTAAGCTGGCAGTGACGTGTATTGACAATTAATAGAAACTGAGGCTAACTTGACTCGAAACGCCGCTGCACCTCCTGCTCCGCATCCTTAGCGCTCATTGAACTTGCTGCTGCGACGTTCCCGTCCGAATTGCGGAGGTCCCCATGGGCAATGTCGGAAATCTGATTCTCAGCCTTGTCAACGCGGAAGGTGGCTCTGCTCTCGAGCCTGATTGCACCGTTGAAATTGTGCGGTTAGATCAAGTAACCATCGCGCGCGCCGACAACTTGCAATTTCCGCCCAAGCATAGTTTTTCCTTGCCCGCTTTTCCTCAAGCCCAAAATCTGCGCTGCGTCATCACGCCTTCGTTGTACCGCCTCGTGCAATCTGAGTTCTTCACTCTGAACAGCAGTGTAACGAGAGAAGAACCGGCTCTTGTCCCCCGTGAGCCCTCCAAGTGGGCACCAACTTTTGTGCCTTGGAACACTTTGTCCGCGCCGTTTGTTGCTCTCAAGTCCATCCTGGCCGGCAAATTCCTCAAGCTCAAGCACGGCCCCGATGTCGGCGTAATTACTCCCGCGGTCTGGGACGGAATGACTTCGCCCCCACTGATGCTCGCCAAGATGGCGCTGCTAAACCTCTTCGGCGTGCTCACCACCCAACAGGATCCCGTCACCAGCCAGCCTTGGTTCAACTTTGTTCAGCAGATCCTGGTCATCGACCGCGAGCGCTTCGTCGCCATCGTCACCTCCGATCTTTACGAGAGCATCAGCCACATCCTCGACAACCTCGATACCTTCGGGCCATTGGGCTTCTTCGCTGCAGACGTTTCTCTTCACACAGACAACATTCCCAGCGATTTCCAATTGACCGCTCCGATGATCAGCGCCAAGCGCA
>Ga0335077_10004290_pt1 | contig 17393 bp, 19 predicted proteins | sample Lox_Sample_31_FD_207151 | JGI IMG/M metagenome (GOLD analysis project Ga0335077, IMG submission 207151) | Soil microbial communities from Loxahatchee National Wildlife Refuge, Florida, United States - Lox_Sample_3.1 | ecosystem: Environmental > Terrestrial > Soil > Wetlands | place: USA... | reverse complement strand
GATGAATGATCAAGGCTAGGGCCAAGGGCCGCGCAGCGGACGTGCCGACCATGGCGACGGACATAGCCGCGGATGCGAGGTAACGGACAGGCGGCTGAAATGCGCCCGGAAGAGATCATCGACATCTCGCGCGGTCGACCTGTTCGCTCACTACGTTATCCCCTCGACGCTCGGGTGAATGGTGTCGCGATCGGATGTATGTATCAGAATCAGCCCGCGGGCCTCCGCCTTAGATAGACAACCGATCCACATGTCGGGGTCATCCGTCCGGGGGGCTCCGGTGATCGCGTTCGCGGACGATGGCACCGCACGTCTCGCTCCTGCGGTGCTCTCCGGTTAGGAGCGCAAAACGGCCAAAGATAAGGAAAGGAAAAGCAGATGGCAGAAATCTTCGACCTTGACAGCTACATCAGTAACTACTGGAACGGAGCCGGGTACGCGACACCACCTTACATTGTCGACAACTCAGGCGTGAGTGTTAGCCTGCTTGATTTCAGCTACCTCCCCCCTCCGCCAGCCCCCGCCGTTCCGGTCGTGCTCCTCAGCACAGATTACTTCAACCAGACGAGTGTTACCGACACAGAGACATTTCAGACCAGCAAGAGCACAACGGCTACTTTCCAGTGGGCGCTCACCGAAGGGATAAAGATAGGAGCGAAAGCGGCATTTGAGGTCGACGTACCCGTTATCGGCGGGGCGAAAGTCGAAGTCAGCACCGAACTTAACTTTAGCGCCACCGAAACCCAGACAGCGAGTGAGACGCAAACGTGGACCTGGAATGTTACAGTTCCGGTCCCTGCTTCTAGCCATATCCATCTGGACGCAATCGTCAGCACCCTCATCTATAAGCCCAATTTCACCGCCCATATCAGTCTGAGCGGAAACTCCGAGGCATACCTCCCGGATCGATCGCGCGCTGGTGGCGCCTCTATCGGCTACATCGTGCAAGGACAAACAGGCTTCCAGGTGAGCCCAGACTTGTCATCGGCCGTGTACACGGCTACCGGAACGTTCAAAGGCGTCCTGGGCATAGAATCAACAGTAAAAACGCAAGAACTCTAAGAGGGCACAGATCTCCGGCAGTAGGAAAGCCGCAGGCGACGTCACCTGCGGTTTTGCTACTACCGGAGATCTGGGTCCCGTCCCGTTCGAGGTCGTAACGCTCTGTCGCGAAAAGGAGAGCCATGACACGGTGCAGCGCGGCTATGACCACGCAACGGTGTCGTCAGGATCGGCCGCGTCTACATCACAGACGACGTAAAATGCTTCATGCGGCCCTCCGGGCTGGGGGCACGAGCTGCGCCAGGCGATGGATTGGATCGAGGTTTCGGGAATCCACCCCGCGACGTGACATGAGAGAAGCAGCCAGCCCGCGCCGGATATCAGTCTCATCGGCTCCCTGGCGAACGACTTCCGCCGGGCGAGCAGTGGCCGCACGGGGATGAGATGCTCGCAGCGGCGTGCGGCATCGGCCGCGAGCACAGCCGGGTGCCCGATCTGACGTGTTCATGCGGCATCTACGGAGCCGCGGACATCAAGACGGTCGCAGGCTACCTCGGGGCCGGATCACCCGTCCTCGGCCTCACTTACGGCAGCGGGCGGGTGATCCCCAGACAGCACACCTTCCGGGCAGAGCACGCCAGGATCGTCGCCATCCTCGCGGTGGCCGAGGCGTTCACTTTGCCACGCGACGAGCTGCGGCGCATCCCGGACGCCTACAGCGTGCCGCTGCTTCTAGACGAGCACGGGACCCAGCCCGAGGACCGCCGGAAGGCGGTCATCGCGGGCCGGGTCGTCGGCCTGCCGGACAAAATCGACCGCGAGTACCGGGCGCTTGTCGAGAACGAGTGGCCCCCGCCCCAACTGACCAGGGCGAACGGCCCTCGCGGGCAAGAGCCTAACTAAGAGCTTAGTAACCTGGAAGGCTGCGGACGGCAGCGAAAGGCTGCGGACGTTTTTTGGCGTCCTCGCAGGTCAGCGGCCTAGAACTCCTACAAGGCAGGCGGTCTGGAATGCATGGTTTTGATGGGCCATCGCGTGCCAGTGTCATCCGGAGCCCGGCTCGCGCTAGGGGCCGGTTTCTCCCGGCCGCGACCGGGGCATGGCACCCGTCATGAAGATCACGTTTGCCGCCGTCGGCTGCGTGGCGGCGACGGCGGCAATCGGCAGCGTCGCGGCGGACCCAGGCTCGCAGTGGTACCGCGGCCTGAACAAGCCGTCATGGCAGCCTCCCCCTCCGGCTTACGCGCTGGTGTGGACGCCGCTGTACGTGGCCATCGCCTACGCGGGCGCACGGGCGCTCGGCCGCACCGAGGGCCACGCCCGCCGGCGGCTCGCGCGTACTTTCTTCCTCGACCTGGCCCTGAACGCGGCCTGGACGCCGCTGTTCTTCCGCCTCTGCCGGCCGCGCATCGCACTGGCCGAGATCGTCTGCCTCGACATCGCCAACGTGCTGCTGATCCGCCGCACCTGGCAGGGCGACCGGGCCGCGGCCGCGCTGCTGTCGCCTTACGCCGCGTGGACCGTGTTCGCCACCGCGCTGAACGGCGAGATCGTCCGGCTAAACCCTGATTCCTGAGCTAACCGGTGATGAGCAAGCGGGCGGCAATGTCACGGCGCTGCGGACAGGCGCGTACCGGGTCCTGTTAGGTGCTCGTGCGGGTCCGGCGGGCCTGTGTGTCGATGGTCACGGCTACGATCAGCACGATCGCGGTGACGATGTCGGTAGCGGCGGCACTCAGCCCGATGAGAGCCAGGCCGTTGGCAATCGTCGCGACAACCAGCCCGCCCAGCACCGCGTGCAGCATCCTGCCGCGGCCGCCGAACAGGTTGGTGCCGCCAATGACGGCGGCTGCCACCGCGAAGAGCACGTACTGGCCGCCATTGAGGTTCGAGCCGATCGAATTCAGCTGTGAGGCGAGCAGGATCCCCGCGATCCCGCCGGTAAAGCCGCACAGCGTGAACGCAAGCGTCCTGATGGCGCTCAGGTTGACGCCCGCCCTCCTTGCCGCCTCCGCGTTACCGCCAATCGCGTAGATGTAGCGCCCGAAGCGGGTCCGCCCGGTCAGGACTATGTACACCACGAGAATGGCGAGCACGATGAGGACGACCCACGGAACGCCCTCCAGCGTCACCAGCCCAGACCCACGGTTAGTGTTGCAGACGAGAACGACGACGACACCTGCGACTGCCATGAACGCGACCTTCAGCAGGGTGACGCCGAGTGGAGGTGCCACCAGGCCGTTTGCCCGCCTCCGCCGGTCCCGCGTGACCATGAACAGGCCAGCGAGCCCGACCAGGGCCACCATCACGACCCAGCCGGCCGCCGGGCTCAGGTTGCCGGCAGTGAGGTCGTCGAGAATGTTGCTCGGGTTCGAGATCGACCCCCCGGCGCCATGGCCGGTGCGGGCGATCAGGAGGATCAGCAGGCCTTCCAGGGCGAGCAGCCCGGCGAGAGTCACCACGAAAGACGGCAGGCTCAGCCGCGTGATCAGGACGCCAAGCAGCGCGCCGATCAATGCGGTGCAGGCAAGCCCGATCAGGATGGCCACCCACCAGGGGAGCGTGTAAGCCGCCCAGAAGACCACTACCGCGCCGATTCCCGCGTTGTAGCCGACCGACAGGTCGATCTCGCCAAGCAGCAGTACAAATATCTCCGCCATGCCGAGCAGGATGATCGGAGCGGCCAGCACCATCAGGTTGACGAGGTTGCCAGCGGAGAGGAACAGCGAGTCCTTCACCTGGAAGAAGACCACGACCGCGACCAGGCCAAGCAGGACGGGCAGCGCGCCGCTCTCGCCATTCCTGACCCGCTGGAGCCAGATACGCGCGTAATCGCCGATCGAGTCCGCGATCAGCTCCGGTGCTCCGGCAATCGGAGCATCCTCGGCCGCCGCCTCCGCGGCGGCAGGCCCCTCCGCGACAATCACGGGCGCGTCGGCAGCTGCCCGATCCTGCTGCCCGCCGTGCTCTGTCGGTGACATCGTTCAGCCTTCCGCGCCGCTGCCGCGACCGCCCGGCGGCACGACCTCGCTTGGGGCACCGTTCCCGCCGCCCACCCGGGCCGAGGCGCCAGTGGTCATCAGTTCCACGACGGACTGGGTATCAAAATCCGACGCAGGACCCGTCGCGGCGAGCCGGCCGAGGTAGAGCACCGCGATGCGGTCGGCGACCTGGAACACCTCGGCGAGGTTGTGGGAGATAACGATGACGGCATGCCCTCGGCTCGAAAGCCGTCCGATGAGGTCGAGGACGAGCTCCGTCTGGGTGACACCCAGTGCTGCGGTGGGCTCGTCCATAATGACGAGCCTGGCGTCGAGCATCACGGCCTTGGCCACGGCGACCGACTGGCGCTGCCCGCCGGACAGCGAGCCGACCGGCTGCCGGATCGAGCGGACCGTCACTACCCTCAGGTCCGACAGCGTCCGCTTCGCCGTCAACTCCATACTGACCTCGTCGAGCAGCCCGCGCCGCCGCACCTCGTGGCCGAGCAGCATGTTCTGCACGATGTCCAGATTGTCGCACAAGGCCAGGTCCTGGTACACGGTCGCGATGCCCAGGTCCGTCGCGGCCTTGGGATTGTGCAGGTGGACCGGCTTGCCTTTCCACAGCATCTCGCCGCTGCTCGGCTGCCAGATGCCTGAGATGGTCTTGATCAGTGTCGACTTGCCCGCGCCGTTGTCGCCCACCAGCGCCGTTACCTGGCCCTCGGGAATGTCGAGGTTGATGTCCTCCAGCGCACGCACCGGGCCGAAGGTCTTCCCGATCCCGTGCAGCTGAAGCAGCGGCGCGTCGGTCTGGTCCGCGGGGGGTTCCGCGGGGGGCATGCGGGATGGTGCCCGGCCCGCTGCTGCGGGCCGGGCACCGTCACCGGCACCAGCTGTCATCACTGCGGCAAGCCAGCGATGGACCGAACGCTCATGATCACCCCGTGATCCCTGCCGCCGTGCAGGCCGCCTTGTACGCCGCCGTGCACAGCTGCGAAGCCGGCACGAACTTGTCCGCGATAACTGTCGAGTTCATGTTCGATGGCGTTACCCATATCGGCTTCAAAAGCACCGACGGAACGCTGACGTGGGACACGGTGTCGGTCACGCTGCCGTTCACCAGGCCAGCAGGAGGCGTCACACCGGCCCGGACGTACATCGCAAGCGCCGCTGCAGCCTGCGCCTCGAGGTAGATCGGCTTGTAGACGGTTCCGCACTGGTAACCGGCGAGGACGTTCTGCAACCCGATCAGGGTCGCGTCCTGCCCGGTCACCGGGAACGTCTTCGCCTTTACTCCCTGAGTCTGGAGATAGTGAATGATCGGGGCCGCGTTCTCATCGTTGGGAGTCAGCGCGGCATTGATGTTGCTGTGCGCGGTCAACTGCCCCTGGAACTCGGTCAGCGCGGTGGGCGGATCCCAGGTTCCTGCGGCAGTGCCGACCTTGGCCCACTTGCCCGAGCTGAAGAAGGGCGCCATCACGGCGTTATAGCCCTGGGCAAACAGGGTCGCGTTGTTGTCGGTCGGCGCGCCATACATGACGAGCACGTTCGGCTTCGCCACCTTCCACGCGGTGACGCAGCTGACCAGGCCTGTCCCGAGCAGCTTGCCGACCTGCACGTTGTCGAAGCTCACGTAGTACTTGCGGCTGCCGCCCAGGGTCAGCCGGTCGTAGTTGATGACGGCCACGCCGTGGGACTTGGCGTATTTCTCGATCGACGCGCCGACGCCGGAGTCGAGCGGGTCAACCAGGAGCACGGTCGCGCCCTTGGTGATGGCAGCCTCAGCATCGCTCAACTGCGTTGCGTCACTGCCCTGCGCGTTCTGCACCGTGAACTGCGAACTCGTCAGGCCGGCCGTTTGGAGGGCCTTCGTCAAGTACGGCGCGTCGAACTCGGTGTAACGCGCGGACGAAACGGTGTCAGGCAGGATCACGCCGACGTTGCCCTTGCCCTTTGCAGCAAGCGGCTTCAGCGCGGCCATCTGGGAGAAATCATTCGTGAACGACGTCGCGGCGACCGCAGGCACGGCGCTGCTCGAACTGCTCGGGCTGCTTGACGACGAGCTGCTCGTGCCGCTGCTACCGCAAGCGGCAAGGAGAAGAGCCGCGCTGCCGGCCACCGCCGTCAACGCGACCCTCTTGGACACTGAGTACAACCAAACCACCTCGCTGATAGGTGGGACACGTCAGGACGCGGTGGCGCCATGGGCATGTCCGCATGGGGCACCGCGGGCTGGAACTATCCCGGAACAATCTTGGGAAAACACTAGGCCGACGGGAATTAACGTGGCCGTTAACATCTTCGTCACCGTGTAAAAAATCTATCAACAAGTGTCCGCCCAGGTCAGCTGCTGGTCGCGGGCGCGCCGGCTAGGCGAAAGCGGTTCGCGGGGGCGCCGGCTGAGGCGAAGCGGTTCGCGGGCGCGCCGGCTAGGCGAAAGCGGTTCGCGGGGGCGCCGGCTGAGGCGAAGCGGTTCGCGGGCGCGCCGACTGACGCGGGCGCGCTACCTCGGCGGCGCCAGCCAGGGCAGTGGCAGGCCTGGAGCCCGCAAGCGGTGCGGGCGGCTCACTCCGCCGCGTTCACACCGCCGCGTTCACACCGCCGCGTTCACACCGCCGCATTCACACCGCCGCGTTCACACCGCCGCATTAACTCCGCCGCGCTCACTCCGCCGCATTCACTCCGCCGCAATCCGGTAGCCCGCCCTCGGCTGGGTGAGGATCAGCGGGGCACTCCCCTCGGGTTCCAGCTTTGCCCGCAGGCGCCGGATGTAGACGCGCACGTACTCGGTCTCCGTCTCGTACCCGCGGCCCCATACGCGCCGGAGCAGGTGGGCGTGCGTCAGCAGCTTTCCCCTGTTGATGGCGAGCTCGCGGAGCAGCGCGAACTCCGTCGGGGTGAGATGCACGGCGAGCCCGTCCCTGGTCACCTGCTGGCTGGCGAGATCAATCTCAACTTCGCCGAGGGTGATGAGCGGCGGCGCACTTTCCGGGGCAGCGTCGGCGGGACGGGTGCGCCGGAGTGTGGCGGTGATCCGGGCGAGCAGTTCCTCGATGCTGAACGGCTTGGTCATGTAGTCGTCCGCGCCCACGTTCAGCGCGGCCACCTTGTCGCGCTCGCCACCGCGGGCGGAGACCACGATGATGGCGACAGATGAACGCTCGCGGATCAGGCGGCACAGCTCGAAACCGTCCACCTCGGGCAGCATGAGATCGAGGAGGACAATGTCCGGAGCCTCGGTCTCCAGGAGATTGAGCGCGCGCAGGCCGTTGGTGGACACGACCGTGTCGAAGCCGCGCACGGCCAGGTTGGATCGGATCAGGTCCACGATGTTCGGGTCGTCTTCGACCACGAGCGCCCGTGTCTGGACTGCCTGTTCAGGCACTGGTGCTGGCTCCCATTGTCGGCCTCGGCTCCCCGCCGTTGATGGCCACGGCCGCGCCGCCGATGGCGAGCTCATGGTGGGCGCCTGGCTGGGTCGCGTTCGACCGGGCAGCCGGTACCTCCACCGCCAGGTGGATCCGGAAGCACGTGCCCTGCGCCGGCTGCTCGAGGTCGATGCGGCCACCGTGAGCCGTCACGATCCCCCTGGCTATCGAGAGCCCGAGCCCGGCACCGGCGCTTGCTGCGCGCCGGTGCCGCATTGGCTCAAAGGGCGCGAGCGCGACGTCGGCGGGCATCCCCGCACCGTCATCGGCGACGCTCACCGTCACTGCCGCAGGCCCGTCCACGCTCGCGCTGACCCGCACGCTGGTGCCGGGTGGATTATGGCAGAACGCGTTGCTCAGCAAGTTGACAAAAACCTGCTCGAGGCGATCGTGGTCGGCCCAGATGACCGGCAGGCCAGCGTCACAGGCCACCTCCACCATGACCGCGTCCGCCGGGGGTAGGCACGCGATAGCCGCCTCGAGCACCAGGGGCAGGTCGCACCAGTCGGGCTGCAGGCGGAGGATCCCCGACTCGATCGCGGAGAAGTCAAGCAGATCATCGACGAGGCGCCCCAGCCGCGCCGACTCAGCCGCGATGCGCGCGATGAACCGCTGCTGCGAATCTGTGTCCCAGGTGACATCCGGCTGCAGCAAGCTGGTGGCGTAGCCACGGATCGCGGTGAGCGGCGTGCGCAGCTCGTGGCTCAGCCGGGTCAGGAAGCCTCGCTGCAGTTCCTGGGACCTGCGCAAGGTCATGGCCTCCTGGTGGGCGAACAACGCCTCCTCGCGCTCGAGAGCCAGCCGCAGTGAAAGGGCGGCGTCCTCAAGCAGCGCCGTCGCGTCCGCTGGCGGCGGGCCGCCGTGCCAGCATGCCACCAGCGCCGCTGGCCCGCCCGGCGCGGCGAACGTCACAGCAAGGAACCGGTCATCGCCTGCCCCGCCCCGGTGCACGGCCGCGCCGTCGCGGCGGGCGAGCGCGAGCGCGGAGGCCGCGGCGTCAAGCGCACCCGGCGTCGCGGCCGCGGGCCTGCCCTCGCCGCCCGGGCCGGACAGGGCACGGCAGCTGGGCGCCCCGTCCCGCGACTGGGTGACCAGCGCTGCCTCGTCCGCCCGCAGCCCGCGGCGCAGTGACGCCAGCGCGATGCTGAGCCCGTCGGCAACCGGGATGGGACCCGCCAGGGTCTGCAGAATCTCCCTGATGGTCTCAAGCACCCGATTGCGCGCGGTGACTTCGTCGAGTAGCCGATCACGCTCGATCGCGCTGGCCGCATGGCCCGCATAGAGGGTGGCGAGGTCGAGGTCATCGCGATGAGGCTTGCCTGTCTTCGTGCGGAAGACCGTGATGACGGCGAGCAAGCCGCCTGGACCCATCACGGGCACTGACCACGAGCTCGCCACTTTGGCCGCCTTGGCCAGGTCGCTGAAGGGCGCCCAGGCGCCCCCTGCCCGCGCGTTCTCCTCGACGACGAGGTGCTCGGCGGCGGCGGCCAGCCCGACCGGCCCGCCCGCGGGGCCGCGGCGAAGCCGGGACCACGCGGAAAGCAGCGTCCGCGGCATGCCAAGCGAGGCGGCGCAGACGAGGGAGGAACCGTCAAGCAGATGGATGCACAGGCGATCACAGCCAAGCGCGGTGCCCAGCGCCGAAAGGATCAGCGACAGGCTGGATGAGGGGTCAGCCGACACGAGTCGGCCGGCGAGCCCGTGCAGGCGGGTCAGCTGCCGGCGCGCGGAGGAATCCACCTCCTGCCCCGACAGCAGCGCCACCACGTCGTCCGGGTGCGCCTCGCTTGGGTCTACGTCGGCGACGACCTGGCCGCGCCGCAGCACGACGACGCGGTCGGCGAGCCGGAACATCTGGCTGATGTCGTGGCATGCCAGCAGGATCGTGGTGCCCTGCTCCCGGAGCTGGCTGATCAGCTTCTCCACCAGAGCCGCTTCCCTTACCCCCAGCGAGGCGGTCGGCTCGTCGAGCAGCAGCACGCGTGGATGGTGGGCCATCGCCCTGGCGACCGCCACCAGCTGACGCTGGCCTCCTGACAAGGACTTGACGCTGCGCGTGGTGTCCCGCAGGGGGATGCCAAGCCGCTTGAGGTGGCGGGCCGCGTCACCGTGCAGCCGAATATCGGATAGCAGGTGGCGGCGGCTCTCGCGGCCGAGCAGGAGGTTGGAGGCGATGTCGAGGTTGTCGCAGAGCGCCAGATCCTGCCAGACGACCGAGATGCCACGGCGTTTGGCCGCGAGCGGGTCCGCGGGCACCGGCCTGCCGTCAACCACGATGGCACCCGCTGTCGGGGCGATGTCCCCGGCGATGCTGCGGACCAGGGTGGTCTTGCCTGCGCCGTTCTCTCCCGCCAGGGCAACAAGTTCGCCGGCCCGCACCCCGAGATCGACGCCGTCAAGTGCGGTCAGCGGGCCGAAGCGCACCGCCAGACCGGACACCGACAGCAGCGGCAGCGCTGCCTCTTGCTGGCACTGCGCGTCGGCGGTCATAGGCACATTGTTGTCCGAACTGCCCGTTGACCACCAGTTGGCTGGCATCCGGGCGGTTGCGGGCTCCCCCGCCCGGGGGGTACAGGGGGTGTTCACCCGGCTAGCGGAGCCGCCCGCGGAGCAGCCGTGGTTCGACCCCGGGCCCCCCGCAGACCGGCCGTGGCTCTCCCCCGCGCAGCCGTTAAGACTCTGCTAGCGCCTTCGGGACGACACCCCGGGCCCCCCGAAGGCCCCCCGGGACCCCCCGAAGACGTGCTTTGGCGCCGGCCTGGGATCATCGGCGTGAGCTGCTCCATGTCGTATCGGGCCCGCAGCTGTGCGATCGCGGCTTGATCGGGTGGCTGCGGGCGGGCGAGCAGCGCGCCGATTTCTTCGAGGTAGTGCTCGTGGCCGGGCGGGGCGACGAGGAAGACCATCCGGGCCGGCGCCGGTCCAGGGTTCGCGAAGGCGTGCGGGCACCCGGGCGGCACGAACATGACGCTTCCCTGGCCGCCTCGGACCACCTTCGCGCCGGTGCCTGATTCCCAGCTGGACCAGTCGCCCGCGGTCCTGACGCGCGGTTCGAATGCGAGCAGGTCGAGCTCCCCTTCGAGGATGTAGAACAGTTCCTCGGCGGCGCCGTGCAGGTGCACCCCAACGTCGAACCCCGGTGGGACGTCGACCTCGAACATCGACCAGTTCCGCGACCGCTCGGCGCCGACCTTGAGGGTCATGCCCGCGCTTTGGATCCGGCGGCCGCCACCGGGCGGTAGCACCACGCCATCGGTCATGTTTCCTCGCTCTCGGTCTGTCCCTGCCAGCTGTCCCTGCCAGCCGTCCCTGCCAGCCGTCCCTGCCAGCCGTCCCTGCCAGCCGTCCCTGCCCGGCTGTCGCCATTAGCCGCCATGCTTCCAGCCAGTTTCGCGCAGCCAGGCCCGCAAAGTCATCAAGCCGGGGTGCAGTTCCCGCAATGCGGGCACGTCGGGCGCATCACCGGAATGCGTGTCGAGCCACTCGAACATCTTGGCTACCTCCTGGTCGAAGGCGCGCAGTTGCTCGACAGGCACTTGCTGAAACCGCGCTGGCACGCCACACGTCCGGCCGAAGGTCTCGGCGATCTGCGGACCGGTGAGGTAATCTCCGGCGATCTCGAATTTCTGGCCGAGAAATTGTCCGGGCCGGTCGAACGCAATCACGGCGAACGCACCGATGTCGCGCATCGCGATAATAGGCAGCCGCTTCTTGAGCCCTAGCGCGATGCTCACCACGAGCTCACCTTCAGCCAGGACCGGTCGGCTGTACGTGGCGAAATTCTCCATGAAGAAAACGGGACGCAAAATGGTCGCCGGCAGCTCGAGCGCCCGGATGTGTTCTTCGATCCGGCCCTTGCTTTCCAGGTGCGGGATCTCGGTATGAAGATCCGCGCCGTAGACCGAGCTGTACACGAGATGCCCGATGCCGGTTTCGCTGGCAATATCGGCGACCGTTTTGCCGTGCCGCTCCTCGGCTGCCACTCCCTCCAGGCTCACGTGGGGTCCTGTCATCATGGTCAGGACGATAAAAACGCCGTGGACGCCGCTCATCGCCGCCCGAAGTGACCCCGGGTCATCCAGGTCGCCGGTGACGAGCCTGGCCCCTTCCCGGCGTAACGACCGGGCGGCCGCCTTGTCGGTGTCGCGCACCAGGGCATGCACCGTCCAGCCATGCGCGAGCAGTTCGCGAGCGGTCGCGCTACCCTGCTGGCCGGTGGCGCCGATGACCAAAACCGGTCCCTGTCGATTGGCCATGTGGCACTCCTCGTGGCGTGACCGCCGCCCGTCGACAATGTCGTGAGGGTAACGCGAATGCTGATTTCGATCCTGGTACTGATGCTGCTAGGCAGCGGATGGGTCGCCGTCGCCGTCCAGCAGGTCGCCGTCCAGCAGGTCGGCGTCCAGCAGGTCGCCGTCCAGCAGGTCGCCGTCCAGCAGGTCGCCGTCCAGCAGGTCGCCGTCCAGCGGGTCGCCGTCCACATGGAGGGCAGGCCGGATTGAGAGACGAAAGCGAGGCGGGACGGCCAGCACGGCGCGCGGAGCTAGCCGCCTTTCTGCGCGCACGGCGGGCCCTGACTGCGGCCGGGCGACGTCGGGCTGCCTGAGGACAGCGCTCCCAGCCGGCGTCGCACTCCGGGCCTTCGCCGCGAAGAAGTCTCCCAGCTGTCAGGTGTCGGCGTGACCTGGTACACGTGGCTGGAGCAAGGCCGGAACATACCGGCGTCTGCCCAGGTCGTCGATGCGCTGGCCCGTGCGCTGCTGCTTAACCCAGACCAGCACCGGCACCTTCGCGACCTCGCCGGACCCACCCCGCAGGAACGCGAAACGCCCATCGATGACGTGCTCGCCAGGCTGCAGCGGCTGGTCGACGCGGTCACCCCGAATATCGCCTGCATATATGACATTCACTTCGACTATCTGGTGTGGAACACGCCCTACATGCGGGTCCGGCATGATCCTGGCAAGTTCCCACGTGCTCGGCGCAACCTGCTCTGGATGATGTTCACAGATTCAGAGAACCGCCATCGCATGGTTCGGTGGGAGCCGGCCGCTCGTGCCGTGCTCAGTCAATTCCGAGCGGCAGTTGGTCAACGACCTGATGACCCGCGTTTCGCCGAGATAGTGGCGGGGCTGACCGAGGTCAGCCCGGAATTTCGGGAATGGTGGGCGGAATACCCGATCCGCTACTTCAGGCCCGCGACGATCGGAATTGATCACCCTCAGATCGGGCGGACCGCATTTGAGATCTTCCAGCTTCACCCGGTCGAACACCCAGACCTTCTCCCGACCTTCTCCGGGTGATGCAAGTTCCTGCGAGCGAAAATGATCTCGAACGGGTCGCGGCACTGCTCGAACTCGGGTAACTGGCGCCTGATCGGCGTCCTTCTCGGAGACATGGAGTTATTCGTCGCGCCAGTCGCATTTCCGGCATCGCGTGAACCAGACGCGGTGGCGCACACGTGGTAGCTGGGTGACGGGCGCCGTCCCCGCTGGCCCCGGCATAATGCGTGCCTCGACGACGCGGCCCCGACCACCCTCCCCCGCGCAGAAGGAAATCTCGCCATGCCCACTATCCTCAGCCTGCCGCGTGTCACCTCCCAGCCCAGTACCCGTCTGGCGGCCGACCCTGCGGTGCGCGCCGTCGCAGCGATCGGCCTCATCACGGTCGGGATCATCCACGCCCTGGAGATCCAGGGACAGTTAAGCGGTGCGGTCTGGCTCACCGCTGGGTTCTGCCTGCTGGCGGTGGTCGCGCCCATTGCAGGTCTGTGGCTGCTGGCCAGGCCCACGACGTCGGCGTGGCAGTTCGGCGGCTTGCTCTGCCTGCTCGCCGCGGCCGGTTACATCCTCACGCGCAGCGTGCCAGTGCCCGGCGACCCCGGCGACGTCGGGAACTGGCTGGAGCCGCTGGGCGTCGCGGCACTGATCACGGAATCCGTCGTCGTCATCTTGGCCGCGCTCGCGCTGTTCAGCCAGACACGAAGCGCGTTTGAGCCGGCCAGACACGCGGGCCGCGCCGCGGTCACCACGTACGAATAGGTGTGCATCAGCGCCCCCTTGCCGGGCAGCTGAGATGCCCTAGCTGGCGGGCCGCTAGTCTCCGGCGGGATCCCGGGGGCTTGTGCCCCCGGGGCAATACAGCCTTAACGGCTGCGCGGGGCGGCCCGCCGGGCCGTCACGCCTGGCCGGTCCAACGGTCACAGGCGGGCGGCCTCACGGACGTCTGGCAACCCCGCAGTAGAGCCACCGCGAACCATCGCTATCGGCAAGCGCAGGGTCGTCGGCGGCCCACTCGCCCGCATAGCAGAGGCGGCCCTTGGTGTCTGACATGCGCGGCGGCACCAGTTCCAGTCCCGCGAAGAAGCGCTCGATTTCGAGCTTGGAGCGGAAGTGGACCTGCTCGGTGGCGTGTTCGAAGACGCTGCAGAATCCCTGCACAGCGGACGGCGGCTTGTGGTCGTGGGTGAGGTGTGAAAGGGCAAGATAGCTACCCGGCGCGAGCGCGCCCAGGTAGCGCGCCAGCAGCCCCCACGGATTCCATTCGTCGGACACGAAGTGCATGACCGCGGTCATCAGCAGGCCGGTTGGCTGGCTGAAGTCAATCAGGGCGCGCACATCCGGGTCGTTCAGCACGTGATCGGGATCGCGCAGGTCGCCCAGGATGACCCGGACGCTGGCGCGGTCAGTCACAAGGTCCCCGGCTTGTTCAGGAACCATCGGGTCGTTATCCACGTAGACGACCCGGCACCGCTGATCGACTAATTGCACCACCTCGTGGGTGTTGCCGACGGTGGGCAGCCCGGACCCGACGTCGATGAACTGGCGGATCCCCTGCCGGGCGATCCAGCTGGCCGCTCGCTGATGGAAGCCGCGGTTGGCCCAGGCACAGTCCCTGATCTCGGGCACCAAAGCCATGATGCGCTGTGCGGCATCGCGGTCGGACTGGAAGTTGCTCTCGCCTCTGAGCAGGTAATCGTAAATCCGCGCAGGCGCGGGCTTACCCGGGTCTACTCCGGCCGGCACCTGACGAACCTCGCTCATCTCACTCCACCGAGTCATCAATTCACAGTCTTACATGCTCCGTGTGATTCGCGAACCCCAATGTCCACCCTTGTCGGGCGCCGTACATAGGAAGCCGCCTGATCGACCCGCCTGCCGTCCTATTTGTCGCGTTCGTCTGGCACGCGAGAAGGGACGGACAGCCACGTGCCCTGAATGTAGCTCCTGCCAGGCTCCGCCGCGTTGGCTGAGCTGGTTAGTTGCCGTGGGTGCCGGTTAGGACGGTGCCGCTCGGTCACGTCCCGCACCAAGTCGCCGTCCACCTCGGCTGGGCCGGCCACCAGCAGGCGGCGCCCGGATGCGGCGAGGGCCGCCTCGGCATACTCGGCGCCGAACCGGGCGACCCGGATCCCGGCGCAAATACATTGGATCGTTACCAAACCGGGGCGTCAGCCGACCCCGGCATCCAGCACATCAACGTACCGGACCGCTGTCCTCGCAGGGTCGCAATGGTCACTCACCTGGACATCCCCGCGCCACCGATCGTGACCACAACGGACGTAGCGGCGCCCTTGTGCACGCCCGCGACACCATCGTGGACGTGCATCTTGGCGAAGCCGTTACCGTGGCCCAAGGGCGGCCGGTCATCGCCACTATCAGTGACCGGCGTCGGAACGCTGCGGTCAGGGCAAATGCACGCGGAACGATTGCGAGCGGCCAGGAGATACCTTCGGTGCGTTCATGAAGGCGTCCTCCCTGTCCGGTTATGGCCACCCGCCGGGGCTGCCGCCGTTATCCTGGCTCGCACGCTTGGGCTGTTACGCTGAAAGTCATGACAGTGACGCTGCACTTGGATGACGCCGTCGCGGAGGCGCTGGCCGCTGAGGCAGCCCGTCGTGGCCAGACCGCAGATGAGCTGGCGGCGGCCCTCCTGGCGGCGCAGCTGCCCAAGGCGCCACGTCGCCGGCTGACCTTCGCTGCCATGGGTGCTTCGACCTCCGGGCGCGGCGCGGCCGAGGCTGATGAGATGCTGGCCGAGGGGTTCGGGCGCGATTAGGTGCTGATCGTCGATACCGGCCCGCTGGTCGCGACGGCCGATCGCGCCGATAAGGACCACGAGGCCTGTCGGCAGTTGCTGGAGAGCGACGAGGGTCCCCTGGCCACCACGACCATGGTCATCGCGGAGGCCGCCTACCTGATCGACCGGCAGCTTGGCTCGAAGGCGGAAGCCAGCCTGTACGCGTCCATCATCGATGGCCAGCTGGAGGTCGCCGATCTCGGCAAAACCGACTGGCAGCGCATCCAGGACCTGGTCAGCACCTACGCTGACTTGCGGCTCGGCGGGACGGATGCGTCCGTGGTCGCCCTGGCCGAGCGGCATGGCGCGGTCAGGATCGCCACCCTCAACCGGCGCCACTTCGCGGTTTGTACGGCCACGTCATGCTGAGGCGTTCGTATCAAGAGCGGCTGAACCACACAGTCCGCCGCCTTGGATTCTCCGCGAAGTAGTGGCACCTATCGGTCCGCGCCAAGGGCAGGCAAACGTGATCATCATGCTGAACCCGGCTGGGCGCGAGGAAGCCCTTAGTCTGGACGCTCCTGTGGGAAGCCTGGCCCTCCGTCTGCCGCTCGACCCCCACAAGATCCTCCGTGCAGTACTCCCGTCCGCCCGTGGTTCAGCATCTCAGCCGACAAGCGCACAGGCGAGGGCAGCTTAAAGCCGCTAGGACGATGAGGTCCGACTCCGGCCGTGCCGTCAGTTTCCCGCACCGGTGGAGACCCGAAGGCGTCACGGTTGAAGCCGATTTCACTGGCGGCCATCTTCTTCACCTTGCCGCGGCTGGCTGCGGTGCTCAATGACGTTTACCGGGAGGCCGCCCGCTGGGCATCGAGGTGAAAGGAGTCCGCGTGTGCGCGGCGGGCGCGCTGGTGGATGCTGAGCGGCCGCTGGTGTTCGTCCTCGACCGCGAGCGGGATGCCGCCGAGGTCGTCCGTCAGGCGCTAAACAGCCCGCGCCTGAGCCCGCTTTCCCGCTCAGCCGCCTTGTGCCAGCCCCGTACCGCGATGTTAGAGGGCAGACCGCGCCACCAGAAAGGTCCCCCCGCAGCCGAATCCCCCGACCAGTCCATCACTGCGCCAACACTAGCCGCGCTGCCCGCGAGGAACACAGTACGTAGGATCCCTTCGCGTGAAGGATCAAGTGAAATTAGGTTCGCTGGGACCGTGCGTTGGCCATTCGGATTCGAGGATGGCGTAGAGCATGCTGTCGCGCCAGACACCATTCGTGAACACGTGGTCGGGCAAGCGTCCCTCAAGTTGGAACCCTAGCCTTGCTACGAGAGCGATTGACGATTTGTTTTTCGGGCCTATTGCTGCGCTTATCCGGTGGAGGTCAAGCTCGGCGAAACCGAACGTGATGAGGGTTCGGGCGGCATCCGTGGCGTAAGCGTGACCCCACTCGTCCGCGGCGGGACCTTTTGCCCTCTGATCTGTGCCGAGTTGCTCGGACTTCTTCCTCTGGTGCCCGCTGACAGCCCGGAGGAGGCTCGAAGCGAGCCAGGCTCATCCGGTTCATGGTCAACAGGTGTCAATCGGTGGCCGTGATCCCCTCCGGGGGATCGCGGGGAACGAGTCCGGTGCCGGGAGGTGTGATCCTGATGCAGTTCCAGCAGGCCCTCAAGCGCAGCCGTATGCGTCCCGAGCCTGAGGTTGAGGATCTACCGGCGCGACTAAATGACACCTCGGCCGAGGTGGTTGCCAAGGCCGAAGCACTCCTCGCGCGACTTGACGAGGTGGTGGACTGAATCACGCCACCGTCTTCATGACCCGATCTTCAGAGCGCTGGTATAGGGACCTCTGGGCCAGGGCGGTGGTCAAAGTAGGTTCTGATGTGATGTGAGCTGGGCTTATTCGGCCGGGTGGACATATTTTCCAGTTGGTGGTATGCGTACCGGGTGACTGATGAGAGCTTTGAGGTG
>Ga0335077_10004289_pt1 | contig 17393 bp, 17 predicted proteins | sample Lox_Sample_31_FD_207151 | JGI IMG/M metagenome (GOLD analysis project Ga0335077, IMG submission 207151) | Soil microbial communities from Loxahatchee National Wildlife Refuge, Florida, United States - Lox_Sample_3.1 | ecosystem: Environmental > Terrestrial > Soil > Wetlands | place: USA... | reverse complement strand
AAATATTCTCTAAGCCAGCATTTTGGCGTGCGCGCACAGGCCAAGTGGTCGCCCACTTACATCAATACAACTACCGCAGGTGTCTGGTGTGATCCCTACTGGGGTGGTTGCTGGACCAAAGGCGACAGCGTTTTCCTCAACGAATTCGATTTCACCGGCGGCGTCACCTTCCGCTTCTAGAATCCGAACATCGAGTTCACCCCGCCCTGCCGCGGAGGCTCTTTCGGGTCTCTCGGCACCAGCGGCTTAAAGCCTGTCTCCTCCGCCGCTTGCTCTGCCGCCGTGGGCTCCTGTGTCACAGGCTGTTGCGCCGCGGCTTGTTGCCTCACGGGTTGTTGCGCCACTGCGTTCTGCGTGCGCGCCTCCGGAGCTGGCACCGTCACCGCTGAAACATTCTGCGGCGTCGCGCTTCGCGTTGCCACTTTCACGGCTGCGGCCGGCTGTTGCAGATACGCAATATCACTTGCTTCTTCCGTTCCCGGCTGCACCGCCGGAAACGACAAATTCATCTGGTGCTCCATCGCGCTCGCGATCCGGTGCAACTGCCAGATCAACTTTTCCAGTTCTTTCGAGCGGCCCAGGCTCAACGTGCGCTCCCAGAAAAATCGAATCGCCAGCACCGCCAGAATCGGCAGGCTGATCGCCAGTGTGCCCAGCACAATGGTCAAAAGCCACGAGTCCAGCGCTGTTCCGGTTTGCGTCATGGTGCCTCCCTATCGTGCCCCCAACTAACTGCAGCATACCGCCGCGCGCCAATCATGACAAACACGCCCCCTCTCACCGCCAGCGCCCGCCCCTACCGTTCGATTCCCGCCACTTCGCTCGCGCAGAATCCAAGAAAGTACAAAAATCATGGCTCCCCTGTACCCTCACAGGCTCCCCCCTAACCAATCCCCCCTCCTTTCAGTAACTTACCATCCTTCTACCCCCGTTCCCTTTTCGCCCCATAGTACTCCGGTACAGTATTCCCCACTCTTCTCCCCATGTTACAAAATTCTCAAGGTGAACCTTTTATGAAGCGCTCGCTTCTCACTCTCGCCCTGGCCCTGAGTCTTTGCGCGCTCCTGCCATCCTCCGCCCACGCCTGGTGGTGGAGTCACCACAATTCTCCCGGCCCCGCTGGCGCCGGTGCCACGTCCAAAGCCGTCAAGGTCAAAAAAGAAAAACACCAGAAACAAAAGGTCGAGCACCTCTACAACTCTCCCAAATCCTGGGGCTGGTGGCACAAATCTCCCGGTCCCATGGGCGCCGGCTCCTAACCCCCGGGGCCGCCACTCGCTGAGTGGCCGGCCTTACTCTTTTAATTTCCATCATCGAATTTCTCTTTTCTATCTTCCAAATCAAAAAAAGCCCCACGCTTCCCAACTTCTGCGTAGGGCTTCCCGTTCATTCGACTTTGGCCACCGGGTCTTTCAGCAGCCTTAGAAAATTCCCCCCGTCACTCGCAGCGTTTCTCCCGTCAAATACTTCGAATCGGCCGAAGCCAGATACACCGCCGTCGGCGCGATATCGTCCGTCTGTCCGATCCGCCCCAGCGGCGATTGCGACTCCACCCATTTCCGGAAATCGCTCTCCGCAAATCCCCCTGCGTGTACTCCTTCCGTCTCGATCATCCCGGGATTTATCGAGTTCACGCGGATCCTCTTGCCCCCCAACTCCTTCGCCAGCACTCCCGTGATCGCATCCACCGCGCCCTTGGTCGCCGTGTACGTCGCGGTATTCGGTGGGTGAATCGTGCTCACTCCCGACCCGATGTTGATCACGCTCCCGCCTTCCGGCCCCATCAGTTTCACCGCTTCTTTCGTCGTCAGCAGCAATCCCAGCACATTCAGGTTGAACTGCTTGTGGAACAGTTCCTCCGTGATCGCTTCCAGCGGCGCAAATTCATAGACTCCCGCGTTGTTCACCAGTACGTCCACTTTCCCGTACGCCTTTTTGGTCTCCGCAAACAGCCGCGTAATATCCGCCTGCTTTGAAACGTCGCCTTGCACCGCAATCGCATTTCCGCCCGCCGCCTTGATCTCCCGCACCACGCGCTCGGCACCTTCCTTGCTCGACGCGTAATTCACTACCACTGCCGCGCCCTCCGCCGCCAGCGCCTTCGCGATTCCCGCGCCGATTCCCTTCGACGCGCCCGTAACCACTGCCACTTTTCCTGCTAGCTTCGCCATCACTTCCTCGTTTCCCGCCCATCCAGGGCCCTGGACATTTCGACAACCGCCTAATTGATGTCCCTGTCGAGTTTCCGGTTACTTCGTATTTCCCTCTTTGCCGTTGTAGCGCCGTGCGTCGAACACGGCAACTTGCTCATGTGTCTTCTAGACCCGTGATGCCCGCTCTTATACCATTCCCTTTATGAGGAAAAAGAAAATGAAATCTCCCTCACGCAAACGCGTTCCTAAATCCTCCAAACCTCCCGTCACCATCGACGCCTACCTCGCCACCGTCCCCCAACCCCAGCGCACCACCCTCCAGAAACTCCGCAGCTCCATTCGCGCCGCCGCTCCCCGCGAGGCCACCGAAATCATCAGCTACCGCATTCCCGCCTTCAAATACAAACAGGTCCTCGTCTGGTTCGCTGCCTTCTCCGACCACTGCTCCTTCTTCCCCACCGCCGCCGTCATCGAAAAATTCAAATCCCATCTCAAGCCCTACAAACTTTCCAAAGGCACCATCCAGTTCCCCATCGACAAGCCCCTCCCCGCCGCCTTAGTCAAAAAAATGGTCCGCACCCGCCTCGCCCAAATCGCCTCCAAACCCTCACGCCCGGGTGCGCGCTCCACGAAAAAGTGAGCCCCCGTCATTCCGAACGAAGTGAGGAAATCTCTCTTTCTTGTGTCCTTGCGTCTGCCTTGGTAGCGCTGGCCTTTCTGCCAGCCTCTTCGCGGGTGCCCCACCCTCTCGCCCTGAGTTTCGTCGAAGGATGCTTTGTACTGGCAGGTCTTGGTTTGCCTTTACCATCCCACTTCTGCGCCCTTACACGCTCCGCCCTCTCGCGCATCCCGCACCCTCTCTGATTCAATCTTCTGCTTACACACCCACCCGCTTTTCAGCTAAACTCCTGCCTCCGGTTCTTTCCGCCTCGTCCGTCAATCGCGATCTCGTCCGCCAAAAGGTGCGCGCCATGAAACTTGTCCTTCGTCAGCGCAGACTCTCCCTTCCTCGCTGCTTGCTTCTCACCCTGCCGATCCTTTTCAGTCCGCTCGCGCTGCCTCGCCTCTCTCTCGCTCAAGCATCTCCATCCAGCGCCGCCAATTCCTTCGACGCCGCCATCGATTCCCTCATCAAAAAAGTTTCGCCCAGCGTCGTCCAGATCGTCGTCACCGCCTACGCCCCGCTGCAAGACGCCGATCGCGGCAACGCCTCCGTCGTCCTTGGCCGGCAGCGCGCCAGCGGCTCCGGCTTCGTCATCGACTCCGCCGGCTACATCATCACCAACGCTCACGTCGTCAATGGCGCCCAGCGTGTTCAAGTCATCTTGCCATCCGAGCAACCCCCAGGCTCGCTCGCCACCGCGCTCTCCTCGCACATCGAAGTGCTGACCGCAAAAATCGTCGGCGTCGCCCGCGAAAAAGATCTCGCGCTCCTCAAGATCGATGTTCCCAACAAACTTCCCGCCCTTTCCCTGGCCACTTACAAGGACGTCCGCCAGGGTCACGCCGTCTTCGCCTTTGGAAGCCCTGAAGGTCTGCGCAATTCCATCTCCCACGGCGTCATTTCCGCCGTTTCCCGCCAACTCGATCCCGATTCCCCGCTGATCTACCTGCAAACCGATGCGCCCATCAACCCCGGCAACTCCGGCGGGCCGCTCGTCAACTTCAATGGCGAAGTCGTCGGCGTGAACACCTTCATCCTGTCCCAGTCCGGCGGTAATGAAGGACTCGGCTTCGCCATCCCCTGCGCCACGGTCAGAACCGTGTTTCGTCAGCTCAAGGAATTCGGCCATCTGCGCCGTCAGGAAATCGGCATTGGCCTGCAGACCATCACGCCCTCGATGGCCACGGCGCTCAATCTCCCTCGAAATTATGGCGTCATCATCTCCGACATTCTCCCGGGCGGTCCGTCCGAGGCCGCCGGCCTCATGGTCGGCGATATTCTCGTCTCCGTCGACGGTCAGCCCGCCGACAATCTTCCCTCCGTCAACTATCAATTCCTCTTGCGCGATTCGTCAGAAAAACTGCAAGTCGAAGTCCAGCGCGGCAACCATCACGAAGTCTTCAAAGTCCAGCCCATCGAAGAATCCCAGGATTTCGACCAGCTCTCAGCCTCCGCCGATCCCGAGAGAAATCTTGTCCCCGCACTCGGAATCATCGGCGTCGAAATCGACAGGAAAACCGCTTCGCTGATCCGCGGACTGCGTGATCCCTACGGCATCGTCGTTACCGCTCGCGCCTCCGGCGCTGCCACCGATGTGCCCCTTCTCCCCGGCGACGTGATTCGCAGCCTGAATAACCGTCCTATGACCACTCTCGCTCGCTTGCAGGAAGCCGTGAAATCCACCCCGCCCGGCACGCCCATCGTTCTCCAGATTCAGCGCGACGGAAAACTCCTCTTCGTCCCCATCATCCTCGACTAGCCGGAACACATCTCTCTTGCAGGCCCCGTCCGAAGCGTCATCCCGAACGCCGTGTGGAATCCCTCTTTCTTGTGTCCTTGCCTCTCCCTTTGTGGCGCTGGCCTTTATGCCAGCTCTTCCTCTTTCCATCGCCCGGCCGCCCCGTCGTGCAGCGTCCACCCGTCACAGCCATCCGCTCACCCACCGTTTACAATTCCCTCGTCGAACGCCGCGCTCCCGCGGCTACCTACGCCATGTGGGATCGTGCCAACCTCGCCCGCTTTCTTCGTCAGCAATCCCTTTATCTCGGCGTTGGTTTCCTCATCTGGGCCTTCTTCTGGGCCATCGGCGAACACATCAATCCCGCCACCGCTTTCCTCTACTCCTTTTGTTTCGGCAATCTGATTACGCCTCCTCTTGCCCGCATTCGCTGCCGCTATAGCCAGCGCCCTTTCCCCTTTAACTGGATCATTTTCCTGCTCGCTCTCCTGCTGCTTACGCCGATCGTCTACACTCTTTCGAGCGTCGTCGTGTGGTGGCTCGCCCCGCCGACTCCGCAACCCCTCGTCCATCTCCTCAGAACGGGTTGGAAACTTCCCTTCCTGGTGATCATCATCTTCGCCACGCTCACCGCCATCTTCAACCAGACCAGGGAGCGGCTGGAGCGCAAAAATCTCGAGCTGCAGTACTCCGTCGACCTCACTGCCGCGCAACTCCGCCTGCAAAACCGCGAAATGCAGCACGCTCGCGAAATTCAGGAATCCCTCCTTCCCAAGAACATTCCTCAATTGCCCGGCTTTGAAGTCGCCACGGCTTGGTACCCCGCGCGCGTCGTTGGCGGCGATTATTTTGACGTGCTGAGCCTGGGCGAGAATCGCCTCGCCATCTGTGTCGCCGACGTCGTCGGCAAAGGGGTATCCGCGGCTTTGCTGATGGCCAACGTTCAGGCCGCGGTGCGCGCCTTTGCGCACGAGTCCGACAGTCCTGCGTCCATCTGCACCCGCGTCAATACTGTGCTCTGCGAAAACATCGCCATGGGAAAGTTCGTGACCTTCTTCTACGGCGTTCTCGATGCCTCCCAGCACACCCTTCGCTACTGCAGCGCCGGCCATCCGCCGCCCATACTGGCTTCTGCGAACTCTGCACAACAACTCTCCATCGGCGGGGCGATCCTCGGCGTCTTTCCCTCTTGGCACTACGAAGACGCCACCATCCGCCTTCATCCCGGCGACCGCCTGCTCCTCTTCACCGATGGAATCACCGAAGCCGCGTCACCGGACGGCGAAGAATTCGGCGAAGCGAAACTCGCGGCTCTCGCCAAGGCCCACTCTTCGCTTTCCGCGTCCCAACTCAACGCCACCGTGCTCGCTCAAGTCTCCCATTTTTGTGGCGGCCACTTTCAAGACGACGCCACTCTCGTCGTCATCGCCGTCAACTAGCTTCACCTCACCGCGTCGCCGCCCCACGGAAATACTCCGACCCCGGCGGCCTCAGCAGCAAATATCCAATAACCAGCAGCAACACCAGATGAACCGCAAATTCTTGCCGTGAGTGGAACGCGCTTACCACCACATGAAACGCCATCCATGCCAGCACCAGCCACCTCGCCCACCCTCGTCCCAGCAACAAAAACACCCCGCCCACCACCGCCAGCACGCGAATCAACTCGATCCCCACCATCCACCGGTCGACCGGCCGCTCCTGCACGTGGTACACAAATCCCACCCCGCCCGCCGCTATAAACAGAATCCCGACCGCCGTCACCGCCCAGGGCCGTTTCATCCTCGACCGCCTTTCACCATTCGCCTTCTCCGCGCATCTTTATATACTGGAATCTCAGTCCCGGACAGGAGTTTCCCATGTGCCGCAACATCAAAACTCTTTATAATTTCGACCCGCCAGCCACTCCTGACGAAGTCCGCGCCGCCTCTCTCCAATTCGTCCGCAAGATCACCGGCTTTCACAAGCCTTCCAAATCCAACGAAGCCGCCTTCCAGCACGCCATCGACCAGATCGCCTCCATTTCCCTGCAACTCCTCCACTCCCTCGAAACCTCCGCCCTTCCCAAAAATCGCGAAGAAGAAGCCGCCAAGGCCAAAGCACGCTCCGCCCTGCGCTTCGCCTCCTAAAACAAAAGCCGCCCGGAGCGCTCCCGGCGGCTACTCAATCCCATGTTCGGCTGTTACGTCTTTTCTATTTGTTATTTTCCGATCCTTTCCCTAATTTCCTGCTTCCTCAATTTCCTCCACTCTTCTTCCTCACCGCAGCGTATCGCTCCGGTAAAACTGCCCGAACTGCGTCCCATACGTGAACGTCATCCATCTTCCGTCCGGGGTAATCGACACCGCTGCCTTCCACGGTGCCAGCCCCACCTGCGACTTCGGGCTCCATTGCATCCACTCTTCCCGCTTCCCCGTCGCGATCTCCACCTTTGCTACGCTCAATCCCGTCGCGTCTCTCGTTTCCGTGAACACGTGCTTCCCGTCCGCCGCCCATTCAATCGGGAATTCTCCACTCTTCAATCCGGGAATCGGCGTCGTCTTTTCGTCCGCAAACGACCCAATCGCCGGCCCCTCTTCCGTCTGCGTGAAGAATCTCTGCTCATCCTCCGCCACTTTCAACCCGAACACCGCGCCCCTCGACCCGGCAAAAACCTTCGGTGTCGTTCCCTCGATGTCGGTCATGTAGTTCTTCGGCGCTTGCTCCCCCTGAATCGCCACCAACAGAATCCTTTTCCCGTCCGGAAACCACCACGCCCAGATCGGGTGAAACCCTTCCCACTTCAGCGCCTTTGGCTCCCCCGGTCCCACCGGCACGATCTGCACTCGCCCTTCCGGGTCATCCCCCAGCACCACCAGTGCCCACTTCCCATCCGGACTGATATCCGTCCCGTATCCTCCTCCGCCGATCCGCACAGCCGCCGAGCCGTCCGTCTTCCGCACATACACCGAATAGCTTTTTCCCGCGTGCACCGACTGGTCGGTGAACAACATCGCGCTCCCATCGCGCGTCAATCGCGGGTTATAGTCGTTGTCCAGCCACGTCATATCCCGCTCGACCTTCGTTCCGTGCTCCAGCAGCATCATGCCGATGCGGCCCTCATCCGCCGACACCAGCGTCCGGCCGCTCGCCGCAATGTCATGAATCCGTGTGGATGTTGTCCCGCAATACACCGTGCGGTGCTTGCCCTCCAGGCTTACCGCGCGAATGCAACTCTCGCTTCCTGCCTCCGCCCCGGAGAACCACACCTCTTTTCCCGACGGCGCCCAAGCCATCTCTTCCAGCGACGACCATCCTTCTTCCAGCGCCCGCATCTTCCCCGCGCGGTCCATCATCATCACGTCCCCGCGATCATCCGTATTGGGTGGGTGCCGGAAGAACGCCACATGCTCTCCGTCCGGCGAAAGCCGCAAGTTGCTGATCCAATTCATTCCTTCCCACAACACCTTCCCCACTGGATATTCCAGCCGGTACTTTCCGCTCTGCGGGTCCCGCGCGATCACCGCCATCTCTTTCCCGTCCGGCGACCAGTCCGCATCCATCACGTTTTCCAATGTCTCCCGCGGCGCTCCCCCACCCATCGGTGCGATCGCCAGCGTTCCCACAAAATGGTAGTGCGCGAAATACACCGGCTTCACCAGCACCGCCATCTGCCCTTGCTTCGATAGCGACAGCAGCAGCGCCCCATTCAATCCCGCCGCCACCGATTCCGGGTATTCATCGCGGATGAAGTACGTTTCCGGCGCGCCGTTCGCCAGCAGCGCGCTATACACCACCGTGCTTCCGTCCGCCGCCAATCTCCCGCGAATCACCGTGCCCTGCTCGAACGACAATCTCGTGAACATCGGCACCACCGCCGCCTTCGGTCTCAGCAGCAACGCAATCCCGCCCATCAGCGCCATCCCCGCCAACGCTCCCGCCACAATCCCCTTCCAGATCCCCGCCGGACTCTTCCGCTCCGCCTCCCCCGCCGCTGCTATCGTCTTCGCGCTCGATGTTCCGCTCAGCGCGTCCAGCGCAAACGCCAGATCCTTCGCCGACTGGAATCTCTGTTCCGGCTGTTTCTCCAGGCACCGCCGCACAATCCGCTCCAGCCCTGGCGCCACCGGATGCAGCGTGGCATCCAGCTCCGGCGGATCCTCTTTCAAGATCGCTGTCATCGTCTCCGCCGCCGTATCCCGCTGAAACGCCCGCTTTCCTGAAACCATCTCGTACAGCACCGCCCCAAACGCGAAAATGTCCGTCCGCGAATCCACCCCCGCGCCACGCACCTGCTCCGGCGCCATGTAGCCCACCGTTCCCATCACCACGCCGGCTTCCGTCGGCAAACTCGTCAGCGTCCGGTACGTCGCGTCCGGGCCGGAACCGTTCCCGTTCGCCGCCAGCTTCGCCAGCCCGAAATCCAGGATCTTCGCCCTGCCTTCTTTCGTGATGAAAATGTTCTCCGGTTTCAGATCGCGATGAATGATGTTCTTCTCGTGCGCCGCCGCCAGTCCCTGCGCCACTTGCACCGCATACTCGGTAGACTTCCGCGCGCTCAACGCTCCGCTCTCCAATTGCGCGCGCAGGCTGCTCCCCTCAAGCAGCTCCGACACCAGGTACGGCAGCCCGCCCTGCTCTCCTATATCGTGGATCGCCAGAATGTTTGCATGATTCAGCGCCGCCACAGCCCGCGCTTCCTGCTCGAATCTTCTCAACCGGTCCGCGTCCTTCACCAGCGCTTCCGGCAGCACTTTGATTGCTACGTCGCGCCCCAGCCGCGTATCCCGCGCGCGGTACACCTCGCCCATCCCTCCCGCGCCAATCGCTCCCACCACCTCGTACGGCCCCAGCTTCGTCCCCGCCTGTATCGTCATAAGCCCGCGATTATACCTTTACTCACCACACCATCGTTTCTCAAGCGCGGCTAATCCCGATTTCTATACCGCTTCTCATGGGACGCATAAACCCGTCATCCTGAACGGCGTCCTCCTGGTGAGCGATTGCTTCGTCAATTCCTTACTTGCTCTTCTCCGGTATCAACTGCTGTTTCCCAATCGCCTCCACCAGCACTTTCACGATTCCATCCACAGCCTTCGGCTCCGAGCGCGGGTTCTTCGTATCCGTCGTGCCGCTCCACACCAGCTGCCCATCCGGTGCCACCGTCGCATACCAGTTCGATTCCACCTGCACATCCGTCTCTTTCTCCATGTACGACGGGTCATACACCACCGGCGCCACTGCGGCGTAGTATCCGTAGAACGTTCCATAATAGGGATAAAACGGAAAGTCTCCCGGATCGACTTCCTTCCACGTCTGGTCCAGTTTCACGATCCGCGAAGCCACCACGGCGTCGAACTTGTTGTCCTGCACGTATCCGCGTAAATCGTTCATGTTGATCGGCGTCGCATCCGGCCGCGGCATCAGCGTATAACTTTGCGTCACCGTCACTCCCGGCCGCGTCATCTCTTGCACCATGCGGTCTTCGAAGTCCGCCCGCGCCTCTGCCTTCCCATTGATCGCCAGCACCAGAATGTTCTTGAAGCTCCCGCCCTTGTAATTCGCGTTTCGCCACTGGAACTTCAGCTGCGATCCATACGCCACGCCCACCGCCGCCAGCGCCAGCATCGCCATCCCAGCCAGCCTGAGTAGTTCCTTCCGCCCCGTTGCTCCTGTCTTCATCGGTCCCCCCCCGCTTGCCCCGCCATACACGACCATACATGGTGCGTCCCCACTCGCAAAATGAAAAGTCGCCGCCCGCACCCCGGAGCCAGTGCCGTTTACGGGCTCTCTGTGAACGCGGATCGCGATCTTTTACCGCACTCTTTTGCTCTTTTACTTCGCCCCTATTTCCCTTTCTTCTCCGCCTTCCCCGCCATCTGGTCCAGTTCCTTTGTTACTTCGGCGCTCAGGTCCTTGTCCGGTTTCGCCGCCAGCATCTTTTTCACCACTTCCAGGTTCCCCATCACCACCGTATTCACCGTCGTCAGGTGATCCGGCTCGTTCAATGCTCGAAAACCAAACATCGCTCCGGTGCTCAAAAAGCTGTCATTCAACGCCAGCAGATACACTCGCGGATCGATTTCCACCTTCCCCGCTGCGTAAATTTCCTTCCCTTTGTTCAGATTGTCTTTCGCGCCCGCCATACCCGCCAGCACCAGCGCCAACGCATCCCGGTTCGCCTGCTGTTCCGCCTGCACCCGCTCCGCGTCGCCAATCAATTGCCCGCTCTTCACGTTATTCATGCCGGGGTTCGTTCCCGTGAATCCCGGGAACGCCACTTCCAGCACCATGGGCTTATCGCTCAGGATCTGACGCTGGTCCATCACCGTCTGCATCGCATCCATCAACTGCGCGTGCGCCGTGTTGTAGTAATCGCTGCGGTTCTTATAGAACGCGCCCGTATGCCCTGCGGCCGCCGGCATCTTGGCGCCTATCTGGTACGCCTCGCCCATTTCTTTGTTCGCCGCCGCCAGCGACGTGACCAGCGCCACGCGCAAGATGGACGCTTGCTGCTTCACCCCGGGATCGGTCGCCGACTTGATCGTCGCATCCAGATTCCTCAGCGCCGCCTTGAAATCCGAAGACTTCAAACTGTTTTTCGCATCCAGAAAATGCTGATCGCCTTCCGATACGGTGGGGCCACTCGAACATCCGGCGAGAACTGCGCTCACAACCATTGCTGCTACTGCGAGAGGGCGGAGCCTCATGGGGTTCGCTCCTTGGACAGATTCAACTCCAGGTTGGAGCGCACCTACCGCGATACTATTCCCCGCCTCTTCCCCGAGTCAATGACCTGCAACCCAGGCCGCACCCCCTTCCCCCCTGGGCCCGCGCTTACCCGTTGATACGCCCTCTGCTACAGCTCATGCAGCCGTCACATCTCTTTTTTCCGCTCCCTCCCACAACTTCCCCCTGAATGCCGTATCATGTTTCCATTCACCGGAGGTTGCATGCCCATCCAGGTCCGCTCCATCAGTCTACTCGGCGTTCTCGCCATCCTCTTGCTCTGCTCCGCTCCCGGCTTCGCCAAGCTCGACGTCGACTTCAATCCCAATCTCGATTTCACCAAGTACAAGACCTTCACCTACATCGGCGGCGTCGAGCATCTCACCATGCTCCAGGTCAATCCCAATCTGCTTCGCGATACCGTCCACCAGGCCGTCGCACGAGAACTCACCAAACGCGGACTCACCGAAGTCAACCGCGACCAGAATCCCGATCTCGTCATCCGCTACATCGCTGAAAGCAACAGCCAGCTCAACTACGCTGGCGACGATGACTACGGCGGTTACAGCAAATTCACTGTCGACTGGTGGGCCACTTCCTACACCCTGTGGTTCACTTCCACCACCCGCGATGGCTCCCTCATGATCGATCTCATCGATGCGAAGCGCCGCGACCTCGCCTGGCGCCTCTTCCTGCAGCAGAAAATCCTCAACGTCGACAAACTCCCCGAAAAAATCAGCAACGAAATCGCCGACGGCTTCAAAAGCTATCCCCCCACCGAAAAAGACAAGGAAGAAATCCGCAAAGAGCACGCCAAGCGTCCCAAACCATCAAAGGACCCTCAATTCCAATAACGTCGTCGCCGGCCCCAACCATGTCCCTGGCAGCTTGCTGAACGCCCTAACTCTCCCGACACATGCCCGCTCTCCTTCCGCCATCCCCTCCCCGTCTATCCTATCCTTTCCTCAGGCGCACTCTCACCGGCTCAGGAGGCCGCTCTCCATGTCGCCACAGCCCTTCGACTTCACCTGCCTCGCCGCCGCCAAACGTCTTTTCCCACACGCTCACGTCGATCCCTCCTCCCTCGAGGGTCCCTACTGCGCCGTTCGTCCCGACCACGCGCACACTTCCGCCAATCTCCACGTTCGCCTTTTTGCCGATTTGATGGAAGCCGAAGAGTGGGCCCGCTCGTGTCCTTGCGGCTCCGCCTCTCCGTCCACCCATTTCGTACGCGTTGTCGAACCTCTGGAGCCTGCCGACGCCGTCGCCTTCCGCAATCACGCCGACTGGACCCACCACCGCGCCGCCGAACTCCTCCAGAAGTGGGCTTGCCTTGCCGAGCGTCTTGCCCGCGGTCCCGCCACCGAGGCCGAACTCAACCACGCCCTTGCCGCCGCCCAAGCCTCCGGCAAACTCTCCTGGCCCGCCACCGACCCGGTCGCCGATCCCTCCGACTGTCTCCCCACTCTCCACTGGGCCCACTCTCACAGAATGGTCAAGGCCCAATACCGCGACGACCTCTCCACCATCGAATTCACCCTTTGAGCCTTGCGCCTTATTCAGTTCCCTTTTCACTTTCTACGGTTCCGCTTTTGTTCTTCTCCTTCTTCCTCACATGCACTATTTTCCTCACCTCCGCCACCACTTCCCCGCTCTCATCCGTCACATTCACCGCAAACTCCCGCTCGCTCTTTCCTTCGCGTTCCACCGCCGCCCGAATTTCGGCAATCACTTCTTCACTCAGCCGGAACTCCGCACGCACCTTCCCGCGCCCCGGCTTCCGAAAGCGGATCGTCGCGTTCTTGTCCCACACCACATAACCGCTCCCCAGGTTCTCGATGAGCATCACCATGTAAAACGGATCGGTCATCGAATACAGCGACCCGCCATACTGCGTCCCCACATAATTCCGATTCCACCAACGCAGTGGGATCTCCACATCCACCGCCCGCCAATCCTCGTCGAATCGCGTCACCCGGATTCCCGCCCCCAGCAGCGGCGGCCACCAACGGATCCACTTCCTCGTGTTCTTCTTGAAAAAGGAGTTCATGCCCCAATCCCTCTTTCATTCCCTCTTCGCTCCGCACCGTTGTCATCCGGCTCGCCCTGAGCTTCGGCGAAGGGAAAAGCGCCGTCCGCGACGAAGGAACTTAACCACCGCGTCTTGGCTCGAACTTCGTCCACTACCTCTTCCCTGCCGATTCTCCCGAAAACTTCCCCCTATCCCCTCACCGCCCTTTTCTATATACTCCCGCGATATTTCCACGGAGGCGCATCATGTCGTCCACTCCTCTCCCGCTCTCCACTCCCGAACAAAACAAAAAGCTCATCCTCCGCTGGTTCGAGGAAGTCTGGAACCAGGGCCGCCGCGACACCATCCTCGAACTCTTCCCCAACGACGCCATTCTCCACGACGGCGCCAACCATTTCCACGGTCCCAAGGAATTTTTCCCCTTCTACGATTCTCTCCGCTCCCAATTCTCCGACTTCCGCATCACTCCGGTCGTCTGCGTCGCCGAAGGCAATCACGTCTGCCTCCACTGGTCCGCCTCGTTCCGCCACACCGAATCCAGCAAGCCCCTGCAGATTTCCGGCACCTCCATCTGCCGCGTCGAAAAGGGCCGCTTCGCCGAGGCCTGGCAAAACTGGGACGCCGCCGGCCTGCAATCCCAGTTCACCGCCCAATAGGTTCACTTGCTTTGTGTGTTTCCGCGCGACCCGCCTGCCGTCGAAACTACTCCTCTTGGCAACGAAATCGAAGCCCGCGACCCCTCCCTGAGCCACGACGCACCACCACACACCCTTGCGTTCCACCAATTCGGATCGCTTCTTCTTCTATCGCTTTCGCCGCAACGTCTGTGTAGCGCCCACTCGCACCACCGCCATTTTCGCCGGCACCACCCGCCAGTTCGCAATCACCTGTTTTGACCAGCAACTCCCGCATAAGTCCCCGGGGATCACCACCACTTGCGCTCGCCCCCCGCATCCCGGGCACCGCTTCGCTGGTGAACGCAACTCCACTTCTCGCGCCCTCCTCGTGATCTGAATCAGCCTCCGCAACGAAATCGCGCCGTCAATCGTGCGCCGCGTCCACCGCAGAGACTTCGGTATACTCTTCACAATCGTTCTCCTGAGTTTGGAATTTGCACGGCCGGAAAGGGAGGGGTTCAAGCGAACTTGAGGGGTCGTGCTGCAGCCCAGTGTGCGAGCTATCTTGTCGGCTTACAGTGACGCGAATCACACATTACTCAACATTACATACATAGATTTCTACTTCTCTTCGCCCCCGCACACCGGCGTACCCGCTCCAATCGCCAGATACGCCGCCGAACACCGCAGCCAGTTCCCCGCCGCGACCAACCTCAATGGATATTTCTGCCCTGTCCACAGAATCACCGGCGTCGCCAGCGCCCAGGACACCGGTCTTGGCAATCCGCCGCCTCCCGTAGCAAAATCTCGTCCCATGAACACCAAACCGTTGCTCGCTCTCATCGCTCTCGCCATTCTACTTGTTGTCGCGTCGCGCCCCTACTCTGCACCCGCGCTCGCACCACAAGCCCCGTCGAACTCCAACGCGCCCTCTTACACTTCCGCTGGCGAACTCCGCTTCCCTGAGCACTACCGCGAGTGGGTCTACCTCTCCACCGGCTTCGACATGTCCTACAATCCCGCCATGAACATGGACCACCACATGTTCGACAACGTCTTCGTCAATCCCGAGGCCTACCATTCCTTCCTGCAGACCGGCACCTGGCCCGACAAAACCATCTTTGTCCTCGAAGCTCGCGGCGCGGAATCCAAGGGCTCCATCAATCAGGCCGGCCAATACCAAGGCTCCTCGGTCATGGGTCTCGAAGTCCACCTCAAGGACGAATCTCGCTTCCCGGGCAAATGGGCCTTCTTCGGTTTCGACGAAGGCCAACTCGGCAAAATCTTCCCCACCACCGCATCCTGCTACTCCTGCCACCAGCAGCACGCCGCCGTGGACACCACCTTCGTCCAGTTCTACCCCACCCTGCTCCCCATCTCCACCGCCAAACACACGCTCTCCGACGCCTACACCAAAGAATCCGCCGCCACCGACAAGCCCGACCACCACTAATCCTTCGCACAAAAAAACATTGTCATCCCGAGCGGCGCGTCGTTTGCGTCGCGTAGGATTTCAACCCGTCAAGCAACTCAAAGCAACGCGTCATTCCGAACGCAGTCTGCGCAGTGCGGAATCGCTCTTCGCTGTTCACCCCGCCCGCAACTGTCGCGCTCTCACCGCGCCCGCCCCAATCACGCATCCCGCCGCAATCGCCAGCGCCACCACCGCGTACGCCGCCGTGTGCGCTCCATTCGCCGCGCCCGTTAAATCCAATCCCGGCGTGTGATTCATCGGCCCCACATACCACACCAGCGTCAACGCTCCCTCGAACGGCTTGCTTGTTCCGCTGAGCACGCCCAGAAACAGCGCCGCCGACGGCAACACCAGCGCCCCCGCCAGCCATGCCAGCATTCCCGCCATGTCCGCCGCAATCAGCAACCGCACCGCCGCTCCCACTCCCACGATCAGTGACACCGCCACACCCGCCCCCCAGCACGCCAGCAGTTGCCGTGGCAGAATGTTCGCGCACGAAAACAGCAATCCCCTCGTCTCGAATCGCTTCTCTCTCGCGCCCATTCCCGACCACACGAACACGCACCACATCCACGCGCTCGCTACCAGCGGCCCGCGCGAAACCTCCAGCGGCGCGGCAAATTGCGCGACCAGCAGGCCCAGCGCCACCGCGTACCACCACCAACGCAGCCCAAACAGCGCCAATCGTAACTCCGCCGCAAACAGTCTTCCGAACGCATGCACCCGCGCCGGCACCGCCAGCGGCGTCAAATGAATCGGCGCCGCTACGTTTCCCTCAACATTCGCCGGCGCGGCAACTGCTGCCGCCTCCGTCTTCTTTCCTTTCTTCACCCTCGCAATCTTCGCTGTGTCGAAGCGGTCAAACACCACCGCCGCCAGCAACGCAATCGCGCACGCCACGCCAAACCACATCACTCGCAATCCGACATATTCCGCCGTCCACGGAATCCCCGCGAATCGCCAATCGCGCAGCACAATCATGTGCTGCCCGGTATCGATCTGGAACGACATCCCGCCCCGATACCCCGGCACATATTTCTTCGCTTCCGCCCCCAGCGTATTCATCACCGCGATCAATCCCATCGGGTCCAGCCACTCGCGCTTGCTCCAGATCGGCGCCGCCAGCGTGAAGTTCCACACAAAGAACCACACCACGTTTCCCAGTCCGCCGCGCAGCCCCGGCACCATCTCAAACAACAGCGCAACCACTGCCGTCAGCGCCACCGACGGCAACGCGATCAGCAGGAAGGGAGACAGCAACGCCCACAGATCGAGCCGCGAGTCCTCCGCCACGATGAACTGCATCGCCACCGCCGCCACCGCCAGCACTCCGACCATCGTCGAGAGCACCGCAAAGTTGCTCAGGAATTTTCCAAACGCGTACGCGACCTTGGAAAGGGGTGTCGCCGCCAGAATCTGGCCCACGCCCGTGGCGCGGTCGCGTTCCACCGAATTCTTGACGATGTAGAACCCCACCAGTGACACAAAGCACGTGATCGTCAACGCCACCAGCGTTCCGATCCAGCCGGATGTGTACAGCCCGCGATACTCGTCAAATTGAATGAAGACTTTCCCCGTGGCCGTGGCGTAGCCGAGGAATACCGCGAACAACAACGCCAGGAAGAAACTGTACCGCCGCGCCCGTTCCAGAAAATCGGCCCGCGCCATCGCCAGGATCGATCGCCCTGCGCTCACGCCGCCGCTCCCGTCACGCCCGCGCCATTCCGCTGTGCCGCCAGCACTGCCAGGTACGCATCCTCCAGCGACGGCTCCAGCGCCCGCGCCGCCCCATTCGGCGCCGCCTCCGCCACCACCCGCGCGTGGACTCCGTCCGACCGGTGCGCCGTGCTGCTGATTAGATATTTCGTCCGCAGCGCCGGCAATTCCCCGCTCGGCACCACCACTTCCCAAATCTTGCCACTCACTCTTGCCAGCAACGCTTCCGGCGCGCCATGTGCCAACAATTGTCCCTGCCCGAGAATCGCAATCTCCGTGGCCACGGCTTCC
>Ga0335077_10004288_pt1 | contig 17395 bp, 18 predicted proteins | sample Lox_Sample_31_FD_207151 | JGI IMG/M metagenome (GOLD analysis project Ga0335077, IMG submission 207151) | Soil microbial communities from Loxahatchee National Wildlife Refuge, Florida, United States - Lox_Sample_3.1 | ecosystem: Environmental > Terrestrial > Soil > Wetlands | place: USA... | reverse complement strand
AAGTTGTCCTCGGCGACGTTCCCAGGCGTACCGTTATGGTTATCCGTTCCACCCACGAAGCCGTAGTGATAGGGATTGACGCCGAGCGAATTCTCGTAAACGAGACCCTTAGTTACGCCCCAGCGAACCCAGTTTGTCTTCCCATATTTCGCATATGTCAGATCGCTATAGTCCCCAATTGAATCGGCATTCTCAAAGCCCGCGAATTCGTCGGCGCTCCAAAAGGCACGGTGCACCTCGGAGTTTCCCTTGATCTGCATCATTTCGATCAGCGGTTCGAAACGGCTGCGTATTTCCGCGTATTCTTGGGTGATCGGATCTCCTGCCGAGTCGTTTGGAGAGAACATCATGCCTTTGCTGGCGTTGGAATTGTGTGGGATGGCAATGACCTTCATGCCCTGCTTCTCGAGACTCGCGAGCCATTTCCACAGGTCCTCTTCGTGGTTGAGGTCGATGTAGCTCATCGGCCGCTCCGGCACATTCATATCGCGAAAGAAAACGTTCCGGTGGAGGTTGGCACCCTTCCAAGCGCAGCTCCACTCAAATGCCGGGATGGTTGTGAACTTACCTGGCTCGTAGTTTTCCTCGGCAGCGGTTAGGATCAACTTCCAGGCGCTCACGGCGGTCCCAGGACCGGCATAAAAGGGCGGGTGCTGAGGCGTCGTAGAACGATTGCTCTTGACCACGTATTCGAGGAACCACTTCTCGCGCTCTTCGATGGTGCTTAGGTTCCGCAACTGCTTCACCTGCTCCTGATCATGACCGGTCGCTCCCTCGTTTATGGTGGAGTACATTTCGCCGATGTACTCGGCATGGTCGGTAACCGCTGCCCAGTCGAGAGGCTTGTGGAGTTGGACTGTGACGCCGCCGACCTCGACCTCCTCGCCCTTTGCAAAGCGATAAGCGTCGGAGGGAGTTAACCGAGCGCCGCCGATGTACGCGTCCAACGAATAAGCCGTGTGCAAGTGTTGCTCGCCGAAGTACGCGTTCTTCAGCGGATTGGCGGCGACCGTGGCGGTTGGCTTCTGGGTGGTGTCGGCTAGCACCTTCGATGCGTTATCCCGCTGACCCGGCCTGCTGCACCCGGTCGCAAATAAAACGGTAGCGCTAGCGAGTGCGACGGCTATGGAGTGAGTAATCCACTTGATCTGCATGACGGTTCTTTACCCTCTGAACTGTCGCGGATCGAGGAGATTTCGACAATCCGTAAAACTCTCGGAAACGATGAGTAGGAAAAATACGGGGTAGTCGATTGTCGTGCCTGGATTACGTCTCGTCGTGGCACTGAACCTGACAGGAAGGGCGCGGATCGCGGAGGTGGACATCACTGCAACTTGGCGGTGTCCCCCTAGTAGAACGTACAGTAGTCTCCTTAGCAACAGACTGCATACACTACTAGAGGATAGGGGCGTGATTTTCCTCACCGCTGATCGAATGCTGCACTAATCGGCTGATTTTGCGATGGCGACCGGGCCCCAACTTCCACCCGTGGAGAACCCAATGAGGCCCAGAGTCCTGATAGCTGATGACCACCAGCTCTTTGCGGAGAGCCTTCGCTCTCTGTTATGCCCGTCTCATGACGTCGTTGGCATTGCCACGAATGGCCGCGAACTCACCGAATTGGCGGAGCAATTTAAGCCAGATCTGATTGTGACCGATCTTACGATGCCCCTGTTGAACGGACTTGACGCCATGCAAAATCTAAAAGGAACACGTCTCCGCAGCAAGTTCATCGTTCTGACGATGCACGTGGACGTAAGCCTTGCTGTGCTGGTATTCCGTGCGGGAGCCTCTGCCTTCGTCCTGAAGACCGCCAGCGGTGACGAGCTGAAGGAGGCTCTCCAGATAGTGCAGCGAGGTGGATACTACCTGAGCCCTCAGTTCCCTTGCGACCTGGTCACGGTTCTCGCAGAAGCTGCGCGTCGCCCTGTATCCGACCGGGCTCCCCAGCTGACCCGGCGGCAGCGCGAAGTGCTCCAGCTCGTGGCCGAGGGGAAAACCATGAAGGAAGTCGCATCTCAACTCAACATCTCGACGCGCACAGCAGAATCATACAAGTATCACCTGATGGAAGTGCTGGCCATCCATACCACTGCCGAGCTGGTGCAGTATGCAATCAAGATTGGTTTGATCACCATTCAGCAGCTCGATGTTGCCGTTTAATGCTGGTCAAGTCGTTGATGCGGGTCCAAGGAGATGAAGCATTAATTCTAGGATCAGAACTGAGCCTGGTGGGCTTAAGCTCACATCATCCCGTCGCTGACGATTTGTAGGGAGGATAAGGTGAACGCCCCTGCTGGATCACCAACCTTGGATTCCAGCCTGCTGCAATCCTTCATCGAGGCTCTGCCCGACCCTTGTGTGATTATCGATCACTCCGGCCGGGTATTTGCGGTTAATCGTGCCTGGAAGGAACTCCCTCGGAGGAATGAAGCTGCCTGTGCCGCTCGCAACCCGACAGGAATCGACTACCTGGCGCTCTTCCAGTCCTCGATCGCGGATGAGGGTATGGCTCGTGCATTAGCCGGTATCAAGGCTGTATTGAGCGGGCAACAGGAGCACTTCGAGCACGAATACATCCGCCCCATGCCGCCCACGTTCCGCTGGTTCCGGATGACCGTGCGCGCGTGGCGGGGGTTAGGTACAAACGCGATCATCTTCCACCGGGATATCACCTCCGAGAAGTGGGGCGGGGGAAAATCGCAAACCCTGGAGCAGGAATTTCGCTCGCTGGCTGACGCGGCGCCTGTCATGATCTGGATGTCCGGTCCGGAAACAGAGTGTATTTTCGTGAGCCGCCAGTGGCTGGAGTTTACTGGGGCACGGATCGAGGACGCGTTTGGGGAGGGGTGGCCCCAGTTCGTTCACCCTGACGACCGCAATGGTCTTCTAAAGGCTTTTCACACTGCGTTCGATCAGAAACACGAGTTCGCGCATGAATATCGATTGCGGCACAAAGATGGCGCCTACCGCTGGGTCCGAGATCGCGGATCGCCACGCTACAATGCACAGAACCAGTTTCTGGGCTTCACTGGCTCAGTGTGGGACCTGAGCGAACAAAAACGGGCGACCGAGGAGGCATCTAGGGCCGGCCGACACGCACGCTTGATACAGAACGTTGCCGAGATTGCAAACTCCGCGACGACAATGCGTGAAGCCTTGCAGCGGTGCCTCGACGTGATCTGCGAAACGATGGCGTTTCCGGTAGCTCACGCTCTCCTAATCGACGATGACGAGCCAGAATCGGCGAAGTCTGCGCACATCGTGTACGTCAAGGACCCGGTGCGTTTCACCACTCTATTCGAGATGAGCAGTCGTATGACATGGCCGAGTAACTTGGGTGCGCCGGGAGAAGTGCTGCGCACGGGCAAGCCTGCGTTTCACGACATAATGGACACGGCGAAGGAACCGCAGCGCTATCCGCGAGCGCAGGCATCCCTGGACGCAGGGCTGCGCACAGGCATTCATATTCCAGTACTGGCCGATGACAAAGTGGAAGCCATCATCGAATTCGGAAGCGAAGAGGCGATTGCAGACGATCAAGAAGTTGCCGCCACTTTGGTGGCGACCGGCGAGCGGCTCTCTCGGTTTTTTGAACGGCGCCGCGCACAAATCAAGTTTCTGAAACAGAAAGAAGAATTACAGGCCTCGGCGGGACAGCTTTTCCTCATGGCAGGACGTCTGGTCGATTCGCAAGAGGAAGAACGGCGGAGAATTGCGCGCGAGATTCACGACGATTTTACCCAGCGCTTGGCGGTAGTTTCCTTGAAAATTGCGCAGCTTGCCGGGCGTGATCTCGCTGAGGTATCTAGCGACCTGGACGCTGATCTCGAGGACATCAGAAAAGCGACGGCTGCCGTAGCGAATGACCTGCGCGATCTGTCGCACCAGCTTCATCCCACGATGCTGGGACTCATGGGGCTCGTCCGTGCCCTGCGAGCGCAGTGCGAAGAGTTCCAGCGAACCCGCGGGATCGAGACGGAATTTGAAGGATCGGCTTCAGACCAGGACGCCTCGCCCCAGGCAGCGATGTGTCTGTACCGCGTGCTGCAGGAAAGCCTCATGAACATAGCGAAACACTCCGGCACTGCCCGTGCGCGCGTTACCTTTGCCCGGCAAGCGGACGGGCTTGAAATGCGGATCCTCGATGAAGGCCGAGGTTTCAATCCTGACGCGAAAGGTCGCATGGGGATAGGCCTGACGAACATGGAAGAACGGGTGCGACTGCTGAATGGGAAACTGGTTGTAAGCAGCATCCCAGGAGGCGGAACTGAGATCATAGTTCGACTTCCGGCAGCGCCGGGAGTTCAACAGTAGCATTTAAGCGCGTTCGCGCCAGATCATCTGCAGAGTTGGCGGCCCATCTGACCATCACCGCAAAGCTTTTTGACGGGCGGCCTCCGCGAGAACAGTGACCAAGTCAGAGGGCAATTGCGAGCTCAGATAACACCCGCCGCTCTGAACCACATCGAGGGCCTCCCTGAATTCGGCAGAACTTGCGGTCTTTAAGACGAATGCAGACGCTCCCGAGCGAAACGCTTCTACCGCGAGCCTTACATCGTTGCGCATCGTCAGAACGATCACCTTGCCGTGCAGCTTCGCTGCTGCAAGCGTACGAACCGCTTCAAGACCGCTCAACACCGGCATCGAGATGCCAGTCACGATCAGATCTGGTTCAAATCGCACAGCCAGGTCGGTGAGCTCCCGCCCGTTGGTGGCAATGCCAACTATGTCATAAGCCGGACTCAACATCGCGCTGAGGGCATCAGCATACAGCCGGTGTCCATCGGCAATCAGGATTGTGGGCCGCATGGGTTGCTCAACCAGCACAGGAGCTGGTGCCCAGCCGCAAGATTCCCGACTGGCTGGTCTGGAGCGCTCGAAGACTGCCCAGGGCGCTCCCTCATTTCATCGCGGCCAGCAGGCTTTTCAAGACGACCTTCAGCGGAATCTGCACAAGAATAGCCGGCAACATCGGAATCACCACTGCAAGAGCCACTGCGACCAATGAGCCCTTATCGAGCGGTAAAGGCTTCATCTCCTCGATATGCTGGAAACTCGAGGCTAGGTCGCTGAGGCTGCTGATCTCAGGCGCGGATAGAAGCTCGGCTTCGTGATCCCTCCGGTGAAGAATCCACTTCTCGTAAAATTCCTCGCTGTGGAGATGCGCCAGGCTCCCGTATTGCAGGATACCTTTGCGGCGCAGGGGAGCCAGCTTCGGGACGAAGAACAGCAAGGGGCCCACCGCAATCACCAGAACCAGCACGAGCAACAAGATTGCAGGAAGCTTGAAACTCATCAGGTCCGCTCCCATATAGAGAATCTCGTGACGCCAAGTTGCCCCTACGGCCGCTGCAACCGCAAAAGCAACGGGAGCGAAAGCCACTGTGGACATCCCCAAGAATCCTATGCCCGCATGTTTGTCGGGATGGGAAACCAACAGTTGCAATTTTATGCGCGACAGCTTAAACACTAACAACGTCCACAGCACCCACTTCCAAAGGCAGAGGCCCACCAGAAACTGGTAGATCAACTGGCTTACGACTGTGTAATACCAGCCGGCAGGACTCAGGTGAGTGCCTAAGGCAGTCTGCGCACCTTCCATGGCCCAAGGGCCGGCCAGCCCTACCTTCCCGCTGAATGACAAGGCAATGTGGAGGCACACCAGAGCGGCAATCGCTAACTCCGGCAGCATTGAATCGCGGAGGTGAATGAGCCACCCGACCGTTCCATCAAATCGCGACAAATCAGGAGGCGCAATGAGGTCTTCGCGCACCTGACTCACGATCATGCGAAACTTTGACTCCATCAGGATCTGTCCGAGCAGCAGGACAGGCACCGCAATGAGTATCCTCGATGCAACCCTGTAGTCGGTAAGTAAAGCGACGACCGCGCCCGGTTGAAACAGGGCAGTCAGGAGGACTAGAGGGATCCAACCCATTGCAACCGCGACAATCAGGCGCCTTCCTAGGTTCCATTGGTGCGGAAGAATGAGCCGGGTCTTGAGCTGCGCGCGGTAGAACGGGCCCCCGCGAATAAGAGAAACTTCAGGATCGAGAACGGCTACGTTTTCCACTAGGGTGTTATTCATACTCACCTTCTATGTTGCTGGTTCGCCGAGTGTCTCAGAAGACCGGGTCGTCCCCCTTCGACAGCAGCGAGGCTATCGGGCTGCAATCGTGGCTTAGTTTTTCTTGTCGATGAGCCCGCCAATCGCCTTTGTGGGAGCTGCTGCTGCCGCCCCAGGGGCTGCTACGGCTCCCGACGCGGCGCCTTTCACCGCACCCGTAGCAAGGCTTCCAGCCACTCCTCCCACGTCCGGAATGAATTTCGGATCAGAGGTCGTGCCCTCAATGGCGAATGGGATACCTCCCTTGCCGCCGCCAACCGAGGCTACCTTGCTAACGCCGCCTACCATTCCCCCGCTCAGATTTGCTAGCATCTTGAAGGCGAGCGCTCCCTCCGGGCTCACCGTACCGCCTCCTGTAATCACTCCTATCGCAGGAACATCAAGATTGATGTTGTCAGCCTGCGTGCCTGCGGGAGAGACATGCGCATCCAGGCTAAAATTGCGAATCGCGGTATCGGGGTTTGATACCGCCTTTCCGGCAAATGCCGACAGTGCTCCCATCTTCGATCCCAGATTAAAGCCAGACAGGCTGGTGTCGGAGAGCCGCACGGGACCGGTGATGACCAGTTTGTCGACCGGCCCCGCAATGTCCAGTTTCGCCGACAGAGTGCCACCCTTCAGTTGGGACCCGGCCGGAAGCACGATGCCGAGCGAAGGCGCCATCGCCTCTAATTCTTCAACCGGCATCGCTGGCGCGTTCAGCTTAAGGTTCACTACCTCCGTCTCACCCTGAGTGCGGAATGTTCCTGTCAGATGGGCCTGCGCCTTGCCGATGGAAATATCGCCTTGCGTCACGGTCCCCGACTCATTGGCGAGATCGACATCGACGGTGTGCCTGATCACGACGGTTTTCGGAGCAGGCGTTCCTTTAGGCGCCAATGTCAGCTTCGTGCCAGTAAAGTCCCCGATGGCCTTCGCTTGACTGCCGTTGGAAGTGAGGGTCCCATCAAAATTCGCTATCCCTGTGATACCGCTCGCCGGATCGATGAATCCGTAGGCGGCAATATTCATGTTGTTAACCTTGACCTCCGTCTCAAACGGAGTCTTGGCAGCATCAGCGGAGTCAATGGGGCCGGCTTTCCCCGAGATGTCCGCGTCCCCCCCGCCGGGCAGCAGTGCCGTGACCTTGAAGGGGAATTGTGAAGTGGCGGAGAGATTTGTCACCTCGATGTTGACCTTGTCGTATACCCGAGGCTTCCGGGAGGAACTCACTTTTTGAACCGTCAGCCTGGCATTGTTCACGCTCAGCCTGCCCACTGAGACATCTGGCGGCGGGCCCGACTCGCCCCCTTTAGGCTCCGCCGGCTTCTTCGTAGAAGGCCCGCCCAGACTGGAGAAGTTCCATGTCCCGTTGGCGGCCTTGAACAGCTTGATTTGCGGCTGCTCCAGCACGATCTCGGTCACCATCACCTTTCTTGAGAAAATAAGCGGCACCAGTTCGACTCCAATCTTCAGCGACTGCGCCGTAATGAATGGTGATTTGCTGAAGGCGGGATCGTCCGCGATCGCGATATTGTCCGCCTCGACGTGACCGGAGAGGATCGACAAACTCAGATTGCCAACCGTAACCTGGCGTCCCAGCGCGCTGCTCGCCTCCGCTTCGATCTTCGGGCGGAAGCTGTTCACATTAATAAGGAATGGGAGAGCAATCAGGATCAGGACAAACACCGCGAACACAATCAGCGCAGTGCGTAACCAATGTCTTTTCATAGGGGGTATTCCTGTTCTTCCGGACTATCCATCCGGACTGGATGTTTGGTTCTTATCCAGCATGGTTTAGATTTGCGTTGCCTTCATCGACGGGGTGGGCCGTCTCCAGCGCCTGCAGCTGAGAATTCACGTGAGTAAGCATTTCCTGGAGTTGGGCCTGAGATTCGGCCGCCGTTTTAGGACAGTCAAGCCAATATTTGATGATTTCCCTTTGCCAGCGCAGTTCCAGCAGCCTCTGCAGCCTCGACTCAGGATATTTCGACTGTTCATAACTCATACCGATACCTGTGAGTTGCATGGCGGATTCCTTCTCGAACGTCGATGCACGAATCGAACTAGGTTTGAACCATAGTTGCCGAACATTTCATTTAGGACTCGCTGGAAAACCTTGAGCGAGTTGACCTTCGGGATCCATTCCGCTTCACCTGTTCCCACAGCTTAGTTTCTGGGCCGCCACTCCGATACTCGGAAAACTACTCGATTACCTGCCCGTATAACTACGGTGTCGCGAGGGCTGGGAGCTACGGAAGGGAGGCCAGAGAATTCGGCTAACGAACCGGAGCGGCGATGCCGTATTTCTTCGGTGTTCCGGGCGAGTAGTTTTCCGAGTACCGGAGTACCGGCTCCAAGACTATTTTTGTGACAAGCGAAAGATGCGTGCCCGCGAGAGCGACCTTATTCAGGTAGAAGAGTGTTTACTGCCACAAGAATTTGGCGATCGCAAGCTTGTATTGAGACCTAGGTTACACGCGACGACAAGCCGCATTTCTTGCGACCCGAGCGCCGCCCGCAATAAGTCAGAAATGGAGAGCACATTCATGAAACGAAACGCTGGATACGCAATCGCGTTGCTGATGCTCGCAACTGGCCTTACTGCGCCGTTGCCGGCGCAACAGCCTAGTCCTCAAAAAACGGACCTGATCGATCCTGTGGCGATGGATGCCCTGAACCAAATGGGCACCTATCTTCGGTCACTCAAGGATTTCCAGGTTACGGCGGCGGTCACTTCCGAGGATGTCCTGGCGGACGGAGAGAAGTTGACTTACGCTCATACCACCAGCATCCTGGCCGTCCTCCCCAACCGGCTTCGTGTCGAGGTTCAAGGGGACCAGAAGTCACGCCTGTTCCTCTATGACGGTAAGACATTCACTCTCTTCGCCCGTCGCGCGGGGTATTACGCTACTGTGGACGCGCCCCCGACCATCGGTGAGTTGATCGACGTCGCCAGCGATAAGTACGGCATCGAGATCCCCCTTCTCGATCTCTTTCTGTGGGGTGGGCCGCGTGCCTCCACCAACGAGATCACGGAAGCCAGTGACTTTGGACCGGGTGACGTCGGCGGAATTACCTGCGAGCACTACGCCTTTCGTCAGCCCGGCCTTGACTGGCAAGTCTGGATCCAGTTGGGCGACCATCCCCTTCCCAAGAAACTCGTTCTGACAACCCTCACGGACGAAGCTCGCCCTCAGCACGTATCGTTGCTTACCTGGAACCTTGCGCCGTCCTACAACGATGCAGCCTTCGTCTTCGATCCTCCGACGGATGCTCACAAGATTCCTTTCGCCGAAGAGAAAGCCGCCGCCGCAGCAGGCAGCAACTAGGAGCTATTCCATGAAACTCAACATTCGACCCTTTCTATCGTTTTCGCTGGCGCTGCTTTTGGCCGCTCCATCCGTTGCCGCAACCCGCCCTGGTGGCGGTGGTAATAGCAACAATGGATCGGTGCGTTCGAGTTCGCGCAGCAACGTCAACCAGCCGAGTGCCAATCGCAGCGCTGCTTCTAACCGGAGCGCCAACGAGAACCGCAACACCAACGTCAACAAGAATACAAACGTCAACCGCAATACCAACGTTAACAAGAACACCAACGTCAACGTCAACCGCGATGTCAACGTAAACACACACAACAGCTACAACTCCGGCTACTACGGTGGTGGAGGTTGCTGCTATCACAGCGGGGTTGGTACGGCCGTGGCGGTTGCAGCAGCGGCGACCGCGACTGCGGTGGTGGTCGGCTCAATGGTTAATACGCTTCCGCCCAATTGCACCACCGTTATGGCCAATGGCGTTACCTACCAGCAGTGCGGCGGTAGTTATTATCAGCCGCAGTTCTCTGGCGGGAACACGAGCTACATGGTGGTCAACAATCCTATGTAACCAAACAGGCACGATGAGGGGTTCCCCTGGGAAGGAAAACTGTGAGACCCCTCAAACTTTCCAGAGTGGCCAAAGTCCCTCGAGTAAGTTGGGCAGAATTGTGAAAGATGAAAGATCCTTGAGGTGCTTCGGGCGAATCGGAAATGTCCCGGACAGCCCGGCTCAGAATTGTTTTGAGTAGTCGGCGCGATGTGTGAAACTCCGGCTCGTCAGTCGAGGAAGAAAACAGGCCACATGACTGATACGCCGAATACGGATCCCCGCATGCGGTGGGAGGCGAAGCCCTTGGCTCCAAACGGCGTCTAACTGGTGTTGTTAGGAAAAGAACTTTTTGCGGATTATTGCAGTCGATTGTTCGCGGGAAGAATCTGGAGGGGGACCGAACCCCCTTTCGCTCAGTCGTGTCGGACCTAACCCGTGCCTAGCAACAACAATTCAGCTTTGGGTCGGCACCGTATTTATAGGCGAGCGTCTTAGTAGTTTTTCGGGTACGTTTCCACAGATTCGCAAGGCATATTTGATGCGGAAAAGAGCGTGGAATGTAACGTGAGCTACAGCTTCATTGATTTGGAGGGAGCGCCGTTGCTGCCCACGCAATAAAAGTTCTCGAGAATGGAGAATGAGCATGGCAGATGAACGACAGAAGTCCGCGAATCTCAAAGGCACGAAGGCGGGCCGGAACAAGCAACAAGGCTCCGCTCTGCCGTTCCCCCCTACGCCCTCGGCAAGCAAGGCGGGCTACACCTTGGCGGAATCCACGCACCATCACCGCGAGGAACTGAACCGTCTCCCGGCCGATGCACCAAACATTCTCATCGTCCTTCTCGACGATGTCGGATTTGGACTATCCGAGGTGGTCGGCGGCGAAGTAAATACCCCCACCTTCAGGCGCGTTGCCAAAGAAGGGATCTGCTACAACGCGTTCCACACGACCTCGATCTGCTCGCCGACGCGTGCCTCCCTGCTCACAGGCCGTAACCATCACCGTGTGCATTCAGGGACTATCGCCGAGCGTGCAGTCGACTGGGATGGCTACACGGGAGCGATCAGCAGGGACACTGCGACCGTCGCCGAGGTTCTGCGCCATTACGGATACAAGACAGCCGCTTTCGGCAAATGGCACAACTCCCCCGCCACTCAGACGACCGCCATGGGGCCATTCGATCGATGGCCGACCGGACACGGCTTCGATTACTTCTATGGTTTCATCGCAGGCGAGACCTCGCAGTGGGAACCGCGCCTGTACGAAAACATCAATCTGGTTGAACCGCCGATCGATGAAAAATATCACCTCTCTGAGGACCTGGCGGACAAGGCGGTCGCATGGCTCCGGAAGCACGAGGCGTTTGCTCCGGACAAGCCGTTCCTCATGTATTGGGCTCCCGGAGCGGCCCACGGGCCGCATCACATCTTCAAGGAATGGGCCGACAAATATAAGGGCAAATTCGACGATGGTTGGGACAAATACCGCGAGCGCGTCTTCGCGCGCCAGAAGAAACAAGGGTGGATCCCCGCCGATGCCGCGCTGACTCCGCGGGCTGAGACTATGCAGGGATGGGATGATATTCCTGAAGCGCAGCGGCCCTTTCAGCGCCGCCTCATGGAGGTGTTCGCCGGATTCCTGGAGCATGTCGACGTTCAGGTCGGCCGCATTCTGGACGAACTCGACCATCTAGGGAAGTCCGGAAATACGATGGTGATTTACATTTTCGGCGATAACGGCTCCAGTGCCGAGGGACAAAGAGGTTCCATTAGCGAGTTGCTGGCCCAGAACAATATACCCAGCACGGTGGAGGAGCAACTGGAAGCGCTCGACAAGCTGGGAGGACTGGACGTTCTCGGAACTCCGAAGGCGGACAACATGTACCACGCAGGTTGGGCATGGGCTGGGAACACGCCGTTTCACCACACCAAACTGGTGGCAAGCCATTTTGGCGGAACACGCAACCCCATGGCCATTTCCTGGCCCCGCCACATTCGGCCGGACGGCAAGATGCGGAATCAGTTCCATCATGTGAACGACATCGCCCCTACGATCTACGATATCCTTAACATTCCCCTGCCGGAGATCGTGGACGGCCATGAGCAGAAGCCGATGGATGGCGTCAGCATGGCGTACACGTTCGATTATTCGGACAAGCCGACTCACAAGAAGGTGCAGTATTTCGAGAACAATGCCAGCCGTGGCATCTACTCGGGGGGCTGGTACGCCTGCGCCTTCGGTCCGTTTGTCCCATGGGATACACCAAGCACTGCGAAGCGGTTGGCGAACTGGGACCCGAGCAAAGACGAATGGGAACTGTACAACATCGAGAAGGACTTCTCTCAGGCGAACGACCTGGCGCAGGTCCACCCCGAGAAACTGGACGAACTGAAGAAACTCTTCAAAGAAGTGTCTCGCGACAACCTGGTATGGCCGATCGGCGCGGGCTTATGGCTGCGGATACATCCCGAAGACCGGATTAAATCGCCATACACGAAGTGGCGATTCGATGGCTCCACTACGCGAATGCCGGAGTTCGCCGCACCCGGGTTGGGGCGGGAGAACAGCCATGTTGAGATCCAGCTTACAGCGCCGAAGAACGCCTCGGGCGTCCTCTACGCGCTGGGCGGGTTTTCGGGCGGCCTGACCTTATTCATGGACAAGGGGCACTTGGTCTATGAGTACAACCTGATGATGATCGACCGCTATCAGGCGCGCAGCGCGCGCGTTGTTGGGCCGGGCAAACACGTTATCACCGTCGATACGACGTTCGAGAGCCCCGAACCGATGTCACCGGCGGCGGTTGTCTTGAAGTTGGACGGCCGAGAGGTGGGCAAGGTCGTGGTAGCACGCACAGTTCCTGCCGCATTCACCGCCAGCGAGACATTCGGTGTGGGCGTGGACCTGGGATCGCCAGTCTCGCCGGACTACTTTGACCGCCGCCCATTTCGCTTTGAAGGGAGCATCGAGCGCGTCGATGTTGAGGTGTTTGAGGCAGAAGCGTCTGCGAAAAGACATGAAGCAGCTTGACCTCGCACAGGCGACGCGGTAGCAGCCGAACCCAGCACGAATCCGCGACCGTCCAATGACGTGAGCGGCTCCCCGATTTCTGACACACCGTGAAGGTTAGTTTTCCGGCAAAATCTCTTACCTGAGGAAGGGGATTTGCCGTGAAGAGGAGCGTTTTTCTGCGGAGCTGGGCCGTCATTGACGTTACAGTGCGCCGTGAAAAGGCGCTGGACTTCAGCGGGTGCAACTCCCGCCCGGGAACTGGTTCGCTCCACCCGGTAGATAGGATGAGGTATGCTCAGAAGTTGCAGGCGGCGTCACACGGCACATCGAAAGAATACAAGGAATGAGAAGGAGTAGGCGTAAGTCGCATGTGTTCAAAGCCCTGTATCGATTTCAGCCCGAATCGACTTGGCCCGCGTAGCAGGCGTTTGCAGCCACTTGCAGGGGCAGGGATGCGGGGGGTTACGTCACAAGTCACGTCAAAAACTTCCAAGCAGAGAGTGAGCGAGGTGACGCTTCCGTCACAATCCGCACTCACCGCCTTCAGAAGCCTATAATTCCATACCAGATGGCTAGACGCGGAAACCCGAACTGGACTAAGGGGACAGGTGCCAATGTCCCACCAGCAGGGCCTACGGAGTTTGATATCCAAGCCAAGCACTTGGAGCTTACGGAACAGGACTATGTCGCGTCGCATGAGCTGCGGACTTGGTGCAAGAACAACAGCAATCGCTGCTACGTGCCGGAGTGGCTGCTCAAGGAGTGGAAGATTCCCGTCGATCCAAATCTTGCGTGATCAGATCTGACTTCGTCTACTCGCGCTTCGACGGCAAGTCTCACACAGTTTTTCCGCCCGAGTTTAAGCTATCGTCATCGACTCTGGCCGACTGAACGGGACTCCTGTCCCGGATGAAAAGTCTTGAAATCCCTTTTATAAAACGCTCGGATCCAGCCTTCAGTCCGGCCGGAAATCGGGAATTAGAATTTCAGGTCCCTGCCCCCATTTTCGGCGAGGGGGTGCTGCCTGGTTTTTCTGGGAGCCTCAAATAGGTTACTGTTGGAAGAAATGCAAGCAACAGGAAATTTCGGGAGTGAGCTGTTTTGAAATTTCATCGCAAGGCCATACAGTCGAAATGCCGTAGCGACGAAGATTAGCAGAATTACCACTCCCCAAAACAAGAATTGAGGCCGCGTCTTGTGAAGAAAGTACCTCTGGTCCGCTGGGCGTGAGGTCTTGTGCTCGTATTTTATTAGGCTTCTCTTTCATGCAGTCGCCTTCGTTTCTGCTGCTTCCAATGATCCCATCAATTCCTCCAAACTCCGAGGTGATCGGTAAGGCCAGCCTCTATTGTTGGAGTCATCACACCAAGGATGTGGGGGTGCTCTCGGCAGTGGGTCAGTTTGATTTCCACAGCAGCATTGGGATGGCAAGAACACACAGGGCCACAAAGAGCCAAAAAGCGAAGCGCCTGAAAAACGGGAGTCGGCTGTCCGGAAATATTTCTTCATAGGTCGCAGCAACTTCGTCCCCACCGCGTCTCCAACACGCTATTTTGTCACGCGAAGCTCTTTTTGTGAGGCGAACTCTCATAACAATCTCACCGAAGACACTCAAGACCGCCACAGCCGCCACGATATAGAAGAAAACGCCAAACATACTAAACATGCGAGCTGGCTTGTTCTCCCAGTGCTTTCAGGATAAGCCCCCTTGTCAATCCTGCTTGAATGAGACCTCCTCGCCTAACGGGGTCAGCCCCCATCCTGGTCATCCTCAAAAGCAGCGGTTTCGAAGTGCGGCAACATCTAGACAATAGATCACCAGCAGCGGTTATTTTTGTGCAGGCGGACGGTAGACGCTCGCATTCAGCCGCTCGCCGTCGCGCATCGGGATCTTCACCGCCCACATCAGGTCAACTTGCTTGGGTGATTCTGGCTTCTTGTCGGATTGCTGTGCGAGTCCTGACAGGCAAAAAGCAAGCAGCAACGCAACTAGGACTGGGCAACGGGCGGATAGGCTATTCCTCCGATCAGCTTCTCTGTTTTTGTCGTTCATTAGCCTTGTAAGTCCGAGACAGGCTAGAGGGCTTCGACATTCGATGCAGTGCAAACAGAGAACCTAGCCGGCGTGCCGGTGATGCGGCCAGCGACGAATTGCAACCCGGTTTGCCATTCAACACGAATTAGCCGAACCGTTACCAACTAAAAACTGAAATTGAGTGATAGTTGAATGATTCTCGGACTGGAATCGAAGGATAGACTGCGGCCGAAATCACCTGGGCTCAAGATACGCCCGCTGGAGTCAAAGCTTGCAGCAGTGGTAATGTCGCTGGTGGGGTTGCTCCGACTGGGGTGATTCAGCGTATTGAAGAAATCTGCGCGCACCGCAAGATTCTTTGATTCGCTAATGGGGAACCGTTTGGCTATGGAAATATCAACGTCACACTGGAACGGCCCGCGCAACACATTGCGTCCGACGTTGCCGATGTCGTTCCCCCCTTCCGGGGCTAGGGCTGTCGGATCTTGAACACTTGGAATCGGCTGGTTGGGCGCTACGACGGGAAGGGCGAATGCAAAAGGATTGAAGTAATAACCTTTTGGGACATTGCTGGTTGCCGTTCGGCGGGAAGCCCCTGGGGCCCAGTTCGGACGTGCGCCGACCAGCCCATAAAGGTCGCCCGCCGCCGGATCGAAGATATCCACGGGCAGGCCTGACATGGCGAGGACGATGCCACTCAGCTGCCAGTTCGTCAACGTCAGGCGCGCTGTCCGCGAGCCCGTCGTCCACGAAAATTTCGGCATATCCCAAACCCAGTTCAGAACAAAGTCATGCGTGCGGTCGAAGTCAGAGAGGCCGCGGTTGGCGAGGGTGCTGAACTGGTTGCCCAACACAGTTCCGGTATCGAGTCCGCTGCTGCGGTCCAACGTCCCGTCGGCAAACGCCCCGCCACCCGCATTGGAGGCGTTATCGATGGACTTGGACAACGTGTACGAGGCCTGGAGTTCGAGATGACGGGATGCTCGATGCTGCAGCGTAACCTGCAGAGAATGATAGGTAGGTTGATGCAGCACTCGTCTGATTCAAGTTGAAAAAGCTAGTGTCCGAGCCTTGGAGCGGCGCCCGGAGAGGTGCATTGCCGGGTGTATTTGTGGTGATAACCTCCCCTGTCACTGCATTCGTAATCGGGTGCTTCGTGCACGCAATCCGAGCCTGATTTACTGCCAGCTGGCGGAACAAGCGTACGCCAGGCGACCCTACGTAGGCGATCTGAAAAACGGTGTCAGCGGCACACTTGTATTGAACTGCTGAAAATATGGTGTCCGGTTGTTGCGATCCATCACGCTCCCGGTCAGAGCGATGCCAGGCTCCAGCACTGGGAATTGGTCCTCCGCAAGTGCCATGGGGAAAGGATGAGCGAAAGTCTGTTCGAAAGAGAGAAATGTCGCGTAGAACGGTGGCGCGAAGAAGTCCAGCCCCAGGTAAATGAATGATGGACGGCTATAGGAAACGCCATAACCAGCCCGGATCGCCAGACGACCTGAACTCATCGGCGACCAAGCAAATCCGACCCGAGGGCCAAAGTTGTTCGGGTCAACACTCTTGAGCACGCTGTCGCTAACCTTGGGAACACCCGCCAGGTCATATCGAGGAACCGCATTGCCCGCAATCACGATGCCGCCGATTGGCGGCCCTATGGGGAAACCCGCCTGCATCAACCTCCATGCGGGGCCGGTAGAGGGCCGGGTCAAACCCGCCAATGCGTCCTTTCGTGTCGTGGGGCGGAAGGTCGAGTCCGTAGCGCAATCCCAGATTCAGCGTTAATTTTCGCGAGAGTTTCCAGTCGTCCTGCACGAAAAAGTCGCAGTCGCTGGCGCGAAAGTTGCGGTCGTTCAGGCCGACACCAATCGAAGAAAAGTCAGACCTGCCGAGCAAGAACTGGTCGAATGTGGGGAAGTCGATTTCCCCGTACGTATTCACATTGCCGTGAGCATCCCACTGGTAGTGCCGAAATTCTCCGCCCAGTCGAAGACTATGCTTTCCCCACTGCAACGAGAGCACATCGATCAGGGACAACGATGGAGAAATCCCCTGAACCGTTATGTAGGTGGAACCAATCGTGGCGCCTCCACTGTCACGTGCGAGAAGAATTAAAGGTAATCCTGGAAACGTGTCTGCAGTCGGGCGCGAGACGCCGATGTCCGAGTCATGGATCGACTCCTGCGGGGCCTCATTGGTCCTGATGAAGTTGTATCCGAAGCGCGCTTCATTGACACTCGTTGAGCTCAACGTATGGATTTCCTGAATGGATAGAAGGCGGTTGTTGACATTCCGGTAGGTGCCGAAGCCGGGCAGGCCAGATCCGCCAATGAAGGTTCCTCCACCGAGAGACCAAAACTCCGGAGCG
>Ga0335077_10004287_pt1 | contig 17398 bp, 18 predicted proteins | sample Lox_Sample_31_FD_207151 | JGI IMG/M metagenome (GOLD analysis project Ga0335077, IMG submission 207151) | Soil microbial communities from Loxahatchee National Wildlife Refuge, Florida, United States - Lox_Sample_3.1 | ecosystem: Environmental > Terrestrial > Soil > Wetlands | place: USA... | reverse complement strand
CTGGTGGCGCTGGCCCTGCCGGGGTCCACGCACAGCACCGCTTCCTCCTCCACGGGCTCGTCGGGCACCTCGGCCGGCTCCGGTTCCGGCTCATCCTCGAGCTCCGGCTCCGGCTCGACCTCCTCGGGCTCCGGGTCGAGCGGTTCCAGCTCGACCGGCTCGAGCTCCAACTCCAACTCCAGCTCCAACGGCTCGAGTTCCAACGGCTCCAGCTCCAGTTCGAGTTCCAACGGCTTCAGTTCCGGTTCCGCCCCATCGTCAACCTCCGGCGGCGGCCAGGTCACGTCCGGCGGCTCCTGATGCCATCCCACCCGGCTGGCGCCCTCGCCGAGGGCGGCGCGGGCGAGCCCAGCGTAAAGGCCGCAGGCGAGCCCAGCGCGGAGGCCGGGGTCGCCGCCGCCAGCTGGCCGGCCCTCGGCACGCTGGTCCAGCTGGTCGTCACCGAACCGCGCGCCCTGGCCGAGGCCCGGCGGCTGCTCGAGGCCGACCTGGCCGCGGTCGACCTGGCCTGCAGCCGGTTCCGCACCGACTCAGAGATCTGCACGCTGCAAGCCAGCCACCCCGCGCAGGTCACCAGCGCCCCGCAGCCCACGGTCAGCCAGCAGGTCAGCCAGCAGGTCAGCCAGCAGGTCAGCCAGCAGGTCAGCCAGCAGGTCAGCCAGCAGGTCAGCCCGCTGCTCGCCGAGGCGATCGCGGTTGCGCTGCGGGCAGCCGAACTGACCGAAGGTGACGTCGATCCGACCGTCGGTGCCGCCATGTCAGCGGTAGGATACGATCGTGATTTCGAAGAGATCCAGCGTGCCGGGCCGACGGCCCGGCCGGTCACCGTGCGGACCGTGCCCGGCTGGCGCGAGGTCCGGCTGGAGGGCCGGATCCTGACTATGCCGGCCGGCATCCAGCTCGACCTCGGGGCCACCGCCAAGGCGTGGGCCGCCGACCGGTCCGCCGCGCGGATTGCCCAGCAGGCCGGCTGCGGCGTGCTGGTCAGCCTGGGCGGCGACATCGCGGTCGCGGGCCCTGCCCCCGAGGGTGGCTGGCGGATCCGGGTCCAGGACGTGACCGGCTCACCCGACGAACCCCCGGAGGGCCCCTATGCGCTGGTGGCGATCCGCGACGGCGGGCTGGCCACCTCCAGCACCAAGGCGCGCCGCTGGCAGCGCGGCGGTGACGTGCTGCACCACATTCTCGACCCGCGCACCGGCCTCCCGGCCGAACCCGTGTGGCGGACCGTGTCCGTGGCCGCGGGCAACTGCGCGGACGCGAACGCGGCCAGCACGGCCGCGGTCATCCGCGGCCGGGCGGCCCTCGGCTGGCTGGCCCGGCTCGGCCTGCCGTCTCGCCTGGTCGACGCGACCGACGCGGTGTTCACCGTGGCCGGCTGGCCCGAGGACGCCAGCACAGACAGCTCAGCCAGCTCGGCCAGCTCAGCCAGCTCGGCCAGCTCGGGCAGCTCGGGCAGCTCGGACAGTTCAGAGTTATCGCAGAAGTAGCTTCCAGGATTTATCCACCCAGCTCAGCAACTATGGATCACGTGAACAGAAATCAACCCCGGCCGGACGGGAGGGAGTGACATGGGCGGGACCACCGCGTTCTGGTACGCCAGCCGCGCCACCGGAGTCGTCGCGCTGCTGCTGCTCACCGCCGTCCTGGTGCTCGGCATCCTGGTCAACCGGCAGGGCCGCCTGCCCGGCCTGCCCCGCTTCGCCGTGACCAGCCTGCACCGGAACATCTCACTTCTCGCCGTGGCGTTCATCGCCGTGCACGTGCTGACCGCGGTGCTCGACACCTTCGTCAGCATCCCGCTGCTGTCCGGCGTCATCCCGTTCGCCTCCGGCTACGAGCGGCTCTGGCTCGGCCTGGGCGCGATCTCGTTCGACCTGATGCTCGCGCTGATCATCACCAGCCTGGTCCGCGGCCACCTCAACCGGATCCTGTGGCGGTCCATCCACCTGCTTGCCTACCTGTGCTGGCCGGTGGCGTTCGCGCACAGCATCGGCTCGAGCCGGGACCTGCAGCACGGCTGGCTGCTCTACCTCGCCCTCGCCTGCGCCCTGGCCGTCGGCGCCGCGATCCTGTGGCGGCTGGCCAGCGCGGCGCGGCAGCTCCCGCGGGCGGCCCGGGTCGCCGCCCTCCTGCACGAGCACAGCCGGCCGACCGCAACCAAGGCCCGCGAGAGGATCTCATGATGACCATGGCCCCGGTGAACCAGAGGGTGAACGAAACGGCGAACGGTACCGCGAACGAAACGGCGGACGAGCCCGCGAACCGGACGGCAGGCGCGCCCGCCCAGCAGCAGCGCCCCGGGCTGCCCCGCCTGCTGCCCCTGGTCCCGGGGGTGCCGGAGGACCTGCGCGCGCACCTGGCCCGCTACGGCCGCCCGCCGTACCAGGGCGGCCGCGGCCACCTGATCCAGGCGGCCGAGCAGGCCGGCCTGACCGGCCGAGGCGGCGCCGCGTTCCCGGCGCACCGCAAGCTGGCCATCGTGGCCCGGGGCCGCGGCCGGAAGGTGATCGTGGCCAACGGGGCGGAAAGCGAGCCCGCCAGCCACAAGGACGCGGTGCTGCTGCGCGCCGCGCCGAACCTGGTGCTGGATGGGCTGCAGCTGGCCGCCGAGGCCATCGGGGCCAGCGAGGCTTACCTGTACGTGCACCCCGGTGTCAGCGCCGAAATCACCAGAGCCCTTGGCCAGCGAGCAGCCGCGGGCTTGGACCTGGTAAGCGTGACGATCGCCGAGGCGCCGCCGCGGTTCCTGGCCGGCCAGGAATCCGCGCTGGTCAACCGGCTGGGCGGCGGCCCGGCGGTGCCCACCTTCGTGCCGCCCCGGGTGACCGAACGTGGCCTGGGCGGCGCGCCTACCCTGGTCCAGAACGTCGAGACCCTGGCCCACCTGGCCCTGATCGCGCGGTACGGCCCCCGCTGGTTCCGGGCGCTGGGCACCAGGAACGAGCCGGGCAGCATGCTCGCCACCCTGCACAGCAAGGTCGGCTCGCAGGTCGTCGAGGCCGAGATCGGCGTCCCGCTGCGGACCCTCATACCGCTGGAAGGCGCCCAGGCCGTCCTGATCGGCGGCTACCACGGCACCTGGCTGCCCGCCGGTCTCATAGGCACGCTGACCCTGGACAACGCGGCGCTGAAAGGCCATGGTGCCGCGGTCGGCGCCGGCGTCATCGCGGCGCTGCCCGCCGACCGGTGCGGCCTGGTCGAGGCGGCCTGGGTCGTCCGCTACCTGGCCGCCGAGTCGGCCGGCCAGTGCGGGCCGTGCCTCAACGGGCTGCCCAGGATGGCCGCCGCCCTGGCCGAACTAGCCGGGCGGGGGCACCGCAGGCAGGTGCGCGCCGACCTGGAGCGCTGGTCCGGCCTGGTGACCGGCCGCGGCGCCTGCAACCACCCGGACGGCACCGCCCGGTTCGTCCGCAGCACGCTGACCACCTTCGCGCCGGAGATCGCCCTGCACGCCCGCGGCCAGTGCTCTGCCATCAACCACGGGGCCATCGGCAGCCGCGGGGCCGCGAGCTACCAGCCGTTCCTGCCGCTGCCCGACGGCGTGCCGATGACCGAAGAGGACTGGGTATGACCATGGTCGACACCCTGCGGGTGAATCCCATCAACTGCACCGGGCACGGCGTCTGCGCCGAACTCCTGCCCGAGCTCGTCACCCTCGACGAGTGGGGCTACCCGATAGTGGACCCGCATCCGGTCCCGCCCTCGCTGGACCTGGAAGCCCGCCGCGCGGTGGCCGCCTGCCCCGCGCTGGCGCTGAAGCTGCTCCGGACCTGACGCACCACGGCCCGTTCGGCCAGAAAAGCCTAAAGAACGTCGTGGCCCGGGTGCGGCTGCGCGGGGATCGACCCCAGCCGTCCCGCCTGGTAGTCCTCGAAGGCCTGGGCCAGCTCGGCGCGGGTGTTCATGACGAACGGCCCGTAGGCCGCCACCGGCTCCCGGATCGGCTCGCCGCCCAGCAGCAGGATGTCCAGGTCCCGGGGTCCCGTAGCGGCGAACGTCATCGCGTCCCCCGCCCCGAACACCGCCAGCTGCCCCATCCGCACCGGGCGCTTCTCCGCGCCCACGGTGCCGCTGCCGGCCAGTACGTAGGCCAGCGCGTTGAAGTCGGCCCGCCACGGCAGCCGGACCTGCGCGCCCGGCGAGACGGTGGTGTGCAGCAGCGAGATCGGCGTGTGCGTGATCCCCGGCCCCGCGTGATCACCGAACGACCCGGCGATCACCCGCAACAGCGCCCCGCCGTCCGCGGACGAGAGCAGCGCCACCTGCCCCGCGCGGATGTCCTGGTAGCGCGGCTGGGTCATCTTCAGCCGGGCCGGCAGGTTGACCCAGAGCTGGATGCCGTGGAACAGCCCGCCACTGACCACGAGCTCCTCCGGCGGCGCCTCGATGTGCAGGATGCCGCCGCCGGCGGTCATCCACTGGGTGTCGCCGTCGGTGATCAGGCCGCCGCCCCCGTTGGAGTCCTGGTGCCGGAACGTGCCGTCGATGATGTAGGTGACGGTCTCGAACCCGCGGTGCGGGTGCCACGGGGTGCCCTTCGGCTCACCGGGGCCGTAGTCCACCTCGCCCATCTGGTCCATGTGCACGAACGGGTCGAGCCGCTCCAGGCCCACCCCCCCGAACGCGCGCCGGACCGGGAACCCCTCGCCCTCGAAGCCCGAGGGAGCGGTGGTGACCGAGGTGACCCGCCGCTCGGCCACGTTCCCCAGGGGTTCGGTGACCCTCGGCAGGACCAGGATGTTATCGACGGTGACGGCTGGCATGGTTACCTCCAAGGTCGTGAAGGCCAGCATAACGACATTTGAAGGTTCAATTATTCCGAACGGGCCGTGGTGCCTGCGGGCGTGTCGGGTGATCTTGACCCCGATTCGTACCGTTACCATAGGCACTTGCTGCCGAAATGTGAGTGAGCCATGGATACCAACGACGATCAGCCGCCGGCCAGCTATACCGAAGCGGGCGTGGACGAACAGCGCGAGCAGGACGTGTTCGCCCGGGCCATGCGCCCCTGGCTGGCCCGCACCGCGGCCCGGTCCTCGATGGTGAGCAGCATCACCGGCCTGTCCAGCGGCTACTTCGCCACCATCCTGCAGCTGGACTCGGGCCCGCCGCTCGCGCTGAGCACCGACGGCGTGGGCACCAAGATCCTGCTGGCCCGCGAGGCCAACCGGTGGGAGCCCATCGGGATCGACTGCGTGGCCAACAACGTCAACGACCTGATCTGCGTGGGCGCGGTGCCGCTCGCGCTGCTGGACTACGTGGCCACCGACCGGATCGACGAGGGCGTGCTCGAGGAGATCGCCCGCGGCCTGTACCTGGGTGCCGACCTGGCCGGGATCGCCATCCCGGGCGGCGAGATCGCCCAGATCGGCGCCATGCTGGCCGACGCGTCGGGCGGCAGGCCGATGCTGGATCTGGTGGGCACCGCGATCGGCGCGCTGCCCCCGGGCCGCAGCCCGATCGACGGGTCCGGCGTCCGGCCCGGTGACGTGGTCATCGGGCTGCCCAGCTCCGGCCTGCACAGTAACGGGTACTCACTGGCCAGGCACGTCCTGTTCGACGTGGCCGGGATGACGCTGGCCGACCGGGTGCCGGGGACGGCCCGGCATCTGGACGACGCGCTGCTGCAGCCGACCCGGGTCTACGTGGCCGCGGTCCAGGCGCTGTGGGCGGCCGGCGTGGAGCCCAGGGGCCTGGTCAACATCTCCGGCGGCGGCCTGCTCAACCTCGGCCGGCTGGCCGCGGACGTGTCCTACGAGCTGGACGCGCTGCCGCCCCCGCCGCCGGTGTTCGGCCTGATCGCGGAGGCCGGCCGGGTCAGCGCCGCCACCATGTACGCCACGTTCAACATGGGCACCGGCTTCGCGATCGTGATCCCCGCGGCCCGGCAGCAGGCGGCGCTGGCCGCGCTGAAGAGCGTCGGCGAGGAGCCGGCCCGGGTGGGCTGGGTCACCGGGCGCCCGGGACGGGCCGTGGCGGTCCCGTCGGCCGGCATCCGCGGCCGGGGAGACACATTTACCTCCTGGGGGGACCGATCCTCCCAGACCCCCCTTGGATAAGTTCTAGGCATGGATGCCCGTGCCCATGTCAGCAAACACGGTCCGCCCCAGCCACTCGCCGATCGCCTCCCCGGCGGTCAGATCCACGCGCCGAACGGGAGAATCGACCTGTCGTTGCTGCTGCGGGGCGCCGAGGTGCCGGCGTACCTCTGGGAGGACCTGGCGGGCCTGACGTGACCCTGCACAACCTGGCGCTGGCCCGCGGCACCGTGGACCGGATCGCCAGACGGCGCACCGATCAGGAGTGGATCGACGCGGCCTGGAAAGACCCGCGGACCCGCGTGCTCGTGGTCTACCAAGGGCACGCGCTGTTGCGAGACGACGAGCTGGTGTTCGTGGCTCCGGAGGAGGCGCCGGCCGGGACCCGGTTCCTGCTCGGGGAGGACTCCGGCGGCGTGGTCTACTTCGGGGTGAGCGCCCCGCTGGGCGCGCCGGGGCCCTTTGGCGACGGCGTCCGGGCCGCCTCGCTGCGCGAGGTGGGGGCGCTGCTGCCCGACCGCGACGCGGGGCTGCTCACGCACGCGGTGGCCCTGGCCAACTGGCACGACGCGCACGTCTGCTGCCCACTGGACGGAACCCCCACGGTGCCCGACGCGGCCGGTCACTCGACCAGGTGCCCCAAGGACGGCAGCGAGCACTTCCCGCGCACCGACCCCGCGGTGATCATGCTGGTGACCGACCCCGAGGACCGCTGCCTGCTGGCCCGCAACGTCGCCTGGCCCACTCGCCGGGTCTCGATCCTGGCTGGGTTCGTGGAGCCGGGGGAATCCGCCGAGCAGGCCGTGATCCGCGAGGTGGCCGAGGAAACCGGGATCACGGTCACCAACGTCTGCTACGTGGGCAGCCAGCCCTGGCCGATGCCGCGCAGCCTGATGCTCGGCTTCCGGGCCGAAGCGCCCGCGGGCCAGGCCATCACGGTCGACCGCGAGGAACTGGCCGAGGCGCACTGGTGGAGCCGCGCCGGCCTGCTCGCCGCGCTGGAGGCCCGCGAGCTGGCCCTGCCCCCGCCGGTGTCGATCGCGCGCCACATCATCGAGGCCTGGTACGGCGCCCCGCTCCCCTCGACCTGGGTAGGGTCCCGTTAAACTCCGGTCCTGAACATGGCGCTGGCCACCCCGGGGTGCCGGGGTGGCCAGACGCGGGCACGGCGATCACCGCCCCGGCTTGACGGCCCGGATGATGGCCGAATGCATCCCCGGGGCCGCCTCGTTCGTGAACGTCACCGAGGGGTCCGCGAACCCGGCTGCCGCCAGCCCGTCCAGGTACTCCGCCCGCGACAGGGCCCCCGCGATGCACCCCACATAGGACCCGGCCGCCGCCCGGTCCGCCGGGCTCATCTGGTCCTCGGCCACGATGTCGGTGATCCCGATCCGGCCCCCGGGCACCAGCACCCGGAACATCTCGGCCAGCACGGCGGGCTTGTCCACCGACAGGTTGATCACGCAGTTGGAGATCACCACGTCCACCGAGGCGTCCGGCAGCGGCACCGCCTCGATCTGGCCGGTGAGGAACTCCACATTGCGCGCCCCGGCCTTGGCCGCCATCCTGGCCGGTGAACCCCGCCCCGCCGATGCCACCCAGGCCGCAGCCCACTGCTAGCCCGCCCCGATCAGCCCAGGCCGCTCCGGCGCGCTGGGCCTCAGCACGTGACCAAGGTCTCTGGCTCCCGGCCGCGCCCGCCATAATCATCGGGCCATGACCGCAGTCCTGGCCCACCTCAGCGCGGCCCCGGCCCGGGAGTGGCCGCCGCGCTTCCAGGGCCAGGTCGACACGACCCGGATGCGCTGGCTTACGCACCCCGCTCTCGGCGCGGCCGAGCTGCGGCTCGCTCCGGACCTGGCCGCCCTGGTCGCCACCCGCCGCTGGCCGGCGCGGTAGGCGTCAGCCGCCGTCGCGGAGGTTCTCCGGGGCGCCCGGCCGGAACGAGATGTGATCGAAGGTGGCGGTGCAGCCTTCGCCGGCCGGCGACTGGGCCAGGAAGCCGACCCGGACCAGCTCGGCCGGGTCCCCGCCGAGGGCGAAGTACCGCAGCAGCCGCCACCAGGACCCGTCCGCCGAGGCGTGGAAGGCCCAGGTTGTGCCGGACCGCGTGATCCGCAGCCACAACGCGTCGCCGTCCACCTCGAAGGAGTTGCAGTCGTCGGAGACGCCCTTGGTCACGACCGTGACGGCGGTCGGCCGGAGCTGCGGGGAGTACTCGAAGCACAGCTTGGCCCAGTGCCGTTCGCGGGCGTACAACAGCAGCACGCCCGCGTCGAACATGCGGCCGAACTCCACCCGGACCTGTGCGGCCAGCGTGAAGTCGCCCGCCGGGGGCAGACCGACGAAGCGGCCCGCGTCCGGGATCATGGACTGCCCGGTCCCGGCGGGATCGACGAACAGGTCGGTGCCGGCCGCCGCGCTGAGGATCAGCGCCCCGTGCCGGACCCGGCAGCCCGGCGGCGGGTGGCCGGCGGGTTCCAGCGGGAACGGCAATCCGGGCAATTTCAGGGCGGCCACCTGGGTAGTCTGCCACGGCACGCGGGCGCGGCGCGGTCCGCGAGGATGCCGGTCCCTGACACTAAATAGCTTTAGTTAAGAGCAAAATAACCACTAGCGATAACGCGCATCCCGCCGGCCTATTCCCCGCCCGCGGGCTCCCGGCCCTGGCCCGCGCCCGGATCGGCCGCACCGCCTGGTACCGCCCTGGCCGATGCCGCCAGCACCACCGCCGGCACGGCCACCAGGACCGCCAGCGCCCGGGACAGCCCGAACGCCCCGGCGATCAGCCCCACGGCCAGCGGCCCGAGCCCGCCCGCCAGCCCGGCGGCGCTGTTCAGCGTGACCGCGACCGGACTGCGTCCGGGCAGGCTGCCGTACACCCGCGCCTGCAGCAGCGGGTACCACGTCGCCGTGACCGCGCTCAGCACGGCCAGGATCACCAGTTTGGCCACCGGACCCGGCGCGAGCAGGAAGCCAGGGTAGAGCAGCCCGGCCGCAACCGCGCTGGCCCGCAGCACGGTCATGTCCGCCACCCGGTCCAGGACGGCCACCAGGGCGGCGTCCCCGGCCAGCCCCGAACCGAACCGGATCGCGATGGCCAGCGCCGCGATCGGGGATGCCAGATGCGCCACGTCGACCAGGTACAGCGCGAGAAACCCGGTGAGCACGTCGACCAGCAGGTCGGCGACCACCGTGGCCAGTACCCAGCGGACCGTGGACCAGTCTCGTAGCGCGGCCAGGACCTCCCGCGCCCGCGTCGGCCCGGGATCACCGCCGGGATCCGCCGCGGCGCGCCCCGGCCGGGGTCCGGACCAGCAGGTGCCGAGCCACGTGACGGCGGCCAGCGCGGCCAGCACCAGGTAGGCCACCCGCCAGCCGCTCCCGGCGGCCAGCACCGCCGTTACCAGCAGCGGCCCGGCGACCGCTCCCGCCGATCCGGCCAGGTCCCAGCGGGCCATGACCTGAGCCCGCCGGCCCGGCCAGGCGTCCATCAGCTCGGCCTGGGTCAGCGCCACGAACGCCCCCGAGGCCGGGAAGAACACCGTGAACGCGGCCAGCAGCACGAGGAAGGACCGCGCGCCGGCCACCGCGAGCAGGCTCAGGATGAAGACCACGCCGCCGCCGAGCACGGCCAGCCGACGCCGCCGTCCCTGGCCGGCCAGGATGCCCAGCGGAAGCTCGAGCGCCCCGCCGGCCAGCAGCGGCACCGAGGCGAGCAGCCCGACCTGCGCGTAGCTCAGGTCCAGGTCGTGACGGATCAGCGGCAGCGCGGCGCTCTTGGCGCCGTCAACCAGCTCATCGGCCAGTTCGACCGCGAGCGCGACCGCCAGGGCGGAAAGGGCTGGCGGTCAGCGTCAAGTGAAACCCACGCCGTCCATGCTACGCCCGGTCGCCCCCGCGGTTCGCGGCCCGCCAGACCAGGCGCAGCCCGGACCAGTCGGCGTCGATGGCGGCCACCTTGACGTCGACCAGCCCGATCGGCAGCGCTTCCCGGCGGACCACGTTGTCGGTGATGTCGCTTCGGTGGCCGCCGGCCCGGCGCGGCCACGCCACCCACAGGGCCCCGTCCGGGTAGACGCGCCGGGCCAGACGGCCGAGCTCCCCGGTGAGCTCGATGGCCGCGGAAAAGAACGAGATGATCAGGTCGGCCGGGGCGTCCGGGCCCGCGTCGACCAGGCGGTCCGGCGGGTCGGTGAGCTCCCAGCCTGGCGGCGGATGGTGCAGGTGGACTCGCTGCCCGGGCCGCAGGCCCAGCTTGGCGGCCTGCGGCCGCCCCGCTCGGCCTGGACCTGCGCTGTCAGGAGGGGACACGAGCCCGATTCACTATCACGCCGGGGCCCGATCGCGCAAGGGGGCTGTCCACCCAACCGCTCGGGGGGCTGACCGGAATGGTGAAAACGGGTGCTACCCGGCCTGCCGTGGCCCGTTTTTCGCGGCAGGATACTCAGTATGCTACTCGTTAGAGTCACCCGATGAGCGTCCGGCACGCCTTGCTCGCGCTACTCAGCGAGGGCCCCAAGTACGGCCTTCGGCTGCGCGAGGAGTTCGAGGCCCGGACGGGCGAGGTCTGGCCGCTGAACGTCGGCCAGGTCTACACCACGCTGCAGCGGCTGGAGCGGGACGGGCTCGTCGAGTCCGACGGCGCCGCGCAGGACGGCCCGCAGAAGACCTTCCGGATCACCCCCCTGGGCGAGCGGGAACTCGCGGGCTGGCTACGCACCCCGCCCGACCTGTCCTCCCCGCCGCGTGACGAACTGGTCGTGAAGGTGCTGGTGGCCATGCGCGTGCCAGGCACCGACGTGCACGAGGTGATCCAGGTCCACCGCCGGTACCTGGTCGAGCTGATGCAGCAGTGGACCCGGATCAAGGAGGCCGAAGTCCGCGGGTCCGAGTCGGACCTCAACCTGGCCCTGGTGGTGGACGCGGAGCTGTTCCGGCTGGATTCGGTCATCCGGTGGCTGGACGCCGCCGACGGCCGTATCAAGCGGGCCGCGGCCGAGCCGTCCGGCCAGCCGGAAGCCACTCCCAAGCTGAAGCGCCCGAGAAACCAGCGAACAAGTCATCAATAGGAACGGGGAATGTCATGAACCCCGAGAACCCGAACGGGGGTACCGCGATGAGCGTCCTCGAGATGCGGCACGTGTCACGGACCTACGGCCAGGGAGCGGCCGAGGTGCACGCGCTGGACGATATCAACCTGACCGTTGAGGCCGGCTCGATGGTGGCGGTGATGGGGCCGAGCGGCTCCGGCAAGTCCACCCTGCTGACCATCGCCGGGAGCCTGGAGGAGCCGAGTGGCGGCGAGGTGCTGATCGGCGGCGCCCCGCTGGCCGCGATGTCGCGCAACGCCAAGGCCCGGCTGCGGCGGCGCGTGATCGGCTATGTGTTCCAGGATTTCAACCTGCTGCCCGGGCTGACCGCGGCGGAGAACGTGGCCCTGCCCCTCGAGCTCGACGGGCTGTCCGCCCGGAAGGCGCGCCTGGCCGGGCTGAAGACCCTGGACGACCTGGGCCTGGGCGAACGGTCGTCCAGCTTTCCCGACCAGCTGTCCGGCGGCGAGCGGCAGCGGGTGGCGATCGCCCGGGCCGTGGTCGGTGACCGGCGGCTGCTGCTGGCCGACGAGCCGTCCGGCGCGCTGGACTCGGCCAACGGCGAGGCGGTGATGCGGCTGATCCACTCCGCGTGCAAGCGGGGCGTGGCCGCCGTGGTGGTGACCCACGACGCGCAGCTGGCCTCGTGGGCCGACCGGGTGGTGTTCCTGCGGGACGGCCGGATAACCGACCGCACCGCACCGCCCCTGGGCCCGGAGTCCCTGCTCACGCCGGGGCCGGTCCAGTGAGCACCGCGGCCACCCTGGACAGGCCCGCCGCCGCGGGGACCGCCAACGGGGGCGTCCCCGCGCGGCGCGCCGTGATCCGCTGGGCCTGGCGGCTGTTCCGCCGCGAATGGCGCCAGCAGCTGCTCGTCCTGGCCCTCATCACAGTGGCGGTGGGCGCCACGGTGGTCGGGGCGGCGGTGGCGGTCAACACGCCGCCGTCGGCCGGTTCGGGCTTCGGCACCGCCGGCGACCTGGCCACGTTCTACTCGCCCGGTCGGCAGCTGACCGCCGACATCGCCACGCTGAGCAGCAAATACGGCCGCGTCGACGTGATCGAGAACCAGGCCCTCACCATTCCCGGCTCGATCGAGAGCTACGACCTGCGCGCCCAGAACCCGCACGGCCCGTTCGGCCAGCCGATGCTGTCCCTGCTCAGCGGGCACTACCCGGCGGCGGCGGACCAGGTGGCGCTGACGCCCGGGCTGGCGTCGGCCCTCGACCTGAGGATCGGGGATACGTACCACGAGGGCAACACGGCCCGCACCGTGACCGGCATCGTGCAGAACCCGCAGAGCCTGCTGGACGAGTTCGCGCTGGTGATGCCGGGCCAGGTCACGGCGCCGACCCAGGTCGACGTGCTGTTCGACGCGCCCGGGGTCCCCCCGGACAAGATCGGGCCGAACGTCCAGACCCCGCAGTCCGCGGTCGCGAGCAACCCACTGAACCCGACGACGATCGTGCTCGCGCTGGCCGTGATCGGCATGCTGCTCATCGCTCTGGTCGCCGCGGGCGGCTTCACCGTCCTGGCCCAGCGCCGGCTGCGCGCGCTCGGCATGCTCGGCGCGCTGGGCGCTACGGACCGCAACGTCCGTCTGGTCGTGCGGGCCAACGGGGTCGTGGTGGGCGTGGTCGGCGCGCTGGCCGGCCTGGTGATCGGCGTGGCCGTCTGGCTGGCCTACCGGCCCCAGGCCGAGCAGAGCGCACACCACCTGATCGGCGCGTTCGCGCTGCCGTGGGTGGTGATCGGCCCGGCGCTGGCGCTGGCCGTGCTGGCCACGTACTTCGCCGCCGCCCGGCCGGCCCGCGCGGTCACCAGGATGTCCGCCGTGGCCACCCTGTCCGGCCGGCCCGTGCCGCCGAGGCAGGTGCACCGCTCGGCCCTGCCCGGCATCGTGTTCGCCGTGATCGCGGTCTTCGCGCTGTGGTACACCGGCAAGAGCTTCAACGGCGGCGGCGCGCCCGAGCTGGTCGGCGGCCTGGTCGCCCTGGTCATCGCGGTGATCCTGCTGTCCCCGCTGTGCCTGGCCGTGCTGGGCCGGGTGGCCAAGCACACGCCGATCGCGGCCCGGCTCGCCCTGCGGGACCTGGCCCGTTACCGGGCCCGCTCGGGCTCGGCGCTGGCCGCGATCAGCCTCGGCGTGATGATCGCCATGCTGGTCTGCGTCCTTTCCGCGGCCCGGTTCGGCAACGTGCTCGACTACGCCGGGCCGAACCTGAGTAACCAGCAGCTGATCGTCTACAACCAGAACGGCTCCGGCGGTCCCGGGAACGGCAACGGCAGCCCGGTCACCGGCAACAGCCTGGTCACCGATGCCGTCACCGCGGACAGCATCGCCGCCGCGCTCGGCTCGCACGAGATCATCGGGCTGGAGGACACCAGCGCCTCGCTGCAGCACGACGCGCCCGGCCGCCAGTGGTCCGGGCCGGTGTACGTCGCCACCCCGCAGCTGCTGGCCGCGTTCGGGATCAAGGCCTCCCAGATCGACCCGAACGCCGACATCCTCACCATGCGGCCCGGCCTGTCCGGAATCTCGAAGATGCAGCTCGTCTACGGGGGCTACTTCAGCGGCAATGGCCCGGGCAACGGCCAGAACTCCTCGCCGTGCCCGCCCAGCGACTGCCTCGCCAACCCGGTGATCCAGGAGGTGGGCGCCCTGCCGTCGGGCACGTCGGCGCCCAACACGGTGATCACCGAGCACGCGATAGCCCGGCTGCACCTGCAGTCCAGCGTCGGCCCGGCCGGCTGGCTGATCCAAACCCCGCATCCCCTCACCGCCGCGCAGATCAGCAGCGCCAGGCTCACCGCGGCGGCCAAGGGCCTGACGATCGAGACCAGGTCCAGCATTCCGTCGACGGCGGAGATCCTCAACTGGGCCACCGTGTTCGGCATGGTGCTCGCGCTGGGCATCGTGGCCATGAGCGTCGGGCTGATCCGCAGCGAGACAGCCAGTGACCTGCGCACGCTGGCCGCCACGGGGGCGAGCGGCTGGACCCGCCGCACGCTCACCTCGGTCACCGCTGCGGCCCTGGCCCTGGCCGGCGCGGTGCTCGGCACCGCTGCGGCCTACCTCGGCTCGGCCGCCTACTCCTTCGGCAACCAGCGCGACGGCCTGGGCGAGCTGGCCTCCGTCCCGGTCTGGAACCTGCTGGTCATCCTGGTCGGCCTGCCGCTGGTCGCCGCCGTCGCCGGCTGGCTGCTGGCCGGCCGCGAGCCGTCGGCGATTTCCCGCCAGCCGCTGGAGTAAAAAACAGCCGGGCCTGCGCCGGGAACGATTAACGCCGATTTTCACTAAGCGAAAATCGGCGTTAACTCGCGCAGGCCCGGTCCCTCGTGCTTACCCCGGGGCCCGCGCTCCAGGATCTCCGCCGCGCCGCGGACCACGCAGCGCAGCGGGTCCTCGACCAGGACCGCGCCGATGCCGGCGGCGGTCTCGATCCGGGCGGCCAGGCCGGGCAGCAGCGCGCCCCCGCCGGCCAGCCTGATCTTGCCGCGGACCACGTCCTCGGCCAGGCCGGCCGGGATGTCCGACAGCATCTCGTGCACCGTGGCGGCGATCGCCGCCACGATGGGCTCCAGCGCGGTGGCCACCAGGCCGCCGGGCACGTAGTCCGTCCGCGGCGTGCGCTGCGCGGCGTCGAGGCCGACGGCCTCGGCCCAGCCCTCCGCCCCGCCGGTGACGCCGAGCGTCATCTTGAGCTGCCGGGCGGCCCGCTGGCTGATGATCAGCCCGAGTTCGGTGCGGACCGCCTGCACGATCGCCTCGTCCATGGCGTTGCCGGCCTTGCGCAGCGACTGGGCCCGGACCACCCGCCAGCCCGCGACCGCGGCGACCTCGGTGGTCCCCCCGCCGATGTCGACCACGAACCCGCCCGCCCCGCCGGTCAGGTCGAAGCCCGCGCCGGCCGCCGCGGCCACCGGCTCGTCGATCAGCCGCACGTGGTACCGCGGGCGCCGGACGCTCAGCGCGGCGACGACGGAGCGGCGCTCGACCGGAGTGGCGCCGCTCGGCACGCAGACCAGCGCGTGCGGCCGCATCGGGCTGCCCCGGCGGCGGGTCCGGCGCAGGAACGTATGGAGCAGTTCGACGGTCGCGTCCAGGTCGGCGATGACCCCGTCCCGCAGCGGGTGGATCACCTCGATGTCCTGCGGTTCCTTGTCGGCCAGCGCGTCCGCGGCCTCGCCCACCGCGGCGACCTTGCCGACTGCCGTGTCGATGGCGATCGCGGTGGGCTCCTCGAGCGTGATGCCGCGGCCCGCGACCCAGACGAGGGTGTTGACCGTGCCGAGATCGATCGCCACGCTACTCCGGAAGCGCATGCTGCTCCCCTCTGCCACCGTGACCAGGCCCCATGCCACGTGACGGTGGACTAGCGTACAGCGGGTATGTCTATAAGGGCGAGTTGGCGGAGCCCGCCTTTGGATTGTTGTGCTTTTGACCAGATTATGTGTTCAGGACCGTGCGGTCGGCGGAGGGGAGCGATTCATGCGGGTGACAAGGCTGGCGGCGGCCGCGGCCGGCACGTTCGGGCTGGTCGTGGCGGGTTCGCCGCTGCTGGTCACGGCCGGATTCCCGGCGGCGGTCCCGGCCGGGCCAGGCTCCGCGGCGGCGCTGGCCGGGGTGATCGTCCGGCCGGGCGCGATCCGCGCGGGCCAGGCCCGCGACACCAAGGCCGGCCCGCCGACCACGGCCGGGTGCCAGCAGGCCTACAACGTGGCCTGTTACGGGCCGGCCCAGATCCGGCAGGCGTACGGCCTGCCCGCGCTGTACGCCCGGGGGGTGACCGGCCGGGGCGCCACGATCGTCATCGTCGACTCCTACGGCTCCCCGACCATCCGGAACGACCTGGCCGTCTTCGACCGCACCTACCGGATTCCCGCGCCGCCCCGGTTCCAGATCATCCAGCCCGAGGGGCGGGTGCCCGCTTACGACCCGGCCAACTCCGACATGGTCGGCTGGGCCAGCGAGACCACGCTGGACGTGGAGTGGGCCCACGTGATCGCGCCCGGCGCGAACATCCTGCTGGTCGAGACGCCGGTCTCGGAGACCGAGGGCGTGCACGGCTTCCCGCAGATCGTGGCCGCCGAGAAGTACGTGCTCAGCCACTACCGCGTGGACGTGATCAGCCAGAGCTTCAGCGCCACCGAGGAAACCTTCCCGCCGGCGGCCGGCGTCCGGGCGCTGCGCGGCGCCTACCAGGCCGCCGACCGGGACCACGTCACCGTGCTGGCCGCCTCGGGTGACTCCGGCGCCGCCGACCTCGGGCCGGACGAGTCCACCTACTACCCGTTCCGGGTCACCTCGTGGCCGGACAGCGACCCGCTGGTGACCGGGGTCGGCGGAACCCAGCTGCACTTCACCGCGCGGGGCGCCCCCGCGGCCCCCACCGTGTGGAATGACACCAATAACCCCAAAGCGAACGAGTTCGCGGACGGCAACCCGGGCCCGAACCCCCTGGCCAGCGGCGGCGGCACCTCCCTCTTCTTCACCCGGCCCCCGTACCAGAACGGCGTGCGGGACGTCGTGCACGGCAGCCGCGGCGTCCCGGACATCTCGATGAGCGCCGCCTGCAACGGCTCGGTGAACACCTACGGCAGCTACGCAGGCGCGCCGACCGGCTGGTCCCCGACCTGCGGCACCAGCGAGGCGACGCCCCTGTTCGCGGGGATCGTGGCCCTGGCCGACCAGGTGGCGGGCCACTCCCTGGGGCTGATCAACCCGGCCCTGTACCAGCTGGCCGCCCGGCACGCGCCCGGCATCGTGGACGTGACCTCGGGCAACAACACGGTGTCGTTCGACCAGGGCGGCCGCCGGCAGACGGTGACCGGCTTCAGCGCCCGGCCGGGCTACGACCTGGCCACCGGCGTCGGCACGGTGGACGCCCGGTACTTCGTCCCGGAACTGGCCGGTCTCGCCGGAAGCTGACTTTTTCATACCAAACGTAGCGTGGTGCCAGCGGCGGAGTTCTCGCTGACACGCTGCGTATTTTCACGATCATCGATGTGTCGAGCCGCGTTTCGGGGGTAAAATCTGTTACAGATCGTCACTTACCCCTCACTGGACGGTCGAGGCCCGGTTCCGGGAATGAACCGCCGCTTGCTGGGCAGGTGGGCTGATCGCAGTGTGCAGGTAACTGGCAGGGAGGGGCCGGCATGTGGGGGAAGCGCAGGAAACGGCGCACGCGGCTGCAGAGACAACTGGCGCTGGGGCTCCTGGAGGACGCCATGGGCCAGGTGCAGCAGCCGCGCGAGCCCGGG
>Ga0335077_10004285_pt1 | contig 17403 bp, 19 predicted proteins | sample Lox_Sample_31_FD_207151 | JGI IMG/M metagenome (GOLD analysis project Ga0335077, IMG submission 207151) | Soil microbial communities from Loxahatchee National Wildlife Refuge, Florida, United States - Lox_Sample_3.1 | ecosystem: Environmental > Terrestrial > Soil > Wetlands | place: USA... | reverse complement strand
CCTGGCCGATCAGCAGGCGCAGCGGTCGGGCGAAGAGCGCAATTACGCTCGCGTTCAGGAGCGCGTCAAACCGTACCAGGACGCGGTGACGATGCACGAGAAGAACATCTCTTCCATCCAGCAGGAGCTCGCCAACCTGCAGTAGAGGCCGAGCTTGCCCTGGCAGCTGGCGCGGGCGGGCTCGCCCGCACCATACCACCCACTCAGACGCTGCGGTGGGGACGCCCCGCATGAAAGCGAGCGGAACCTTGCCCGCACATGTCCGGCCAGCGCGGGCCAGTCAGTGGGATAAGTCTTTGCGCTCAGCAGGACTGGACGCGCTCGCGATGGCGGTGGTGTACCTGCGGCGCGACCTCACCATCGTGTACGCCAACCCCGCGGCGGAGAATCTGTTCAAGATCAGCGCGCGCAACGTCTTGGGCCATCGCCTCCCGCACCTCTTTCCCAACGACTCACCGTTGACGGCGGCGATTCATCAGGCCGAGAAGCGCAACTGCAGCTATCTGCAGCACGAGCTCAGCCTCACGACGGCCGCACAGGACCGCTTCGAAGTGAGCTGCACCGTAACGCGGGTCGAGATCGACGGCATCGACGGCTACCTCCTCGAATTCACCGAGCTGCATCAACAGCAGCGTCTGGCGCGCGAAGAGCGCCTGCACGAGCAGACCGAGGCAAGCCGCTGGCTGATCCGCAACCTCGCGCATGAGATCAAGAACCCGTTGGGTGGGCTGCGCGGCGCGGCACAGCTCCTGGAGCGCGAGCTCGAGCGGGCCGAGCTCACCGAGTACACGCAAGTCATCATGAAGGAGGCCGACCGCCTGCAGACGCTGATGGACCGCCTGCTCACGCCGCAGCGCATGCCGCACCTCGCGCCACTCAACATCCATGAGGCGGTGGAGCGCGTGCGCAGCCTCGTGCTCGCCGAGTTCCCCGCCGGCATCCGCATCTCTCGCGAGTACGACGTGAGTCTGCCCGCGATCGAAGCTGATCGCGAGCAGATCATCCAGGCCCTGCTCAACATCGTGCGCAACGCGGCACAGGCCATGAAGGGCAACGGCGACATCGTGCTGCGCACGCGCGTCGCGCGTCAGGTCACTCTCGCACGCCGGCTCAACCCGCTGGGGGTATCGATCCAAGTCATCGATAACGGACCTGGCGTACCGCACGAGCTGCGCGACAAGATATTTTTTCCCCTGGTGTCGGGGCGCGAGGGTGGTACCGGGCTGGGGTTGACGCTGGCACAGAACCTGATCAGCCAGCACCAAGGCGCGATCGAGCTGGAGAGCGAAGCCGGGCGTACCTGTTTCACCATCGTGCTGCCACTGCATCCAGGCGGCGCTTGAGCGTATCCGGCAAAGCTCAAAAGACCATGAAACCTGTCTGGATCATCGACGACGACCGCTCCATCCGTTGGGTGTTCGAGAAAACGCTGGCCCGCGAAGACATCAGCTTCAAGCTGTTCTCCTCGGCGCAGGAAGCGCTGAGCGCGCTCAACTCCTCGGTGCCGCAGGTCGTCGTCAGCGACATCCGCATGCCGGGCGGCTCCGGCCTGGAGCTGCTGCAGAAGATCAAGGAACGGCATCCAGCTCTCCCGGTCATCATCATGACTGCGTATTCGGACCTCGAGAGTGCGGTAGCGGCGTTTCAAGGCGGTGCCTTCGAGTATCTGCCCAAGCCGTTCGATGTCGATCACGCGGTCGATCTCATTCGCCGTGCGATGGAAGAAAGCCTGCGCCGGGACGACGTCGCCGAGACGGCCGAGGCCGGCCCCGAGATACTGGGTCAGGCGGCTTCCATGCAGGAGGTGTTTCGCGCCATCGGCCGCCTCACCCAGTCGCAGGCCACAGTGCTGATCAACGGCGAGTCTGGCACCGGCAAAGAGCTGGTCGCGCGGGCGCTGCATCGGCACAGCCCGCGCGCGAGCAAGCCATTCATCGCCATCAACACCGCCGCAATCCCGAAGGATCTGCTCGAATCGGAGCTGTTCGGGCACGAACGGGGAGCGTTTACCGGCGCTCAGAGCATGCGGCGCGGGCGCTTCGAGCAGGCAGAAGGCGGCACGCTGTTTCTAGACGAGATCGGTGACATGCCGTCCGACCTGCAAACACGGCTGCTGCGCGTCCTGTCCGATAGCCATTTCTATCGCGTCGGCGGGCACCAGCCGATCAAGGCCAACGTGCGCATCATCGCCGCCACCCACCAGGACCTCGAGGAGCGGGTCAAGAATGGGCTGTTCCGCGAGGATCTGTTCCACCGTCTCAACGTGATCCGCATCCGTCTGCCGGCGCTGCGGGAACGGCGCGAGGACATCCCGCTGCTCGCCAGGTACTTCATGGGGAAGAGCGCGAAGGACCTGGGCGTCGAGGCCAAGCGCCTCACCGATCCGGTCGTCAAATACCTCATGGGGCACGACTTTCCCGGCAACGTCCGGCAGCTCGAAAATCTGTGCCACTGGCTGACAGTCATGGCGCCGGGCGTGAACATCGACATCCAGGACCTGCCGCCGGAATTCCGCGAGGACCAGGGCGCGTTGAGCGGTGAAAACTGGGTGAGCGCGCTCGAGAAGGAGGCGGAGAGCGCTCTCAACCGTGGTGAGCAGAACATCATGCACGAGATGACCCGCCAGTTCGAGCGCGCGCTCATCCTCAAGGCGCTGGCGCACACCGGTGGCCGGCGTATCGAAGCGTCTCATCTGCTCGGGATGGGCCGCAACACGCTCACGCGCAAGATCCAAGAGCTGGGAATCGAGGGGAAGGAAGCGCCCAGCACGCACTCAAGTTAGCTCGGTGATGACCGGCGCGTGATCTGAGGGGCGTTCGAGCGCCCGCATCGCCTTGTCGATGCGGCTGGCGCGCGCGCGGTTGGCGAGGCCGTCGCTGACGAGGATGTGGTCGATGCGCAGACCGAGATTGCGCCTGAAGGCGTTCATCCGATAGTCCCACCAGCTGAACGATCGATCCGGTTGCTCGAACAGCCGAAAGCTGTCCTTCAATCCCAAGTCGAGCAGGGCGCGAAAGGCAGCGCGCTCCGGTTCACTGAACAAGACTCTGCCCTGCCACAGCCTGGGGTCGTGCACGTCGCGCTCTTCCGGCGCGATGTTGTAGTCGCCCAGCAGTGCGAGCTGCGGATGGCGCTGTAGCTCCTGCGCGAGCCAATGGCGCAATGCCGCGAGCCAGGCGAGCTTGTAACGATACTTGTCCGACTCCACGCTCTCCCCGTTCGGTACATACACACAGACAACGCGCACTCCATCCACGGTCGCTGCGAGCACGCGCTTCTGCTCGTCGGCAAAACCCGGCAACACCGTGACCGCATCGCTCGGGGCCACTCGAGCGAGGATGGCCACACCGTTGTACAGTTTTTGCCCGCTGAACAGCGCGTGATATCCAGCTCGCTCGATTTCGAGCGCCGGAAAGTTCGCGTCCTCGGTCTTGGTTTCCTGCAGGCAGACCACGTCCGGCCGCTCGCGGCCGAGCCAGTCCAGCAGGTGCGTGAGCCGCACCTTGAGGGAATTGACGTTCCAGGTCGCCAGTCTCACCGCATACCAGAGCCTGGAACCAAGCGGTTATTGACTGCTCTCGGCGGTGCCGCTCGGCGCAGCCGGTTCAGCCGGCTTCGCCGGCTTTGCGGCAGCAGTCGCAGCGCGCGCCGGGGTCGCTGCCCACCTCGGGTAGCCGGCCGCATCGAGCACGTTGTTCCAGTTGCCTTCCTCGTAGCCGCGCACAACCTGTGAGCCAACCTTCATCACCGGCACCTCGAGCTTGCCTCCGTTCAGCGCCTTCAGCTCTTCGCCCAGTGCCGCGTCGCGCACGTTCTTCTCGGTAAACGGCACGCCGCGCTTCGCGAGCAGCGCCGAGCCCTTGCTGCACGGGTCGCCGCACTGGTCCGCGGTATACAGGGTGACCGGGAAATTTCTTGCTGCCTGCCGCACAGCATAGGGCACAGGCGCGTCGGTAGCCTGGTCCCCGAACTTCTTGTGCTCGGCGGTCTTGGCCTCCGGCGGCGGAGGTTGATCCGTGTAGTGCACCTCGCCGTTCTGATCCACCCACTTGTAGAGCTTGCCAGCGGCCGCAGGGCCGATCGCAAGCGCCATGATGACTATCAGTGCCAGAGTGCGCATCTCCGTCTCCATCGTGTCTGGTGGAGATGGCCCTCAAGCAACCGCCATGCCGCTATGTCGCAGAAGGGCGTCGATATTCGGCTCCCGTCCCCGGAAGGCGACAAAGGACTCGAGGGCCGGGCGACTGCCGCCTACGCCCAGGATTTCGCGCCGGAATCGCTCGCCGGCCTCGGGGCTGAGCACACCCAGCTCCTCGAACAGGCCGTAGGCATCGGCTGACAGCACCTCGGCCCACTTGTAGCTGTAGTACCCCGCCGCATAGCCCCCGGCGAAGATGTGGGAGAAGTTGTTCGGGAAGCGGTTGTACTCGGGCGGAAACAGGACCGCGACCTGGCGGCGCACGCTGTCGAGCAGTCGCAGCGGCGTAAGGGTGCCGGCCGGGTCGTAGTCGGAGTGCAGGTGCATGTCGAACAGCGCGAACTCGAGCTGGCGTACGAACTGGAGCCCGCTGTGAAAGTTCTTGGCGGCGACCATCTTGTCGAACAGCGGGCGCGGCAGGGGCGCTCCAGTTTCGACATGAGCGCTCATCGCTCGCACGACGTCCCATTCCCAGCAAAAATTCTCCATGAACTGGCTGGGGAGCTCTACCGCATCCCATTCGACCCCGTTGATGCCCGACACGCCGCGCTGCTCGACTCGTGTAAGCAGGTGGTGGAGTCCATGCCCGAACTCGTGGAACAACGTGATAACCTCGTTGTGCGTGAGCAGGGCGGGCTTGCTCCCGACCGGCGCCGAGAAATTGCAGTTGAGGTAGGCGACCGGCGTCTGGATACCGATAAGCGTACGCTTGCGCGTGATGGCGTCGTCCATCCAGGCGCCCCCACGTTTGGACTCGCGCGCAAACAGGTCGACGTAGAACTGTCCGATCAGCGCGCGCCCGGAACCACCGTTCGAACCGCCTTCGCAGATATCGAAAACGCGCACGTCCGGATGCCAGGTCGGCGCGGAGCCGGGCATGATGGAGATGCCGTACAGCGTCTGCACCAGTTGGAACATGCCCGCCAGTACCTTTGGATGCGGGAAGTACTGTTTCACCTCCTGCTCCGAGAACGCGTAGCGCTCCTGGCGCAGCTTCTCGGATACCCATGCGACGTCCCAGGCTTGCAGTTCGGTCAAGCCGACGCGTTCACGCGCGAAGCGCGACAGCTCCTCGAACTCGCGCACAGCGAACGGCCGCGCACGCTGCGCCAGGTCGGTCAGGAAGTCCAGCACCTGGCCTGGCGATCTAGCCATCTTGGGTTCGAGCGAAACCTGCGCGTAGCAGGCGTATCCGAGCAGCTCCGCCAGCCGTCGCCGCAGCTTCAGGATCTCGTCGATCACCGGTGCGTTATCCCACTCGGCATTGCCAAACTCCGCGGCGCGCGTGACATACGCCCGATACATGAGCTCGCGCAAAGCGCGGTTGTCGGCGTACTGCATCACCGGCAGATAGGAGGGCATGTGCAGCGTCAGCTTCCATCCGTCCATGCCGTCGCGCTGAGCGGCCTCGCGCGCCGCCTCCAGCACATCAGCCGGGATTCCCGCCACCGCACTTCGCTCCGCAGTGTGATGCGCGAAAGCGTTGGTCGCGTCCAGCAGGTTGTCGTTGAAACGGGAAGCGAGGCCGTCGAGCCGGCTGCGCACCTGCTTGAATTCGGCCTTCGGGTCTGCCGCCAGTTCGGCGCCGCCCAGGCGAAAATCGCGCAGCTCATTGTCGATGATCCTTCTCTGCTCGGGGCGGAGCCGGTCGAATCCTGATGCCGTGCGCAGCGCCTTGAACTTCGCGTACAGCCGCTCATCCTGAGACAGCTCGGTGTAGTACTGGCTGATGCGCGGCAGGTTGGCGTTATAAACCTCGCGCAAGGGCGGGCTGTTCATGACGGCATTGAGGTGGGCGACCTGCCCCCAGGCGCGTGCGAGGCGCTCATTGGCATCGTCCAGCGGCGCCACGAAGTCCTCCCAGCTCGGCTCTCCCACAGCACGAGCCACGCGTTCTACCACCTCGCGGTTCTCCGCCAGGAGATGGTCCACCGCCGGGGTGACATGCTCCGGCTTGATCTCGGCAAAGCGGGGCAGCCCGGAAAAATCGAGCAGCGGATTAGCCGCGGGCGAGGTCATTCTTCAGCGCGCGTGGTGGTTAGTTCGAACACGATGCGCCCATCCACCAGCGCGTAGCGCACGCGGCCCTGCACCTCAATCCCGAGCAGCGGCGTGTTCTTGCCCTGGCTGTGCAATGCTTCTGGCGCCACCCGCCACCATTCCTCGGGGTCGAACACACACAGATCGGCAACAGCTCCAGGCACGATAGCTCCGCCCGGCAACCCCAGCACCCGCGCGGGTGCTGTCGTGACGCGGGCAAGTGCGACTGGAAGCGGGATCCGCGCCTCGCGCGCCCATTTCAGAGTCAACGGAAGCAGCAGCTCGAGGCCAGTTGCGCCGGGCTCCGCTTCCGCGAACGGCAGCTGCTTGCCGTCTTCCTCCACCGGCGCGTGGTCGGAGCAGATCGCATCGATCGTGCCGTCGTTCAGCCCGGCGCGCAGCGCATCGCGGTCCCGCAGCCCGCGCAAGGGGGGTATCAGGTTGCAATTGGAGTCGAAATAACCGATATCCACATCGCTCAAGTGGACGTGATAAGCGGCCACGTCGCAGGTCACCGGCATCCCCGCACGCTTCGCCTCACGCACCATCTCCACGCCTTCCGCGCTGGAGAGGCGGCACAGATGGACGCGCGCGCCAGTGGCCCGGACCAGGATCAATATGGCGGATAAAGCAACGGTTTCGGCGCACACCGGGATGCCGGACAGGCCGAGCCGGGTCGCCACCTCTCCATCGTGAGCCACGCCGCTGCGCGACAGCGTAGCGTCCTGCGGGCGAAGCCACACGGCAAATCCGAACGTCGTTGCGTACTCGAGCGAGCGCTTGAGAACCTGGTTGTCGGTCATGCTGGCGCCGGGCTGGCTGAACGCCACGCAGCCGGCGTCATGCAATTGCGCCATCTCGGTGAGGCGCTCACCTTTAAGTCCCTGCGTCAACGCCCCGAGCGGATAGACTCGTGACTGGTTAAGGCTGCGCGCGCGAAACTTGAGCATCTCGACCAACCCGGGCTCGTCGAGCGGCGGATCGGTGTCCGGGGGGCAGACGAGGCTGGTCACGCCGCCGGCCGCGGCCGCCTGCATCTCGCTCTCGAGCGTGGCCTTGTGCTCCAGCCCGGGTTCGCGCAGACGCGCCGACAGGTCCACCAGCCCGGGACACACCGTCAGGCCTGAGGCATCCAGCACGCGCTCGGCTTTGAACCCGACCGGAGCAGTGCCGAGCGCAGCGATCCTTCCTTCCGCGACGTACAGCGACTGGACGCGCTCGCTCCCGCTGGCCGGGTCGATGAGCCTTCCGTTCCTGATCTCGATGTTCATGAATTCGACAGGCGCGCGCGTCAGTTGCCCGCCAGGATGCCCATGACCGCCATGCGCACCGCGATGCCGAAGGTGACCTGCGGCAGGATCACCGACTGCCGCCCATCAGCGACCGCCGAATCGATCTCCACTCCGCGGTTCAACGGACCGGGATGCATGACGATTGCATCGGGTCTCGCCAGCGCCAGCTTGTCCGGGGTCAGGCCGTAGGATTTGAAGAATTCGGCGGCGCTCGGCAGCAGCGCGCCGCTCATGCGCTCCTGCTGCAAGCGCAGCATCATCACGACATCGACGTTCTTCAGCCCCGCGCCCATGTCGTGGAACACCTGGACACCGAGGTTTTCCACCTGGGTCGGGAGCAGCGTGCGTGGTCCGATCACGCGGACCTCCGGCACGCCCAGCGTCGTCAAGGCGTGGATCTCCGAGCGCGCCACGCGCGAGTGCAGGACGTCACCGACGATCGCGACGCGCAGATTGCGGAACTCGCCCTTGTAGTGCCGGATGGTAAACATGTCCAGCAGCGCCTGCGTCGGATGGGCATGACGCCCATCGCCGGCGTTGATCACGTGAATCTCCGGCCCGACGTTGCGCGCGATCAGGTGCGCGGCGCCGCTTTGGCTGTGGCGCACGATGAACATGTCGGCGTGCATGGCGGTGAGATTGGCGACCGTGTCCAGCAGCCTCTCGCCCTTGGTCTGCGACGAGGTTGCGATGTTGAGGTTGACTACATCCGCCGACAGCCGCTTGGCGGCGATCTCGAACGTGGTGCGGGTGCGCGTGCTGGGCTCGAAGAACAGATTGAAAATCGCCTTGCCGCGCAGCAGCGGGACTTTCTTGACCTCGCGCTCCGCCACCGAGACAAACGAGCGCGCGGTATCGAGGATGTGCAGCACGATCTCAGCCGGCAGACCTTCGGTGGTCAGCAGGTGCATGAGCTTGCCCTGCGGACCGATCTGCAGATTCGCGTTCATGCCTCGCGTGCGCCGCGCGACATCACAGCCAGACTGAAGCGTCCCGCCTCCTGGCGCAGCTCGATGCTCTGCTCGGGCGCCACCTGCATCGCCGCGCCCACGAACTGCGGACAAATGGGAAGCTGGCGGCCACCCCGGTCGACCAAGGCGGCCAGCCGGATGGAAGTGGGGCGTCCATAGTCGAAGATCTCATTCAGCGCGGCGCGGATAGTGCGCCCGGTATAGAGCACGTCGTCCACCAGGATGATGTCGGCATCCTCGACTCTAAAGGGAATGTCGGAAGGCTTGACCCCCGGGCGCAGCCCGGTCCTCTTGTAGTCGTCGCGGTAGAAGGCCACGTCGATGGTGCCGATCGGGGTCGCGAGCCCCAGAATGCGGTGGAGGCGCTCGGCAATCCACACCCCGCCGGTATAGATCCCAACCAGCGCGACCGATGGACCAGTATCGCGCCGGATCTCCTCCGCCAGCTTCGCAACCAAACTTTCGGCGTCAGGCAGATTCATCGCGCGCGCTGAAGTAAGTCTCGAGGATGTGCATCGCCGCCACCTGGTCCAGCATCTCGCTCTGGTCGCGGCCGTGCACGCCGCTGGCCGCGAGCGACGCGGCCGCGGCGCGCGAGGTGAGCCGCTCGTCGATCAGGCGCACTTCGAGAGCGAAGCGCCGCTCAAGCTTGAGCGCGAAGCGACGGCAGCGCTCGGACAGGTCGTGCTCGTCGCCGTTCATGTGCCGTGGCAGGCCGACCACCAGCAGCGACGGCGACCACTCCCCGATCAGTTTCGCGATCGCCTCCAGACGAGCCCGCTCCGACGCCGTTTGCAGGGTTTGCAAAGGATGCGCGATACCGATGGCGAGTTCCCCGACCGCGACGCCAAGCCGCCGCGCGCCGAAATCGAATGCCAGGACCGTTCCCGAGGGCCGTGGCGGCGACAACCGCGCTGCGCCAATCACCGTGCGCTCACGGCAAACCGTGTTCCATCAGGCGTGCCCGACGTCATCCGACAGATGGGCAAGGTCGACGCCAAGCAGGCTCATCGCTGCGGACAGGCGGTGCTCAGCCGGGAGCTCGAAGATCACATCTGCGTCGGCATGCACCGTGAGCCAGGCGTTCTGACTGAGCTCCTGCTCGAGTTGTCCCGGGGCCCAACCGGCGTAGCCGAGAGACACGAGAATCTGCTCGGGCCCGCGGCCCTCGGCCACCGCTTGGAGAATGTCGCGTGAGGTGGTGAGCCCGATCTGAGCGTTGATCGACAGGGTCGATTCCCAGTCACCCGGGGGCCGATGCAGAACGAAGCCCCGGTCCACCTGTACCGGCCCACCAAAGTAGACCGGCAGGCGGCTGCGGCTCTCGTCGCGCAGCGGAATGTCGATCTGCTCGAGCAGGGTCTTCAGCGTCATGTCGATCGGCCGATTCACCACGACGCCCAGCGCGCCCTGATCGTTGTGCTCACAAATGTAAGTGAGCGACTTGGCGAAGTTCGTGTCCACCATGCTCGGCATGGCGATCAGAAAGTGGTGGGTAAGGTCCACGGGCCTTCCGCATGGAAAAATCCAGCGCGTATTGTAGACGCCTCTGCGACCCTTTCCACAAACGACGAAATAACAGGCGGTTATAGCAGATGCCGGGAAGCCGGGTGTGGCCTGTTCCACCTCCCGGATAACGATTTGTTAACATCCGGCTTGGCGCGCGTTTTGCGCGCTCGCAACGACGGATCATCCCTTCTGGCGACAGAAAAAGAGCTGGCGACTTTCCTCGCGGAAGTTGAGCGCCGGGCCTTCAAACAAGCGGTGTTCGCAGTCCGGGACGAGCAGCTGGCCCTCGATTTGGTACAGGACGCAATGCTAAAGCTGGCCGAAAAATATGCGGCGAAGCCGTCGGGGGAGCTTCCACTGCTGTTCCAGCGCATATTGCAAAACACAATACGCGATCACTATCGCCGCCAGCGGGTGCGTTCGCTCTGGACGACGCTGCTGTCGTCCCTGCACGGCAAGCAAGACGAGGATGACCACGACCCGCTCGACGCGGTCGAGGTCAATGAAGGACCTGGCGTAATTGCAGGACCGGCGCAAGTCCTGGAGCGGTCTCAAGTAGTCGGGCTGATCGAAGCCGGGCTGGCGAGCTTGCCCGCACGTCAACGAGAGGCTTTTCTCTTGCGTTACTGGGAGGAGTTGGATGTTGAGGAAACGGCGGCGGCGATGGGTTGTTCCGAAGGTAGTGTGAAGACTCACTGCTCTCGGGCTGCCCACGCCCTTGCGGTATTCCTCAAGGCAAAAGGGGTGACGCTATGAACGAGCGGGAGCTCGCGGAGGGTGTGGTCCGCAAGCTGGACGAAGGGCTCGAGTCCCTCCCCGCAGGGACGCTGTATCGCCTGCGCCTGGCGCGTGACGCCGCGCTGTCGCGTGCCCATCTGGGCACGGCATCTCCGTCGGATTCACTCGATGCGCCGCGCCTGCTCGGCCGCCGCCTGCTGATTCCCGTATTCGGGCTGATGCTCGCTTTGTCGCTTCTGGTCGTTTGGCATCAGCAGTCGGCTATGCAGCCGGACTACGCGGAAATCGATGCGCAGGTGCTGTCCGACGAGTTGCCCGTAACCGCCTATCTGGACTCGGGGTTCGAGGTTTGGCTTCACCATCACGCGGCCGACTAGCCCTTGCCTGCCTGCTATTGACCTTTTGGTTGCCCCTAGCCGCTCAGGCGGGAAAGGGTGCAGCAGAGGAGCGGGGCCTGGAATGGAAACAGCTCAGCGCAGAGCAGCAGCATGTTCTTGCGCCGCTCGCCGACGAATGGCCCAAGATCGACGGGCCGCGCCGCGTCAAGTGGATTGAGATCGCCAAGCGCTATCCCAAGATGACGTCTCAGCAGCAGGAAAGGCTCCAATCGCGCATGAAGCAGTGGGCCAGCATGAGCCCCGAGCAGCGCACGCAGGTGCGCGACCGCTACAAGAAGCTGAAAGAGATGCCCCCTGAGAAGCGCGAGGCGATACACCGCAGGTGGAGGGAGTACGACGCGCTCTCCGAGGAGGAAAAGAAGAGCCTGCGGCAAGCTCACCCCCCGCGCTCTGCTCCAGCGAGCGGCAAGCTCTGAGCCATTTGCAACCGCGCCTCGCCGGCCTGCTGCCGCGATTCGCGAGCCTCGGCTACGAGGCGATACTGATCATCCCCATCCTGTTCGTCGCGGCCTACCTGTTTCTCGCTTTGATCCAGGCTGCGCGCACGCCGCTGCTGCAGCTGGTGTTTCGGCTGTGGCTGCTCGCTGTGCTGGGTGTGTACTTCGTGTACTGCTGGCGTCACGGCGGCCAGACGCTGGCGATGAAAACCTGGCGCATCCGCCTTGCGCGAAAAGACGGCTCCGTCCTTTCGACAAGGGAAGCCAGTGCGCGTTTTCTGCTGGCGTTGTGCAGCCTGCTGCTGTTCGGCGCAGGGTTCTGGTGGGGATTTGTCGACCGCGAGCGCCAGTTCCTTCACGATCGTCTGACCGGCAGCCGCCTCTACAGCACGAGGTAGCTGCGCAACTGCCGGCCTCCTCGGCTGTCTAGCGACGTTCGAGACGCTGCAGCATGAAGATCGCCAGCGCGAGGAAGCCGGCAGTGGGCACAACGGCCGCGAGGACCGGCGGCCACGCCGCGAGCTGGCCGACGTGCCCGAACAAGCGGCTGATCAGATGGAAGCTCAGTCCCAGCATGATCCCGGCGAAGATTTTTGCACTGACGCCGCCTTCGCGCACGTTCATGTACCCGAAAGGCAGCGCCAGCAGGATCATGACCAGCACCGCAACCGGGTAAATGAGCTTGTTCCACAAAGCGATCTCGTAGCGTCTCGGCTCCTGGTGATTCTCGCGCAGATGGTGGACGTAAGAATACAGGGTCCAAAGCGACATCTTCTCCGGCGGGATGAGTAGCACGCTCAGCACGTTTGGCGTAAGCACGGAGTGCCAATCCAGCTCCGCTGCCCGCGCCACTGAGGTGCGCCCATCCGCGAACTTGGTCTGCACCACGTCGGTCAGGAGCCAGCGGTTCGAGCGCACGTACTTTCCCTGGCGCGCCTGGCTGATGGTGCGCAAGCGGTACTGATCATCGAATTCGTAGATCCGGACATCCTGCAAAGTGGCGTCGTACAGCACGCGCGCCACGTTGACGAAGCTCTCCTCGTCTTTGACCCATAGTCCGGACCGGAACGTCTGAGCCACCACGTTGCTGGTCTGCTCCAGGCGCAGTTTCTTCGCCGCCTGCTCGGACAGGGGCACGAGAAACTCACCGGTCAGGAAAGTGGCGATGGCGAACAGAAGGCCGGTGCGCATGAGCGTCCACGCCATATTCATAATCGACACGCCCGAGGTGCGCATGACTGCGTACTCGGAATGAACGACAAGCTGCGCCAGCACGAAGAGAGTCCCGATCAGCGTCGCCACCGGCAGCAGCTCGTAGAGATGGCCCGGAATGCTGAGCACGACGTAAGCTACTGCCGCAGGCAGGCGATAGCTTTCGCTCCCGACATCGCGCAGCTCGTAGATCAGATCGAAGAAAGAGAACAGCATGATCAAGGCGAGGACCACCAGCAGGATGGCGCCGATGATCTGGCGGGAGAGATAGCGGCGCAGGATCTTCATGCGGGACGTCGCCGGCGCAGGCGCAGACCATAGATGCGGCGGTACAGCAGCAGCGTCAGCACGAACGCCATGAGCACGTGCACAGTCGACACGCCGATCCAGAAACTGACCTCGCCTTTAGCCACCCACGACTGGAAGATGCTCACCAGGTTGCTGTACATGAAGAACAGGAACAGCGCAGTCAACATGTTGACGAAGCGGCCACTGCGCGGATTGACGACGGACAGCGGCAGAGCGAGGAGCGCCAGAATCAGCGTCGACACCGGCAGAGCGATGCGCCAGGCCAGCTCAGACAGGTTGAGACGGGTCGGCTGCTCGAGCAGCTGGCGGGTGGGCAGCGACTTCTGGGTCGGAAAGAACGATTTGCTGCTCTCGCTCTGCTGAATGCGCATGGCGTAGCGTTCGAAGCGCTCGATGCGGTAGTCTGCCTGCCCCGGCGTCCCGGTATACCGCCGACCATTGAGCGCGACCAGAAAGCGGTCGCCGTTGCTGTCGAGCTCGGTGTAACCACGCTTGGCGACCATGACCCACTGGCGGTCTCCCTGCACCGAGTACACGAAGATGTTGGCAACCTGCGTGAGGTCGGAGGTCACCTTCTCGACGAACAGCACGCGATCGCCGGTCTTCGACTCTTTGAACACTCCTGGCGGGACGGCCGAAATGTCGTCGCGATTCTCGAGCTGGTGGTAATACTGCTCGGTCTTGCCGAGGGCCCAGGGCGTGAGGTAGAAGCTGAAGCAGGCGACCAGCACAACGACGGGAGCGGCATACAGCAGCACCGGACGGAACCAGGCCAGAAGCCCTACGCCCGAGCTGTGCCAGACCACCATCTCCGAGTCACGGTAAGCGCGGGTCACCGTCAGGAGCACGGATCCGAACAGCGTGCCCGACAACAGCACCGGCAGATATGCGAGTGCAGAGAAACCGAGCAGGATCAGCACGGCATCGGCCGGGATGCGGCCACTCGCGGCGAAACCCAGGAAGCGGATCAGCTGGGTGGTGAAGGTAATGACCAGCAGAACAATGAATACCGCGATGCCGACTGCGGTGAATTCGCGCAGTGTGGAGCGCAGAAAAATCATGGCCGCGATGACCCGCAACCCGGGATGCTTTGACTTTTCGGCAGCGGAGACGTGATAATTCCTGTACTTAAGAGGCTAAATATATTGATGAAAAACAGGAGTGCCGCGTGGAATTTAGCACAAAAGCTGGAGGCCCGGAAAAGCACAAGACCGGATGCGTCGCAGTCGGCGTCTTCGAACAGCAGCGCGCGACCGAGGCGCTGAAGGCGCTCGATAGGCCCGCCAAGGGCTACCTGAGCTCCATCCTGCGGCGGGGCGATTTGAGCGGCAAGCTCGGTTCCACGCTGTGGCTTCACAACGTGCCCGGGGTGGCGGCTGAGCGCGTTCTCCTGGTGGGCCTGGGGAAGGAACCGGACTTCGGTCCGAAGGCGTTCCGTGAAACAGTGCGTGCGGCGGTGCGGGCGATCAACGACAGCGGCACTTCGGATGCAATCTTGTATTTCGCTGAAGTGCCCGTATCGGACCACGATGCCGCGTGGAACGGCTTGCAACTTGTGCAGGTGGCGGGAGAAGCCAGCTATCGTTTCGATCGCCTGAAGAGCGACAAGGACGGTCGGCCACGTCGCGTCAAGTTCGCCGCCGGTTTTCTAGGCAACCCGTCTCCTTCGGTGGTGCGCGCTCTCCAGCGCGGCACCGCGCTGGCGCAGGGCGTCAGCCTGGCCAAAGACCTCGGCAACCTGCCGAGCAATATCTGCACGCCTACCTACCTCGCCACGCAGGCGCAGCAGCTCGCCAAGCAGCACAAGCTCAGCTGCCGGGTGCTCGACGAAAAGGACATGAGGAAGCTGGGAATGGGTGCGCTGCTGGCGGTCACGAAAGCAGCGCACGAGCCGGCCAAGCTGATCGTCCTCGAGTACCGCGGCGGCCCGAGCAAACAGAAGCCCGTGGCATTGATCGGCAAGGGCATCACGTTCGACACCGGCGGGATCTCGCTCAAACCCTCTGGCGAGATGGACGAGATGAAGTACGACATGTCGGGCGCCGGCTCCGTACTGGGTACCTTCAAGGCTATAGCGCAGATGCGGCTGCAGGTGAACGTGGTAGGCATCATTCCGAGCTGCGAGAACATGCCCGGCGGACACGCCACCAAACCGGGCGACATCGTCACGAGCATGTCGGGGCAGACGGTCGAGATCCTCAACACGGACGCGGAGGGCCGGCTCATCCTGTGCGATGCGCTCACCTATGCGGAGCGCTTCGATCCCTCGACGGTGGTGGACATCGCCACGCTCACCGGCGCTTGCGTTATCGCCCTCGGTGGTGTCGCGAGCGGGCTGTACGCCAACGACGATCGTCTCGCTGCCGAGCTGTTCGAGGCCGGACAGCAGGCCTGGGACCGGGCCTGGCACATGCCGCTATGGGACGACTACCAGGAGCAGATCAAGAGCCCGTTCGCGGACATGGCGAACATCGGCGGACGACCCGCGGGCAGCGTGACGGCAGCCTGTTTCTTGTCGCGCTACGCAAGGAAATTCAAATGGGCGCACCTGGACGTGGCAGGAACCGCGTGGCTGTCGGGGAAAGACAAGGGTTCCACCGGACGGCCGGTGCCCTTGCTCACGACGTTCCTGATGCGCCGCGCCGACCGCACCTGAGGTGGCCCGATGACGCAGATCGACTTCTACGTGCACGTTTCGAACAAGCTGCAGACGCTGTGCACGCTGGCGGCGAAAGCGCTGGCGCGGGATGTGCGCATGATGGTGCTCACCCCGGACGCGGAGACAACCGAGCAGGTCGACAGGCTGTTGTGGAGCCAGCCGTCGATCGGATTTCTGCCGCACTGCCGAGCGCACCATCGGCTGGCTCCGCTCACCCCGATCATCGTCGATCACCTGGCCGACCCAGTGGTGCACGAGCAGGTCCTGGTGAATCTTTGTCCCGACAGCCCCGCTGCATTCAGCCGGTTCGAGCGGTTGATCGAAATCGTCAGCCTGGACGAAGCGGACCGCAACCTGGCGCGCGCCCGTTTCCGCTTCTATCGCGATCGCGGTTACGAGATCCGCACTCACGATTTGGCCGGCTCAGCATGGGCTTGAAAGTAGACTGCGTTCGATGATCCTCGATCCGTCGCATGCCGGGGCCGGCGAAGACCGCCAGGCCGACGCCAACGACCTGTTCAGCAAGCTCGACTCGCTGATCCAAAAACATCAGGAGCACGCGCCAAAGGGAGCGTCTGGCGCCGTTCCGACTCTCGAGGACGCACTCGGTCAGCGCCGGCCCGAGCCGACAAAGGATGTTCCCGTGCTGCGCGATTCCGTGGATCGCACCGGAGCGGGCGAGGGTGGGTTGCTTGCCGACCACAGGCGGCAGCTTCAGGTTGCACTGTATCTGCGTCTGCGCCGGCGCCTGGACCAAGAACTCGATGCCGCGCTGGCGGACGACCTGCGCCTCGGAGCAGCCACGCTCCATCCTGCGTTCGCGCGCGCCGCGCAGGAGCTGCGCTCGGTCCTGCCGATCGTTGTGCGTGAAGCGGTTGAGCAAGTATTCGGGCGGGAATCGCTAGAGGCGCTGCTTGGCCGCACCGGCCAGAGCGGTGATGGCGAGAGCTGATCGAAACCGCATCTTTCTTGCCGCTGCCGCCTGCCAGCATGGAACTCGCCAAGAGCTTCGAACCGCACGAGATCGAGCGTCGCTGGTATCCCGTGTGGGAAGCGCGCGGCTATTTCACGGCCGGCGCAGACCCCACGCGTCCGGCTTACTGCATCCAGCTCCCGCCCCCGAACGTCACCGGCACGCTGCACATGGGCCACGCCTTCCAGCAGACGCTGATGGACGCCCTGATCCGCTACTACCGCATGCGTGGTTTCAACACAAACTGGGTCGTTGGGACCGATCATGCCGGCATCGCTACGCAGATCGTGGTCGAGCGTCAGCTGGAAGCCGAGGGCGTGCGGCGCCACGACCTGGGTCGCGCCAAATTCGTGGAGCGGGTTTGGGCTTGGAAGCAGCAGTCGGGCTCGACCATCACTTCTCAGATGCGCCGCCTCGGCGCTTCCGCCAACTGGAACTATGCCGACACGGAGGGACAGAAGAGCGGGTATTTCACCATGGACGCGCGCATGTCGCGCGCGGTGGTCGAGGTGTTCGTCCGCCTTTTCGAGCAGGGTCTCATCTACCGCGGCAAGCGACTGGTCAACTGGGATCCCGTGCTCGGCACCGCAGTGTCGGATCTGGAGGTCGACAGCGAAGAGGAAAACGGCACGCTGTGGGAAATCCGTTACCCGTTCGCCGACGACAG
>Ga0335077_10004284_pt1 | contig 17405 bp, 14 predicted proteins | sample Lox_Sample_31_FD_207151 | JGI IMG/M metagenome (GOLD analysis project Ga0335077, IMG submission 207151) | Soil microbial communities from Loxahatchee National Wildlife Refuge, Florida, United States - Lox_Sample_3.1 | ecosystem: Environmental > Terrestrial > Soil > Wetlands | place: USA... | reverse complement strand
TACGATGGGGCACATGCTCAGGTAGTTCTATTCGGCGGCGTCCGCAATGATCGATGGCTGGCAGACACCTGGCTGTGGGACGGGACTCGCTGGGCCTCGCAGAATCCGGCTGCCAGTCCTACGCCCCGCGTTGGCCATGCCCTCGCGTACGATGCAGCCAACGAAAAGATAGTTCTATTCGGCGGTTCTTCCAACACCGATCTTGGCGACACCTGGACCTGGGATGGGACTAACTGGACTCAACAATCGCCGGCGCACCATCCTTCCGCTCGTGTCTATCCGGCGATGGCGTTCGATCGTGCTTCGCGGCGCGTCCTCCTTTTCGGCGGGCATAGCCAAAACGGTTCGGGATATCTCTCTGACACCTGGGCGTGGGACGGGAAGGATTGGACCGAGTTATCGCCGGCGCATCATCCCGCTGTGCGCTTCGCAACCGCCATGGCTGCCGAACCCAAGACTCGCGGACTGGTGTTATTCGGCGGGTATAACTTTAAGGGCTTTTTGAAAGACACGTGGGTGTGGAACGGCAAGGACTGGATCGAGCAGTCTCCCGCGGAGCGCCCGCCGGCGCGCAACTTCCACGCCATGGCGTACGCCGCGAACGAAAATCTGGCGATTCTGTTTGGTGGCTTCAACTATCATTTCTTCTCCGATACCTGGGAGTGGGACGGCAGCAATTGGCAGCAGCGATCGCCCGTACCGAGCCCTGCGCCGCGAGATCACTCCGCGCTGGCATATGACGACCGGGCGCGCGCGGCCGTTTTGTTCGGCGGCAATGACGGCCTCGGCGTCAATCATGCGCTGGGAGATACCTGGCAGTGGGGCCGCCCCACGAGCCTGGGGCTCGGTCTCGGCTCAAATCCGCACCCATAACGCGCCCCGGGATACTGCGTTTCTTGGTTAACGAAATCCGTTACTTTTTTGGCGATACCTTCGGCCAGCATGTACACACTTCTGTTTTCGAGGTACTCTAGCCGTAATCTCAATTCGAAGGAACAAGCACTTAGCAGTGATGCGTACGATTCCTTACCTCGGCAAAGGGGCTGCTCATATTAAAGGTATGTGCTTTCGCACAGTGGTATTCTCTTGTCTCATCATTCCGGCATTATTTGCCGCGGACGAGCAGCAACTCGCGCTCGCCCTGCGCGCGCAAACCGATTTCGATCGCGCGGCCCTGGCGGCAACGCCCCAGCTTCCCGATACCGCGCGTTGCATTCAGTCGCAGGCGGCGCTCCTCTCAGTGGCTCGCCCGAGTGAACTTTCGTTAGTCCACTATCGGAAGGGTTTTTGCACTCTGGCCGGCGCCACCGTTACCAATACTCCGGCCGAGTTCGGCGACGCAGCTGCGGAGTTCGATAAAGCCATCGCCGCATGGCCCGACCGTGCTTCCGTTAGCCCAAAGAACAGTCCCCCGGAACCGGTATCTTCCGGTCTGCGGGTTCTGGCTGCGGTGGCGCGTTTGAAAGCTGGCGCCGACCCCGCCACCACGGAACGCGAGCGGCAGGAGGTTGCCGCCGCCATTCAGCCGGCGGTGTGTGCTTCCAGCATCATGTCGGTCACGTACTGCCGGGCGCTTGTTCAAACAGGGCGGGATTGGCTCGGCTGGATGGCCCTCGAGCGTAACGATCTCTATGAGGCTGGACGGGATTTCGCCGCCGTACTGCAATTGCCGTGGGCGCAGTGGACAGCCGGACGGCAGGCTTTCGTGGATCGCAAGTACGCCGACTCCGCCGCGGACTATCGCCGCGCCCTCGACACGTGGGTCAGGGAGCAGCGCGACCAATCCGCTTCCATTCGGGAACGGCTCGATCCGCTTCCGAATATTCCGGCAGCCCTGATGGACCTGGGAGGCGCGGAGCTGTTGAGCGGCGATCTCACGGCGGCCGGCGCCAGTCTAGATGCGGCCCTCAAGGCCGATCCGAGCCTGGCGCAAGCGGCGTACCTGCGCGGCCGGGTGGATGAGCTGGCCGGCAATGCCACGCAAGCGATAGCCGAGTACAATCTGGCCAGCCGCACCGCGTTTGCCAATGCCAAGGAATTGGCTTCGGGGGAAGCCCACCTCTACCGCGGCATTCTAATGTATCGGCGCCAAGACTACGGGCATGCCGAAAACGAGTTTGCCAGCGCGCTCAATTTCGAGATACCCGAGTCATTGCGGCCCGATGCGGTGGCGTGGCGCCACATGGCGGCCGTCGCCGGCGGATCCTGCGGCGCCTCGCGGCAATACCTCGAAGATTCGCTGGCCCAAGTCTCGCCCTATTTTCCGAAGGAGGAAGCGCGTCTCGTGGCGGCTTCCTGTCCGCTCACCGGCCCGGGCGTCAGCGCCAGTCTCGATGTCAAATAGGCGGCTTCGCACGCGGTGGGGTGTGATACAGTTCAGGGTAATATGGCATCCCGAAGCATCAATAAGGTAATTCTGCTGGGCCATCTCGGCAAGGATGCCGAGACCAAATTCACACCGAGCGGCGTGGCCCGCTCGACGTTTACCATTGCCACCAATCGCCGCTGGAAAGACCAGCAGTCGGGAGAGTGGAAAGAAGAAACCGAATGGCACAACGTAGTCTTGTGGCGTTCGGAGAACCTCGCCAACTATCTGCTCAAGGGGAAGCAGGTTTACGTCGAGGGCCGCTTGCAGACCCGCAACTACGAGGACAAAGACGGCCAGAAGAAGTTCTTCACCGAAGTGGTGTGCGAAGATGTGATCCTGCTCGGCGGCCGCGGCGACTCGGCCGGTGCGTCCGGCGGCGAGTATTCGCAGCCGATGTCCGCGCCGCGCTCGGCACCGCGTGCGCAAGCCGCCACGCCTGCACCCGCGGATGATTTCAGCCAGGGCATCACCGACGACGACGTGCCGTTCTGACCGCTCAGTTTCCCCAAACGCCACTGGATCGGCATAGTCACCGCGGTCACCCGCCGACCCTGACGCATCAGCGCTCGCAGGCAAGTCGGGCAGTACAGGGAACCTCTGCATCGATCTCGATGTTATTTCTGTGCTTTGGCCTCTGCCCTGATGGCTGCTCGGACGAGCTCCTCCGTCCACGGAATTGAGCGCCATTCACCTGCGGGACTCATCGATTCCCAGAATTCCCAAACGGCCCCAAGTCGCGCGCGCTCGGCCATGATCGATACCACCTCACCGTTGCGATTTTCGGTCCAGATGTACCGTTCGGGTGGGACCTCTGGCTCTCGTCTCGTTGGATGACGATGGCTGGGCATTGGGTGTCGCTACCCGTGATCGTACAGCGAAGGTGAGCGCAATCAAAAGGGGGCCATGGGGGCTGGGTCGATGGGTCGATGCACGCCACTGGATCGGCATAGCGCGGCTGCCGCCCCGCCGCCGAGTCCGCGTCTCAATCCCGCTTTTTTCCGCCCGCTGCATCGCCCACAGTTTTTCGCGCCCTCTTCTCCAGCGGTGCCTCTTTGCTGGGCCGCCCTCTCCGCCTTGCGGGGCTTCGGTTCTGCAAACGTTCCAGGCTCTCGATCGCGGAATCCAGGTTTCTTAGTTCCGTGTGCAAGTCCGCCAGCACCTTTTCGAAATCCATACGCACCCCCCGAGACCTTAACGTATGCAAAATTGAGCTTGCGCCAGCGTGTTGCGGAACGGAGAACTCATCCATCTCCGCGGCCTAAAATGTGTTCTGAGTTATACAGGCTTTTGAAGAAGCGCGGGTGCAGGCATTTCAGCCGCTTCGGACGCCTGCAGGGAATCGAGCGATTCCAGCACCCGCTCCAGCAAGCCGTCGGTTTGCGAAACCGTTGTCTTTAGCACGTCAATTGAGTGCGCTTGCGCCGTGAGCCTCTCATCTAAATTGGCCATGGTCTTGGCAAGCAATTGCTCCATGGCCGCCACGATTTGCGTGGTAGAAGGCACATCCGCCAGCTTGGCGTCGTGCTGCTCGATGCGGGATTCGAGTTGCGTAAAGCGGCCTGCGGTGGAAAATTCCTGTTTGGCGATACGAGCTTCCAGATCGCCGATCGATTTCTTCAGATCGGCCAGTCCGGCGGCGGTCGCGCCGCTACCCTCTTTACGTCCGGTAGTGATTGCGCCCGCCACTACTCCGGCCAAGAAGATCGCTACTCGGGGAACAACATTCCACACGCGCGCCATCAGTGATTCCCTTATAATACTTTGCGGATCTCCATGCAAGTACTGCATTTAGTAACGCCCGTACTAGGTCGAAACGGCGTTGCAGCATACGGATTTTGCTGGCATGCTTGTTCAGAAACTTCCTAGGTCTTCGGGAGAGATCCATTTTGAGCTCGGGTCCGGAGGGGCAGATCGACGACAATCGTGTGCGGTATCCATTCCTGCTGGAGTGCGACGCCGAAGGCCGCGTGCTCTGGATGGATGAAAACACACGCCGTGCGCTCGGCAATGCCGCCAACCTGATCGACGCAATCCCCAGCCAATTGTCGGGAAGCGCCGCGAATCCGCTGGTCGGCGAGTTGTCGCTCACGCGGATTTGGGAAGGCGCCGGGCGAATCCTCTTGGGTGCTCGCCAGTTGGATCTGCCGCGCGAAAACGCCGTCCTGTTGCGGCTGGAAGGCAACCTCTTACGAAATTATGTCCGCCTGCAGGCTGCCGAATACGTGCTATCCGTCCGCGCGCGCGAACGGCGTGCTGGAGCCCGAAGTCCGGTTCAGCAGCTCGAGGCGGAGCGGCAGCGGCTGGGCCGCGAGCTTCATACCAGCGTAGGACAACTGCTTTCGGCCATCCGGCTGCAACTGGAAATCGTGACCTCGCAACTTCGCGAGCCGATCCCCGGCGTACAGCAGGCGCTCGATCGGATCTCCGCGCTGACTGCCAATGCCCTCGAGCGGGTGCGTTCGATTTCGCAGCGGCTGCATCCGCCGGAGTGGCAGCGGCTCCCCATCGAAGTCGCCATCCGGCAGATGTGGGACCTGAGCGGCATCCCGGAAAGCTTTGAGGCGCGCCTGGAGCTGGCCGCTCTGCCGCACCAGCCGGAGCTCGACACCAAGGTGTTGCTTTATCGCGCGGCGCAGGAGGCCGTGTCGAACATCGTCCGTCATTCGCACGCCACCCGCGTAGCGGCCCGCTTCGAGCTTCGCGGCGGCAACCTGGTCCTGCAGTTTCAGGATAATGGCGTGGGCTTCGATGCCCGCGCGTTGTTTTCGGCGCCTCCGAGCCTGGCCGGCGGAATTGGTTTGCGCACCATTCGCGAACAGGCCGAAGCGTTGGGTGGAACTCTGGTGGTCGAAAGCGGACCGGAAGGCACTAAACTGGAATTGATGGTTCCGTTCCCACCTCAGCAGCCGTAATGGGACGCGATCTATAAAGGAGTGTATGGAAGCCTTGCCGGAAACCACCATAGTGCTCGCCGACGATCACAACATCGTGCGCGAAGGTTTTGCGTTGGTCTGCTCCGAAAATGGCATGCGCGTTTTGGACCAGTGTTCGGATGGCCGCGCGGCCTTCGAGATGATCAATTCCCTTCGGCCGGACTTCGCGCTGCTCGATTTGCAAATGCCGCACTTGACGGGAGTCGAGGTCATTCGCAAATTGCGCGCCGCCGGCTGCACCACCAAGCTGATGATCCTCTCCATCGTCCGCGACGAAGCTTCCGTGCGGGAAGCGCTCAACGCGGGGGCCGATGCCTACCTTCTGAAAGACGGCCCTTCGCGGCATCTGGTGGATGCGATCAATTACATCCGCGACGGCGGCCAGTACATCAGTCCGTTATTGAAGGAAGCCAGGAGGGCGGCTGCGGGCGAGGAGAACCGTCAGAATGATCTGTTAGCCACTTTGAGCCCGCGTGAGATGGAGGTCTTTTCGTATCTCGTCAATGGCATGCGCGCCAAGGACATCGCAGACCTGCTGAACATCAGTCCCAAGACCGTGGACACCTACCGCGCCAGCTTGATGCGGAAACTCAATGTCCATGACCTCGTGGGACTCGTCAAATTTGCGATTGAACGAAATCTGACGACAACTTCCGCCCAACACTGATCTCCACGCAAGCGGCGCGGTCGTCGGTTCGAACGTCCTGGTAAGACTCAAGAGAGCGGATCAGATTCTCCACAGCTTCCCGTCGCCGGTACAACCTTTCTAACGCCTGGCGTCGGAGCGTATTCACGGAAACTGCTCGGCCTCTTTCGGCAGAGGTGGGGGAGGGCAGCATCAGCGGCATCATCTACCAGAATTCTCCTAAGTATCGGGTTCGTATCAGATTTTGACTAGTCCTATTTAGGACATTTCCTAATGTACGGATGTAAGCTTTGTGAATCAAGAAAAATCTTATCTAAATGGTCGGGTGTTCTCCTGGCCGTGTCGTCATACGAAGCACCAGTAATAGTAGGGTCCACAGGGGGCGCCACCTTCCTATAGCAATTCAAACCTGAATGCGGGTAGTTGCAATACCCCCAAAGATGTCCAATCCAATCAATGTCGTCGCGGGGTTCTGGAATTTAATATCGTGATACGATATAGTTGGTGCCAGAGGAAGATCTGAATGTCCAGGATTACGCCGCCCTGGGGGAGTTTCGCTATCGGATCCGGCGATTCCTGCATTTCAGCGAAGAGGCCGCCCGCAAAGAGCAGATCGAGCCGCAACAACACCAGATGCTGTTGGCAATTCGCGCTGTGACCGACCCTGACGGTCCGACGATCGGCTTACTGGCCGAGCACCTCCTGATCCGTCATCACAGCGCCGTCGGTCTCATCGATCGCTTGGAGGAACGCGGCTTAGTAGCGCGAGCGCGCGCCGTGGCAGATCGGAGACAGGTGCGCGTGCATTTGACGCCGGAGGGGGAAGAGAAACTGAAACATCTTTCCGCCATTCACCGCGCGGAGTTGCGCAGTACTGGGCCCGTGCTGGTGAGAACACTCCAGGCTCTTCTCGAAGGGCTGGCTCCGCTCCCGCTGACCGGGCAAAAGGGAGAGGATGTTTCCAAAAATTAAGAAGGCAATTCAGAAGACGAGACATCCGGCTCAGGCCTCGGGCGCGGAAAAGCTCGGAGACTTTACCATCACGCCGCGCGTGCTCTGGATTGCGGCCCTGGCGATCTTCATCGGCTTGGTCAGCGCATATGTGGCCTTCGCTTTGTTGCGGCTGATCGGCCTGTTCACCAACCTCTTCTTTTATCAGCGATGGAGCACGGCCCTGGTTTCGCCGGCCGGAAATCATCTGGGTATTTGGGTGGTGCTGGTTCCGGTGGTAGGAGCGTTGATCATCGGCCTGATGGCGCGCTATGGTTCGGAGCGGATCCGCGGGCACGGCATTCCGGAGGCGATCGAAGCGATTCTGATCAACGGAAGCAAAGTCGAGCCGAAGGTGGCGATTTTGAAGCCGCTCTCGAGCGCCATCTCGATCGGTTCCGGCGGCCCGTTCGGCGCCGAAGGGCCGATCATTATGACGGGCGGCGCCTTCGGTTCGATGATCGCGCAACTCTTCCACCTGTCCAGTGTGGAACGAAAGACTCTGCTCGTGGCCGGAGCCGCCGGCGGCATGTCGGCAACGTTCGCTTCCCCGGTCGCAGCGGTCCTGCTGGCGGTGGAACTGTTGCTATTCGAGTGGAAACCGCGCAGCTTGATCCCGGTCGCGCTGGCGAGCGTGACCGCCGGCGCGGCGCGCCGTTACATTCTGGGGCTGGGCCCGCTATTCCCAACACCGCCGCATCCGGTGTTCATCGGACCGGAAGGGCTGCTGGGATGCCTGGTGGCCGGTGTTCTCGCGGGCGCATTGTCGGCACTGCTCACGGCGGCGGTGTACGGCGCCGAGGATCTTTTCCGGCTGCTGCCAATCCACTGGATGTGGTGGCCCGTGTTCGGAGGACTGGCCATCGGTCTGGGTGGGCTGATCTTTCCACAAGCGCTCGGCGTGGGATACGACACCATCGGCGCGCTTCTCCAAGGCAGCGTTCCACGCACCATGATCCTGGGCATTCTGCTCGTCAAATCGGCGATCTGGGCCATCTCGCTCGGTTCGGGCACTTCCGGCGGCGTACTGGCCCCGCTTCTCATGATGGGCGGTGCGCTGGGCGGTATCGAAGCGATGTTCCTGCCTAACGAAGGCGCCGGTTTCTGGCCACTGGTGAGCATGGGTGCCATTCTGGGGGGAACCATGCGCTCGCCGTTTACCGGCGTCATCTTCGCGCTGGAGTTGACGCACGATGTGAATATGCTGGTGCCGCTGCTGGCGGCGGTGACGATCGCCCACGGATTTACAGCGCTGACGCTGCGGAGGTCGATCCTCACCGAGAAAGTGGCGCGCCGCGGCTATCATCTGAGCCGGGAATATTCGGTCGATCCGCTCGAGATTCTCTTCGTTCGCGAAGTGATGCGCAGCAATATCGTGGCATTTCCGGCGCAAGCCACGCAGACCGAACTGGCGGCGTCTCTAAATGTGGATCACGACCGGCGCGGCCAGATCCTCTACCCTGTCATCGGGCCGGAACAACGTTTGGAAGGTGTGATCACCCGCCACCATTTGCAGGAACTGCTACAGGACAGCAACGGCCACCAGCGGCAGCTCGAAGAATTTGCCGAACGCAATCCGGTGGTGGCCTACGCCGATGAACCGCTGCGAGTAGTGGTGTACCGCATGGCAGACACGGGATTCACGCGGCTCCCTGTGCTGGAGAGCTTCGAGACGCGCAAACTGGTGGGCATGATCTCGCTGCCTGACCTCCTCCGCGCCCGCACCCGCTCATTAGAGGAAGAGCGGCACCGGGAGCGCGTGCTGCGCATTCATTTGCCCTTCCGTTCTCGTACTGCCAGCACGGACATCCCCCGAGACTGACTCCTACAGAAGTCGATCCTGCGAGTCTGCTCCCGCTGGGCTAACGAAGAGGCAACTCGGACTGGGCGGGCTACTTCCCCACGTCTGGGGGACTATCACCCACTTCCGCCGAATCCTCACCCACTCGGAAGTGGGCACGCAAAAAATTTGAGATAGCTGCCGGATTTTCCAACACTAAGAAAATAAAAGATTTCTCAATCTCTTTTTTCTACTAAGCGATTTTGGGCAAGAGAGTGCTTTCGAGACTTGCTCGACATGTTTAAGAGCTGGAGCAGTTTTGACCAGACGCAGCTATGGGTACGCCCCTTCGGGGTGGCTGCGGCAAAACTGGAAACTCTGGCTAAGTAATTGAAGTGATTGTAGTAGGACGCATTTGTAGGATTCGATAAGGAGTCACATGAAACGGCTCTCTCGCTCGTTACGCATCGCGGCGTTCGTCGCACTCATTGCTCTCTGCTTGACAGGGCAGACCAAGAAGCATGAGTACACCCCTCGGGATAAAGCTTTTTACGCCGATCCGGCCATCGTTGATTTTGTGCGGCCCGGCTTGGTGATCACGATTAACTCGGCCAAGATCAGTAGCGCAGGCGTCATTAGTATGACGTACACGATCACCGATCCTTCAGGGTTACCGTTGGATTTGGCCGGCGTGAATAGCCCGGGCGTGGTAACGCTGTTGTACGAAGCCGCATACATTCCCAAGGGTCAGGAGCAATATGTGGCGTACACGACGGGGACGGCAACCGGAAAAGCTCTGGGAACCATTACGCGTCCGACTTTCGATGGTCCATTAGTAGGTGGCCCGGCGCCCATACAGGTAGGCCCCGGACAGTACTCCTTCACTTTTAAAACACCGGCCCCTGCCGGATTTGATGCCACCGCGACCACGACGGTGGGCATCGCCGGCAACCGGAATCTCACTTCATTTAACCTGGGCACGAGTTATGCCGGCAGCACGTTCAGCTTTGTTCCCAACGGTTCGGCAGTAACCGTCACCCGCGATGTCATCAAAACCCAGAGTTGCAACAGCTGTCACGACCAGTTGGCCTTCCACGGCGGTTACGCTCACGGGATGGAAATGTGCGTTCTCTGTCATCAGCCGCAGAACCTGGATCCGACTACCGGCAACACGCTGGATCTCAAAGTGATGGCGCATAAGATCCACATGGGTTCGCAACTGCCCAGTGTGGTGGGCACGGCGACAACGCCTGGAGTGCCTTACCAGATCGAAGGCTTCGGGGGCATCACGGACTTCTCGAAAGTGGTCGACCCCGCCGATCCGCGCCGTTGCGGAGTTTGCCATGACCAGACTACCGGTGCGGCACAGGCCAAAGCTTTTCTGATGGAGCCCAGCCGCGCAGCCTGCGGCGCGTGCCACGACGACGTCAATTTCGCCACTGGTACGAATCACCCCGGCGGATTCCAGAATGACGACAGGCAGTGTGCCAATTGCCATATGCCACAGGGTGAGACACCCTTCGATGCGTCCATTCTCGGCGCGCACGTGGTGCCAACCGATACAGCCGCCACGTATCCGCAAAATCCGAACACGCTGTTGGCCGGGATCAACCTGGCAATTACCGGAGTGACGAACACCTTGGCGGGACAGAACCCAACTGTGAACTTCACCGTGCAGGACGACAGCGCCAAACCGATCCCACTCTCGCAAATCAGCACCCTGCAATTCACGATCGCCGGTCCGACCACCGACTACGGCTACACCAGTTTCGGGAGTGGAACTTCGGGCACGCCGGGCTATGTGACGGAGAGCGCTTTGAAGGCGACCTGCACCAGCGGGACTTGCTCTTACACCTTCACCCACGCCATCCCGACGGGAGCCACAGGGACGTACAGCATGGGTGCTGAGGCGCGGATGAACGTGACCATCTTGGCGGGCACGACCTCGCAGCAAACAGTAGTAGCAGCCGCCAAGAACCCGGTGGTGACATTCTCGGTGGATGGCTCGCCGGTACAACCACGCCGCACGGTAGTTGCGCTCAGCAATTGCAACAGCTGCCATGTGGCGCTTTCGCTGCATGGCAATCTGCGCAACCAAATCGAATACTGCGTGATGTGCCATAATCCGTCGAACACCGACGCCTCCACGCGCGCCGCCGCGACCAACGCAACCGATAAGGCTGCCCCGCCGCAGGGCATCAATTTCAATCTGCTGGTGCATCGCATCCATGACGGCGTGAACGTCGTGCCCGCCGGCGGACAGCCCTACGTCGTCGTAGGATTTGGCGGAAGCCATAACGACTTCTCGCAGGTGCTGTTCCCAGTCATGAATGGCGAGGGGCAGGCCACCTATATGCAAAACTGCTCTATCTGCCACGTCAAAGGCAGCGAGCAGACTCTGCCGACCGGTCTCAACCAAGCTGTCGACCCGCAAGGCTGGATCAATCCCGTGCAGGCGGTTTCGTCGGCTTGCAGTGGATGCCACGTCTCCAAGCCCGAGGCGTCTCACTTCCTGGCGAATACCGATTCGCTGGGAGAAAGCTGCACGGTGTGCCATTCGTCCGGCGCACAGTTTGCGGTTGACGCGGTACACGCACAGTAACGGCGCACAATAGGGAGATGATCCTCATGTCCCGGGTGCGTCAGACACTTAACGTCCGCCATGTCCATCCCCCTACGCGCCGCCTTTTGGCGGCGCGTACTATTTCGTGCGCACTGCTCTCTCTAGCGGTGGCGGCCGCTCAAGAAAAGCCGGGCAATCCGACTCCTCCGGCAGGCTATGCCGGGTCCGAAGCCTGCCAGGTGTGCCACGAAGACATTTACAAAGCGTTTCAGAAGAGTCCGCACCAGCTGGTGGAAACGGACAAGAAGCGCGGCTGGGAAAATCGCGCGTGCGAATCTTGCCACGGGCCGGGCGCGAAACACGCGGAATCGGTCTCGGCGGCGGATATCCGGCAGCCGGCGAAACTCGCTGCTGCGGAAGCCGACCGGATCTGTCTCACCTGCCATCAGAACCAGCCGACGCATGCCGGACGCATCGACAGCAGCCACGCCAAGAACCAGGTAAGCTGCGTCGCTTGCCATACCGTTCACAAGAACGGGCCTAATGGGCTGGTGCCTCACGGCGCGGCCGCAGTGAATGCGCAATGCGCCGGCTGCCACACCGATGTGTGGGCCAGCTTCCAGCGCCCTTACCGGCACAAGCTTCCGGAGGGCGCCATGTCGTGCGTGAACTGCCATAACCCGCACGGCAGCGTGCTTCCCGGGCAGATGCAAACGGCGCGCGCCAACGAACCGGGGTGTTTCAACTGCCATGGGGACAAGGCGGGGCCATTCGTTTTCGAGCACGCTCCCGTGCGATTGGAAGGCTGTCAAGCGTGCCATGAGCCACACGGTTCCGCCAATCCACGCATGCTGACGAGGCACGAGGTACGTTTCGTTTGCCTGGAATGCCACGCCAATCTGCCGTCGCTATCGCCGGCGAATGCCGCCTTGGGTTCAGTGCCGCCGGCATTCCACGATCTACGGAGCCCGCGCTTCGCCAACTGCACGGTATGCCATCAAAAGGTGCATGGCTCGTGGGTGGATCGGGAGTTACTGAAATGAGACTCCTGCTGGTGGTCCTCATCACGGCGCCCTTGCTGGCGCAAGACCAGCCGGCCAAGCCGGCTGCGGAGCAGACGACTCCTGCGCCGGCAGCTACGGCTCCAGCGGCGGAATCGCCCGCGCCGTCCACCGAACAGTGGCTTACCGGCAATATCGATCTGGGCTACCGGTGGCTTACCAATGTGGGCGGTAGTTTCCAGACGTACCGGAGCGTGGTCGATTTAGGAGAAGGTCCCAAGCTGTTCGGAATCGATTTCACGATCTTAGATCCGAAGAAGCGCCTGTTCGACCGTCTGAACGCGAACGGCTACGGGTGGGGCGACGATCCGTACACTACGGCTCACGTGGACGCCACCAAGTCGAAGATCTACGACTTCCGCTTCGACTACCGCAATATCGCTTACTTCAACGAGGTCCCGTCGTTCGCGAATACCTTCGCGCCAGCGGGCTTCAACGAGCAGGCGTTCGACATTCGCCGGCGCATGATCAACGGCAGCCTAGATCTGTTTCCGAATGGGCACATCATTCCTTACTTCGCGTTCGACCGGAACGCGGGCTATGGGAACGGCATCGACACGTGGTTGACGGATGCGAGCAACGAATACGCCGTGCCCTCGCTTGTGCGGGACAGCATGGAGAACTATCGCGGCGGCGTGCGATTCGAATACAACCATTTCCACATCACCCTGGAACAGGGCGGGACCACGTTTAAGGACGACGATCAGGCGTTCAACAACCAGCCCGTCTCGGGAGACCGAACCACGCCGCTGTTCGGGCAAACGCTGTTGTTGAACAGCCTGGCGGCAGCTTACGCCATTCGGGGGACGAGCATTTACGAGCGGGGGCTTTTCACGGCGACGCCGGCCTCGTGGGTAACGCTTTCCGGCCAGTTCCTCTACAGCGAGCCCAAAACGGATGTCAATTACTTCGATTCGGCCGCTGGTAACTTCATTTCATTAGCCTCACTTCTTGCCTACAGTGGAGTCGGCGATATGGCGACGGGCACGGCCAAACAGCCGCACGTCACCGGCAACGCCGGCTTCGAGCTGCGGCCTCTCAAGCGCCTGCGGATTGTGGAATCGTGGATGACGGATCGTTACCACGATGCCAGTTTCGGGCTATTCTCCACTCTGTTCTTGCCTGTGGGGACCAGTCAGCAAACCGCGCTGCCCGAGGAGCAGATCGTCAACTACAACCAGCAGCAGGTAGACGTAATGTACGATCTGACCTCGAGGTTCACGCTGCGCGGAGGCTTTCGGTATGTATGGGGCGATGCCACGGTGGCTGGCAGCTTGTTCAGCGAGACCCCGTTTGCTACGGGTCAACTGAAGCGTAATGTTGGTTTGGCCGGCGCCAGTCTGCGCCCTTGGCAGAAGCTTCGCATTAACCTGGACTACGAAGGCGCGTCGAGCGATCAGATCTATTTCCGCGACAGCCTGAACAACTACAACAAAATGCGGGCGCGCGCGCAGTATCAGGCGGCCACCAACCTGTCCGTCACCGCCAATTTCACGCTGCTCGACAATCAAAACCCGGCCACGGGGGTCAACTACGACTTTCGGGCGCGCAACAATTCCCTGGCCGTCTCCTGGACGCCAAACAACGGCAAGCGTATCGTCGTCATGGGCGAGTACGATCGTTCTACGCTGCGTTCGAACATCAACTATCTCGAGCTGCCGACCTACGCGCCGGCGGTTTCGGCGTATCGCGACAACGCACATACCGCCACTTCGCAAATCGACCTGGCGCTGCCCGGCTATCATGGATTGACGCCTAAGCTGACAGCCGGAGGCTCGCTGTTCATTTCGTCCGGAAGCCGGCCGACGCGATTCTACGAGCCGCTGGTGCGGTTGTCCTTTCCGATCTCACACCACGTTGCCTGGAACACCGAATGGCGCTGGTACGGGATGGGCGAGCAGTTCTACCTCTATGAAGGATTCCGGACGCACGTTCTTATGACGAGCCTCCGGTTGAGCCGCTAGGAGATCCTCCAATGAACATCCTTCGAGTAGCCTTAGCGGGCGCAGTGGCGGCATCCGCCGCGCTGGCAGCCGATGAAGTCCTGGGCGATGCACGCCGCGGCGAGCAGCTTTTTCAGACGGAACAGTGCATCCAGTGTCACAGCATCAACGGGCGAGGAGGCGCGCTGGCTCCGGACCTTGGGAAGCGTATCGACCGCGATTTTACCCCCACGGTGATGGCCAGTCTCATTTGGAACCACGCTCCGCAGATGTGGTCGGCCATGCGCCGGCAGGGGATCGTCCGAGCCACTTTGTCGCCGGAATCGGCGGCGGACCTGTTCGCCTATTTCGTTTCGGCGCGTTTCTTCGAAAAACCCGGGGATGCCGGGCGGGGAAAACAGGTATTTGCGGCGAAGCACTGCGCCGATTGCCATGGGGTGACGGCCTCCAATGCCGCCGGGGCGCCCCCGGTGGTGAAGTGGGCATCGCTGGCAGATCCCACCGTCCTGATTCAACAGATGTGGAACCACGGCGGGCAGATGCGCCAGGCGTATGCGGAGAAGAAACTGAAATGGTCGCCGCTCACTTCGCAGGAGCTGCGCGACATGCTGGTCTATCTGCAGAATCTGCCGGAGACCCGCGAATTGGTGACGGCCTTCGAGTTTCCCCCCTCGGCCTCGGGATCGGTGCTATTTGAGTCCAAGGGCTGCGCGGGTTGCCACAAGGGAAATCTCGCTCTGGAAAATCGCTTGCGCAACCAGAACCTCACCGATATCGCGGTCGACATGTGGAACCACCAGGCGAACATGAAGCAGCCGGCGCCGAATCTTTCGCAGGAGGAGATGCGGCAGATTCTGGGCTACGTCTGGACGCGCCAGTACTTCCGCGGCAGCGGCGACGCGGCGCATGGCAGGCAGGTTTTCACCGAGAAGAGCTGCGCGGCGTGTCACAACGATGCCTCGAGCGGCGCTCCGCCTCTGGCCAAGACGCCGGAGGGGTACTCCGACATCAGCATGATCTCCGCCCTTTGGCAGCATGGGCCGCGGATGCTGGACTTGATGACCGAACGCAAGCTGGCATGGCCGCGGTTCACGGCGCCGGAGATGGCAGACCTGATCGCCTATCTGAACTCGAGGTGAGTTGATCACTGCCGAGGCGCAGAGAAGAACTTGGCTCAGGGCGCACGTGACTCCGCCCGGCTTCCATTGCTCCATGGGGTTCGCGCGCAGAGGGGGCAGACGGAACAAGTGCTCGACCGGGCGCTGGGCGTCGGCCGGCTGTGTGCAAACGTCGTATCCAAGGCACCGGTTCTTTCCGAGCCGTGACCGCAGGGTAATCCTGCTAGTGTGGTGCGCCATGCGGAATGCAGTTTAACTCTGTAGGGCAGACGATCGGTTTCCGTCGTCTGCCGGCGCCGCACAGCAGCGAAATCGCCTCCTTGTTTGTGGCGCTATCTACCTGGGCGCAACACGAATAACTCTGCTTGGCCGAATGCGGTGCGAAGAATCTGGTCGCGCAAGGTGCTGTACTTCACCTTGCTCGACGCGGCGCGGATCTGGTCTACTTCCGATGGACTCAACTCGCGGAGGTAGCGGTCGGCATGGTCGCGATAGGAGTATCCGGCATAGCGCGTCTCGGCGGCAGCAGTCACCTGCATCACCAGTTGCCAAAAATGGCTCCCGGCATGCGGAACAATCTCCAGTCGTTGGCGATCGCCGCGGAGGATCGCCCGCACGCAGTGTTCGGCCGCGAAAGGCCGCGAAGGATCGGGATCGGGGAAAGTGGCGAGCAGGGTCTGAATGCCAGCCGGGTCCGGCTCCCATCCCGGCCAGCGGAAGCGCGACGCGCCTACCACCAGAGTTCCCCGCACCAGGATCTCGCGGATGCGCGCCTCGTCCTTTCCGGCAACTCCGAGCACGTGTTCCAGCAACTCCCGGATGGCGAGTTCCTGAACCACAACCGGAGTGATGGAAATGGTCCCGGCTTCCTCCGAACTGAGCTTCACTCGAACGGTTTCCGGCAACGGCATCGGTGATTTCACGCTACCATAGCGGCGTGACGGCCCTGGAAAAGGTATTGGCCGAAGCGGAGCGTTACGAGCATCCGCTGTTTGAGATCTCTGCCCGCGAGAAGAACGGTGCTGTCGAGCTGGTCATCCGCTCGAAGGACCCCGCGCATAAGGTTCACACCTACTACGCACCGATTCATGCGCACGATATCGAACACCCGCAGTTCCCCTGGACCTTTCAGCGGTACCTGTACGACTGCCTGCACGACTACGTGGTGGAACTGTTCCGCCGGACGCCGCAGATGCAAGAACGATGACTCCCGCGGGTGAACTGCTGGCCGCCGAGATCGAGCGCCAGGGGCCGATTCCGTTTCGCCGCTTCATGGAGGTGGCGCTGTACCATCCACAATGCGGCTACTATCGCCAGGGGCGCGATCCGTTCGGGCGTGGGGGCGACTTCTATACCGCCGAACAAGTTCAGCCGGTATTCGGGATGCTGATCGCGGCGCGGGTTCGCCAGTTGTGGCGGGACCTGGGCCAACCGGCGGATTTCACCGTGGTGGAACTGGGCGCGGGGCGCGGCGAAATGGCGCCCGCATTTTCCGATTGGCATTACTTGCCCGTGGAGATCGGCTCCGGAGATCTGCCGCGGGGTTTCGAGGGCGTTATTTTTTCAAACGAGTTCTTCGACGCGCTACCGGTCGACGTAGCGGTTTACACGAAATCCGAATACCGCCAGCAACTCGTAACCTTTGATAGCGGCCGTTTCGTGTGGACGCTGGGAGACGTGGTGACCGAAGAGAGCGGCGATTATCTGCGCAGGTATGTCCCGCCGCCCGAAGAGGGGTGGTGGTACGAAGTCCATCTCGAAGCGCTCGGATGGATCGAACGCATGGCGCGAGCACTTCAATCGGGGTGGGTGTTAACCATCGATTACGGGTACACGCTGCCGGAGGTAATCCGTTTTCCGCGTGGAACATTGATGAGCTACCGGCAGCATACGGCACTAGACGGTGTACTCGACGAACCGGGGGTGCGTGACATCACGGCTCACGTGAACTTCACCGCACTCGAACGGCATGGATCGGCGTATGGGTTGCATGCGGAGCGTTT
>Ga0335077_10004283_pt1 | contig 17406 bp, 16 predicted proteins | sample Lox_Sample_31_FD_207151 | JGI IMG/M metagenome (GOLD analysis project Ga0335077, IMG submission 207151) | Soil microbial communities from Loxahatchee National Wildlife Refuge, Florida, United States - Lox_Sample_3.1 | ecosystem: Environmental > Terrestrial > Soil > Wetlands | place: USA... | reverse complement strand
CCCGCAGCGGCGCAGTCATGGTTCGGCCGGGATCATTGCGGTGTTGAAAGTGGATGATCGCCTCTCCGCCAATTCCCTCCACTTCGCCGCGACAGATGCGGTCGTCTTTGTATTCCTTGATCTGTTCCAGATCGGTTGCGATGATTTGAAATTTAAGGCTCGAACTTCCGGAATTCAGCACGAGAACGTTCATAGAAGGTCTTCCACGAGGACATACTCAAGATAAGCGCAGGAAGGACGGCGAAGCAATGTTGAGGAAATTGCCTATCTCAACGTAAGCGTCACGCTGGAATCAACCCCCGATAAATTGCCATCCCAACTACCGCATCAACGCCGATAGCGTGAAGCTGGTCAATCTCCTCTTGTGACCGGATTCCGCCCGCCGCAATCAACTGCTTCGAGGTTGTCTGTCGCAGAGGGAGGATGACTTCTTGCGGAAATCCCTGCATGAGCCCCTCGGTATCGACGTGCGTGTAGAGAAACCCGCCGCACCAGCGATCCAAACTTTGAATCATCTCCAGCGGGCGGACTGCTGTAATTTTTTTCCATCCCTGAATCGCAACTCGCCCTCCGATTGCATCGAGGGCAAACACAAGCCGATCAGTGCCGACGGATTCTGCCATCGCGCTCGCAAAGTCTGTGTTGAGTCTGCCATCAGCAAACAAGGAAGATCCTACGATGACGCGCCGGGCACCCGTCGCGAGCATTTCCTGTGCGGCTTTCACCGATCGTATGCCCCCGCCAACTTGACAGTTCAACCGTGGGGCTATCCGCTTCAGGAGCCCTGTGTTGTTCCCAGTGCCCATCGCGGCGTCCAGATCAATCAATTGCACGAGGGGATATTTCAAGAAGCGGTTCACCCACTCCTCGGAGTCATCGAACTCCATAGCCTTTTTCTTGCCCTGGACGAGTTGCACGACCTTGCCGCCCATTAGATCGATCGAAGGAATCAGCAAGGCCACCTCACGGGAATGCCTTGGGACCTCAATTCGCTCTTCAGATCCGAGAGCTTGCTGAACCCATAGTGAAAGATCGAGGCCGCCAAAGCCGCATCAGCCCGGCCCTCCCGCAACACATCTACGAAATGAGATGCTTCGCCTGCCCCGCCCGAAGCGATCACCGGAATCCGAACGGCCTCGGCCACTGCGCGCGTCAAGCTGCAATCAAAGCCCCCGCCAGTACCGTCGCGGTCCATCGAGGTCAACAGAATCTCTCCTGCGCCGAGGGACTGAGATTGCTGCGCCCATTTGACAGCGTCGCGTTGCGACGAAACTCTTCCACCGTGAGTAAATGCCTCCCAGCCGGATCCGTCGCTCCGTCGTTTTGCGTCTAGGGCTAAGACGACGGCTTGCGATCCGAATCGCTCTGCAATTCGCGTGATCAATGTCGGGTCAGCCAGCGCGGCGGAATTTACGCTGATCTTATCCGCTCCAGCAGCAAAAACCGCTGCGGCATCGTCGAGGCTGCGGATGCCGCCACCGACCGTAAAAGGAATGAATAGTTGCCTCGCCGTTCGCCGGACGGTGTCGAGTAGAGTCGCGCGGCCTTCGTGAGTTGCGGAGATATCGAGCAGCACAATTTCATCCGCGCCCGACGCGCTATGTGCTCTTGCCAACTCCGCAGGATCCCCGGCATCGCGCAGATCGACAAACTGCACGCCCTTCACAACCCGGCCGCCCCTCACATCGAGACACGCGATAATGCGTTTCGTCAGCATTCTAGAGATCGCAAAAGTTGGTCAGCAATTTCAGCCCGGCTTCGCCCGATTTTTCAGGATGGAACTGAACTCCAAATACGTTATCGCGTTCGACCGCTGCGGAGAACTTCCCCCCGTATTCGCAACAGGCGACAGTCGTCTCGCAAACGGGCGCGCGAAACGAGTGGGTGAAGTAGAAGTATGCCGACGACTTCACACCGCGAAACAGCCGCGACGATTGCTTCACCTCAACAGAATTCCATCCCACATGTGGAGACTTGACGCTCGCCGGAAATCTCTCGCATTCGCCGCCCAGCACGCCGAGTCCCCTCGTGCCAGGCGCTTCTTCACTCCCGGCAAACATCCACTGCATTCCGACGCAAATGCCCAGAAACGGCACCCCGCGCTGGATCGCGTTTGAAATCTCACCCTTTAGACCCGATCGAGCCAGCGAATCGGTCGAGGCAAAATTCCCAACTCCCGGCAGCACGATTTTCTCAGCGCTCCTGATCTGCTCGACATCGGAGGTGATCCCACATACCTGCCCGAGAAAGTCGAAGGCCTTCTTCACCGAAACCAGATTGCCCGCCCCGTAATCGACAATCGCGATCATCACAGCACTCCCTTGGTACTCGGGAGCAGGCGGACCATCTGCGGGTCGCGCCAGCACGCCGCCCGCAGCGCGCGCGCAAACGCCTTGAAAAGCGCCTCGATCTTGTGATGACTCGAACGCCCGTACAGCACGCGCGCATGAACGTTCGCACGCGCCCCTCTCGCGAATCCCTCAAAGAAGTCTTCTACGAGTTCCGACTGCAGATCTCCCACCAATCGCGTTTTCACTTTCGTATCGATTACCGCCGCTGTACGCCCGCAGAAGTCAACGGCCGCCATGCTCATGGTCTCGTCCATGGGCATCAGAAAATATCCGGCCCGCAAAATGCCTCGTTTGCTCCCTAACGCCTTGTCGAATGCCTGCCCCAGCACGATTCCGACATCTTCGACTGTGTGATGCTGATCGACGTCGAGGTCCCCGTGAGCCTTCAGCTTGAGGTCAAATCCTCCATGATGCGCGAAGAGCTCCAGCATGTGGTCGAAAAATCGGATTCCGGTCGAGACTTGGTACCGGCCACGACCCTCGATCGTAAGCGAAATCTGAATCTGCGTTTCCTTGCTCACGCGCTTGATATTTCCTTTTCTCACGACCGCGATGCTCCTTGAGCCATTCCGAGCTCTTCGAAGGCTTCCTGTAAGGCGCCCAGCAAGCGATCCGCATGTTCCCTCGGACCCAGCGTGATTCGCACACATCCTTCGCAACCCGGATCTGCCGACCGATCTCGTACCAGGATTCCCCGTCGGCGCATCAGCTCAACAAATCTTGCTGCCTCGGCCGACGACGTTCCGGCGCGCATCAATACAAAGTTCGCTCGGCTCGGCCAGAACTGAACGCCAGTCGCTTCGAGACTGCGCTCAAGCCGAACCCGCGCCTCCAGAATCTCCTCAACATATCGTTCGATGTAGCTTTGATCCGCGACAGCTTCCGGCAGACACGCCAGAGCGACAGCATTCACGTTGTACGGCGATGCCACGCGCTTAACCGCACTCACCTGCTCAGGCGAACCAGCTAACGCGCCGATGCGCAACCCAGCGAGGCCGTAGGCCTTGGAAAATGTCCGTGCAACGAAGATGTTTGGGGCTTTTTCCCACGCTCGCAGCATGGTCTCTCCGTTGAACTCGAAGTATGCTTCGTCAATCAGCACCGCGGCTTCCGGCGCCGAGAGCGCAATCGCGAGCAAATCCTCCGTCGAAGCCTCCGTCCCCGTCGGATTATTCGGATTCGCAATCGCAATCACCCGCGTGCGCTTCGTAATGCTTTGAAGCACCGATTCAGCAGAAAACTGAAATCCTGCGCCCAGCGGCGCACTCACGAGCGTGGCCCCTGCCGCCATCGCATAGATCCGGTACATCGAATACGTCGGCACCACGATTAACGCTTCATCTCCCGGTTCGATGAAGGTTTCGCAAATCAGATGAATTGCTTCATCCACGCCATTCGTCAGCAGGAGTTCCGACGGCTTGATCCCGAGAAAATCAGCAACCGCCGTTTCGACCGGACCGCGCTCTGGATATTTCGCGAGCAGTTCCGCATCGAGATTCCTGAGTTTCTCCAACACCCGGGGCGAGCATCCCGCCGTGTTCTCGTTGAAATCGAGGCGCAGCCCTTTCCGTCCGGCCAGTGGCGGATGATACAGAGCCATCGTCCGCACCGCTTCTCTGGGATTAAGCACGCTGGCACCTCACGCGAATCGAGTTCCCATGTGCAGCCAGTCCTTCCGCTTCAGCCAGGCATTCAATCGACCGAGCTATTTTTCGCAAACCCGCTGCCGACAACTGCTGCACAGTAATCACCTTTACAAAATCCAACACACTCAAACCTCCGCGAAAACGGGCCTGGCCCGCAGTTGGCAAGACGTGATTTGGCCCCGATGCATAATCGCCCGCCGCCTGTGCTGAATAGTGTCCGACGAAAACCGACCCGGCATTTTCGACGAATGACAAGTCCTCTTTCGAAACAGTGATATGTTCCGGCGCGATTCGGTTCGCCCATTCCCGTGCCTGCGCTCTGGAACCGGCAACAACGAACGCCCCATTCTTCTCAAGGGATTGCCGCGCGGTTGGATTGTTCTCGGCCAAACGCGCGGCACTCGCCGCCACGGCACGCGCCAATTTCTCCGAGGTAGTAACAAATATCGAAATCGTCTCGACATCATGCTCGGCCTGCGCAACGAGATCGGACGCGATGAATTCCGGGTTTCCAGAGTCGCTCAAAATTACCGCTTCAGTCGGTCCTGCAAGGAAATCGATTGCGCAATCGAATGAAACCAGCTTCTTCGCGGCAGTGACGTAGGCGTTTCCCGGCCCCACGATCTTGTCGACGCGTGCAATGCTTTTCGTTCCATAAGCGAGAGCCGCGATCGCCTGAGCCCCTCCGACACGATAGAAGTCGTGCACTCCGAGCATCGCTGCGGCACCGAGCACTTCTTTGGACGGCTTCGGCGAGGTGACGCGAATGTTCTCCACTCCTGCAACCAGCGCCGGGATCACCGTCATCAGCACAGTCGACACGAGCGGATACCTCCCGCCTGGCACATAGCACCCCACCGACTCCAGCGGCCGGATGATTTGCCCCAGCGAAATCCCCCCACGCGAGCGAGTCCACGACCGAGGCTTCTGGCGTTCGCAAAAGCGCCGAATATTCGTTGCGGATTGTTCGAGAGATTTCCGCAGCTTGGGATCCAGCGACTTCAATGCTGTCGCGAGTTCCGCTTGCGGAACCCGCAGCGGGTGCATCGCCGATAATCCATCCCATTTCTCGGAATAACGTCGCAGCGCACGATCTCCACCTCGTCTCACGTCTTCCACAATCCGTCGAACCCGCGGTTCGATCCGCGCCAAATCCGTGCCGCGCGCCGCCAGCCGATCGACCATAGCCTTAGCCGCGCGGCCCGACAAAATGCGCATCACAGCACCACCTTGTTCAGCGGATATTCGACGATTCCCTCCGCCCGCGCTTCCTTCAACCGCGGAATCACATCCCATGCCGCGCCCTCATCGATGACCGTGTTCACGGCCAGCCAATCCTCGTCGCTGAGATGAGAGATGGTCGGCTTCTGCAGCGCCGGAAGCACACCAAGAACCGCGGCCAGATCTTCTTTTCGCACGTTCAGCATCAGGCCGACGCGATCCTGCGCCTCCATCGCTCCCTGCAGCATCAGGGCGAGATTATCGATCTTCTTCCGCTTGGCGCGATCCGCGTACGAACATTTGTTCGCGATGAGTTGCGTGTTCGATTCCAGCACCGTTTCCAGGACGCGCAATCGATTCGCCTTCAGCGAACTGCCCGTTTCGGTGACTTCGACGATCGCATCCGCGAGCATCGGTGGCTTCACCTCGGTCGCTCCCCACGAAAATTCGACCCGCACATCGACGCCTTTATTCTGGAAATAATCGCGCGTCACCTTTACGAGTTCGGTCGCTACGATGCAACCTGGCAGATCTTCCGCGCGCTTCACCGGCGAATCTTCTGGCACCGCGAGCACCCATCTCACCTTCCCACGGCTGCGCTTCGCATAAATCAGATCGCTGACCGTGGCAACCTCCAACCCGCTCTCGATGACCCAATCCAACCCCGTCAGTCCCGCATCGATCGCTCCATGCTCGACATAGCGCGCCATCTCCTGTGCGCGGATCAGCATGCAATCAATCTCGGGATCCGCCGTGGTCGCAAAGTACGAGCGCCCATTGGTATAAGCCGGCAGCCCGGCTCGCGCGAAAAGTTGCAGCGTTGCTTCCTGCAGGCTTCCTTTGGGAATTCCGATGCGCAGCTTCATCGCGCCTCCTGGCCCGTGCTCGCCGTCGTCTCGGGAACCGGAATCTCCTCTGTGAAGCATGATCGCGTCCCTCGGTGACAGACGACTCCGGCGCCCTCGACTTCAACGCGCAGCAGCACCGTATCGCGGTCGCAATCAGTCAGCGCAGAAACCACGCGCAGTCGGTTCCCCGAAGTCTCCCCTTTCATCCACAGTTCATTGCGAGTGCGGCTGAAAAACGTCACGTAGCCCTTCTCAAGCGTCTTTTCGAACGCTTCGCGGTTCATAAATCCGACCATCAGGACTTCTCCGCCGCGGTTGTCCTGCACCACGGCCGGAAGCAGCCCGTTCATCTTCTCGAAATCAAGTTCCGCATCCATATCGGCAATTCCTCGTTCGCAAAAATTAAAAGGCCCGCTGAAAGTTCGCTTCAGCGGGCCTGACCCTGAAAATTGCTTTTTCGATTAAGGCTTCATCTCAGGTCTGCATCCCCGCCGTCACGCTATGCGCGTGATGATGATGGCGGTGATGGACATGAGACTGCATCAGAAGCAGATTAAGATGGGACGTTACTCAGGTCAACAGAGATCAGCAGCGATTTTTTAGATAAGTGCTATCGAAATTCCAGCGCTCGAGCACAGCCTAATTCAGAAAATACTGCCGATACAGCGTATCTCTTTGCGCCGGACGGAATCCCGCATCCCGGATAATTCTCCGAAGTTCTTCCTCGGTCGTGCAATTCGTCACACCGGCCGCCCGCACCACGTTCTCTTCCAGCATGACCGAACCCACATCGTTTCCGCCGAACCGCAATCCCATCTGGCAGACTTTGAGTCCTTGCGTGACCCAACTGGATTGCACGTTCAGGAAGTTCGAAAGATAGAGCCGCGAGATTGCCAACACTTTCAGATACTCCACAGCCGTCGCCTCATCCCAATGCCGTCCGCCCAGCGCGGTGTGCTGCGGCTGAAAGCTCCACGGGATAAACGCCGTGAATCCGCCAGTCTCTTCCTGCAATTCATAGAGCTTTTGAAAGTGATTAATGCGGTTCTCGTACGTTTCCCCGACGCCGAACATTATGGTCGCCGTGGTCCGCATTCCGATCTGATGCGCGGTTCGATGCACATTAATCCAGTCCTCCGTCAGGCACTTCAACCGCGCAATCTTGTAACGCACCTCGTCATCAAGAATCTCTGCCCCGCCACCCGGAATCGAATCGAGCCCGGCATCCCGCAGCCGCAGGATCGTATCGCGAATCGATAAGCCGCTATATTCGGCAATGGCGATGATCTCCGACGCCGAATAGCAATGCAGGTGCACCTGCGGGAACCGCTGTTTGATCCCGCGCAGCATCTTCTCGTGCCAGTCCATCTTCAGGTCCGGATGCAACCCTCCCTGCATGAGCACGCCCGTGCCGCCGAGTTCAACCGTCTCGCGGATCTTCTCGTAAATCGTATCGAAATCGAGAATATATCCTTCCTTGGCCGCCGGTCCCTTCAAGGGCCGATAGAAAGCGCAGAAGGTGCAGTACTCGGTGCAGAAGTTGGTGTAATTGATGTTGCGATCGATAATGTAGGTAACGACGCCCTCCGGATGCAGCTTCCGCCGCACGGCATCCGCTTCCATTCCGATGCCGATCAGATCGTCGGACTCGAACATCTCCAGCGCTTGTTGTTTTGTCAGGGGCATATTTTTTCCACAGAACTCTTTATTCTAGCGAAGCAGGCCTCCCGCGGCCAAACACCCCACCTTAGGCAGTCGAACCGCCCAAGAGACTCACTTGTCGTGCTGATATCTCGCTCCTATACTTTTTTCGTCCGCCACTCCGTGTCGAGAACTGATCATTAGTCCCGGGATCTTTTGGCGGATCAAGCGTACCTTCCCTCCACTCAAGGAAGGAGTTTTTCTTATGTCTCACAAGTTCGTGTTGCCCTCCGCTGTTGTGTCCCTCGTCCTGATTGCCGTTCTAACCATCAGTTGCGGCGGCTCCTCTAACTCCAACCTCCAGCAAAACTGCACCGGCGGCCCTTACAATGTGGTCGGAGACTGGCAGATCACGATCTCCGACAATGGGGGTGGTTCCGCGTCCGGTTACGGTGCCATCGACTCTGCGGGTCTCGCTTTGTTTTTCGACAACTCCCAGGCTACCGCCAGTACCGGAGACACAGTGCAACTCCCCACGATCACAGGCGCATGTTCGTTCAATGGAAATTTCGTTGCATACGCCGAACCGGGCGGCCCATCCAGCGGCTCCATGATCACTGACACTGCGCAGGGTAACGTCACGTCAACGACCGCGATCAACGGCGCTTTCACCGGTTCCGGCAGTAATCCGTCAGGAACGTTTAAGCTTGTTCCATTGACAGCATTAACCGGCTCTGCGAGCGCGATCTCCGGAGCCAAGACCGCTGTGGTCCAAGGCGCCCTCAACGGTCAACCTGTGCTGCTGCCGCTCACTTTTACTCCAACAGGGTCCAACGCCAGCATGAGTTTCAGCAGCACTGTAGTGGGCCTCTGCGGAGCGATCGGCACGTTCACACAGGTAAACACCGCCAACGTGTTCGATGTCTCGATCACGTTATCGGGCGCTGGATGCGGCATTACCGGAACCTTCACAGGGATTGGCTTTGAAAGTAGTACCGATTATTTCAAAGATCACGGCAACAATCCCGACACTTATCTCTACGCGGACATACTCGACTCAACGAATACATTCGTAATGGAGTTCTTCTAAAAACCTAACCACAAAGGTCACAAGGTTTCACCGAAGGAAAGCTTGAGAAACCTTCGGGGAACTCCGTGTCCTTCGTCGTTTACTTTACGAATCCCACCTCGGCAAGCGGCTCCCCGATGACTTTGGTTACCACGACGGCAGGTTACTTCGCATGCGATCCTGAAGATCTCTGCGAGACTGGATGCAGATGTGTGAAGGAGCCAGCCGATGAGTGTGAAGACGGTGCCTGCCGGAGTGCAGCTCTCTCCGGAGGACATCCTTATAAAGATATCGGATCAAACGAAGCCCACGAGTCTTCGATGGTATTTCCTCTTCTTTTTTATCTCGGGATTCTGCAGCATCCTTTATGAGTTGATCTGGCTGCGTCTCGCCATGGCTCAGTTCGGCGTCACTACACCCATGGTCTCGATCGTGCTTTCTTGCTTCATGGGCGGATTGGGACTTGGTTCATGGGCCGCCGGACGGCTGATTCGCACACAGGCTCACCGGCTCAAACTTGCGCCGCTTCAAATCTATGCTTTGACTGAACTCCTGATCGGTTGCGGTGGTGTCATCGTGCCGCTCGAATTGCTGGCCGGACGCTACGCCCTCGAACATATCGGCGCTAGTCTGTCTCTTTCGTCGGGCGGCTATTACGTTGCCGCCGGGCTCTGGCTGGCGTTCACCCTGCTTCCCTGGTGCGCCTGCATGGGAGCGACAATTCCTGTGGCGATGTACGCCATCCGCAGCACCCGTCCCATGGAATCGAATCGTTCTTTCAGCTTCCTCTACCTTGCGAATGTGCTCGGCGCGCTGGCTGGGGCGGCTATCCCCTTACTGCTCATTGAGCTTTGGGGATTCAACCGCACGTTACAGTGCGGCATGGGTCTCAATCTTGCGATCTGTGCAACGGCATACCAACTCGGTAAAAAGAGATCGCAGCAGTCTGCCATTGGTGAACTCGCCAACTCCGATTCGATTGCTTCGGCTCCAATTTCCCTCAGCCAAATGCTGAGTAACGGTACCCTTTGGCTGCTTTTTGCAACGGGGCTGACCAGCATGGGTATGGAAGTCGTTTGGACTCGGCAATTCACGATTTTCGTTGGAACATTGGTTTACTCCTTCGCGATGATTCTGGGCGTCTACCTCGCCGCCACGTTTCTTGGATCTGTCGTCTACCGCCGCTGGATACGCCGCTACAACACCGAAGGAACTCTGATCTGGGTATTCGTCTGCGTAGCAGCCCTGATGCCGCTGCTGACGGCTGACATGCGCCTGAAGATCGCCACTTGGTTGCGCCTGCCCCTCGGTCTTGCGGGCTTCAGTGGCCTCTTGGGATTTCTCACGCCCAGCCTCGTCGACCGCTATTCCGATGGTGATCCCGACCGCGCCGGCGTCGCGTATGCGGTCAACGTCGCCGGTTGCATCCTCGGTCCCCTGGTTGCCGGATTTCTTCTGTTGCCCTACATGGATGAGCGCTACGCGCTGGCCGCGCTCACGTTTCCCTGGGTGCTGACGGGCATCTGGTTTGCGTTCGCGAAGCCCGGCTCGGTTCCGAAACTTACATCCAACCGGGCCGTCCGGGTGGCCATTCTGACAGCGTGCCTCGCCGCCTCCGCCGCTTTAGTCTTCCTGACCCAGAGCTACATACAGAGGGTGCCGGGAGCTGTCATTCGCCGCGACAACACGGCGACCGTACTCGCCGTCGGCCAAGGCATGCAAAAGAACCTGGTTGTGAATGGGGTCACCATGACCGCATTGACGCCGCTCACCAAGGCGATGGCAGCAATGCCGCTCGCGATGCTGAATCATCCCCCCAAAAATGCCCTGGTGATCTGCTTTGGAATGGGAACCACGCATCGCTCAATGCTTTCGTGGGGAATCGATTCGACCGCGGTTGACCTCGTTCCTAGCGTTCCCGCTCTTTTCGGATACTTCCATGCCGATGCGCCGCAGCTTGTCCGCTCTCCGAAATCCCATATCGTGATTGACGATGGCCGACGCTTCCTGGAGCGCACCACGGAACAATATGACGTCATCGCCATCGATCCGCCGCCGCCGATCGGCGCAGCTGGATCGAGCCTGCTCTACTCGCGCGAGTTCTACGAGACCGCCAAGAAACGTCTGAAAGACGGTGGAATCCTGGCGCAGTGGTTCCCCGGAGGCGACCGGACGACCGCATCGGCGATTGCCCGCTCTCTGAAAGATTCTTTTCCGTACGTCCGCGCTTACGGCTCCTTCATCGGTGTTGGAGTGCACTTCTTTGCCAGCATGCAACCCATTCCTAATCTTTCCGCCGCCCAACTGGCACAACGGATGCCGCCCCAGGCAGCTGCCGACTTCGTAGAATGGGGACCATTTCGAACTCCAGAACAGCAGTATGCGTTCCTCTTGAAAAGCGAGCTCCCGATGGACTGGCTCATCAATCTCGACAAGAATGCTCCTGCGCTGACAGATGACCGGCCCATTAACGAATACGGCATGTTGCGCGTAGTCGGCCTGCCGCCTTACTGAGCAAGGACGGAATCGGATTCTGGCTGGGCTTAGCGCCTCGAATTGCGCTCTGCTCGCCGTTGACACCCGCGGTTGGCTTACCTAGACTGCCTGTGTACGCGAACTGCGAGGTCCGTGCATGGCGTGGCTGCAAAACAAGTTTGAAAAGAATTTCCTGATCTCCACCGTCGATTACGTCTTCAACTGGGCGCGCAAATCGGCGGTCTGGCCGATGACGTTCGGATTGGCCTGCTGCGCGATCGAGATGATCGCTTCCTCCACCGCACGGTTCGACATCGCGCGTTTTGGCTCTGAGGTCTTCCGTCCCAGCCCACGCCAAAGCGATTTGATGATCGTGGCAGGCACCGTCACGCTCAAAATGGCGCCCGTGGTCAAGCGCATCTACGACCAGATGCCCGATCCGAAATGGGTGATCTCGATGGGCGCGTGCTCCTCCGTCGGGGGCCCCTTTAATACCTACGCCGTGCTGCAGGGAGTCGATAAGATCGTTCCCGTTGACGTTTATGTCACCGGATGCCCTCCGCGCCCGGAAAACCTGTTCTATGCGTTATTGAAGCTGCAGGACAAGATCGACACTATGACGCTGGCGAAGAAGCCCACGGAAGTGCGCCTGAACGAAAACATGGTCGAGAACTTCAAGCGCCAGGTGATGATCGCGCAGACGCTGCAGCCCAAATAGGCATCAGCGCTCGGCACTCAGCCATTTCGCCTTTGAGTGGAAGTTCCCCCGCGTGGCTGAATGCCGATTGCTGACCGTTAATCCCATGCCCAACTTCATCAAACTCACGACTCAATCCGAACTCCCCGCGACGAATGAAGCCAAAGAATTCGTGTGCGGAAGCCAAGAAATCTGCATTGCCAACGTGAACGGCGAATATTCCGCGATGGACAACGTCTGCCTGCATCAGGGCGGTCCGCTCGGTCAGGGCATGGTCGAGAACGGAAAAGTTGTGTGCCCCTGGCACGCATGGCAGTGGGATCCGAAAACGGGCCAGGCTGCGCACAATTCCAATGCGAAAATCGCCCTTTATCCGCTCAAGATCGAGAACGGCGACGTTTTGATCGAGCTGTAGGCGCGTCTCGATATCCCGGCCAGAATTTAGGATCCGCCGGAACCACTGGCGGAAGGTACCCCAGCGCGCTGTACGCCAGCTTGCGAATGACCCTGAGAACGTCTTCGAACGATCTGCCGTTCGCCAATGCATCGAACGCTTCGAAGCTCGTAATCATATGCAGCATGTCAATCGTGTCGGCCTCCATAATGACGTTGAGCTGGCGGTACATGTGGCTGTAGCGGTCAACGATCACCTTTAAGCCATTGCGGCGCCTCTCGTTGCGAGCGCGCAGCCCCGCTCCGATCTCAGCGTCGATCTCTCCCAGCGCGTGCAATCTGCGGATCGCGTCGCGGTCTGATGCCCAGAAAAACGTGAATACCTCGATAAAATCCTGCAAGATCTGCAACGGATCGTCGCCTTGGCGAAATACATCCGCTAGCCGCTGCATGTGCCCGCGTTTCGCCAAGTAGTCGTAAAGAGCCTCAAGCAGTCCCGCCTTTGAGTCGAACTGATAGTAGATCGTAAGCCGCGACACGTCGGCTTCGCGCGCAATCGCCTCCATCGTGAATGCGGAAAAGTTCTCTTGCAGCAGCAATTTACGCGCGGCGGCCAAAATCCGTTCGCGATTGGCGTCAGAAGCTGCCTTTCGCCTGCCCATTTGATAGGTTCTGGGGCTCAAATTTTTTGCGACTCTATCATATTTAATCATACAATATGTATAATTAAATCAAAATCCCTTCCGAGGTTCACTGGATGTCACTCCCCAAACGCACCCCGCGTTTTCTGTGGACGGCCGTTATTGTCCTCGTCCTGATTGGTGTCGCAGCCGTCACTCGCCGCACGCTGGTTTTATTGTGGCCAGCGCAATTCGGGATCAAGACAATGAACGCGAACCCAGCCGCGGCGCACGACGTCGGCTTCGCCCGCCATATGGCGCTGACGCTCGTTCACATACTGCCGGGCGCGTTGTTCCTCGCTCTTACTCCGGTACAGTTCCTGCCCGGCATCCGCAGTAACCATCTCGCATTTCATCGTTGGTCGGGACGCGTGTTGGTCATCTGCGGGCTGATCATCGGCACATCGGCCCTCATCATGAGCTACAAGATGAACATTGGCGGCCCCAACGAAACCGCGGCGACGACGCTATTCGGCATCGTGTTTCTGATCTGCCTCGTGAACGCATATCTCTACATTCGGAAGAAGCAGGTTGCGCGGCATCGCGAGTGGATGATTCGCGCTTATGGCGTCGGCCTAGGCGTGGCGACGACGCGTCCAATCGTCGGAATGTTCTTTGCATTCCGCAGGCTCACACCGCATGAATTTTTCGGGATCGCCTTCTGGCTGGGGTTCACGATCACCTTCATGGCCGCCGAGGCATGGATCGATTACACGAGATACCAGCCTGTAAGCGCGACTCCTCCAATAGCACGTGAAGTGTCGCTGGTCGCGCAAGTACAGGTTTCAAAGTTTCAACGTTTCAAAACTTCTTGCTAGAGGCTCACAAAGCGAACATGAATTTTGATCCGAAGCCTTTGAAACTTTGAAACCTTGCCACTTTGAAACTTTGTTCTTATCCCAGATACCTCAGAAACTTCGCCGCCTGATTATCAAATCCGGGGAAGACCGTCGCCAGATCCTTATTGCCCATGTGCCGCGCCACGGCTTCGCCAATGACCTGCCGGAAGTCGGTGGTCAGCGCGAGATCACGCCCTTCATACAATTGCGACTGATCGAGGCCGGGCCAGCGTCCGTAAACTCTACCGCCCTTTACAGGACCTCCCAGCACGAACATCACATTCGCGTGCCCGTGGTCTGTGCCGCGATTGCCATTCTCGTGCGCGGTGCGGCCGAATTCCGACATCGTCACGACGACCGTGTCTTCGCCTAAATCGCCGAGATCGGTCCAGAACGCCGTGATCGATTGAGAAAAATCGGTGAGCACATTCGCGAGTTGCCCTTCGGTGGAACCTTCGTTCACGTGGTGATCCCAGCCGCTGATGTCAGCGAATGCAACCTGCACGCCGAGATTCGCCTTGATCAACTGCGCGAGTTGCCGCAAGCTTTCGCCAAAGCGTCCTCTGGGATAATTCGCGCCGGGCGCAGCCGTGTATTTCCCCGGATCGGCCGCCTTGAGCATCTTGACCGCGTCAAACGTCTCTTCTCCAGTGCCATGCAACATGCTGTCGGAAGAGTGGTCGTACATCGCTTCGAAGGCAGTCGCAGCAGGCGAGGCTCTCGGATTCCTTCCTCCGACGGCAAAGTCGTTGATGTTATTCATCGCGACCGCAGGGTCGGATCCGCTCAGAATACGCGGCAGGGACGGTCCGAGCGCAATCGCTCGAAATGGCGACGTTTGGGACGAATGCGGCAGATCGTGAAGAGAGCGGTTCAGCCATCCATCTTCGGTCGCTTTCACGCCGGGCGTGCCCGTTTCCATGAAATCCTGCGCATCGAAGTGAGACCGCGTCTGGTCGGGAGATCCGGCGGCATGCACGATCGCTAGATGCCTCTGCTGCCATAGCGGCTGGAACAAAGCCAGTGACGGATGCAGTCCAAAGAATCCGTCAAGATCGATCACAGATTCTTGAGGGATGTTGATGCTGGGCCGCATCGCGTAGTACTGCTGTTCGCCGTGGGGCACAACGATATTGAGGCCGTCGGCCGCGCCGCGCTGGAAGATCACGACCAGGCGCTTCGGCCTAATTCCGGATTCAACTGCGCCGAAGGCCGCCCGCGTGAGAAAGCTGGGCACTGCTGCCGTGCCCACGACGGCGAGCGCGCTGTTGCGAATGAATACGCGACGAGTAAGTGACATGTGATACTCCCCAGTACGAGCTCTGCACAGGCAAAACTTCTGCCGATACGTGCGGAGTCGTAGCAACCAACGTCTCTACGACAGCTACCTTCGCTGAAATTCTGGCGATCCCAACAGCAATCCCGCGATCGTGCCCACATCCGGCGGCTTTGCCGGCTTCTCGCCTGGACCCCGCTCAGCGGACTTCGATGGATTTTCCATTTGCGCCACGATGGAATCGTGCGTCTGCTTGGAGACATCTGAACCCAGCAGATTCGCCTCCATCGCGGAAAGCACCGCTGCCGAATTATCTGATAGCGGACCGCCTTCCAGTTGCGCGGTGTCAACCTTCACTCCGTGTACTTTGCCGGCCGTTAATGACAGGGCAAAATTCATGCGATTCAGCAGCGACGAAGAACTCACCCAGGTTTCCGCCTTCATCGAATAACCCGTCGGCGGCTGTGCGCCATAGAGAGGCATGCCCATCGTGTTCAACTGACGCGCCAATGACATTGCGTTGTCGACGTCAGCTCCCGTGGCGCGCACGGCCGAGGCTACGAATTCGAATGGCGTCTTCACCTTGGCCCGGTAGGTTGACTCATCCCAGAACTCTGGCGAATGAAAGAGTGTGGAGAGCACTTCGCGAATATCACCTTTCTTCTTTTCAAAGGTCGCGGCCATGCGATCGACGAGCGCAGGCGGTGGATCATCCGAAACAAAGCGCTCGGCCAGTTTCAGCGAGATAAAGTGCGCAGTCTGCGGGCTGGTGGCCAGCATGTGCAACACTTCCTTGCCTTCGCCTTCACCGTTGGGCTTGATGCGATGTCCCAGCACGAATTTCGGCCCCGGCTCGTGTTTCCGCGGATCGAACATGAACCCTCCGCCGTCGAAGGGCCTTTCAATCGTCCATCCCGTAAATACCTTGGCGACTTCGGTGACGTCGCGCTGCGAATATCCGCCGTTCACGCTGAGAGTATGCAGTTCGAGCAGTTCGCGCCCGTAATTTTCGTTCAGACCGTTATTCTGCCTCTTGCGCTGCATAGGCCGCGGAAAACGACGCGGACGGCCGTAGGGGCCATACCCGTAAGGTCGCGCAGGAATGCCCTGCGCCTGCATCGAGTTCGGGCCTACGCTCTGCCAGTTGTCTAGATAAAACAGCATAGCGGGACTCTTCGCCACCGCAACTAGCAGGTCCTCGAATTTGCCCATCGCATGTGGACGAATCACGTCCTGCTCGTACGTGGTGAGCATGAGACGTTCCGGGCCCTTGCCGATGAAAACATTGAAGTGATTGAACCAGAAATCGGTCATCACCTGTTCGAGCTGGCGCTCGCTGTAGATCGCGCGCAACAGCTTTGCTTCGGAAAGCTCGGACATAACCACGAGCTGCGGATTGTTCATCGCCAGCAAAACTTCTCTCTGCCGAGGATCCATTCCGTCAAGAAAGTCCTGCCCTTTTCCACCGCGGAGCGTGTCTGCGAAAGCGATCTGCTCCTCCGGCTTCATAGCCATGACTTTTTTGTAGCGCTCGTCCGGCGATTGATCGTAGAGCGACTGCACCTTCAGATCGGCGTACAGGCGGTCCTCGCGTGCCTTCGCTTCGGCAGCTTCCTCGGGAGTGGGTGGTGTGGCCTTCGTCTCCTCAGGTGGCGCCATCTCGTTCGAGGCGTCAGCTTTCGTTGAGCTGTCACTTCCGCCGCTCACCGCGTTCATAGAATTCTCGGACGACGCGGAGGATGCAGGTGGCTCCGCCGTGGCCGCGGCTGCCGCGGCCAGTTCTTCCGCCGTCTTGGCGCTGTCGCTTGCTCCAGGCTCGTCCGTTTTGGACGCAGGCGTAGCTTGTTGTTGAGATACTGACCCAGGCTCCGGCTTCTGCTGTTTTGCTTCGTTTTTCTGTTCGATCTTCGCTTCTAGCCGGGCCATCTGCACGCGGTAGACGGCACGCCGCGCAGGATCCGACGGCATGGGCCGCTTGCCGTCCATGACCTGCTTCACCATCTGATTGTCGGGAAATTCCTCGGCTATTTCCTTCGCGCTCATGCGCAGCGTGCGGAAGGGTTCCAGTCGCGCTTCGATTGCTTTGTCCTGAATCTTTTCCGGATGCAGTTGTTGATCGATCCACTGGTCGACGCCCATCGCCATCACCTGCTGAACATCGCCAGGACGCGGTCCAAAGGCAAGGCGGTTGAGTGCGTGCACAGCGCGCTTCTGCTCGTTCGAGCTCGTGTCGGCTGGCTTATTTTTCTTCTTCGCTAATAAATGCGGAA
>Ga0335077_10004282_pt1 | contig 17406 bp, 11 predicted proteins | sample Lox_Sample_31_FD_207151 | JGI IMG/M metagenome (GOLD analysis project Ga0335077, IMG submission 207151) | Soil microbial communities from Loxahatchee National Wildlife Refuge, Florida, United States - Lox_Sample_3.1 | ecosystem: Environmental > Terrestrial > Soil > Wetlands | place: USA... | reverse complement strand
TGGCCAGTTCGGCGGCGGGAATTCGTTGTTCATACGCGGTTTCGAGAGGCAAGCCAGCGCCACACTCCTCGGGCTGCGCAGGAAACACCACGTTGCCTTTGGAGTAGCCGGCAAGTGCCATACCCAGGATGCCGCTGAGGAAGCCGCGCTGGAATCCGTTGCGTGAATCGGCCGCGATCAGCGCTCCTTCGTCGACCCAGCTGCTGCGCCTTCTCCGGACGTAGGTCTTTTGCAGGTTTTCCTGCGTGAACGGCAGCTTCTTCTGCAACAATTCGACGACCGCTTCGGCGAGATGCACGCCGGTGGCCCAAGCTTCATCGACGCCCGAGCCCGCGAGCACATTGGTGCTGCCCGAGCCTTCACCGATGCGCGCGTAGCCATTGCCAGCGAGAAACGGTTCGCCATGACGGCCGGATTCCTGGAGCGACTTGGCGCCCCAGGATTTCAGGGTGCCGCCCTTGAGATGGCGCCACAGATAAGGATGCATGGCGAAATGCTGAAGGTAGCGATACGCGGTGCGCACCGGCGTCTTCATCCAGGAGGGGATGAAGATTCCGACCGATGCGAGTCCTTCGGGATGCACGTAGAGGAATCCGAAAATTTCTGGCTCAGGAAAACCAAGCGTGTGAATGACGGTGCCGGCTTCCAGTTGGGTGTCTTTCGGTAGCTCGACGACCAGCTTCATGCCCAGGGCCCACTCGGTGTGTCTGTTAGCTGCGGGCATGCCGAATGCTTCGTCGATCTGGCGGCCAACCGAGCCGACCGGCCCGTCGCCGACCACGGTAAGTGCCGCGTGAATGTCCATGCCGGGCATGAATCCGGCTTCCGGTTCGCCTTGCAGATTGGTTCCTTGATCGGCGAGGCGCACTCCGGCGACGGAGTGATCTTCGATCAATGGCGCGCTGACAGGACTACCCGGCCAGATTTGCACCAGGCCGGAGGCCGTGAGTTGCTCGCCAACCCACTGGTTGAATTGGCCGAGCGAAATCACGAAGCCGTCATCCTTGTTCATGAAGCGCGGGATGAGCGGCAATTCGACCGCTTCGTGACGCAAACGCGCGAGGCGTCCGGTGAAGCGAATCAGTCGATCGGCGGCGCGCAAGGCGAAGGGCCGGCGGCTTGCGCCAATAGGATCGAGCAGGTATATCAGTTTTTCGTGCTTGACCGAAGCGGCCATCGGGATTTGCGTCACGTCGAGCCCGGGGAAACTTCTTCGAATGCCTCGGCCGCGGGTGACCGCGCCCGACACGCCGAATCCCAAGCCTTCGGCGCGTTCGTAGCAAATTACCTGCAGCGGCAAGCCTGGCACACAGCTGCTTTCGAAGGCAGGCGTGCCGTCTTGGTTCACCAGACGCCGCGAGAGCGTGGTGAGGAAGCCGCCCATCGCCGGACCAAATCCCACGCAGGCGATATCGACGTCCATGCGCTCTCGCTGGACTTCGTTTTTCGTTTCAGGGACAGCAGAGTTCATGCCGGATAATCCAGCACTTCCGGAATCATCATTTTGGAGATTGCTTCGGCGGCGCGGTCTTTGGCTACGCGCGCGCCGGTCAGGCACGTGTCGAGCTTACTGTGCAGCGTGAGGAATTGTTCGGCGCCATTGCACTTGGCGCACGGCCCGGCTTTCACGGGATGGCTGCCATCGTTCGCGATCACGTCTGTGGCGCACGCGGCAATTCCGGGAACCAGGCCTTCCAGTTCGTCCAGTTCGTCTTGCCGGAAGCAGCCGCGATAGCCGGCTTCATCCCACGCCGGATGGCGGTTGTATCCGAAAACCAATTCGGCGCAGATGCGGGCCGCTTCGCCACTGGCGCGGGCGGTCTGCACGTGGCACAAATCACCGAAGAAATTCAGCGTGCCAGCCAGGCCTTCCGCGACGGAGGCATCCTGACCGCCGCGGCGTTCCAGTTCGAGGAGATCGAGAATCTGGCAACGAGCCGCAAGCAGCCAGCACAAAGCATCGGCCAGCGCAAAGGTCACGCCCTGCCGCGCGCTCTGATACAGCTTGCCGCCCTCGGCGTCGGTGCTGTGCTGCAACCGCTCGAGCGTCCAGAGCCACATGGTCATCGCAGTGGCCAGCGTGCAGGCACCCGTGCCCGGATGATCCGAGGCAATCTTGCGCATCTCCCGCACCCAGCTGCGGAACTGCTCCAGGAACAGCGTGTTCGTCATGGTGACGGAAAGCTGCCGGCGCTGCACGGCTTCCGGGCCTTCATAGGTCGCTTCGAGCTGCGCGTCCATCCACTTGTTGCCGAGGAAGCCCGGGCAATCTTCGGTGATGCCATAGCCGCCCATGAGGCTGACGGCTTCGCGCATCATTTGCGTGCCACAGCCGGTGTTCCAGAGTTTCGCCGCGGGGCAGAGTATGTCCGCCACGCAATCCAGCAGAACGAATCGATAGAGCGGGTCGTCCTTCAGGCGCTCGCGGCCAGGATCGCCGATGGGCAGCTTGAGAAGGGCAATGGCTTCATCGGAAACCTGCTTAAACAATTTTGCTTTTGCGCGCGCGCCAGTCAGGCCACGTTCGGTGAGCAGGGCATCAATTTCGCGCTCGAGTGGATCGAGGTCATCGAAGGTACGCGCAGCGGCGAATGCCAGGGACGCGCTGGCTTCACCGGTGGCCCAAACATCCACCAGGCGGTGCAGCGCATCTTCGCGGGCTTGCAAGCCCATTTCGTAGCGCACGGAACCGGGCGTAGCTTTGGCCGCGCCGCGGAATCTGCCGCGCTGGTAGCGGATCACGGGCTCGACGGCCGACAACAATTTCGCCGCGGTCATCACGCCAACGGTCACACGCGTGCGGCGGAACACGGCTTCAATCACTTCACTGTGACTGAAGTTCGGAACGATGCAGCCATCCTTGACTTCGTAGCCTCCGACGATGCGGCTGGCCGGGATTTTCAAATTGAAGATCGGGTCGCCGGTGGAAGAGAGCCGGTGCACCAACTTTTTGGTGGCGGTGCCGCGGTCGAAGATGCCCGGATCGGTTTCTTCGAGGATGACCATGCAGCTCCCTTTGATGCGCACGTCGTCGGAATCCACTGCCGCGGTCACGAAGTTAGCGAAGCCAATGTTGGTGATGAAGCGGCCGCGCTTCTCGACCTGCAGGGTCGGCTCTCGGCCATCTTTCCAGTCCACGACGCGCACCTTTCCGTCGAGCATTCCGGTATCGACACCGACATAGGGGATCGGTTCGGTAAGGCAAAACGCGCCGCGCCACGGCTTGCGGCCTTCCCCCGGCTGAGGAGGAGCCGCCAGCTTCATATAATGTTCGACCTGTTGCGAGGTTCCGCGTTCATGAATGGGAGCGAGCGCCAGGCATCCCGCGAGGCTGGCGGTAGCGGCACCGCCATCCACCCAGGCCAGTTCGAAGGCCACCAAGGCGAGCGCCAAGTTCTTCGGCCCAGCCAGGAATCCGCCATGCTCGGGGTCCATGAACACCGCGGTAATCCCAACGCGATCAAACGCTTCCAGCAACTCGGCCTTCGCAGGGGTCCATTCGTGCGAGTTGCGGCCGCCTTGCGCGACGAGGCGAGCGACCGGACCGCGGGCTACCCCTCGGGCGGACTGCACCAGCATCTGCAGGTCGTAGCGGTCGGCAAAGCCCCACTGAATTTGTCGAATGGCGTCGGTGGGCAGAGTGCGGAGAGACTCCAACTTGGGGGAGGTAGCGGTGGACATAGGCACATCCTTGAGTGCAAAGCTGTCCCACTGTCCCAAACTGGCGATACAAGGGTCTGTGAAATCAATCACGGCCCGATGTGACGGTCGGCCCGGATCCGCTTTACCTCGAGCCTCGCCTCACTTCCCGGCAGCACTCCCCGCCGCCGGGCGGGCTTCCGCGGCGCCCAGAATCCGCCGCGACTTCCTCTCCTGGGCGAAAACGATGGCCTCGATATTCTGGGGTTTCCAGTCGCGGTTTAACTTGGCCTGCGTCGATCCGTCAAAAGTAGCGCCGCCGTTCCCACTCGCGACTCCCAGTTTTTTCAGGGAGCGCAGGACCGCGGAGTGGCTTAGTTCCCTTCCCGCGTTTTCGCCTTTGTTCACCTGGGATGCCAAATTTTTCTCTGCGATCGCGAGCCAGATTTCCACGGAATCGTTTGCGGACGGCTGCAGTTTTGTGGCGCGCACATGGACTTTCAGCGTCCCATCAGCCGCGGGCGCCTCAAGGTTCGCTTCCATTTCCGCTTGCGTCTGCCGCGCGCTTTCCTGTATCGAGTTCAGAAGTTCGCGCTCGCGGACGCCGACGACGGAACGCTGGCCGTCAATCACGGCCTGAGGCGTGTAGGCAGTGTTTTCTTTCAGACGGTCGACGTAGGCCACCTGGCGTGAAGTCCACTCCGGCGAAGAATAGGGGTCGATCCATCCGTCGTGATTCCAATAATCCACGTGCTCTTCAACGCCGATGACGGTGATTCCTCCGAGCGGCTGCTCATGATTGAGCCGCGCCAGAAAGTCATCTGCCGGAGGACAACTCGAGCATCCCTCCGAGGTGAACAATTCCACGAGTACGGGCGTGGCCTTGGTTTCCGGCTTGCTGCCCCCGCGCGGTAGCCAGATACTCCAACAGAACAGCACGAACAAACCGAGAGCGAGGCGTGTTAGGTGTTTCACGATGTGCCCTCCAGAGACCTTTCATTCGATCCAAGCGCGGAGAAAAGGTTGCAGCAGTCGGTAATTCTTTGGAACCTGCATCTTCCCTTCAGAGCATCCTTGACGGTGGTCACAAGCACTGGCGTTTCATGATGTTATCGTGGGAATCTATCAGGCAAGCGCTTCGATGAAACTGCTGCGTATAATTCCTGTCGCACTGCTCTTATTGCCACCGCCTGTGGCAGGTCAAGCGCAGAAACCCTCGGCACAGCACTCCAGCACTGCGAAGTCTGGCGGCGCGGCGCAGCCGGTCCACGTGGGCCCCTTCGACAGGCTGGAACTTTTCGCGTTCCTTGCCGCAGGCCCATTCCCGCCCTACGCCGCGGAAGTGATCCGCTATCGCAAGCTGGAATTCGAACCCGATGACGCGTTCCTCCGCTACTATCCGTTCGAAGCCGTTCGGGATGCGCTCGATCTCGCGACGCCAGTGCAAGGCAAACCCACGCCGGCAAAACGCAAGCAGGCGTTTGATCATTTCTCGGGAGTGGCTGAGCTGATTCGCAACAAGCAATGCAGCGAGGCAGAGCCTGAGTTGAAAGCCGCAATCGAACTGGCACCCGATTCCGCTTCGCTGCACTATGCCGCCGCGTCGTGCCAACTGGTGAGCCACGATTGGAAAGCCGCGGAGAAAGAATTGCGCGAGTCTTTGCGGCTATGGCCGGGCAATGCGGACGGGCACGGGCTGCTCGGGTATGTGCTCAGCAACGAAGGGCAGAATGAGGCGGCCATCCCTGAATTGCGAGAATCGCTGCGGATTTTTCCGGCACACCAGGGCACGATCATGCTGCTCGGGCTGACGCTGGCGCGCACCGGCAAATATGAGGAAGCCATTCCGATCCTGAAGCAGTCGTCGCAGCTCAACCAGGAAGTGACGTACGTGGAAAAGATGCTGGGCTTCTGCTACGTTTCGGCCAATCAACCTGGTGAAGCGGTCGATCCGCTGACAAAATACGTGCAAAGCGATCCCGACGATGCGGAAGCGCATTATCTGCTTGGTTCCGCGCTGAAGGGCGTAGGAAAGATGGACGAAGCGCGCTCGCAATTCCAGGAAGCGGCGAGGCTGCAGCCGCGGAATCAGCTATACCAGGCGGCCAGCGCGCAGTGAGAGCGCCGCAAGGATGGCTTCAGGGCTTTGTCGGTTTGCGATTGAGGTCGGCGGCTTGACGCAGCTCGCGGTCGGCGTCTGCGGTTTGACCGAGTGCGCGGTAGGATTGCCCTAACAACTGGTGGGCCATGGGGTTTCCGGGGTCCATGGCGATGGCGCGAGAAAGAGCACGCGCGGCCAGTTCCGGCTCGGATTTCTTGAGCAACACTTTACCCAACAGGATGTAGGGCCCGCTGGAATTGGGATCGAGCCAAACGGAACGCTGCAGCAGCCGCTCGGCATCGTCGTACCTCTCCAGACGAGAGTAAGAATCGCCGAGCTTGAAATACACGTTGGCAAAAGAAGGGTTGATCTGGATTTCCTGTTCGAACTGCGCGATCGCATCGCCGGTTTTCGCCTGGTAAAGATACAACTCGCCGAGAAGATAGCGGGCCATCGGGAGCTTCGGATCGAGCGCAATGGCTTTCTTCGCATATTCCTCGGTGACCGCCGTGAATTCCAGGCGGAAGAGAATGCGGCCACAGAATAGATACGCCGCAGCCGAATCGCCGGGGAAGCCAAACATTTTTGCGAAGGTCTGTCGGGCTTCGTCATATTGCTGGTTCTGAATGTAAGAGACGCCGAGGATATAGGCGGCATCGACGTTCGCCCGCGGATACCAGGTGAGCACTTTCTGGAGATACGGAATGGCTTCGCCAGGCCTTCCGGCGAGGTAGAGGCAGATTCCGATCAACTGGGTGGCTTCGCCGTCATTCGGATTTTCAGCCAGGGCTTTCTGGAAATTCAGGATGGCGTTCGCGTAATCGTTTTTCTTGTAATAGGCGATGCCCAGCTCGTGCCACAGGCCGGCCGGGGGCGGAGCCTGGCTACGCAAGGCTTCCAGTTGCGCAACGGCCTCATCGAACTTACCGATTTCCGACAGGCGCCGGGCCTCCTCGAAGGGAGAGGCGGCAGGCGCGCTCTGCTGCGGCGGCGTTTGCAGGGATTGGAGCGCTTGCGGTAACGGCAATAGTCCCAGCAACAAAAACGCCAGGGACTTGACGAACCAAGGCATGGGGAAAGCCTCCGCACGATCTTCGCCGGCAAAGTGGAAGCAGTTATCCGGCGCGAAGCATGAATTCGACGCAACGTTCTTTTGTACAACGCTGGCGGGAGAATGTCATCCCCGGATCGGGGAAACGGTCGGGTAAATGGCGCGAATCAAGGCTTGGGCGATTTGGAAGGAGGCTTCGGCCGGATCTGCTCTGCCGGCACGATGCCTTTGCCCTCGAGAACGCTGTAGAACTTGTCGGCGTCCAGATCCTTGAGTGTTTCGATTTGCCCGGAAGGCCAGTGAATTTCCACGCTGTCGATTTTCTTCGCAGAGCCCAGGCCGAAGTGTACACGGAGATCGTTCTGTGAGATGTAACTGCCGCCGCTTAGAACCTGCGCGGTTTGCGTTGTGCCGCCAGCCACAATTTTCATGCGCGCACCCAGCGCCAGGCGATTGCTTTTTGTGCCCGCCAGTTCAAAGCTGACCCAGTGGCGCCCGGAAATCCCGGGATTGCGCAGCACCATAGGGCCGCCCTGCAGATCTTCAACAACTAGATCCATGTTGCCGTCGTTGAATAAGTCGCCAATCGCGAGGCCGCGGGAAACGCGGGGCTCCAGAATAGCGGGGCCGGATTGATCGCTCGCGTCGCAGAAGGTACTGTCCCCCTGGTTGTACTGGACGAGTTTTGGCTCGCGAAATTTGGTGCGGATGCCAAGAGCATCGACCTGCGGATAAACGTGACCGGTCACCGTCACTAAGTCGAGCCAAGTGTCGTTGTCCAGATCGACAAAAGCGATGCCCCACTTCACCAGCGGCACGGAGGGCAGGCCGATTCCTGCGGCGTAGGACACATCTTCGAATTGCCAGTTTCCATCGTTGCGATAGAGCGGCGTATTGTCGTCAGAAAAATTCGAAATGGCGATCGCCGGACGGCCCGTGTGCAGGTAATCGCCAATGGCAATGCCCATGGCCGCCTGCTCGTGCCCGTCTTCGCCAAAGGCCACGCCTGCCTCCGGAGCGATTTCCGTGAATTTTCCGTTGCCGTCGTTGCGATAGAGATAGCCGGCATTCGAATCGTTGGCGACGTACAGATCGGGCCGGCCGGTGTTGTTGAAATCGACCCAGACGGTGCTCAAGCCATAAAAGCCGAACGAATCGTCCAGGCCGGTTTTTTTCGAAACGTCGGTGAAAGTGCCGTCACCATTATTATGAAAGAGTGAATCGCCTTGGCCCTTCAATCCTCGCGGGCCGCACTGCACGTCGATTCCCATGTACTTGCAGGTACTGCCTTTTCCGAAGACCGGAGGATGGTCCATGTCGAATTCGACGTAATTGGTGACCATCAGATCGAGAAACCCGTCGCCATCGTAATCGCCGAACGAGGCGCCTGTGGACCAGCGCCCGTCGGCCACTCCCGCGGCTTTGGTGATGTCGGTAAAGGTGCCGTCACCATTGTTGCGATAAAGAATGTTGCCGCCGTGGCAGGTCAGGTAGATGTCGGGCCAGCCGTCATTATTAATGTCGCCGACGGCGCCGCCCATGCCGAAGCAAGGCTTTGCAACACCGGATTTTTCGGTCACGTCGGTGAAGGTGCCATCGTGGTTGTTGTGATAGAGCGCGCCGTGCGCGGTCTGCCCTTTCAACAGACCGTCGACCGTGGGCGCATTGGTGAAGAAAATGTCCAGCCAGCCGTCGCGGTCATAGTCGAGCAGGAGAACCCCACCGCTCATCGACTCGATGATGTAGCGGGCTTCCGGCGCCGAGGCATGCGAAAACTGAATGCCCGCCTTCTTTGTGATGTCTTCCAACTGGGGAATCTGGCGGTCTTTGCACTTAATGGTCTTCGCGTTGGACGGCGGTGGGACGCCTTGGGCGATTCCCTGGGCGTCGATTCGCCTGGTGCTGAGGAAGCCGAGAAGCGCCAGAAGCACGGCGACGTGGGTTCGGTGCGGGGACCTACCCGATCGATTGGTGGCGTTGTTCAGAAACAAGAATCCGTCGCTTCACTGAGATTCGCCGGCGGGCGGCGATCCGCGGTGTCTCGCCCGATTCATCCCGGATTCGCTAGAATGGGTCGAGCGCACAACACACGAACTTTGATTGTATCGCTCCTGGAATCGAAAATGCACAAAGCTCCGCGGCAGCAACTCGCTTCAACACTCGCGCACAACGAAGCGGGTACTGTTGCGCTCCTCGCCGAACGCGGGCATGGCCTGGCGGCGCTAACTCGGCAGGGGAAGTCTCTTTGCCACTGATCGCCCACCCCCAGGTCTGGCTAGCGAGCGTCGTGGTGGCGAGCATTCTGCTGATGCTCATCCGCGCCGGGAAGGTGGCGGAGGTTTACTGGATTGCCGCGGGCGTGATTGTGCTCCTGCTTTTGCGGCTGGAGTCGCTTTCGAATGCGCTCGGTGCCGCAGCGAAAGGCACCGACGTATACCTGTTTCTGGCCGGGATGATGCTGCTGTCCGAACTCGCGAGCAAGCACGGCGTGTTTGACTGGCTGGCGTCGGCGGCAGTGCGACATGCGGACGGCTCGAGTGCGCGGTTGTTCCTGCTGGTTTATGGCGCGGGAACCCTGGTGACGATTTTCATGTCGAATGACGCAACGGCCGTGGTGCTGACTCCCGCGATCTTGGTGGCGGTGCGCAAGGCACGCATCGATCCCCTGCCCTACCTGTTTGTGTGCGCGTTCATCGCCAATGCGGCTTCGTTCGTGCTGCCGATTTCGAACCCGGCGAACCTGGTGGTTTTTCAGAAGCAGATGCCAGCGCTTGGGTCGTGGCTGGCGAGATTCGGAATTCCTTCGGTGTTCTCGATCGTGGTCACGTATGCGGTTCTTCGCTGGCATTTCCGGAAGCAACTTCACACGCGCATCGACTCGGCCATCGCAAACCACATACTGGATCATCACGGGAAGATGATGCTCGCCGGACTGCTGGCCACAGCCGTGGTTCTGCTGATGGCGTCGGCGCTGAATTGGGATTTGGGGCTACCTACGTTTCTGACCGCCCTGGCGTTCACGGCGATCGTGTCCATCTCTTCGAAGAGCAGCCCGGTTCCGCTGTTCCGCGAGATCAGTTGGGGCACGCTGGCGCTGGTGGCGGGCTTATTCGTGATGGTGGACGCAGTGGAGCGTCATGGAGCGATGCGGTACACGCAAAAATGGCTGGAGTGGGCCAGCAATCTGGGAGCAACGGCGGGAGGGCTGCTGATCGGCTGTGTGGTTGCCGTGGCTAACAATCTTGTCAACAATCTGCCGCTCGGTTTGATCGCCGGCAGTTCCTTGGCGCCCGCACATGGCCAGGGGCTGATCGCCAGCGCCGTCTTGATTGGAGTGGACCTGGGACCGAATCTGTCGATCACGGGTTCGCTGGCCACGATTCTGTGGCTGATCGCGTTGCGCAAGGAGAAGCTGGACGTGAGTTTTGGAGACTTCCTGCGAATCGGCGCGATCTGCATGCCGGCGGCGCTGTTGGTGTCGCTGCTGAGCGCCATCACCGTGCACGCGCTTTTCGGATCCGCCGGCTTGTCGCATTATTAATATCAAACTCGGCCGCGTCGGCCGCTTGGTTGAACCGATTGTTTGGGAGGATGCGCTTGTTGAAACCACTCGCGAAGACCCGGGTTGTCATGGCGTTTGCGGTGCTGGCGGTAACTTTCGTATTAGCCGCCACCGGCAGGAGCCATCGCCATGCGAGCGAGCCGCAGGCCGCGCCGACGAAACAGTTCGACGTGGTCATCAAGAACGGCCACGTCCTCGATGGCACGGGCAATCCGTGGTACGCGGCGGACATCGGGATTCGCGGTGACAAGATCGTCGCCATTGGCCAACTGGACGCGGCTTCCGCAAGCAAGGTGATGGATGCCGCGGGCCGAATCGTTTCGCCTGGGTTCATCGATATGCTAGGGCAGTCCGAATTTTCTCTGCTGATCGACAACCGCTCGCTCAGCAAGCTTTCGCAGGGCATCACCTCGGAAATCACCGGCGAAGGCGGCTCGATTGCCCCGCAGAGCGCGAAGACTCTTGCCGCCCTGAAACCCGTTCTCGACTATTACAAGTTGACACTCGACTTCACGACACTCGATGGCTATTACCAGCGACTCGAACACCAGGGCACGCCGCTCAATATCGGTACCTATGTCGGCGCCACGCAGGTCCGGGAAGCGGTTATCGGCGACGATGACCGCGCCCCCACGCCAGCCGAGCTCGAGCAGATGAAGGCGCTCGTCGAACAGGCCATGAAAGACGGCGCCATGGGCACCTCCACATCGCTCATTTATCCCCCGGCCCATTACGCCAAAACCGAAGAACTGATCGAACTGGCCAAGGTTGCTGCACGTTATGGTGGCCTGTACGCGACGCACATGCGCAGTGAAGGCGCGTCGGAGATGGCGGCGCTGGAGGAAGCGATTCGCATCGGCCGCGAGGCGCAACTGCCCGTGGAAATCTTCCATCTCAAAGTCAGCGGCAAATCCCGCTTGGGCAGCATGCGCAAAGTGATCGAGAAAATTCAAGCGGCACGGGATTCCGGCCTGGATATTCGCGTCGATCAGTATCCTTATATAGCCGGCGCGACCGCGCTGGCCGCTTCGCTGCCTCCCACCTACGCGGATGGCGGTATGCCAAAACTCCTCGCGCGCCTGAAGGACCCGAAGATCCGCGAGCAAATCAAGAAGGAAATGAGCGCCGATCAGACCTCCTGGGAGAATCTTTATCGGGATTGCGGTGGCGGCTCCGGCGTGATGATTTCGGGCGTGGTGAACAAGGACCTGAAGAAATATGACGGCCAGCGCGTTTCGGAGATGGCTCAGGAGCAAGGGAAAGACGAACTGGACGCGCTGTTCGATTTCATCCTTGCCGACAGCGGCCAAACGGGAGCTGTTTACTTCATGGCGAGCGAAGAAGACCTGCAGTACGGCCTCAAACAGCCATTCACAGCGATCGGTCTCGACGCCTCGGAGATGCCGCTCGACGGCCCGCTCTTCGAGCCGCACACGCACCCACGAGCGTTTGGTTCCATGCCGCGTTTTCTGGGGCACTATGCGCTGGACCTGAAACTCGTCACACTTCCCGAAGCTATCCGCCGCATCACCTCGATGCCAGCGCAGCGGGAACACCTGACGGGCCGCGGGCAGATTCAGATCGGTTATTTCGCGGATATTACGATCTTCGATCCGGCGACGATCATCGATGAGGCCACTTTCGCTGAGCCCACCCGCCTCTCCAGGGGCGTCGACTACGTCCTCGTCAATGGTCAACTCGAATACGACCACGGCACATTGACCGGGGCGCACGCCGGCCGGCCGCTGCGAGGTCCGGGCTGGTCCAAATAATGCATGTGACCAGTGGCGCGATTTCGAATTGAGTGGCCTTACTTGGGCTTGGTGAACTGATTCGGATTCAGTTTCGGATTCACAACGATCTTGTCGACGCTGATCTTTTCCGTCTGTTTCACGCCCTGCACTTTCGTCTCGGTCAGGAACGGCATGGTCAGGCCATCGACCTTTTTGTAGTCGCGATAGTAGATCTCGACGTTGTGATCCTTGCCGTCCAGGCGGCGCGGCGTGCCATCGATCTTTGCTTCCAGGAACGTCTGCGCATCAATCCACAGTCGTTCCGTCTGTCCGTTCTTCAAGGTCAACTTCAACCGGTAGCAGGCCCTGCCCTCAACCTTTTCCGTGCCATCGAGTTCGACCTTGGTTCCTTTGGCCGCATAGTCCACGAGCGGGCCGTCCAGATCCGATTGTAAAGCCGTGGCCTTCAGTTCGTCGGGCGTGTAGGGCTCGACTTCGCGGCGGTTCAAGTACGGCCTAAGCTTCCAGCCTTGAGTACCGTCGAACACCTGCACGGCGGTCTGCGCGCGAAAATCAATTTCAAGCCGCGACTTGCCGCCGCGCGCCAGTTCCAGTCGAAATGGAAGTTCCGCCTGTTCGGTTGGGCGCTGGTTCACAGCCTGCTCGCCCATCTCCGTTTTGTACTTCTGAGATTTCATGCCGGGTTGTTGGTTTCCTCCAGCATCCATTTTCCCGCTCATTGAGAGTGTTTGGACCGCCCGCCAAGCTTGGAGCCCACCGCGCGCCTCTATATTCTTTGCCACAATCTGGTCGGCGGTCAGCGTGGGCACGGAGCCCGGAGTGTCCTTGGTTTGCGGGAAGCTCATCGCCAGCGCCGCCAGACTGACAGTCACGATCATTCTGAAAGACATACGTTTTCGTCGCTCCTCGTTGTGCTACGAAGACTTCGGGGGATTATCCTAACTCTATTTCACAACCAGTTCGCCGACTCGGAAATCTCCAGCCGCATTGCTGATATGGTGACCGGTCCGTGTGGTTCCCAGATGCCAGGGAGCTTCGGGGTACTGGATCTGCGCGCTTTATTTTGACGGCGCCTTCGGCGTTTTCTTCATGGGCTTCAGCATCTCGTAACTCGCCGGCACGGCAAACAAGTCCGCGGGCTGAGCGCCTTCGTGGATGTCGCGCAATTCCGCGCTGGCGTCGGTGCCTTCCCACTTGATGACGAAGTGCAATGCCAGATCGATCCAGACGGCGGTAGTCGCGACCTCCGCACCGGTACTGTTATTCTGGTACTTCACCACATCACGGCCATCCACCGTTTCGTGGCCGATTTTCTCACAGACAATCTTCTGGATCGACGCTTTCTGCCAGTCGGGGCAGGCATTTTCCGCATCTGTCACGCGAAAGTACTGCGCGGGCGCGTTGGCCAGAGGCTGATACATCTTGCGCTCCGGAAACAGGGCGAAGGCTGTGTTGTCTCCGGCATCCGCCAGCAAGATCGTGCCGGTGACCCCGCGCGTCTCGAGACGGATTTTGTCTTTGCTCACGAAGAGCTTCGACGGATTGGACGGGGATGACGCTTTTTTACCGGATGACGGAGACTTGACGGCGCCGTAGACAACGTCGGCGGAAAAGTCTTGCGCCCGGCCTACACCAGGGATCAGCCCGAGCAGCACCACGATTGTCGCATTGATTTTCTTGAGCCTCATGCTTCGTCCTTTTTCAAAAGTACAGATGTCAGGTCACATTTCAGATGTGCTGGGCACGCTCCACGCAAACGCCTAGTGCGGCCTGGTCGCCTCGAGCCAATCCTCCACGCTGGGTGCTGGTTGTTGCTGCTGCAGCTTGCGGGCCGCCAAAGGATCGTATTTCTTCTTTTGCTCGTCATTGAGAACGGCGCGAATACGTTCGATGGTTTCATCCTGCAGCGCGCGGAATTGATCGATGCGGGAACTGCCGGAAATGGACGTGTTATGGCGGATCTGGAGCATCTGTTGGCGGCGCTGTTCCAGGATGGTCTTCACTTGCGCCTCTTGTGCCTCGCTCAAACCCAGGTTCTTGGCCAGGCCCTTGACCCGATCATCAATGCTGCTTCTCGTGGAGCGAGGCGGCGCCGTAGTTTGTGTTTTTGCGGAGTTGGATGCCGGGTCGGGCGTCTGCCCCGCCGTGAGGCGAGTCGCCGAAGACCTGAGGTCGGCAACCGTGGTAAGGAGAATGGCGAATGCCAGGAGTGTGCCTCTACCCATTTTTCGTCGCAACATGAAGTGCTCCTTGCCGCCTAGGCGAAATCTCACTGGACGATGAGGCCGTCGGCGCGAAACTGCCCGATCACCATGCTTACGCGGTCTCCCGGCTTGACGAGACGACCTTTGTTCGAAAAAGCCATCCAATAGACTTTGCCCGCTTCGGGTGCGCTGCTTTGGCGTAACTTTCCGACCTTCTCGAGAGAGGGAATCACCAGCTTGACCCCAGCGCGGGGGCAGATCAGAGAAGGCTCGTTCTTCTTGTCATTAAGTGCTTGGGCCTTTGCCACGTCGAGCACACGGTAGCTGAAGCGAATCAGTTCACCAGACTCCACCGCCTTCACCGAGAGCGTGTCGACTCCCCAAATTGACGCGTAATACTGAATCGCTGAATCTGGAAGTCGTGTCTGATAGCGATACGGAACCGTCTTTGTGTGTGCCGAGTCAGGCGGAGCGGCAGGCTTGGCTGCCGGCTCCGGTTGGGCGGCAGGGGCGGATTGTGCATGGGCGGCAGAGAACGTCATAGCACTGGTCAGAAAAGCGGCGAAAAAGATTCTTTTGAGCACTGAGGTCTGTCGTTTATCCATCTGCGTGCTTCCATCCTGTGCGTGCGAGAACCGGAAAAAGATACTGCTCGCGAGAGATTTCCCGCGAGCAGTATCGGTTATTCTAACTTTTATTGACCGGACACGACAATGGTCTGCAGAGTCGTGCCGGTATTGTCCACCAGCGTCAGTGCGCCAAGCCGAATGGCGTTATTGTTCGGGTTGAACCTTACGGTGACGGTGCATGAGGCGTTCGCCGCCAAGGTGGTGTTCGAGCACGTGTCCGCCTGTTTGGTGAACCTGGTGCCGGTAACGGTATTGGTCCCGAACGTGACGGAACTCGTACCGGTGTTGGTTACGACCGTCACCGCGTCATTCACGGAGTTGACGGGCTTGCTACCAAAGTTCACCGTCGTAGCTCCGAAGATGTTCGTGATGGTCACACCGCTGGTTGTTCCGGAGCCCAGAGCGAATGAGAACTGGAACCCGTTACCCGTCAACTGCACAGGTGAACCGGTTGCCTGACCACCGCTCCAAGCGATGGTGAGAGTTCCCGCCTTTTGGCCGGCCGTCGTCGGCCGGAAGGCAACGCCGATCGTGCAGGACGTGTTGGCATTCAGATTCGCGCCGCAGCTGCCGCCCTGCCTGATGAATTGGTTGCTGCTGAACGTCAACGTGAGTGGCGTCGAGGCCGCCGTAGCATTGCGTACCGTCAGGGTCTGCGCGCTGCTGGTCTGGCCGACTCGGATGTTGCCGAAGGCCAGCGACGACGGGGTCACGCACACGGTTGGTGTCCCTGGCGCCTCGACGGCTCCGATGTCCGGAGTGCAGCCCAAGGGCCGCGCCGTACCGAAGAAGTCGTCGGGAGGAGCATCGGCACTCGCCTTGTCGATCGCCGACGATCCCGAACCGAGGTTGAAGTTCGCCAAGGTCGAGTGCGTCACCGGGTTCTCCAGCGACAGCGGACCCCAGTTGATATTCACCCAGTTGTTGCTCTCATCGACCGTGGCACCCGCGGTCAAGCTGAAGACGGGAGTCGGTATGTTGGTCTCATTGGTCCCCGGAGGCACGTTGTACCACGCGCTGGCGTCTGGATTTTCCGGCGGGATGCGCGAGCCGTTGCAATACTGGCTGACCAGCACGGGACTGCCGCTGGTGTTGTTGGCGCCACCATAGCTGGTGATGTCCGTCAGAACCGAGTACGTCGGCGACATGATATGACCGGAATCATGGCTGTTTGGTCCCCAATTGCTATTGCTCTGATTGGAGTCACCACGGAAGCCGATGTCCCAGTAGTGCTTCGGATCTTGCGGAGTGACACAAGCGCCGGTGCTGGCCTGATTCAACTGAGGAACCAGCGTCACCGTGGCCTGGAGCTCGCCGGCCTTCGGATCAGCCACCACAATATTGAACGAACGGTTCCGCCAGATCACGTCGTTGCGCAGGACCGGTTGGGAGACGGTACGACAATCGCCGTTGATGCGGCCTCCCGTACCTGTGCCACCCGAGCCATGGCCCGGCGGGCAGGTGATCGTGGCCGGCAAAGACGCGAGGAATTCCGCGCTGTGACCGGAGCTCGAGACGCCCGCGGGCTGGGGCAGCGACAACGGCACGCAGAGCGCGTTGCCGCCGTTTTGGTTGAGGAAGTCCGGCGGGCATGGTGTCGGAGCGCTGGCCTGCGTCGCGAAGAACGCGCCAAACAACGCGCCGGATGCGGCCGTGGAATCGTTGGACACGATGGTGTTGTTCACCAGGTTCACCACCAGCGAATCCTGCAACGACACGCCGGCGCCATCCCAACCAGCTACGTTGTTGGCGATGATGTTGTTGGTGACATCGACCGAGTACCAGCTGGTCTGGGTGTTTCCGGACGGGAAGTTGGACACTTCCACGCCGTTGACACCCTGGAAGCGGATACCGCCACCAGAGCCAGCTTCCGCGGCGTTGCCGAGGATCAGGTTGGCGTTGACAAGCAGGTTGGGACCGAGGCCGTCACCCACCGTGCCAAAAGCATGGCTGCAATCGACATCGGGCTCACCCGGGCAGATCGGATCCGTGTCCGGAGCGCTCATGATCATCAGACCGCCGCCGTTGCTTGGAGTCGTCGGGTTGGTGCTCTGGTTGAACAGGATCTGGTTGTGTTGGATTCCACGGCCGGTGTCGCTAGCGCTGTGCCAGACAAAGCCCATCTGGGACACACCAGCGCCGTCACCCGTGCTCATGTTGCCGCACACCCAGTTATAGTTGAACTTGTAGTAGTCGTCGCCGGTGCAGAAGGCAGCGCCTCCGGCCCCGGACGGAGTAGCCGAGAACAACTCGTCACCTTCCGAGGCGTTGTTGGTGATGTAGTTGTTGTGCACGGTTACGTTTACGTTGAAGCAGAAGGGCAACTGCGCGTTCGTCGCAAGCCCGTTTTCGGTCCGGCAGGAGCCGGGATCCGGAATAATACCGCTGCCAGCGAGGTAACCGTCCGGATGTTCACCTTGACCGACGGTGATGCCGCCAGCGAGCGTGCCCTGGTTGTTGTACACG
>Ga0335077_10004279_pt1 | contig 17413 bp, 11 predicted proteins | sample Lox_Sample_31_FD_207151 | JGI IMG/M metagenome (GOLD analysis project Ga0335077, IMG submission 207151) | Soil microbial communities from Loxahatchee National Wildlife Refuge, Florida, United States - Lox_Sample_3.1 | ecosystem: Environmental > Terrestrial > Soil > Wetlands | place: USA... | reverse complement strand
CGCGTTGCATCGCAAACAGCCCCACGCTGAGTGAAAACAGAAGGAGATTGGCGGAAATGGGTCGCGCCAGCTTCATAGGACGATTCCCTCAGATGCTTGAAGGATAGCACGGCCCCGGCGAGACGACCTGAAGCCGTATGGCGCGGCAGCGCGTCAGTCTTTAACGCCCGCAACAGGTCACTGACGTCGAGCGCTCACCACCAGCAGCCTCTGTAATACGCAAGCCGGTTACTTTCGGCCGCTCGCTGCTTTGGCCTCCGCCTGTTCCTTTTCCCGCAGCCGCGCGCCTTTCAGAATGTCCGTCAGCGCGTAATTGGCTTCGTGGCAGGCGTACTCGTAGATGTGCGAATCCGTCGCCGGCCAGGTCATTTCGCCGGTCCAGGGACGCTCCCACGTGTTGGGATCCTCCAGGGTGAACCGGTACAACAGCGTGTGATCGCTGGTGCGCGTAAAGCGCTCGATCACATGCAGGTTCTCCGTCGATCCGCGAAACCGCGTCTTGTCGGTGAAGTTGGTGGTATCCACAACCAGCGTGTCGCCTTCCCAGTGGCCGACCGAGTCTCCCATCCAGAAGCGCATGTTCTGCGGCAGATGCTGCGCGTTCATGCGGATGATGCGCGCGTCGTGCACCATCTCGGTCATGATCATGATGGTGTTCGGCGTCTGCACGATCTGGTGCAGATTATTGTAGAAATAGTCCGGCAGCGCGGGCGGGCCGGAGGTAGACCCGAACCCCAGAATGCAACGCTCGCCGAGCGGGCGGCGCTCCGGGTCGTCATACGCGCCGGGCGTCCTTTCGAGATCGCGATCGGTGCTCTCCCCAGTGTCCGAAGTGGGACGTCCGTAGTCGGCCACCGCGCGTTGCCGCGCCGATGGGATCGTCGCGGGAACGCGTCCGTCGGCCGGATCGATCACGATCGACGAGCGGTACTGGCCATCCACGACAGTGAAAGTAGACCCGGCATCGAGCCAGCCGGCGTTGTAACCGCCGACCGCGCCGCCGGCGCCCGTCGCCACCAGCCACCAGCCGGCATTTGGGCCGGTGGTGCTCCCCGCGGGAGCAATCGATTCGCCACCTTTTTTCGGCGCGGCGCGATCCCCGGAAATCGGCGCATCGGCCTCCTGCTTCTCCTTGGCGAAGGCGGCTTCCCGCTTGTGCGCCTCCTCCGCCGTGTAGGCCGGCGGTGCGCCCCGAGGACGTTCCAGCGGCGTCATCGTCGCAATATCGTAGGTGCCTTGCAGGTCGGGGTGGCCGTCGGCAAGCCGCTTGGGGCTCCAGGGTTTGGCCGCCTTCTGCGGCTGGGCCGCCGCCGGCGCCGCTGTCCAAAACAGCAGGGCGGCCATCAACGGCACGCCCGCGAGTAACAATCGCCGCATCCCAGTACCTCCTTAAAACGGCTCAGCAGCTTCTCGCGCCACTGCGCCGCACATCAATTCTTCCACAAATACCACGATTCCGGCGGGACAGGCGCCGCGCAGTTTGCCGCGCAGTTTGCCGCGCGAGCCGGCAACCGTCGAACTCGCGCCCCCAAGAGCATCTGGCACTTCGCACATTACCAGCGTCAGGCGCGCCGATCCGGCCTCCAGTCCGGCCACGGCGGAAGAATCCCGTTGAACCTGAGGTAAGCGATCATCTGGCCCATATGTTCGCCGGTATGCGCCAATAACCGCAGGTAGACTCGCCGCACGCTGGTCTGTTCACCAAAAAAAATCAGGCGCCGATTCAGCTCGCGGTCGTTTGCTTCCGCAAAGGACTGCGACACCGCGCGCAAGGATCGCCTCAACAGTCCGACCACTGCGTCCTTCTGACGCATATTGGCCGCCAATTCGTCGTTTCTGTGGATCAGACCCTGGAATCGTGCGTCACCGGCAGTTGGAACCCGGGCATACAAGTCCACCGGAGCAGCTATGCCAATTATGTCCAGAAGCATGAAATTCCCGGCCGCGACATGCACAAACACCTCGCTGAACGAACGCGCCTGGGCGGCGGGACGCCAATCGTACTGTTCCTCCGGAACGCATTCGGCCATGGCCACCATTTGACGCTCCGCGATTTCAAGCTCCCACAGGAACTCACCACGAAACCCGGCGATCCGGCTTGCCATGGAAATCAGGATACAACCGCTATCGGGTGAGGCAGCGCTTATTTTGTAAATCAGCCGCTGACCCGCTACAGGTTCACGCTCACCACTTCTTCGAAAATGTGGGGCGACAACTGAATTCCGCTGACGCGCAGCCGCTCCAGGATCCGCGGCGATGCGCCGGTGGCGCGGAACCGTCCCTGGACTTTGCCGGCGTCGTTCACGCCCACCCGCTCGAACGCGAAGATCTCCTGCAAATGCACCTTCTCGTCCTTGACGCCAAGCACCTCGGAGACGCTCAGGATTTTGCGCGTGCCGTCCTGCAGACGCGATACCTGCACCACCAGCCTGATGGCGCTGACGAGCTGTTGCAGGATGACCCGCGTGGGAATCTCCAGGTCCGCCATCATCACCATGGTCTCCAGGCGCGAAAAGGCATCCCGCGGCGTGTTGGCGTGGACCGTGCTCATGGAACCCTCCACACCCGTATTCATGGCCTGCAGCATGTCCAGGGCCTCGGCGCCGCGGCACTCACCCACGATGATGCGGTCCGGGCGCATTCGCAGAGCCGTGCGCAACAGTTGCCGCTGATTGATGCCGCCCTCCTTATTCAGGTTGGGCGGCCGCGTTTCGAACTTCACGACGTGGCGCTGCTGCAGTTGCAGCTCGGCCGTGTCTTCGATGGTGATGATCCGCTCCTCTTCCGGAATGAACCGCGAGAGCGCGTTGAGCATGGTGGTCTTGCCCGAGCCGGTGCCGCCCGAAATGAGGATGGTGGTTTTGGCCTGCACGCATGCCGCCAGGAGTCGCAGAATCCCCGGGGTGAGTGTCCTGTACTGCAGCATCTCGTCCTGCGTGATCACGTGCCGTCCGAAGCGCCGGATGCTGAGACACGGCCCGTCCAGCGCGAGCGGCGGAATGATGGCGTTCACGCGCGACCCATCCTGCAGGCGCGCGTCGACGATCGGTTGCGCTTCATCGATGCGCCGGCCCACCTGCGAGACGATCTTCTCGATGATGTGCAACAGGTGCCCGTCGTCTTTGAAGCGCACCGTGGTTTCGGAAAGCTTGCCGTTGCGCTCGATGAATACCTGGTTGTAACGGTTCACCAGAATGTCGCTGATGGTCGGCTCTTTCAGCAGCGTCTCGAGCGGACCCAGCCCCAACACCTCGTCCAGCACCTCCTCCACAATCTTGGTCTGCTCGGCGGTGGTCATGGGCACGCGCTCTTCGTCGAGCAGCCTCTCCACCACGCGCCCGATTTCGGCGCGGACGCGGTCCTTGGGGATGGAGGAGACCCGGTCGAGGTTCAGCACGCCGATCAGTTTGCGGTGGATCTGCGACTTGAGCTCGAAATAGCGCTCGGCGCCGCGCGCGGCCAGAGGCGGCGCGCCGCGCATGGGTAAGGGTCGATTGCTGGATCCCAAAACGTCTCCCGGGTTGCGTGATCGATTATAACAATGTGCCCCGAGTGGTTTCTGAGAAGCGTCCGCGTTTCCTGGGATACACTACCTGGGTGCTCGATTTCCTGTGCCAGGACATCTGGCAAGCCATTCGTGCGTTGCGGCGCGATCCCGCATTCCTTGCCGTGGCGGCGTTGTCGCTCGCCCTGGGAATCGGCGCCAATACCGCGATCTTCACCCTCATCGATGCCGTAATGTGGAAGGCCCTTCCCGTGAGCCATCCCGAAGAATTGCTCGAGGTGACCATGGGCGAGCATCGAGGCTACTTCAGCAACCCCGTCTGGGAGCAGCTCCGCGACCGCCAGGACGTTTTCTCCGGCATCTTCGCCTACAGCCGCTGGGCATTCAATCTGGCCAATGGAGGAGAAGCCCGCAACGTCAACGGCTCGTTCGTGTCGGGACAGTACTTCGACACGCTGGGATTGCCCGCCGCCCTGGGCCGCACCCTGACGCCCGCCGACGATCGCCGGGGCTGCGACGGTGCCGCCGTGCTGAGTTACGGATTCTGGCAGCGGGAATACGGCGGCCGTGCCGATGTCCTCGGCCGGTCCATCTCGGTCAATACCCATCCGTTCGAAATCGTGGGCGTGGCCGCACGCGGATTCACCGGCACGGAAGTCGGTGCGGCCTTCGACGTAATGGTGCCTCTGTGCGCGGAGAAGATCATCCACGGCGACACCCAATTGCTCGACGCGAGTCCGGCGGGCGGCTGGCTGCGGGTGATCGGCCGGCCGAAACCCGGCATCCCTGCGACTCAGGCCGCCGCACGCCTGATGGTTCTCGCCTCCGAAATCTTTCGCTCGACGGTTCCCACGGAATGGCCGGCCCAGGACCGCGAAGAGTGGCTGCGCGTCCCGCTCGAGACCTACTCCGCCGCCAACGGGCTGTCGTATCTGCGGCAACAATACCGCACCGCGCTGTTGGTGCTGCTGTCGATTGCGGGCGTGGTTCTGCTGATTGCATGCGTAAACGTGTCCAACCTGCTGTTGGCTCGCGGCGAAACCCGTCACCGGGAATTTGCCATTCGCGCCGCGCTCGGTTCCGGACGGGGCCGCCTGATCCGCCAGTTGCTCACGGAGAGCCTTCTGCTCTCCACCCTCGGCACCGTCTTAGGCGTGCTGGCAGCGGTTTGGTGTACGCGCCTGCTGGTCGCATTTCTCGACGCGCCGCTCGACCTGAAGCCGGACGCCAGGGTGCTTGCCTTCACTGCCGGCGTCGCCATGGCCACGGGTCTGCTGTTCGGAATCTCGCCCGCCTGGCACAATTCGTGCGCCAGTCCGTTGGCCGCCATGAAGGCCAATGCGCATGTGGTCATCCGAGGGGCGGGTCCTGGCCCGGGAAAGCTATTGCTGATTTCCCAGGTGGCGCTCTCCATGGTGCTGGTGTCCGGTGGCGCTCTCCTGCTCTCGACGTTCTGGCGGCTGGCCACTCTCGATCCCGGGTTCGATCCCGGCGGTGTGCTGCTGACCAGCGTCGATCTGCGCGGCGCCGGGTACACGCCGCAGCGCCGGGCCGAGGTGTTTCAGCAGATCCTGGAGGCCCTCCGCGCGCTTCCGGGAGTACGCTCGGCGAGCATCTCCGACTTTACCCCTATCCTCCCGGCACGCCGGGTTCTCGAAGTGTCGGTCGAGGGCCTCGCCGCGCGGTCGCGAGAGGACTCGCAGGTGTTTGCGAACGCGGTCAGCGATCAGTACTTCGCAACCATGAAGATCAATCTGCTGGCCGGCCGCGACTTCAACAGCCGCGACACGCTTCGTTCGGCCGCCGTGGCGGTGGTCAACCAGACCATGGTGAGGAAGTACTTCGGCGGCGCCGATCCGGTCGGTGCGCACTTTCGTGTGCGCCACAGTGACGCCTGGGGCGCGCCCATCGAGATCGTCGGAGTCGCCGGCGACTCGAAATTCAACGACTTACGGCAAGAGATTCCGCCCACCGTCTACACGCCGTGGAGTCAGACGGAGAAGCTCTTCCCCTTCACCAACGTCGCAGTGCGGACGGCGGGCGGTGCGCCCACCGCATTGATACCGGGTGTGAAGAGCGCGGTGGCGTCGGTCGATCGAGCCGCCTCGATCGAGTTCACCACTCTCGTGTCGCAAGTGGACAAGTCGCTTCAGCGCGAACGGCTGCTGGCGATGCTCGCGAGTTTCTTTGGCGGTCTGGCGCTGCTGCTGGCGGCCATCGGGCTGTATGGCGTGATGTCCTGCAACGTAGCGCGGCGGCGGAACGAGATTGGGATCCGCGTGGCTCTGGGCGCCGAAAGAGGACGCGTTCTTCGGATGGTGATGGCGGACGCGGCGGGGGTGATCGCCGCCGGTCTCGGATTGGGCTTCTGCGGAACGCTGGCCGCCACGCGGTGGATCGCCGGTTTCCTGTACGGAGTGCAATCCAACGATCCTGCGATGCTGCTGCTGTCGGCCGCGACTCTGGCCGCAACGGCGGCGCTGGCCGCATATGGTCCCGCCCGCCGGGCCTCGCGGCTGGATCCCATGGCGGCGCTGCGAGAAGAGTAGCAACGTGGCGCGGGCACTCACGCCTGGCGCTCACGCCTGTGTCCATGGCCGAGTGGCACTATGAACAGGCCTCCATGCGAGGAACACCGCGCTCAGCGTAGGCGTTAAGACTTTTGCCGGCGGGCGGCGCTGATCTTCTTGTTGATGGCTTCGCGGGCGCGGGTTACCAGATCGCCAAAGGTGACCTTTTCTCCGGCGCGATCGGCCTTGAGCTGCTGGTTGCGCAGCTCGTGCTCGAAGAGATCCTGGTCGCTCCATCTTTCGTCGTGTTCCGCCATACCTGATCTCCTCCGCTTCCCATTATCGGACGTGCCCGGGCCCGCGTACCATGTCCCCAAAGCCCCCACCGAAATTCATGAAAACCATGCGCCGGCGATGTGGCGCGGGCACTCCTGCCTGCCGCGTCCCGACTCTTCGGGACGCTTGCCGGGTGTGCGCAGTTTCGCTCGTTGGCGAAGGGTTTTCCGGCGTCCACTTCCGCCGGCGTGTTAACATTCGGGACACTCCTGTCGTCTCCCCTTCGACGCGATCATGACGAACTGGCGCCAAGCCGAGTCCCTGTGGCAAGACCTCCGGTATGCCACACAAATGCTGCGAAAGAGCCCCGGATTCACCGTCACCGCCGTGCTCACCCTCGCCCTCGGCATCGGCGCCAACACCGCGATCTTCAGTGTCATTTACGGCTTGCTGCTCAAGCCGTTGCCCTATCACGAGCCGCGGCAACTCGTCACCCTGTGGGAGCGCAGCGCCGAGCGCGGCATCGAGCAGGACCGCGTCAGCGGCCCCGACTATCTCGACTGGCGCGCACAAAACACCGTGTTTTCCGACATGGCCGCGAGCCCGGGATGGGAAGGCAGCCAAAGCTTTAACCTCGTTCTGCGCAACGGTACCACCAAAATTCACGCCACTTACACATCCGCCAGCTTATTCGCGACTCTCGCAACGAAGCCCTTGCTGGGGCGTCCGCTCCTGACGCCAGAAGACCAGCGAGGAGGCGAGCGCTCCGCCGTCCTGAGCTACGATCTGTGGCAACAGTACTTCGCCGGCGACCCCAAAGCTGTTGGGCAAACGCTCACTCTCGACAGCTATGGCCGCCGCGAATACACCATCGTCGGAGTGATGCCGCCCGGCTTCGGGGCCCCTGGCCAATGTGAACTGTGGCTGCCGATGGGCTGGATGGGGGTGACGCTCACCGAGCGCCGTTCGGCACACTGGCACACCGTGATCGCGCGGCTCAAGCCAGGCATAACGCTCGAGCAGGCGCGCACCCAGATGAACGCCATCCAGGCGCGGCTGAAGCAGTCCTATCCCGGCGAGACCATCGGCTCGGAAGTTGCCGTCGTGCCATTGCTCGAACAGGTATTGGGGCGCAACCTTCGGGCGGCGTTGCTGGTCCTGTGGGCCGCCGCTGCCGGTGTGCTCCTCATCGCCTGCGCCAATGTCGCCGGACTGATGCTCGCCCGGGCCGCTTCGCGTAACCAGGAGATGGCTGTGCGTTTCGCACTGGGCGCCGGGCGCTGGCGTGTGATGCGGCAGCTCCTCATCGAGAGTCTGCTGCTGGCGGCGCTCGGAGGAGCCTTTGGATCCGCTCTCGGCTGGTGGGGATTACGATTGTTCCTCGCAGTCAGTCCTGGTAACATCCCGCGCCTGAATCAGGTTACGCTCGACCTCACGGCTCTGACCTTCACGCTCGCCATTTCCGTGCTCACCGGCGTGTCGTTCGGCATCGTGCCTGCGGCGCAGTTCTCGCGGCCGGACTTGAGCCTGGCGCTCAACGAAGGCGCGCGGGCAGTATCCTTGGGCAGAGCCGCCGGCCGGATGCGGAATCTTCTGATCGTCGCCGAAGTGGCCGTATCCCTGGTGCTGCTGTTCGGCGCGGGACTGATGCTGCAGAGCTTCGGCCGAATGCTCCGCGCGGCGCGAGGCTTTCAGCCCGAGCATCTGCTCACTGCGGAACTCGACTTTTCCGTATCCGGTTTCACTACATGGGTACAACCAACCGCCACCCGCCCGCAGGTTCCCCTCCGCGAGTTGATCGAGCGCCTTCGCGCGCACCCCGGAGTGCAAGCCGCCGGCGCGGGCAGCCGCCTGCTGCGCCGCGACAATCACCCTCCGGGCCAAACCATCGCCATTTACGGCCGGCCGGCTCTCGAGCCTGAGGAGCAGCCGAAGGCCGAGTTCCAGGGCATCACTCCCGATTGGCTGCGTGCCTTGGGCGGATCCGTGTTGCGCGGGCGCGATTTCAGCGAGGCCGACACCCTCGACGCGCCCGGCGTCATGCTGATCAATCAAACCCTGGCCAGGCGGTACTTCGCCGGCGAAGATCCCATCGGCCAGCACCTCAAGGCAGGCGCCAGCCAACCTCCCCTGGACGCCACGAATGTCTATGGCCAGCGCGAGTGGAGCACCATCGTCGGTATTGTCGGCGACGTGAAGTCGCTCGATCCGCACCCGGAGGCCGTGCCCGAGGTCTATGTCCCGTATTGGCAGTGGCCGATGCAAAGCCCCACGATTCTGCTGCGCGCCACGACCGAGCCCCTGACCCTGGCAGCAGCCGTCCGCCGTGAGACCAAAACGCTGATTCCGAATCTGCCCCCGCCGGTCATCCGTTCGATGGACGATTTGCTATCCGAGACTCTCGCTCAGCCGCGACTGGAGAGCAGGCTGTTGACCCTGTTCGCGGGTCTGGCTCTCGTGCTGGCGATGGTGGGACTCTATGGCGTGCTGGCCTACATCGTCGCGCAGCGAACACGCGAGATCGGAGTGCGCATGGCCTTCGGCGCGCAAGAACGCAACGTGCTGGTTTTGGTGGTCGGCCAGGGACTGAAGCTTACGCTCGCAGGCATCATCGCCGGCCTCCTGCTGGCGTCTCTGCTGGCGCGAGCATTGCGGAGTTTATTCTACGGCCTGGAAGCGGCCGATCCCCGTACCCTCGCCTGCGTTTCCCTGCTGCTGGTTACGGTTTCCTTGATTGCCTGCTGGCTGCCCGCCCGGCGCGCAGCGGCAATCGACCCCATACAAGCACTACGCCGCGAGTGAACGCCATCCCTGGGCTCCAGGGCGCGATGTGGCGCGGGCTCGTTGGGAGTCGAATGCCGTGAACGCCCGTTCCATTGCTGTCACGGCAGTCCGATGTGTACGGACCAATGCGGAGGCCTCCTCACCTCAGGTAAGGCATGTCCCTGGCCGGGTGGCCCCCACTGTGATTCTTCAGATTTCCACCTCGCGATGGACACCCTTGTTCAGACGGATGGTTCCGGTCATAACGGCCCATTGGGGGACTTGCGCCCCTTGGAGCAAACAATAACAAGTCATACTGAGCACACCAGCACGAGTGCCCGGCACGAGCGCCCGCGCCACGTTGTTCTACGTTACCGGGCCGGGATTGAAAGGGGACAGCGCATTGGCGAGGCCCCAGTGCTCGGCCCACGTTTTGCGGCCGCCGGCAACGTCCAGCAGGAACCGGAAAATCTCCCAACCGACATCTTCGATCGTGGAATGGCCGGTGGCGATGCGACCGGCATCGAGATCGATCAGGTCCGCCCACTTCTCGGCGAGCGCGGTACGGGACGAGACTTTGATCACCGGAACGAGGGCCAGGCCGTAGGGGCTGCCTTCGCCGGTGGTGAAGACGTGCAGATTCATGGACGCCAGTTGCTGCGTGCCGCAAATGAAATCGCTGGCCGGCGTGGCCGCGAATACCAGACCTTTGGACGTAACCTTCTCGCCGTGACTGGCAACTGCGCGGATCGCGGTGCTGCCGGCCTTCGCCACGCTGCCGAGGGCTTTCTCCACGATGTTGGCGAGGCCGCCGCGCTTGTTCCCGGGAGTGGTGTTGGCGCTGCGGTCGGCCTCTCCCCGGGCGAGATATTCGTCGTACCAGCGCATTTCGCGGACGAGATCCCGCGCGATGTCGGATGTGGCGGCGCGCGGCGTGAGCAGGTGGATGGCGTCGCGGACCTCGGTGACTTCGGAAAACAGGACGGTGGCGCCGGCGCGCACCAGGAGGTCGGCCGCATAGCCTACGGCCGGATTGCAGGTGACGCCCGAGAATGCATCACTGCCGCCGCATTGCAGACCGACGATCAGGTCCGACGCGGGGATCGTCTGCCGGCGCCGGCGATCCAGCTGGGCGAGGCGCCGTTCCGCCGCCTCCAGAATCGCAGCCACGCTTTCACCGAAGCCGCGCTGGTCCTGCAGACGAATGACGTTGGCCTCGCCGAGGATCGGCAGGTCGGAGCCGAACAGGCGGGCGGGTTGCAGCTTCTCGCATCCCAGGCTGACCACTAGCGGCTGCCCGGCCATGTTGGCGTGCAGGCCGATGTGCTTCAGCGTGCGGACGGGCACGGCGGCGCCCGGAGCTTCGATCGCCACGCCGCAGCCGTAGGAATGGGTCACCGCCACGGCGCCATCGACATTCGGGAAGCGCGGCAGAAGCTCGGTTTGAATGCGCCGGACGGCGTATTCGACCGTGGGCGCGACGCATTGGACGGTGGTGGCGATACCGAGCAGGTTCCTTGTGCCGGCGCTCCCATCGGCGTTGCGGTAGCCCTCAAAGGTGTAGCCCTCGAGGGCGGGCAAGGGCGCAGGAATGGCTGTGGCGAGCGGCAATTCCTCGAGCGGCGGAGCGGCCGGCATCTCGATCAGTTCCTCACGAACCCAACTGCCCGCCGGGATTTCGCGATTCGCAATGCCGATGGTCTGGCCGTAGCGCAGCACCGGATCGCCTCGCTCGAGATCGCACAGCGCGATCTTGTGTGACTGCGGGATGCGCTCACGGGCGACCAGACCGGCAGGCAGGATCGTTCCCGGCGCAACGCCTTCCGGGTCCACGAGAATCGCCACGTTGTCCCGGTCGTTTACCCGGATGTACAGAGGGCTCATCACCCGGCCACTGGCTTCGGAGCGTCCGCCACGAGGCGGCCGAGGATCCGGCGGCGGAGCAGGTCGAGCGCCATCTGGGTGGTGAAGACGCGGATGCGCTGGCGGTCGCCGAGGAACTGGCGGTGCGCCACATGGGCGCCGGCAGCGTCGGCGATGCCCACATACATCGTACCGACCGGCGACTCACCGTCGGGATCGGGACCGGCGACACCTGTCACCGACAGCGCGTAGGTGGCGCCGGTGCGCCGGCGCGCGCCGATGGCCATGGCCTCGGCCGTCTGCCTGCTTACCGCGCCGAACTCTTCCAGCATCTCCGGAGGCACGCCCAGCAGATCCATCTTCATCTTGTTGGAGTAGGTGATGAATCCTCCGGCGAAGTAGTCGGAACTGCCGGGGACGGAAGTGAAGCGCTCTCCCAGCATGCCGCCGGTGCAGCTTTCCGCGACAGCGACGGTGGCGAGATGTTTGCGAAGGAGGTCACCGACCACGACTTCCAAAGAATCTCCGTTCCGCGAGTACAGCCGGTCTCCCAGAAGCAGTTCGATGGGACCGGCGACTTCGGCGAGCAGGGCATCGGCTTCGGCCTCGGAACCGCAGCGCGCACGCAGATGGATCTGCAGGTCGCCATTGGCCGCCAGGATGGTGGTCGCCGGATTCTCGTACTTTTTGTAGACGGGCGAGATGAGCTGATCGAGGTCGCTCTCGGGCATGCCGGTGACGCGGTAGAAAATCGTGCGAATCGCCAGTTTGGGGACGATCCGCGCGAGGCGCGGCAGGCACTGGCGCTCGAACATGGCTTTCAGTTCGTGAGGAGGGCCAGGGAGCAGCATCACCACACCGCCGGACTCCTCGATCCATTGGCCTGGGGCGGTTCCCCGGTCATTGGGAAGCATGGCGGCGCCCTCCACCAGAAATGCCTGACGCTTGTTGACTTCCGCCATTTTGCGCTTCATCAACAGGAAGCGCTGTTCCAGCGCGGCCGCGATTTCGGGTTGAAACACCAGCTTGCGGTCGAGTGCCTGCGCTACCGCTTCGCGCGTGACGTCGTCCTCGGTAGGACCGAGTCCGCCGGAGAGAATTACGATGCCGGTCTGAGAAAGTGCGCGCCGCACCGCATCGGCCAGGCGGTCGCGGGCATCGCCGATCACGCACTTGGTCACGACTTCGATGCCCAGGTCGTTCAGTTTCCCGGTGAGGTACAGGGAGTTGGTGTCGACGCGGTCCTGCGTCAGCATTTCCGAGCCGACTGCGATGATTTCCGCGTCCATCAGAAGAGAGGGCGGCCCTTGATGCCGACGTCCACGCGGTAGATGGCGTTGGTAGTGGCAACCACCATGGCGCGGCCGGGGGTAAACGCCAGCCCCACGATGCCTGGGCCGGAGACGAAGAGATCGGCGCGCCGGTCGGGATAGATGCGGATGACGCCTTTACGGCCGGAGATCGACGCGGCAACGTAGAGACGGCCCTCATCATCGAATGCCATGCCTTGCGGACGCCCCAAGCCGCGGTAGAAGACTTCGACTTCACCGTCCTGGGAGACGCGATAGACCGAATCGAAGCTCGACGTGGTGGGTCCGTTTACGTAAAGGTAGCCATCGGGTCCGAAGGCCAAATGATAAGCCGCGATAGACGGTTCGAGCGTAGCAAAGACGAAGATCTGTCGATTCGGGCCGATCTTGAAGATGGTCCCGCTGCGATCGCCCACATACAGGTTCTGCTCGCCGTCGAAGGCGATGCCGGTCGCGACGCCCATACCTTCCACGAAGACCGAGAGGTTGCCGTTGGGGGTCGCCTGGTAGATGAAGCCATCGTAGCGGCTGGAGACGTAGAGCATCCCCTGCGCATCGAATGCCAGGCCGGTGGCGTTCATCAGGTCGTTGATGAACGGCTTCATGGCGAAATTGAGGTCAATCTTGTAAACCGCGACCGCGACTTTCTGCCCGCGCGACCCGCTGAACGTCGTGTAGATGTTGCCGAACGTATCGATCGCCGGGTTCGCGACGGGATGCAGGTTCTCGGCTACCAGAACGCCGATGTCGCAGGCCCAGGAATCGCTGACCTGCTCTCCGCTTTCGATGACCAGTTCGCCGGCAGTAGCGCCCTCCGGAACGCGCGCGATCACAAAGGAATCCGAACCGATGATCACCGGCGCGCCAACTTCACCGATGGTGACGCGCGGGCGATCCGACTTCGCAAACCCTTTTCCCCGAATCTGCAATTCTCCCCCGGCAATTGCCGCCGGAGGGGTAACTTGTGCAATGTGGGGACGGGAATCAGGCGATTTCCGAAGAGCCATATTCAATAAAGATTGTAACAGCCTCTACGAACAATTCCCGGGCCTCCCGAACTGAGGTCATTGCCCTGTCTGGAGCAGCCGTTGATAAGCATTTTCGGCCGTCAGGTCCTTGCCCGGGGCATGTTCCAGGTAGACCCCCAGCCAACGAATCGCGCTGGGGGAATCGCCGTTCTTCAAGAACATCAACCCCAGATTACGCGCGCAGGCGGGGAACCGCGGCTCGTGGCGGATATGCAGTTCGCACTCCGATTCCATCGCGTTGAGGACCTGCGATGGCTCCAGTACCGGCATTCCGTCAGGCGGATGCCGCAGGAAGATCATCGCCTGGGCGTCGGCATATACCAGGCTCCAAGGCCCGTTGTCGGGGTCCGCCAAGGCCGGAGCGAGGACGTAGGCCTGTCCGCTGGTGTATTCGAAAGAATTCATCAGAACCACTTGCACACCGTATTGATCGAGCAGTCGCATTGCGCCGGCGGGGCCGCGATCGCCGGCTGTGTAGAGGATCTTCCGGTAATCCGCGAAGACGGACTCGCTGAGCGCGCGCCCATCGATGAAAACGCGCTGGAACGGCCAGAGCCTCCAGATGAGGTAGCCGCCATACTCGTAGGTGTTGAACATCCGCTCGCTGATGTGGTGGGACAGCAGAAACTCCGCGGCTCCTGTGGGGTACGACCAATCAGCGGCGCGTAGTTGAAAGGGCTGGCCTCCGGCCAGGACGGCGCCGGTGCCGCTTAGAAGCAGGATCGCCGCTCCAATCTCCCCATACCGGCCGGCCGGCCTCTTCCAAGGCAGATAAGCAGCGATCAACACAGGCGCGAGAAGCCCGATGAGAATGGTATTTCGCGAAGCGGTGAGGGCCGCCGCGGCAAAGGCCCCAAACAGCAGCCAATCCGCGATCCGCACACGCCGGTGCGCCCACAGCAGGACCCCGGCGGCGGCCGGAAGGAGCAGACTGAATGGCGTGGGCGGCCACAAAGCCGGAGGCTCCCATTCGAGCAGGCTCGCGGTGAGAGGGCTGGCGCGATAGTGCAACAGCACCGGAACGACGTGAAAGCTGTTCGGGTTCACCAGGCTGATCAGGGCCGTAGAGGCACAGATCGTCCAGAGCCGGAAGTCCCCCGGGTGCGGGTGGCCGCGAAGGCGATCGAACAGCGCCTCCGCGGAATAGGCCCCCATCACCACCCAACCCGATACAAACCCGCCATGGCAGTTGGCCCAAATCAACATCAGGAGAGGCATGAGAAGAAGCCAGGCGGGTTTGCGCCATTCGAGCAGCGCCAGGAAAGCGGCAAGCAAGACAAACGTGACGAGGTACGGCCGGTCCGCGGCGAACGGATGAGCCACCGCGGCCGCCGCAAATCCCGCTGCCAGCGAACGGTAGAACCCGCCGCACCGGCGGTAGGCGACGAAACCTGCGAGCGCGCAGAAGGCCGTCAATAGCGCCGCGCGGGCCAGCACGATACCCGCGAAGCCCGCGGTTTGGTGAGTCAGGAAGATCAGCACCTGCGCGAGCCATTCGTGCGTGAGATTGAGCCGGCGGGTGACTTCCTCGCCTCCATACGCGGCGCCCGCGGCAGCCGTCGTGTAGGCAAACGGATCGGGGTCCGGCAGCGAGTGCGACTGCCAGATGTATTGCCCGGTGCGAAGGTGCCACCAGAAGTCGCTGTTGGAGACCTCCTGAGAAAAAAGGCCGGCCAAAAGCAGGCACGAGACGGCCAGCAGGGCGGGGCGGAACCAGGAGGGTGCGCCAATCGGCCGGCCGACTCTTGCGGGGAGGGGCGGCTTCGTCTTGCGCGGCAGACGCGCCATACCCAAGATTTTACGAACTTTGATGTTTCTGCTCGAGAGAGCGGACGCGTTCTTTGAGATCCGTCACATCGCGCAGCAGGCCTGTCACAATGTCATCGGTCCCGACGCGGTGGTCTTCCGACTTCACCATCCAACGGGTCCCCAGTTTCCAATTGCTGTCCGCGGTCCGCAGCCGGAGATCGATCTGCTCGAAACGGAGATTCATGTCCTCACGCAACTGCCCCACTTCATCCCGAACGTTCTGTATCTGAACGGCCAGCTTCTGTGCCATCTGCGCAAAAGCCTTCGTCACGAATTCGTCCTGCCCGGCAGTCTCCTCCTTCAGCTTCGTCAACAACCGGCTCTCCATGGCCTGCAAGAGCGCGATCAGCTTCTCATCATCCATGCTGATATATTACTCCGCCCACCTTCATGCAACTCGGCACACTGCTCTCACTTGGCTGGTTTCGCCGCGGCGGGATCGAAAATCCGCTTATCGAGATCGACTGCCTTCCACGGGGCGGGGTCGGGCTCGGATGCCAGGCAATCGCTCAGGTCGGCGGCGGCGTCGTCGAACAGATTCAGCGGTGGTACGTGGAGCAGCCGGAAAATAGTCTTCCACAGACCGGGGAAGCTGGTATTCACGTGCGAGACGTAATCTTTCTTGCACCAGGGGCCGGCACACAGCAGCAGGGTGCGATGGGCATCGATGTGATCGGTGCCGCCCTGCGCACTGTCCTCGGTAACGAATACCACGGTATCTTTCCACCACCTGGTGCCCGACAGGTATTCCAGAATGCGGCCAAGAGCATAGTCGTTGTCGGCGACGAACGACTCCCGGTACGGGTACCCGTCGTCGGGGCGTTCACCACCGATATAGTCGTTGGGCAGGGTGAGGTAGAGGAACTGGGGCGGCTCCTCGCCACCCTTTCCGTACTTGTCGTCCATCTCCTGAATGAAGTGGGAGGCGCGGAACTGGTCGGGGATGTAGATGTTGAATCCGGGGTAGTGGCGCGAGGTGCGGCGATAGAGCGGCTCGGGCATGGGGATGTTGGTCACGAAACGGGCTCCGGTAGGCCCGAAGTCCTTGCCTTCCCCGACGCCGGCCAATTCGAAGCCCTCGCCGAAGTTGTAAAAGGATATGTTGTGGCGCGCGAGGTGGTCCCACACAGTTCCGGCCTCGGACTGCTCCTCGGGATGGACGGAGTCGTCCATGCCGGCGAACAGAATCCGGCCGGGCGCCTGGCCGAGGCGGAAGTCCTTCTTCTGATCGCTGTTGGCGGCCACTAACGACGATTGGGTCCAGGCATTGGGGTAGACGCCCGTCAGCCAGTGGTGTCCGTCCAGGCCAAAATCGGCATCCGCATAGAAGTTGTCGCTGAAAGCCCACCGGCGGGCGATCGCGTGGTGGTTGGGCGTGACGTTCACGTCCTTCAAGCTGAAGCGCTTGCCCTTGCCATCGACATACCCGCGGGTGCCCAACTGTGCGATTTCCGGGGATCCCATGGCCGCACCGTTGGAAGCGCCGCCAATGTCGCCGAAGACCTGGTCGTAGGAGCGGGCTTCCTTGACGATGAGGACGACGTGGCGGATTCCGGAGGGAATGGGCGGCGGCGGCGCGGGAATGGTGCGGAAACCGTTGAACTCCATGACGAGCGACGTCAATTCGGCCAAGTCGTCCATTTTCGGCAGGGGGAAGGCGGACACAGTTCCCAGGTACAGCGGGCTGGGCATAAAAGCATTGCGAAGACCTGGCGATGAGTTGGGTCCGGTTCCCTGGCCTTTGGAGTTGGCGACGTAGACCATGTCATGGTCGATTGCGATGCAGGTGGGAAACCAGCCTACGGGGATATGGCCGAGCACGCGCGGTTCGCGGGTGTCGATCACACCGACCGCGTTGATTCCGGCCTCGGCAACCAGCAGCCGGCCGGACTCTTGCTGGTAGGCCATGCCGACCGGCAGCACGCCGCGCAACCCCTCGAGGCCGGGAATGCGGATGGGGATTTCGCCCGTTACGGTATTGGTCTCGGCATCGATCACGGTGACGGAGTCGTTCCCGGCGTTGGACACGAACACCCGGTCCGCGGTGGCCACGATTCCAGACGGACTGCTGCCGCCATGGCTGTTTGGGCCGACCGGGAGTCCGGTGCGGATAAAAGCCACCACCCGCGCCGTCCCGGGATGGGAAACGTCGATCACGCAAACCGAGTTCGACTCCGGCGCGTTGGGGTCACCCAGTCCCGGCACCTTCAGCGTGCCTCGTGGGGTTTCCCGTTCGACGCCGGCTTCGGACTCGGGGCTCGGAAAGCCGAATGCCGGAAAGGCGAGCCCGGTTTCGCGGGCATCGGTGGGGATGGTGCCGGGAATCGCCTGGTATTGGAACATTCCCAG